>Ga0247837_1003231_pt1 | contig 29000 bp, 24 predicted proteins | sample LaCtaG_2_FD_187115 | JGI IMG/M metagenome (GOLD analysis project Ga0247837, IMG submission 187115) | Freshwater microbial communities from meromictic Lake La Cruz, Castile-La Mancha, Spain - LaCruzMarch2015_14.5m | ecosystem: Environmental > Aquatic > Freshwater > Lake | place: Spain: Castile-La...
GAACCTACACCATTTGCAGTAGATACGACTAATATATGAGAACAAGTCGGCTGATAAAACACTCAATTGAACCCTACTACCTCGGCCTGGCGGACATCTAATTTAGACTATGGGAATGTTTAGAGCTACTCCGTTGCTTCCAGCTTGTTTATTTCCTCCGAAAACGTGTGCATTCTCGCCTGCAACTCCTCGTCAGTGTGAATCTGCTCGATTGTACAGGTGCTCCCGTAGTACTCCTTCACGTCGTTCAGCATCGCCAATTCGTCCTCAGTGGCGACTATGCTTATAGCGATTCCAGGGCGGTTGAAGGGGAAGAAACGACCAATTCGGTGCAAGTAGGCTTCAGCATCTACTTTCTTAGTGGAGAAATGTCGGGGCATGTCGAAGTTGATGATGCGGGAAACACGTGTATTGTCGATGCCTCTGGCTAGAATGTTGGTGGTGATTAGGACACTGTAGAACCCCTTCACAAAATCGCCTATGGTTTTGATGCGCTCGTCTGCTGTCATGTTCTTCCCGACGAGGAGAGCGCATTTGGTGCCTCGTTCGATGACTACTCTAAATAGAGTATGAGCAAATCGCACTGTATTGGAGAATACAATGGTCACTCCTGGTACCGGCTCCCTCAAAATCTTAATCAGCAGGTCGATTTTGCCTTGTTCCTCTGTCTTCTGGATGTAAAACATCTTTATGTTTTCCTGTATCAGTTCCTCTTCTTTACAATCACTTCCGCATATCCGCGCTCCAACACCTCGTCAATCTTCGCCATGACGGGGTCACTGTACGAAGCGGAGAACAATAGACAGCGGCAAGTAGGTGGCAAGCACTCCTTTATGACAGTTTCCATGTTTTTGAAAAACTCAGGCTGGTCTTCGATGTTTAGCAAGTGGTCTGCTTCGTCCAGTATAAGGAACTTTACATTGTCGAGAACGGGTTTGTTTTCTCCCTTTATCTTGAACAGACCTGTACATTGGGCGGGAGTCATCAGCAGGACTTGTCCGGGGAAGGTCTTGTCACCCTTCTTGATGCACGTAACTGTGATACTGAGTGGCTCAGCAAAGCTCTTATACTCAGTAGTGAGTTGGTCGAGGAGTTCGTTGGTAGGCGCCACCAACATCACTTGAGCATTTGGATTAGCTCTATCAATGAGAGTGAGAGTACTGAGGATGAAAGCCACTGTTTTCCCCGAGCCTGTCGGAGCCTGCACAATGATGTGGTCTTCCTGGTTCTCGAGAATGAGTTTGATAGCGTGGGCTTGGACTTTGGAAGGATAAGGGAATCCACTTTCCAGCAAAAGACCCAATAGTTCCTGCAGAAGTCCCATTTGCGACCAATCAGCTTCAGCTCGGAAACGGCTTTCAGTTGTGAGCATAGTGGGGTCCATAGGGATATCCTCAGAGTGGAAGTCTTCGGCCTGGATGTGCTCATTAGTGACCAGTCTCCTGCTTCCTCTGCGCTTGATAGAAAAAGTTTCCTTGGTCTTGTTTTCCACATCTCCGTGGTATTTGGCTTCCTCGGTTGGGTGGACCTCTCCGCCTGCTTGGTTACGGCCTCCTCGACGGCCACGACCTCTTCCACGACCGCGAGGTCTTCTAGGGCCGCGAGGTTCATCAGTTCTCTCAGAGTGTTCATTGTGAACCTTGCGGGGAGGACGTGCAGCAGCTGGCTGTTCTCCGAATGAACTCTGCTGCCAGTCTGCCTTTACTTCAGCTGTAGCTCCAGTTCTCACATAGTGGCCAGCCTTTTTCTCTCCTCTGGCCTGTCCTCTGGCACCAGCTACTTCCTTCTCTTCCTCCTGCTCCGCGGCGGCGTCGTCAGCCCAGCTGCTTTTGGGGTTCCAATATGAATTCCCAGCCATTACATCACCGCCTCAGTCTCTATATTTCCCAGTGCAGACAAGTCACTGCGTAGAATCCACTGAAACTCTCAGCTGAGAAGGTGAAACAAACTCGCTCAGTAAGAATATTGCACAATAGACTTTCGCAAATGTGTTGTACGCTCAGAATTGTGGTGTGTTCTGTCAGACAGGAGAATCCGCAGAAGGTTGAATTCCCAAAAATCTACGAAGTCCTACAAACAAGAATAGCAGGGACGAAGCCTTAGGCGGAGTGAGTGTGAAAAGTGATGTAGTGACTATTTCGGCTGATGTTCAAACTGCAATTATTGGTATATAGTTTCATTCCTCAAAGGTTAACATCAATGTACTTGTTGAGATTCTCAATAGAGTTCTGATAACGATTATGGAAAGGGTTTGAATAAATGGATATGTGAAATTCCTTATAGAGGTAGGAAGAACTGTACCCAGTACAGCAGTATGGTGTAATGAGGTGGGTTTTCTACCTTCTCATTTCCACTATTGGAAAGGCTGAGTTTTCGATATTAGCCGTTCTTGGCTAAACAGCTCAAAGCTTAATTGTGAGTAAGAGGGCATTGATATGTCCAAATGCACTATTACAGGTTTTGTGTTTGAGCCATAGATGATTTCGCATGGAGAAGACAACACATAGATATAGACAAGTTCTAATTCGACAAAATGCTAATTAGATTTGATACTAACCCCAAGCGAAGAAATAGAAGACACCACCAGGGATTAAGTGTTTACTGCATGAACAGTAGTTAGAGGTTTGAGTTCCTGCTGTAGAAAGGAAGGCCAGGCTCGAGGTTCCTTGGAACAGCCGCTACTCGGCGTAGGCTTGTTTGCAGAAGGGGCAGAGATGCAGTCCTGGACTATCGCATAGGTAGTTGACTTCTCCAGTACCTCATGTTTTGCGCGCGTTTCCATGTGTTCAATACGCCAAGTTTCTCTTGAGCTATATGCAACTGTAACAGAATGACTGAGTTCAGGAGACATCTGCACTCACGCTCTTGTGTCCGACTTCTCAATTCCCTGCATCTTCTTCACTTGGTGAACTTGGCTTTGCTTCCCATCTCTGTGACATTTGACCTCTTCCCTAGTGTGCACACCCAACCTAACTGGTGACGACCTGGGCCAGGCTTTCCACGACCGCTAGGCTTTCGAGGACTTGAGGTTCGGCGTCCAATCTGAATCCCCAGCCATTACATTCTCTATATTCCTAGGAATGGAAGCACTGCAGAAGGTCCTACTGGGGCTGCCTGCTGCAGAGGCTCTCACATACTGGCCCGGCCAGCAGGAGGACATGGACACTTCAGGGTCGTTCGCAGACGTGCTGAGCGGACTACCAGAAAGCCTAGAGGAGCTGTTGGCACTGATAAAGGACGGCCACCTGAAGCAGGAAGAGGTCGATACAGCGGCTACAGTGCTGCAAGAACAGGGACTAGTGGTAAGAAACACTCAGTCTGGACTGGAAAGACTGGTGCTGGACAGAGGCAACTGGCTCTCCGAAGCTGCAATTCCCCTTCTGATCGACTTCTTTCTGAGCTGTTCCTTCGGTACTTCCAAAGTGCGCCCCAAGAAGAAGTACGCTGCCTACTCGAAGGAGGCGGAAAGACAACACATTGCATTTGGCAAGAAGCAAGCGATGAGGTACTACCTGCTTTCTATTCTGGCCAGCAGGTAGGCACTAGACAGAGCAATGTCGCTGCCCGCGGCTATGAAGATCCAAGAGGCTGAGGAAGCTGCGCAGTTGGCACTGTTCTGGCTGAGGTATTGGCTCAACCCTGTGATGGAGATTGAAAATGTTCCGCTGCCGGACAGAGTAGTGGAGTGGACTGCTGCTCTGCTAGCAGGGTCCAGTCCAATCGAAGATACCACTCTGCAAGCACTAATGGAGCTGATAGACGAACACATCAGCCGGTCCGAGTCAATCCAATGGCTGAAGACTCTGAGTGCCCTTCCAGATCATGCAATTCCCGCAGTCCCCACTCCAGCCTACAGCCGCATCTCGCTTTAGTTCGTAGTTATATGGAGGGTCTGGTCCAGTCCTGCGCCTACCCGCCCTCCCTCCACCCTCGAATCAAGCAAGAAATAGCGGAAACTCTGCGCAAAATCCCCACTCTCCGCCTCACCACCGTCACCGCTCTCAACGAAACAAGCACTTGCGTTCTTTGTGCACTAGAAGGCACAATCCCCACAGTGTATCAATGGAAGCAAGTCTCTGTGCCAATCCGCCTAGTCCTCCGTGAGCGCTTTCCCTCCCAAGCCCCAATGTGCAGTTTAATTCCTACCGAATCCTTATCAACCCTGTCCAGTCGAATGGTGGACTCCTCACTCAGAATCAAGCACCCGGCGCTATCGGCCTGGTCCGACAACTCCTCAGTCGCAGACTTCCTCACAGTGCTCATGCAGGCCTTCGGAAAGCAGTGTCCAGTGGAGCCGAGACTGGGAGTGTATCTCAGTCCCTACGGAGTCACTGTCGGGCAGGTTAATGAAAAGATCAGGGGGATTGCACATGAACTGGGCAGGGAAGGAGAGCGGGAAGTAACAGGGTTGAGGCATACGTTGGTTATGCTGGAAAGAAGAGAGGAGGCTTTGAAGCAGGGAAAAGCGCGATATCAAGAAACCGCTAAGCAACTGAAAGCCCGCAATCAGTTGCTGCAAGCGGAACTAGTGAACGTGGAGGCGGAAGTTGCGATACAGCAGCGACTCACGTCTCCGTCAACTCCCATATTTGAGGCTTTGCACCCTGTCACGCAGGCGGAATGCCAAGCGTTCAACACAGTGACACGAGCCCAGGCCCTAGGCGACACTCTAGCTCTACTAGAACTTCAACTAGAGAGAAAAAGACACCTCCACTACCAAGACCTGCGCCTGTTCCGCGAAGTGGCCCACGACTACTTCTTACAGTGCAGGAAGGCTTTGGGAGTAGACTAAGCTTTACTACTCTGTGCCATTACCTAGGGCCAGCCAGCGCTCGCTTTAGGTCCTCAGGGATCCAGTCGCTTTTCGACAGACGTAAGCAGGAAAGGGCAGAAAGAAGGTTGTGCTTTATCACAGGGGCAGGCGCAGAGATGCAGATTTGAGGCGGACGACTGTCCAGCGACATGGAAACACGGGCTTTGCCTGTAGACGTCACCAGCATAGCTGGCAGATACACGCGATCTGTCCCCGCCTTTCGCTTATTGCGTTCAATTAGAGCCTTTAAGCTTGAATACTGCTCCACCAAGTCCTGCAGAAGCTTCCTCTTCTCACACACAGAGTTCTGATATCTCTCCTGACTCTCTGTAGGCGGCTGATAGCACAACTCCGCGCCTCTCCACATCACCAGTTTGCCCCGCTTCCCCATCACTCCCGCTGCAATGAGCACGTTCAGAGCGTCGTAGACTCGGCGGCGGATGTTCTTTTCTCCTTTGTCGGAGGTGTCTGCGGGGTCCTTTTCGCGGATCAGGTCTTCCGCTACGTCTTTGTAAGTGGAAGTGGCCCGCTCTTGCACTACTTCTTTCACTCTGCGGCTCAGACATTTGAGACCTTTGCTGGAGCGGGGAGTGGCGTTTTCAGAGGCAGGTTTGAAGACCTGCGGACTAGCGAACTGCCCCTCCCTCCAGAACGGCGCCATCGGCACCGCCCTCACATCCTCCGTGTAGTCCAAAAACTCACTGGAGAGATTTTCCATCTCATACAGTCCCGTCTCCACACAAGTGCGGTTCATTTCTTCAATCAGTCCTCTGTGTACGTCCCAGTGTTCGTCCGCAGGCCAATCTTCATCTTTTTCCATTAGCATGCGCATTGCGGAGTCTCGCTGGGGAGTATGTGCGAAGGTTTGGCGGCCTGGGGAGTACCCGGCGGTGCGGTAGAGCTCGGCGATGCGAGAGTCGGAGTCGCGCAGGTGGGCGTACTCGAGGAGAGCTGCGCGGAGGTCTGCGGAGTGCTGCACTGCCTGGAGCACCTGGAAGTAAGCAAGTGTCTGCCCTCCGGGCTCCTCTATCATTTTACCTACGGGCAATGTGGAGCATGAAAACTTTGAATAGGCCTAATAGCCGCCAACAACTGCTCCATCGCTCTGCACATGTGTGCTCCTTATCCAGTCCTCTGCCACGTACCAATGCAACTTAACTACGAAATGTGGATATATCTCCTAACCTAGCCATGTCTCTTTCAGCTATATTGAGACGAGATATTGCTTCGTATGGGTAGCAAAGATTGTCTTTTGTTTGAGTGGAGGGTTGTGCGTCATTGGTCTTTAGCCTAGGAAAAATGTTAAGCGGGAAGCACAGTCTCCGATCTACTCGTCAGTGTATCTGCCTCTATTCACTATTAGCTCACCTACTAGTGTTAGTGGCAGTATCTGGCTGTGCCATTGACTGTGTTCAGCATCACGATGTCGGCATTCCTGGAAAGACTCCCTGGTGCAGTTAACGAGAGCTGCTTGGTTGGATTTGTCATTACTGTTGCACTGAGAGCTCCACTAGCTCTCATTGAAGTGCTGCTCCACTTCTTTAATAGCTAACCTGGTTCATGTCTATTGCTAGCGGGAAGTGTCTAAGGTAAATCGCATAGTGCTGCAGGAGAACTCACAATTTAACCTGCTTGTACCAGTTAGAGGCAACTAGCATATTCTCAATTGAAGCACTAGTAGAAAAGGATAACGTGTTTGTTCCGCTGCTGCATCAGTAGTAACCTAAAAGCCACCCGAAAATGCCTATTTTCTATATAGACAAACTTGTGCAGCCGTCATAAATGGATACCACACTTTGGAGGATAGTCTAATAGTGGCTTACGGCCTGCCCTCGCACGAGGAACTGCGTTCCCTCGTGGAGAAGCGAGCAGCCTGCGAGACTTGTGGACAGGTCTTCCGGGACGGCCGGGCACTGAAAGCGCACATGAAGGCGCATAGTGAGCCTAACACTGTGGAGTGTGAAAGCTGTGGCAAGCGCTTTTCTCTGCGGGCTGCCTATGCTAACCATGTCAAGATCCACGGACCCGCTATAAGCGGCCGATCGAGAAGACGACATCGCCGTGTATATGAGAAACCCCCAAATCCACCCACTCTCCCCCCAGTCCCCACCCCTCTATCCCCAGTTCCAACCCCTGTTCTTCCCCAAGCCCCAGTACAGTCTGTCCACAGTGAAGTGGTCTACCCTCCGCCTGTCGAGGACAAGTGCCGGGTCGAAGCAGACGAAGCCGGCAGCGACCCAGCCCTGCAGTGCATCGCCTGCACCGCTCCTCTGCAGTGCACCAAGATGTGGACTCACCTGCAGCGGCACGTGCAGGAGTTGCTGCAGGCCTGTGAGGACACTGCAGTGTGTCTGCAGCAGTATGAAGCGGTGCTTGAGCCGTAGTCTAATGTTTGTGAGTCCCTTCGGCGCCTCATAAAGATGGCTACTAAGTCCTACTTCGATAAGCGAGTGTCACGCTTGGACCTGACGGATGACCAGTCCTGGATCAATAACAATGAAATAAGGGGATTTTGTGCGATGTTTCATGTGGTGACTGTGGCTTATATTCTGTCTACTTGCTGGCTGAGGCTGCAGCAGGAGAGAAGTCCGCTGGATGGGGTCTTCTTTCGCAAGATGAGTGCAGATGCAGGGTGGATGCTAGTGGTCTGGCCCCTGTGTTCACTGTACTGCTGGACTGCCTGGCTGCTGCAGCGCCTCGCCCTGGCTGGCATTAGCAATGCGCTGAGGGTGTTGCTGCAGCACCTCACCCAGTCCTTTATGTTCGTGGTCGCCGCCTATATGATCCTTACCAGAGACTGGGGCTTTACCCAGAGTACGTTTGTGACCTTGTTGGTACTTACCCACTTCATGAAGATGCATTCCTACACAGTATCGAACCGCAACCTACGTGAAGACTGGCTACGCCGGCCTGGCTGCAACTGCTACCCCTCCAACCTGTCCGCCTGCAACTTCTTCTGGTTCATGGTAGCGCCCGCCCTCGTATACCAACCTCAATACCCCACACGTCCCTTCCGTCCTGTCTACTTCTGCATGAAACTACTGCAACTGGTCCTCTACCTAGCCATGCTCTACGTCCTTACCTCCGAACTGATCTACCCCCTAGTGCAGCAGGCAGGCCGTTTGGCCTTCCTGGAGCTATTGGTGCGGCTCATAGTGCCTTGTGTCTGTCTGGTTTTGTTCCTTTTTATGGTGATATTCGACCTTATTCTCAACTTGTTCGCGGAGTTGGCGAGTTTCGCGGATAGAGACTTCTACAGAGACTGGTGGAACGCGAGCAGCTGGGAAGAGTTCAACAGGAAGTGGAACCGCCCAGTGCACCTCTTCCTGTACCAATACATCTACTTGGAGTGTTTCAGTCGCTACCAGTGGAGCGCCTCCACTTCCCGCTTCGTCACTTTCCTGTTTTCCGCCGTATGTCACGAAATGGTAATGGCGCTCGTATGTCGCATCGTGCGGCCGTATCTCCTCGCCCTAATGATGTTCCAACTCCCTCTCATGATCGTATGCAAGCCAATGAGTCAGTCCAAGGCAGGCCTGTACATGTGTTGGTTCGGCATTGCAGTGGGGCCGCCACTACTCATAACGCTATACGCCAAGGCTTCTACTAGCCTAGTTTAAACCTTTATCGGCTCAATTATAGCCGTATCAGAGTTTCTAAGGCCTTGTCGGAACCTGCGATTAGGAGAACGAAAATGCCCACGGCTGCTGCAAGTAGGAACACTCCTGTAGCGCTTGGGCCTGTAGTTTCCTTTTCAGGCCTCAATATCTGCGGAGAAAGAGTTCGAATATCACATTTCGACTGGGAGATTGCCAAGGTGTGGTTTGCACGGCTAAATGCAAGGTGAAGTCCTCGCATAAAGCTGCTGCCCAGTACGTTTTCTCCGTTCCCACTGGAAAAAAAGGCTGCACAGTAGTCGTGGGGCCTGTCAGGCCAGGCGTAGAGGTAATTGATTGGCTTCCAGAGTACCTGTTGGTCATCCAGCCATATATATATCTCTGGAAATAGACGCAAAAAGGTCTTCAATGGACCTGCGGAATGTCTATAGCAGGGACGGCGTTCGCCTGGGACTACTACCTCTTCACCGCATATCCCTTTGCAGGATGCACGCAATTGCGTCCATATTTCCTCATACATCTCTGACTGAAAGTAGGTAAAAGTGGTCCCCGAGTCCAGTAGTGTCCTATACGGAATCTGAGCCGGGATAAGAGGAGCAAGCCCTAGCGACAGTCCCGCTAGACTGACCTCATAATGAGAGAGTCCAAGCAGCCTTATAGACTGAGGCACGGTCGAATCTAGTCCTGGATTCGAGCCGCCCAGGCTGAGCACCCCTCCTTGCAGCCCCAAACAAAGCGCAAAGTCAGTACTCGCAGTCAGGCCCTGGGCGTGATAAGCGTCTATTAGGGTTTGGAAGTAGCCTTTGCTGGAAGCTTGAGTGAGGCTGAGACCTAACACTCCGTCGGCTTTCTGGGTTCTGAAGAGGTTGGTTTCGGAGTCGTGGCAGCCGAAGACGAGTGGCAGGGCTGTTCCGTGCTTTTCTAGCGTCACAAAGTCTTCGGTTAGAGACCCTGAAACTTCACTTCCTTCGGAGTATTTCAATGTATAGTGGCATGTGTCGTTTCTGCAATCTGCACAATTGACTTCAGAGCATGAAATTTCTCTCGAAGTCGCAGAAAGCGTCCTGCGAAAATGAGGTCCAGAGTGCTGGCCGCAAGCCTGACAGTCCTCACACGGAAAGCCCGTGAGCCCACTGCCTGTATCAATCAACAAAGTCCGCTTGGTCGGAGGCGTGCCCACCCACAGCGTTGCATAGTAATACCCCACTTCCGCCACATTCCCATCCACTTTCACAGTAACCAAGGCACAGGATAGTGCCGGGAAGAAAGGAAACAAGGCTAAAAGAGACATATTTCAGCCATTTTGGCTCTTCCTATAGACCGAAAAGGCACTGTGGGCGCTAACTAGGTTAAGGCGTTTGTTTCTTCTCTTCTCTGGACTTCGTCCAGGCTTCTCCGATGACTCTGCGCATTTCGTCGTCTCCCTATGTGGAACTCACGTTCTGGTACATGTCTCGCATCATGTCCATCAGGTCAGACCCTGGGTCCTTGTTTTCCCCGTCCTTCTTGTCCTTGGGCTTATTGGCTGCACTGGGCTTGAAAGCCAGCGAGTCCCAAAAGTTGTTTTCCTCCTTCTTGATAGTGAGTGTGAATCCACTCGACGAGGGCTTGAGTCTGCAGTCCGTAATCGGCTTCGCTAGCTGCTTGATGTAGAAGCGGTAATTGGCGCCTGCTAGGTCCAGCACTTTGACGTCCAAAGTCTCACGGGTGAATGTGACCTGCAGCTTTTCCTGGGGGTGGGACTTGAGGGAGGGCAGACAGGTCACGTAGACTTTTAGTACTTTGCCTTCTTGCTCGTAGGCAAACTTCTCAATTGGGCGAAAGACCGTATCCGCAGGGATCGAAGCCGCCTGATCTGGCAGCACCACAGCCACAGGCATCAAACTGAGTTCCTCCTGCAGCCTCGCCACAGCACTGCCCAGCACCACCGCCACCCGAGTATTGGTCGTCAGACCCACCAGGCGCTGCAGCTCTTGCAGGTCTTCTTCGATTTCCCCCTTTCTAGAATCCATTCGAATATGGTCCTTATGAGCGGTCTACAGTTCCCGGCCCTAGTCATAAAGCATGTATAAGGAGAGCATTGACCGTGAGAACAAGAAACTCAAGGATGAATTGAGAGTGCTGAAAGTCGCTATGCGCAACATTGGCAGCGACACTCCGAGTTCTGCAACCACTCGCGACCCACTTCGACTGCCCACGCCCAAATCCTCCTTCTCTTCGCGTATCCCGGGACTCAAAAACCTCATAGACGCCTCCAAGCCTGTCTCTGAAACTGAACGCAGAGGCCGCGCTGAGGAAACTCTGGGCAGGACTCGCACCTGGTCCCAGGACAGGGACGTGGCCTCCGAAGCAGAAGCAATAAAGACGGAAGTCGAGCAAGAACTCGCAAGTTTGAGGGAAAAGCTGGACTCTATGAAAAGCCAGCACAGTGCGAAAAAGCCGCCTGTCAGTCCGCAGCCAGTCCTGCATGATGCAAAGGCGGACATGGCCGTGCAAACTGACCTTCAACCCTGCACCAGTGCTGCTGTTCAGACAGAACATATGAGGACTTTGGAAGTTGCAGTGCAGACTAGGGAGCAGACTAGGGAACAGACCAGAGCCTGTGAGCCACCTCAAGAGTTAGTAAGCATTGAAGTGGGACATGAGGACACTGAGGAGGCGGAACTCAGGGCTGAGTTCGAACTTCTGAGAGATGAAAATGAGGCTCTGCGGACACTTTTAAACCGCAGGGAACAGAGAGAAAGCCAGGACTACGACCGAGTCCCAACCAAAGAAAAAGCGACCAAAAAGCCAGGCAAAGCCGCCAAGGCGAAGTGCGACTTTTGCGGCTACCTGCAGTCCCACGGCCTGCCCCTTTCCGCCTGCAGACGCCACCGCAAATAAGTCCTTTCCAATATATAAGATGGTATGGGTGATCGTAGTCCTGGTGCTAGCGGTGGGCGCGGACCGGTGTCCCTCCTTGACTTGCTCCAACATAACGATGGGCCTGTGTGCGGAGGCCACATCTGCTTACTCCCTGGTGGTCAACACCCAAGCCTGTCCTGCGTATTCCTACTGCAGTCTCAAACTGCTCTACCGCTGGGCGAACGCTACGCTCGGGACTGGGGGTTTCGCGTGCGAGTCGGCTGAGACTTTTAACGCGGGGGAGTTTCTGATGGGATTTGATCCAATGTCGCCTTGTGGCTTGCAGGAAAGTGGGAAAGACTTGGCTGAGGGGTACGCCCCGAAGGTGTGTCAGTCTGATGCAGACTGCTTGCTGCAGGACGGCACCCTGTCTTCCTGCACCTGCGGAGCCAATGGACTGGCTTACTGCGTGCCACACCTCAGTTCCAGAGTCTATGCAGAGGAGTGGACGGAGTGCGAACGCAATGGAGGGGTGTTGGAGTCGAATAGACGGGCTTGGTGGATGGCCAAGTACAGCCTTTACCCACTGCAGCAGCGGCCTGTTGTGTGCGTAGAGCAGCTTTTCTATGAGTTCAAGTATCTCGAAGCTGCCGAATCCGCAGTGTCGGCAGGACTTTGGCTCAGCCTTCCGCTGCTCTTCCTTAACTAGCTTAGCCACTAGAGCATCCTAAGAGCCAGAGCGTTGATCTGGTCCTCGCGGTTGCCCCAGTCTCCGCCCTCGATGAAGGAGTGTCTCTTAGCTGTGAAGCCGCCTCGGGGCGCAGATAGTTGGAAAGGCCAGAGGAACCTTGAAGCCTCCTTGAAGTGTGGGCCGCAGGTAGTGAGTTCATGCACCACATCTTCCACACAAGTAATATCCACCTTGCCTAGTTGCTGCTCCACAAGGTCATTCGAGGTTATCGGAATCCGCATATGATTAACCTTCGCAAAGCCCCGCTTATACACTAGCTTCGAAATGGTATGACGTGAGGGGAATCCATAGGTAACGAAAGGCTCAATGACACGGAGCATGTTCATAGTGGCTTTATTGAGCTTGATTAGTACAGCGTTGAAGATCTGGCGGAGACGGAAAAGCTGCAGGATCTTGCGGGGCTTGGGAGCTACCTTGTTGATGCCCTTGATGCGGATGACGAGAGCGACCTTGGCTTCGGCAGGGACCCAGATGTTGTTTGCGGCCTTTGCTTGTGCCTTTAGTTTGGCTTCTTGCGCTTCTGAGAGGAGGTACTCATCCGTGTACTTGATGGCCTTGTCAAGTGCAGCCTGCCGTGCAACTGCGCGGTGCTGGCGCAGGGCCGCCAGTCCACTCAGTTGCTTAGTCTCGGCTTCTGCTATGCGACTTCGCACTTTTTGGACTGAGTCCGGAACCTTCCTCTCTGCCTCCTTCACCATCCGTATAAAATGGCTTTACAGCCCTATAAGAACTGCGTCTTGAACCAGCGCATGAACGCATCACACTGCTGTTCCTCCGTCGTTTCCTTGTCTTTAAACTTCAGCGCATCCAGCAATTTCTGATGCACTGTGCTAAAGTGCGTGAAGCGGATCATAAAGTCCTGTGGCCCTTCATACAGACTTGCCTGCGACTTGAGCACGCACTCGTCCACTTTCGCTTGGAAGAGTCCTTCGTGGTCTTGCATGTGCGCTTCGAAGGCTTCGAAGTTCTGGATGGAGTCGTGGTGACTCCAGTGGTCTTGGAAGTAGAAGATGCGTTTGAGGTACTCGAGCACTCGGAAGACGAAGCAGTTCTCAGGGTTCCACAGAGGGAAGCGGGGTTTGAGGGACAGGTCGCCTGTTTCTGGATGGACGAGTGGATGGTAGACACTGGTGATAAAGGCAATGCTGGGGTAAGCCGCAGGGTATATTTCCGGCAGTTCAATTCGAAAGCGAAAGACTCCGTTCTTGTACTCTCCTTGCCGGACGAACAGAGCTCCGTGCATGACGCGCAAGTCAGTGGGGTGCGGAACTACATACACTCCCAGCGGAGCATGTGCCTTGATCAGTTGGTATTCCTGCTTCAGTCTGCTTTCAGAGGTCAGGAAAGCGGTTTGGCGGCGGCTTTTGGTCTCCTCCATTATTCGAAGCCTAGTAGAGTTAGTCTACGCTCTTGACGGCTACGGGGGTGGAGTCGCGGTGAGCTTGCATAAACTCACGTAGAGACTCGGGCGCGTGCACTGCCTTTCGGTCGTTCATGCTTTCGTCGTATAGGAAGTAGATGATGATGCTGTCGCACGCCATTTCGTAGACGCTCATGAAGAGCCCGGCTACTACGTAGCTCACCACGACGAAGACGATGAGGACTGGCATAGGGGAAGAAATGTAGTCGTTGAACTGGCTTGTCTTCGTGATGATTAGGTAGCCGAGGTAAGAGGATACCAGCGTAATCACTCCCTTTCCTAGGAAGGTGAACACCGTTCCAATGCTGCCAAGCGCTATAAAGCGGACAGCGTTATCCAGCAGCAGGAAGAACACTCTCTTCGCTGACGTGCAGAAGTTCTCGCTGGTGTAGGCCATGTTGATATACGCATTCTTGTTCAAGTACTCAATAAACCGCTTGAAGCACTCAATCAGGCAAGAAATGCAGCAACACAGGTACTTCGTCACTTGGTTATTCGCCAACTTCTCCCCTAAAGCATGCTTCTGCATATAGGAAAGTATGGCCTGCACCAACTGCACGAGCGCCAATACAAACGACCCCAGCGCCAACGACCCCATATGGTAGCGAATTCCCGCCCAGAAGGAATGCAGGAACTTAAATTTCTTATTGTTGGTGGTTCCTTGTTCGAAGTACCAGAAAAAGACGGTGCAGGCGATGGTGAATTGGGTCAGGGCCACTTTGAAGGCGTTCACCCAGAGGATGCTGACGAATTCAAAGTAGAAGAGGTCGCGGGTGGTCGTGTCCCACTGCACTGCAGCGAAGGTGTGGTATTTGTCGGATTTCTTGACCTCTCCAGAGGAGTATAGGAAGGCCAGCGCAAGTACCCAAAAGATCACAATCCCCACTGACGCAAAGAAGCTGATCACAGGCACCAGCACCACTGTGAACTCGTCTCCAATGAAGGAAGCGGCAGCCTTCATGATGGCAATGGCCAGCTGAATCCGCTCAAACATGAAGCAGATGATTAAGGCAAAGACCGCGGCTAGGGCATAGCAGCCATAGGCCCAGTACAAATGCTCGTTTTTGGCTTCGACCTCTGTCGCATTGGTGTACTCTGAGCCACTTCTAAGGTGCATATACACTCCGAAGGCTATGAGTCCCAGGAAAATCAGCAGGATACTGACCCACAGCACTAGGCCGACGCAGTAGCGCATGAGGATCAGGTAAATGATCGATACGCCGATGGAGATCAGCATCACGTAGACGATGGCGGTCCAGCAGGTCATTACATCGGACCCCGCTGACCCGAAGTTGTCCTTGATGCGGGAGTCGATCAGGGCTGAGGCGTTAGCCATGTAAGCGGCGGTAGGGAGGCAGAAACGGCCCAGGAAGCCATACGAGGGGTAGGCCTCAGCCGTGGTGGTGGAGTTGTCTGCGTTCCGTACAGTGAAGGCGCAGTCTGTGACCCAAGTGTTGGCTTTGCACTGGACATCGGTGGCGTTCTTCGGACAGTGGTCCACACAGACAGTCAAGCTGAGGTCGCCAGTGGGAGTGGGGTAGTACAGGAACTTGTAGTTTTCGAACGTAGAGTCAGGCAGACCGCATTGATTCCCTGAAGAGTCAAAGGGATATAGGATCAAGTCTGGGTTCCCATTCTGGTAGCCCACAACCGCAACTCCCACATACACGACTACGAAGACCGTGAAAACCAAGAAACAGAACAGATCCGTGCAGTGCCGGCCTTTGTCTGTGCCCTCTGGATCTCCGATTAAAGGCTTGTAGCCGTCTTCGGCAGGCCGACGCGAATCTGAAGCTCGCTCTTCTGGCTTGGAAGGGTGGAAGTCCATCTTTATAACCACTCGTTCTGCACTGCCATAACGCTAACTAGAGGTTGTGAGAGACGGTGCGGCGGTGTGCATCCGGCTCCAGACTGAGACTCATATCCAAGTGGGCAGCTTTAGCGACTTCCTCCTTCTCTACCCGCTGTCTTTTCTCTTCATTCACCTTCCGAAGCCGTAGCAGCAGGTCCGCACATACAGGCCAGTGCTCAGACGCTATTTCCACTGACCTGTACGTCTCTACGACTGTGCAGTTGCCACTGTACAGGATCCGGTCTGCCCAGGAAGGAGCGATATCGGACTCGGAAATGGGCGCTTCGAGAGCTGAAAACCGCACTGTGGGCGGAAATGCAATTTCAGCTTCCTTAAAGCCTGCAAGTCCTGGTCTCGAACTACCCAATAAAGGGATAAGTTGGTCAGCCGCCCGCAGGCCTGTCAGTCCTTTTCCCCTATACACCTCCTGAGCCTCGGCCAGTGAGCAGTCCAGTGGAAAGTTTAACCCTCCGAACAGCACCACGACTTCATGCGAACTGACCCTTTGTCCTTGCTTCTTACTAACAGCTTCACTCTGAAAAGCCTGCAGCTCCACTTCCTGCAGCAGTCCCAGCCGGTCTTCCACAGTCTCTGCCGGTAAGTTAACATTGCAGAGGCAAACGGAGGAGTGGAATAGAGAGAAGCGCAGGGCCACTGCGCCTTTAGTGCCCACAGTCTTGACTTTGTCGATGTCGATGCTGGTCACTTGTGCAACTGCACTGGCCTGCACGTAGACTAGAGTCAGCACTCCGACCTGCAAATCAGTTTTCAGCATGACATACTTGACCCTGCAATAGCGTGTGAAGGTCACGGCTATCATTTGGATCCAAGTCTCGATAATAGTCAGATTTTTGGTGCTTTGGAACTGACTCGAGCCGGAACTCGGCACCAACTCCTGCAGGCCCAATACAATCACTACCGGCTCAGAGCCTGGGGAAAAGAGGAGATTGGCGATTGTATCGGAGGCGGGAGGTCTTTGCCCATTGACATTCCAGGTAACTACACGCATGTGAGTTTCTATTGCTTCCAGGAACTCCGCCTCTCGGAGTGCAGTTTGGCGCTGGATGTATTGAGTTTGCAGAGTTCTGGTCAGTGACCCGAGGACGAATTTCCCTAGCAGGGTTTCGAAGCCTTCAGAACGGCGATGGCCTTCGTAGGCCTGGGAATAGAGGCGGTCTAGGCTACTGCCTGCTTCAAGTAGGCCTAAAAACCCCGGCTTCCCTCCTTTAAGCAGTAGACTTGCGGCTCCGACTGTATACTGCAGACTGAGCGTATCTCCATTTTCAGCCCATAAGGATTTAAAGGCCGCCAAAGGAACACCCTCCCCATCAAAGGCAATATTGAGCTGCTTCCCCAGGGCTTGCACCTGCCAGCCCAGCATAAACCAAGCCACTCTGCTCATCGCTGCATTCGTCCGATCCAAGCAGTCCCAGCAGTTCAAGCGACACACCCCTTTCTGCCAAGCCAAAATCTCCTTGTTCTGCATAGAGAAGTAGAGGTGACACAGGAGCATTGGACTGGCCTGTGTGAGGAGTTCGTCCAGCCTTCCGACCTTGCTTTCTGCCTTGTAGTCGTAGGCTAGGTAGCTCAAAGTGTCTTCGTAGCGGTCTTGGTGGAGGCGCATTTGCTCCCTGTAGGCTTCGGATAGGACTCGTTCATGCGGCTTGGAGCTGCTCAGTAAGTTCACGACTAAGACTTTTTGATAGGCTTTGAGGAGAGTGTCCATGTGGTCAGCGAAGACTGGAGCAGTTTGAAGCTTGGGACGAGTGAGGGAAAAGCGGGAGGAGGGGCCGGCTTGCTCCCAGAACACCGGCACAGTCCCTCGAACTAGGACCAGTCCGAAGTAGGTCCCATTGGCACTGAGCAGCAGCTGCTCCGTCTCCACGAAGTTCCCCACTTCCCCGTCGTCGTCCAGCCCGCGGGGATATCGACTATTGCACGCTCTGCGAGATATAAGCGCACAGGTTAGTTCCGTCCCTGCGATAGTCAACTTTCGAATGCCCACGTAGCCTTCAATGAGGGGGAGAAACCACTTGTGGTCGGCTCCCTGCTGCAGTAGGTCTCCGTAGAGTTCCCGGTTCCAGTAGAACTTGGAGTCGGCGTGGTCGTGTAAAAACGAACCCACGGCTAATTCGTGCTGCTTCTGGAGGGACTGGGTGAGGTCGTAATTGCGGCTGTAGTAAAAGCCTCTCTCCAGCACCTTCTTCATCCCAGCCAACTGCCTCTGTGTATCCTCCCTGGCCTCAAACGTCCCCGCAGGCACAAAGGCAGTCTTCATCACCTGGAAAAACTCATACATGCCAAACACTCCCACACTTCTAGTCTTGGTAATCAGTAGTGCAAAGGTAGCGCGCTCATCCACCTTCAACAGTCCTACGAACCCAAAAGCCTCATAAACGCGAATATCACTGCATTTCGCCCCTTGCTCGAAAGGGTTGAAGTTGCTCATGTTCCGACTTTGGAAGCTCTTGCAGTCGATAACGAGTTGGGAGGAAGTCCCGGCGGCGGCGGATTGGAGCTGTGTGGAGGGTACGATTAGGTGAGTGGGAGTGGCGAATACTCGCAGAGAGCAGCGAGTGTTGGCCTGCATCTCTTATTATATCGCCAGTGCTGGGCGAAATCCAGTCTGGGAGAAGTCTGTGAAGAATCTGCGGAGCTGAGCGATTAATGGACTTGAAGGACTTTTAGGTATATTTGCAGTATTGTCGGAATAGGCAATTTGTCGAAATTAAGGTACATTCTGGAATACTTTAGACATGCACAGACTGAGGATAGACCTAGTATTTGAATCACGGCATTCGGACTTGAGATATTTCGTTTCCCTCATTCTCATCTCTGTTACCTAGTCTCTAACTTCCGATTCCAGCCTGGCTAGACTGCTGCGCAGTGGGGAAGTTTGGGAATTAAGAGAGCTAACAGCGGAAAAGCTGCCTAATGGCAAAGCGAATCCCTCAATCCGTTTATATTATACTGCTGTATGTTCCTTTTTCGTACGAGAAAAAACGGCCTCGATAAACATCCCCACAGCCGCTCAAATAGTAACTCTTAACTACGTTGTACCAGGTCTAGCTTTCCCCCAACCTGCTCCAATAGCAAAGTACTCCCAACTAAGTCTGCAGCGACTAAACCAGTGCCTAGAAACGGTCTTGTCTTCTTTCTACCATATATGTCTGCACGGCTCTGGGTCCTCTTCGCTCTCTGTGCATGTGCGCAAATCCTGCAGCTGAACGATACAAACGTGAACAGCACTATCTCCGGGCACCCCCTCATCTTCATTAAGTTCTATGCACCTTGGTGTGGCCACTGCCAGCACTTGGCTCCAATTTACATCGAAGCGGCAGCTATCCTGGCAAGGGAAAACAGCAAGGTGGTAATGGCGGAGGTGGATGCCACTACAGAGCGTGCAACTGCGAAGCAATTTGATATCAGGGCCTACCCGACGATGATTTTCTTTAGTGATGGGAAGGTGGATGAACACTATTACGGGGAGAGAAAGGCGAACTTTATTGCGGAGTGGCTGATGCGGAAGGAGTACCAATACAACTGGCAAAAGGCTCATCCCAAGCCCTAGATATAGGCCTAAAGCAGACTTCAGAGAGACGCCTAGTACTGCCAGTCGGCCTAGGTACCCGCTGGTATTGTCTATGCACTTCAGCCCTGGCTTTCCCTATGCAGTAAATCAAAGGATCTGTTATGGGTGTTCATCACCAGCAGCTGTATTTGGCCTTTCCACCTCACAGCCCAGTCTTCCTCTTTCCTGGGTTCAATCGCTCCAGCCCTCCAAGCACACTCCCTACTGATCCTACCTAATCCAAACAGTTGCATGCCGACAGTCCTTTGACACTGTTTTTGCGGTGTTATAGTCGCTAGTATCATGTCTTTATGCGAATGGCTGAGAAATGTGGAAAGTCTAGTAGGTCGCATTACTTGGGAAGAGCTAAAGAATGCAGTGCCTGAAAATACGGAAATTCTAGTTATCTTTCTGGCGAATGAAACAGCAGAAATGCTGGCCAAACACCCAGGCCTTGTGCTTAGAGCGGACTTCAGCGAAAACACTCAAGATCAACCCCTATGGGAAATTTCAGCTTCAGCAGATCTGTATATCAGAGAAGCGGTTATGTCGTTTTCCTCCTCCGATGCGAAATTAGACATTAAAGATGAGGATTCAGAGGGAAGTCAGATGAGAAATAAATGGTCATATTTTACTAGCGGAAACAAGGACATTCAGCGCGCTCTATGCACCTCTTTCGCCGAACCCTCCGCAATCTGTGAGTCTCTCCTCTGCGCTCCTCATAGCTGGCTAATGGTGTATGTGACTCAGTGTGTTCCACCCCCAGATTGCCAGTCTGACTTCAGCGATTGCAGTCACGCTCCCAGAGACCGGAGACTTAGACGTTCCTCAGGCTGCGCTTTCATTGCTTGCGTTGTTGGTACGGCTGTCGGCACAGTGATTGGGTTTGCGTAGTCTGGTGAGTTGTAGGCAGGTTTATGAAGAGAATGGTGGCGCGGGTAACACTCCGCCCTGCTGTGGTGATTGGACCTCCGCCTGTGGTTTATACGCAGGAAATGCACATCAAATACGGCAATCTAGCCTGTCCCTTTTGCAATTATGTGCAGGCACTACACAGCTTCATTGTGACTGAATCGGTAAAGGTGACTCTCTCTCCCATCTTTTCCACACAGTGTGTCTGGATAACTGGCTGTGTCCAAGTGTCCGGTGTAAGAGTTAGATAGATTTACTTGGATATGGTACCGTCTGGACCTCCCCAACTTCTATTGAGAACCAAAATGTGCCTTCCCTTTTACAGGAAACGCACACTGAGAAGGAAGCCTTAATCTAAGTCTACTTATGGGTAAATTGAGGGTGGACTAATGGGAGCAGCTAGTTAGCTAGGCTGCAGGGGAGAAGTTCTCTCTGCTGTTGGCGTATCGAAGGGACGTAGAAGTTCTTGATGAAGAGGGCGTAATAGTCAATTGCCGAAATTAAGGTAAATTCAGCCAAAACAATAGACATGTCGACTAAACAGAGAGATTTTCACTGATAGACCAATTATTTGAAGGAAATTACTGCATTCTGACTGGACTTATATAATATCCCTAGTTCCCTATGATTGTCTCATACTGTTACCTAGTCTCTAACTTCCGATTCCAGCCTGGCTAGACTGCTGTGCAGGTTTGGGAATTAAGATAGCTAACAGCGGAACAGCCGCCCAAATAGTAACTCTTAACTACGTTGTACCAGGTCGAGCTCTCTCCCAACCTGCTCCAATAGCAAAGTACTCCCAACTAAGTCTGCAGCGACTAATCCAGTGCCTAGAAACGGTCTTGTCTTCTTTCTACCATATATGTCTGCACGGCTCTGGGTCCTCTTCGCTCTCTGTGCATGTGCGCAAATCCTGCAGCTTAACGACACAAACGTGAACAGCGCTATCTCCGGCCACCCCCTTATCTTCATTAAGTTCTATGCACCTTGGTGCGGTCACTGCCAGCACTTGGCTCCAATTTACATCGAAGCGGCAGCTATCCTGGCAGAGGAAGAAAGCAAGGTGGTAATGGCGGAGGTGGATGCCACTACAGAGCATGCGGCTGCGGAGCAATTTGATATCAGGGCCTACCCGACGATGATTTTCTTTAGTGATGGGAAGGTGGATGAACACTATTACGGGGAGAGAAAGGCGAACTTTATTGCGGAGTGGCTGATGCGGAAGGAGTACCAATACAACTGGCAGAAGGCTCATCCCAAGCCCTAGATATAGGCCTAAGCAGACTTCAGCAGAGACGCCTAATACTGCCAGTCGGCCTAGGTACCCGCGAATATTGTCTATGCACTTCAGCCCTGGCTTTCCCTATGCAGTAAATCAATGGTACTTCTGTGGGTGTTCCTCACCAGCAGCTGTATTTGGGCTTTCCACCTCACAGCCCAGTCTTCCTCCTTCCTGGGCTCCATTCCTGCTCGTCTCCGGCCTTCGAAAGGCATCCCCTACGGGTCCTACCTTCAAGGCCCAGTCAAAACAGTTACATGCCAACAGTCCGTTGATGCTCTTTTCGCAGTGCTGGAGCCCTGTGCCTTTGTGAATAGGCTGAGAACTGGGGAGAGTCTTGGGGTGAAGGTTGTACTACTTGCGGAAGAGCAAGAGAGTGAAGTGCCTGACAATACGGAAATCCTTATTATCTTTTTGGCGAATGCAACAGCAGCCGTTCTGGCCGAACATCCCGGCATTGTGCTTAGAGCGGATTTCAGCGAAGACACCCAAGACCAGCCTTTGTGGGAAATTACAGCTTCAGCAGATCTGTACATCCGAGAAGCAGTAATGTCGTTTTCCTCGTCAACTGCACGAATAGGTGTTAGAGATGCGGACTCAGAGGGAACTCAAATATGGATAAATGGGCGTATTTTCGCAGGGAACAGGGAGGATATTGAGCGCGCCCTATGCGCCTCTTTTACTGCGCCTCCCTCAGCCTGCAGTCCTTTCCTCTGCGCTCCTCACTGCTGGCCTGAAATGCTAGGAAACGGTCTCTGCGACTCCGTGTGTTCCACCCCCAGCTGCCAATACGATTTCAGTGACTGTGATGCTGCCTCCAGAGATCTGAGAGGAAGGTATTATTCCAGTACTACCTCCTCCAACTCTACTACCAGTTCATGCAGTACCACTGCTTGCGCTATTGGGGTATCAATTGCGGTTGTTGTCTTTTGCTTCGGCGGGTGAGGTGTAGGCAGGATTGGCGTTGCAGTGTTCTTTTGCTGGATACGAAGGAGAAGACTGAGGCATAAAATGCCACATGGAGTAGTGAGTGTCCCAGTGATGATGGCTCCAGTGGTAATGCAGCCTAGGGCCTTTGCTCAGGAAATGCTCAGCTACGGCTATCCGGCCTGTCCACTGTGCAGGGCTCCGTAAGGAATAGGCAGCTTCATCATGAATGAGTGGGTGAAGACGACGCTCTGCTCCCATCTTTTCCACGCAGTGTGTCTGGACAACTGGCTGCTGTCCTGCGGCCCTGCCCCTAGATGTCCGCTGTAAGAACTAACTAGGTGTTCGCTGGCTATTGGCCCGCCTGCTGCACCTCCCCAGCCCTTAGGCAAGCCTATAGAGTACCAAACCGTGCCTTCCTACTTGCAGGAAACACACACCGAGAAGGAGTACTAAGGCTCTAAGCAGCCAATACATCTAAAGGGTGGACTATATGGGAGAGCTGGTTAGCTAGGCTGCAGGGGCGAAGCCCACTCTGCTGTTGGCGTAATCGAAGTGGACGTAGAGCTTCTTGATGAAGAGGTTTTCTGGAGTGTCGGCGCCCTGGATGCCCAGCATGCACTGGGTTTCTCCGTCTTGGGTGAGCTGCAGTACGTAGTCTGAACTGGTCAGTAATACTCCTGTCCTTCCAGAGTGAAAGTGACCGTCGGCAAGTCGTCAATATTCGAGCAATCACTCTTCACAGACCCGATTTCCTCAGCCATAGCGTCACAAATAGCAGTGGGGCCAACCAGTAGAGAAGTGCCAGTGTCCACAATGCCCTGTATGCCGCTCTTGGAGTAGATCCCACCATCACTCCCTCTCCCAACTCCGCCTCATGCCAAATCTGCCCGGATTTCTGCCTAGTCTGTACCTCTCTATTGACCTGCCTCAGTTGTGGTAGTAACGCAGAATTGGACCCTACCAATGCCTGCAAATGTATGAAGAAGATCTATGCGGGAGATGGGAAGTGTGAGGAATGCCCAGAGGGATGCAGTGTATGTGGACATTCTGGGTGTATAGAGTGTCAAGAGGGGCGGGTTTTATATACATTAAACTGCCTAAAAAGTGTCCGGAGGGCTGGGAACCCCACATTTCTAGCTGCGTTCCCTCTCCTTTGCATGCTCTTTTGACCAATTCGCCCTCGAATCTTCTGACTCTCCGATTTTCCCAGTCTCTCGCAAGTACCCTCTCCCCAAGCGGTTTCAATATATCGGTCTATAGCTCTACCGGACCTACCCCTACCCTCATACTAATCCCCGTTACAGCTAATCAAACCTACAACATTTCCCTCCACTTCCCCGAACTCCCCCTAACAACTCCACTCTTTCCCTCCATTTCCTCACCCCCTCAGGCCTAATGGCCTGTACAGGCCAAAGAGTTGAAGAAACAGCACTAAAAGTGCCCCTATATCCCTATGAGAAAAGCGGAGTTTCAACACTTTCAGCTGCTGCTACAGCTGCAACCCAAGGCAGTGTAGCCTCAATAGCCTCAATTTCTCTATTAACAGGCAACCCCAACACTCTGTTTGGCCTAATCAGCCAACTGCAGCTGGTCGCCTATATTCCGCTGCTAGCGGTGGATATGCCACAGGAGGTTGTTGACACTTTGGCGGGGCTGAATACGAATGGTCTGGTTTATAGTCCTGTTTAGCAGTAAGGCGGAGGCGGCAATCCCCACTGAATTGCCTCGGAAATACGGATTTTCCTCCACTTTCACACTAAATCTAGACTATATGTCAAAGAACAGGGAACAAAGGACGAATATATTTCATAAAGTCATAGTCTGGAACCGGAGTTACTAGGTAGAATGTATGCAATATCGGTTATTCCAAGGGAAATAACAGTAACTTCTTCTCTCTTCCTGTCCAACTCCAGCTTTATCCTGCTTGGCGCTGTGGGCCTAGCGGCTTCCTACCTCTGTGTATCCTTCCTTTCCCTGCTCTCAGCCTTTCTGTGGTTTCCGCCTATTTCCGCATTATCCGCGAGAAATACAGGTGGGAGTACCCGGTGCAGTGGTGGCTGCAGGTGTATATGGATGTGGGAGTTAACGCTTCGTTGCAGTTTTCCGCCATTGGAAGTTTCGACTATGAGCCAATTTTGCTGCTTAATGTGCTAATTGCGGTTTTTTTCCTGGATGTTTTCGTGATATCGCCTTTTTGTGTGATGAAACTATTGATGCATCACGGAAATAAGCGAATTTCAGTGCTCTATTCCGGCCTAAAGCCTGGAATTCGCCTCTATTTCCCGCTATACCTGTTCCGCAGACTAGTCTACGCCCTAGTCCTCCTCCTCTTCGGAAACTACCCAGCCCCACAAGCCATTTCCAGCGCCCTAGCCTCCACTTCCACCCTCATCTACCTCCTTTCCTACCGCCCCTACACCAGTCGCACCGCCATCTCAGTCCCCTCCTCGCAGAAACCTCAGCCAGCCTTTCCCTTTGCCTGACTTGCCTCTTCCTAGTGGTCCCTAAAGACTAAATGTAGGGAAAAGACTGGGACAGGCTGTTATAGGAGTGGTGGTGGGGGAGTGGCTGTTTGTGCGGTGCTTGCTGTAGGAGAGTTGGTGGTGTGTGGGAAGGAGGTGGTGACTACTTTCAGGAGGATTGCGGCTGAGTTGAAGGCTAATGGGCAGACGGAGAGATGTCGCAGGGCGAAAAGCGTGTTTTAAGCAGGGAATCGGCCGATAGTTTCTCTACTAAGAATGGTTTGAGCAGCTTAGCTACTTAGGCCGCAGTGGCGAAGCCGACTCTGCTGTTGGCGAAGTCGAAGTGAGTGTAGTAAGACTTGATGAAGACGTCTCCGAGAATGAAGAGTTCCTCTGGAGTGTCCATGCTCTGCAGGCCCAGCATACACTGAGTCTCTCCGTTCTGAGTAACCTTGAGCACGTAGTCGTCAGAAGTGAGCGGGTACTCGACTCCACCGAGGGTGAAGGTGATGGTGGGTAGGGAGGACTGGTTGGAGCAGTCGGTTTCGACTTTGCCGATTTCCTTGGTCATGGCCTCAACGACGGAGGTAGGGCCGACCAGCAGGGAAGTGCCAGTGTCCACAATGCCCTGCAGACTGCTCTTGGAGTAGGTGCCAGTCTTCACGCCGTCTATGGGGATCTGCCAGTAGGTCTCGCTGGACAGGGTGACGTAGTTGAAGCTGCCGTTGGAGTAGTTCTCATTGATGCCGCCGAGCACGAGCACGCTGCCGTTCTCGTCAGCGTTGGAAGTGAGGTAGAAGGAGAAGCTGTTGTCAGCGACCAAGCCCTGCTTGTACATGTATTGGAAGACAGGGGTGACGTTGTCCTCAGCAATCGCTTGCCAGGCCATGCCCAACAGTCCGTCGAACTCAGACCCGTCGAAAGCGGAAGACAGAGTGGTCATTGCGCCGAACACCACTCCAGTGATGTCAGCACCCGCAAGGTTCACAGTGTCCTCAGCCAGCTTTCCACTGCAAGCTCCCGAGCCATAAGCGATGGAAATGCTCTCGCCGTTCTCCACATAGGTCGAGGACTTGCTGGGGTTGTACAGGCTGTGGCCGGTGCAGGCGGAGCTGCGGCAGGTGTTGAGGGGCAGCCACAGGTTGGAGGAGCCGGTGTCGAACATGACGATGAAGTCCTGGGGGGGAGTGCCCACGGTGATGGGGCCGGTGTACTGCACGTCTTGGAAGTTGGTCAGGATCTCTACGGGGAGGGAGCCGTGCAGCTTCAACTTGCGCATCATCTTCTGGTAGGCCAGCTTATCGTCGCCTGTGAGAACTTTGCGTGTGATGGGGATCTCCACGAGGGCCATGACGCCAACAAGGAACAGAAGAGCAAGGGCTGCCTTCATATTTTTATAAGGCACCTGGCAGCTGGTGAAGAAATAGGCCAATATGGCGGCTGGACTGAGACCTGGCAGTCCTGCCAAACAGTCTGGACGATAAGGAAGGGTGACTGGTAGAGACGGAATGGCCACTTTCTGACTCGGGAAAGCGGCAAAAGTGAGAAGTGTATGTAAAAATCTACTTATTTTGTCCAAAATAGAGAGTAGACTAGAGACTTCTCGGTCCTTAAACCATTTCAGCAGGACAAGAATCGCTGAAATCTACGAAAACTGCTTGTAACGGAGGTAGTCAGAACGCTAGTTGCTCAAATATACGCGAAATAGACAATCTCAGCTCTGTTATCCCCCAAACCAGCCTAAATCCCTCTAAACTTGCGAAAATTCACAGTGCAGCGACTTTCCCCGTCCTCAAATACCAATAGAACTGCTACTTTCACTATTGGCAGACATTAGACTAAAGCTCCAGCACTGCCTCGTACAGACCTAAACAGCCTGCAGTGTCCTCACACGCCTGCACCAGCTCCTGCACGTGCCGCTGCATGTGACTCCACATCCTCGTGCACTGCAAAGGCGCGACACAGCACAGACACCGCACAGCCAGGTCGCTGCCAGCCTCCCCGACTTCCACGTAGTTCTTGGGCTCGGGGGACTGGGTATAAGTTTCTTCCGTTTGGAAGGGCTGGGCGATAGGGGGGAGTGTGGGGGAAGGCTGTGGCTTGGGGGTAGGGCGGTTTTCGGCTAAGCGACGGTAGCGTCTCCGGGCTCGGCCGCTACTTGTAGGGTCGTGCACTTTTATATGGTTAGCGTAGGCGGCCCGCAGTGAAAAGCGCTTCCCGCAGACCTCACACTCCACCCCATTCTGCGCAGGGGCAGTAGGCTTCCTCGCCGCTCCTTTAGACAGCAGACATTTGATAGTGAATGGGGCGGTTTGGTCTCTGTGGACTTTCATGTGTATCTTGAGAGCGCGAGTGTCTTGGAAGGCCCGACCGCAGGTATCGCAGGAGACTCGCTTCTCGACGAGGGAGTGGAGTTCCTCGTGAGAGGGCAGGCCCTGGGGATAGTGGGCCGGCTGCTGTCGTCCGAATCCTCCTTATCCTCTTTATCGGCGATTTCCGCTGGTAGTAGGGGTCGTCCTCTTCCTTGTGGACTGGAAGTTGCTATGTCTCGAGTGAAGCCGTAGGTCGAAATATCGATTCGCTGCTATCACATCTGAAGCACTCTTGGAATTCCCACATTTATCTTTACTAAAGCCGTCTTCGCCTAGAATCTTAGGGAACTGCAATACTACGAAAGTGTAATGCTATTGCCTTGTCTTAGGGAAGTTTCCGGGCCAAAGGCGATATGTACTTCTTCAGGCTTGGAGAAGAAAGGCCTTGACGTCTTTGTGTGGGGGTTTGTAGTTGAAGGCTATGTATCTTCATGAGAGTTGGTACTCTTCCAACTTGGCCCCTTCTCCGTGGCCACTAAAGCAACTTACTATGCAACACAGTAAAGATCTCTTTGTAGTGTTCAGAAAAGACACAAGCACACCCTAGGTCCAACTGCAGTGCTCCATGAGATGCTTGCCTTTAGTATTGCCAGTGGCCAAGGAGAACTAGTGTTCAAGTCCAAGTAGGCTGGAGCATGTAACACCTAGGACACTGCAGGGATGCAGAGAGGGTGAATCGCTACACTCAGCCTATCAAAAGATGGGTGGCTTCAGCCTTGTGTTTTACTTCCTTAGGTTCGTTGCTTCAGCATTTTATGGACTTTTGGACCTGCTTCATAGGTGGTTCTCACTGTTACTTCTGTATGCTATGGGCATCTGCTAGTGCATCGTCCAAACACTTTATACCAAATTGCGTTGCATGATGACTAATCAACTCAGCTGCGGTCCTTACCCACGTTCGTCCTTTGCACCAGAAGACTGTCTCTCACTAAGCCAAGCGACAAGTTGAATTCCTTCTTACCCATTTGCGCAAAGGATTCAATTTCTGCTTAAGACTAGATGAGGCTTTTCAATATCTTGCAAGTAGAAGTATCCAATGCGCACAATGTGGGGGATCGACTAGTCCTTGGAAAATGCGCAGAGTGACTTCTTTTGGCCAGGGATACGATGTAGCCTTGGATTACTTATGAAAGACCGGGCATGTGCTAATCATCTTGCCAAAGTTGTGGACACTTTTCCCGATTCTGTGGTCCTATTCGGACGAAAAGAGCTGAGAATGTGTTGAATTGGCTCCTTATTTGCATAACGGAGGGAGTTTACGAAAGCGCTCTTGAAAGTTACTTAGTGGACAGGAACTCGGCCTTATATTGCTTCTTATAGAAAGGCCTACCACTGATTAACAATATAGCATAGCTACCAGCACTTTCCATATGCATATTTCGCGATGTGATTAGGATATCAGGGAAATCGAATGTTATATCTCAGTGGCACTCAGTGACCACAGTTTTCACATAGCCCTAAGCCTGGATGCTTTGATGGCAGCCTGGCGGAGCGCACTTCTATTCCCTGGATACAGGGAGTAACAGTCTTTCATACTTCTACCTATTCGGAGGCTAAAGGAATGGTAGGGCGATATAGACCCAATTTGTGGACTTTAGGATGCCAACTGATGTATGGCGCAGTCACTTCTCATCTGTTATATACAAGCAGCAGTCTTTTCAGTATGAGGAAATCGGACATCGCTTGAATTACATAACCTGCCACATGCGAAATCGATATAATTACCTGCACTAATCAAGCGCCATTCTATATGACATTGGTACTCACTTATATCCAGTCCTTCAAAGAAGCAGCCAAGGCCTGCAAGCGGACTGTAAGGACTGACGACTGCCTGTATTTAGTTTGTCCACATCCCTCTGTTACCTCTCCGAGTTGTGATATGACTAGCAATAGAGTAGCTAGAAAAGGATAGCATTGGGTAAAGCAACACGTACTATTGCATAACATTTTCACCTTCATTTACGTCATTTTAGCTGACTTTTGAGTCTCCAGACTAAGCGCGGAAGCTGTGATTCATAGAGAAAGGGCAATTGTCCAGAGGTGGGACTGAACTGTAGGCTGTGAAAGCTGTTTAGAAGTATTGGACTTCTATCGAAAAGCCTATATAAGAGAATATCTTGTAGCGGTACTTCATCGAATAGACTCGTAAAGCTCTCAAATGCTCAATGGTACTTAAA
>Ga0247837_1003233_pt1 | contig 28974 bp, 16 predicted proteins | sample LaCtaG_2_FD_187115 | JGI IMG/M metagenome (GOLD analysis project Ga0247837, IMG submission 187115) | Freshwater microbial communities from meromictic Lake La Cruz, Castile-La Mancha, Spain - LaCruzMarch2015_14.5m | ecosystem: Environmental > Aquatic > Freshwater > Lake | place: Spain: Castile-La...
GCTTTCTTGTGTCCACCCCAAGCAGGTCTCGAAGTTCTGACTCTAACCCCTATTGACAAGTTCGTGTTGCTAGCGACTCGAGGCTTTGGGAAGTGATGAGGAGCATTGAAGCAACTAGTTGGAGATCTCTACGAAAGGGAAGCCGAGACAGTGCCTGGGAGGCTAGTGCTAGAGGCTCAGAGAAGGTGGGGACAGCGGGTGGGAGATGTGGCAGTGGAAATAGCCTTTATTGGCAGTACGTAATAAAGGTAAAGTGGTATGGCTGTTAACATATCTGCACTCACACATCGCTCACAGCCAGGCCCTCCTCGCTTTCCTGTTATCGGAAGCAGAGGTCGCTCCCTCTCCCCTTTCAGTTCTCCTCCATCCCGCCTGTCCCTGATCAAGTATTGCAGAGAGGGAGTCAAGGCGAAGGAAATCGCCTCAAACGCACTCACAACCCGCAGGTCCGTCTCTCCCATTCCCCTCAAACTCCGCATCATGTCCGCAGCCATCCGCCAAGCCAGCTCTTCCACTCCCACCCAAACTTCCTGTTTCGACCGGACTCACGGCCGCTGCCATATACTGGGAGTGTGTGACGGCTACGGCCCAAACGGCTTCCTAGTGTCATCCTTCCTGTCTTGTAAGGTGGCCGCGGCTCTCTTTCGCAAAGTAGCCAGTGTGGACATTGAAAGCGTGAAAACCGCTCTGAAAGCCGCCTATATAGACTGCGGAAGGATGCTGGAAGAGGCGGAAATCGACACAAGTGAGTCCGGCAGTAGCTGTCTCACACTGCTGTTCATAAACAGCTCCCTGGTCTGTGCCAACCTAGGCACTAGTCGGGCTGTAGTCGGCAGATGCATCCACTCGACCTGGTCAGTCTATCAACTGTCTTGGGACTCAGAGTCCTCCTCCACTGCAACCCTAATCAGACGTCTAAAGCGGGGGAAACTGGCTATGGAGGAGGGGAAAAAGGCGGGATTCGGTCTGACCAAAGCTAAAAGCGCAGAGCCAGATTTAGAAACAGTGGAAATAGGCAGCAGGGACCGATTTGCACTAATTGCGACCCAGGAACTGTGGAAAGTTATGACCAGCTGGGAAGTGGTGCAGTTCGTAGCCAGTCTCCTGCCCCACAAGCCCGCTTCCCTGTGTGACAGTCTGATCGCAGAGGCTCAGAAGCGCTGGAAAGCACTGGGCGGCTCTGTGGCTGAAATCACAGTAATAATAGCTCTATTTGGACCTTAGATGGATGAGCCTTTCTACGATGTGACCTTCAAGCCGGCCCTGGTGCTAGACAACGGGTCAGGAGTGATGAAGGCTGGCTTGGCCGGGGAAGACCGGCCCTCCCTGATCTTCCCTTCCTAGTGATTTCCACACAGCGTGGGACGTCCGAAGCATCGCAAAGTCTTAGCAGCCACCAAAAACGACCCAGAGATGTACATTGGGGCGGACGCGGAGCACGTAAGAGGACTGCTGAGGTTGAAATACCCGCTGGTGCACGGAGTGGTGGAGGACTGGATGGACATGGAGAGCATTTGGAGGTATGTGTATCAGAAGTTGGGAGTACAGTCGCAGGACCACCCTGTGCTGCTGACTGAGCCTCCGCTCAATCCGCTGGTGAACAGGGAAAAGGCGGCTGAGGTCCTGTTTGAGACATTTTCCGTTCCGGGGCTGTTCCTGTCCATGCAGGCAGTCCTCAGTCTATACGCCAGTGCCTCTACCACTGGTCTGGTGCTGGACTGTGGAGACGGAGTGACTCACTGTGTGCCTATCTACGACGGATTCTCTCTGTCCCATGCTGTGTGCAGGATGGACCTGGCTGGGAGAGATGTGACCGAGCAGCTGGTTTCCCAACTCAGGATGGCTGGGTGGGTTTTCGAGACATCTGCGGAAATGGAGGTAGTGAAAGGCATCAAAGAGAAAGTCTGCTACGTGGCTGCCAGAACAGGCAAAGGACTCGAAGCCGCTTCCTCCAACTACTCCAGTCTCTCCACCACTCCCTACTTCCTGCCAGACGGCCGCAGTCTGACCACAGGCGCAGGCGGCCATGAAGCCCCTGAAATCCTCTTTTCCCCGGACACCATCGGACTGGAGCTAGGAGGCATGCAGACCTGCCTCGTCCGAGCTATCCAAAAGGCTGACATCGACCTCAGACAAACCCTCTTCAATTCCATCTATTTAGCAGGCGGAACCACTATGATGCCCGGCTTCCCTGAACGACTGCTAAGCGAAACCAAGCGTCTATGTTCTCGGGACATTACCATCAAGATCACAGCGCCGCCTGAGCGGAAAGTGTCCTGCTGGCTGGGCGGCTCCATCCTGTCCTCTCTGTCCTCCTTCAAGAACATGTGGATAAAGAAGCACGAGTACGAGGAGGAAGGCAGGAGGATCCTGCACACTCGCACTTTCTAGACACTTCCCTAGTTACACGATAGGAAGGGGAGTTGTTAGTAGAGAAGCTTGGGGAAGGAGTCCAGCAGTTGGCGGAATTGAGGGGTGCAGAGGGCTGTTTCCAGTGCTTTCACCTGCGCCTGGTCTCTTGATACGACATCCAGCATCCGCTCTTGCGACTGAATTATGTCAGTTTGGACGCCTGCATGGCACTTACGCAGCTTCTTACGGGCTTCTTTGAGCGTCTTCACGCCCTCGTCCTCGTTTTCCTCAGTCTCTTCCACTCTCACCTCAGGTCCCAACAGCAAATCCACCAGCTCCAAAGTGCTTTCCGCCAAAGTCTTCGCTCCGTTCTCAGTGTTCAGCCGAATTGCCGGGATTGCGAAGGCCTTAATGGGCTCAGGCAGGCCTGCCAGGTCCTGAACTCTCGCCATTCGAGTCCTCAGTCCTGCTAAAAGGTGTGTAAAGCCTACTCGAAGGGAGTCCAACTCCGCAGATAAGTTGGAAACGACTTCCTCGTAGTTGCGCTTCGTAAAGGCCGCCAATTCACTATTCGCCGACACAGTCTGAATAGGTCCCGGTGGCAACGGACTGGTCATTTCTATGGTGTTCCTAGCGTAGGCGCTGTCGTTCCCTTTGCGCAGCTGTTCCTGCAGTTTGGCTACGGCCTGTTCCTGTTTCTTCACTTCGTGGAGGAGTTGGTCCCGGGAGCCGCTCACTTTCGCACATTCCTTCTTGGACTCAGCCAAATCCGCGGCTAATTTCAAATTTTCCTGTCTTAGTTTGGAGGCTTCGGTCCTGCCTTTGGCCTCTGCACGACTCACGTCGCCTGTGAGTATGTCGATTCGGTCGTTCAGGTAGTCCACTTGCCGGGAAAGGCCTCGCTTTTCGCTTTCCAGAGACTGTATCAGGGTCATGTAGTTGTCGCGATTTTGAGCGTCTTTTTGCTTGTGTTGGAGTAGGTCTTCCACACATTCAATGGTCATTCTCCTGTCTTCTGCAGTCAAAGCAGCCAAGTTGCCATAGACCTTCATCCCAATGGACTCCAAAAAGCTCGCCAGCGAGTCCTGCACGCCTGTCTCTTCCTGCATATTATTTCCCGCCCTAGCTATACAGATTGGGGACATAAAAAGCGCTCAGAGATGCACAGAGCGGTAGGAAGAAGCTGATGTTAGGCCTGGCTGTCCTGGGTGTTTCTATATCTGAGGAGACTTCGTTTCACTTGGATAACACGGCAGTTAGACTAAAAACAGTGGAAATAGACTGTAAAGTCGGTCAGTTCTAGCCTTTGCACATGTGTTTCCCTGCGAAGTATCTGTCTGCGTAGGGAGAGCTGCTGTCTGGAGACAGGTGGAAGCCCATAGTAGGCCCCATGATAATGACCAAATTGCTGTGGCTAGGATTCCTGCTCGTAGCCGTCAGTGCGGACTGCGATGTGAGTTGTCTCAGCTGTGGAGCGGATGGGACTTGTCAGGCGTGCGCACCCAATGCACAGCTCAGCAATGGCGTGTGCAGCTGCTCGGCAGGCAGTTACCCGCGGGCCACTGTGCCTCTGTCCTGCGACTTCTGCGACCCGTCCTGCCTGGCCTGCTCCGGCCCCAGTGAATTTGAATGTCTGAGCTGTCCGCCTGAGACAGCTCCTCTGGGACCCACGCCCAGCCGCTGCGTGTGTCCGACTGACCCCAGCCACTCCTTCTGTTCCTCGTGCTACCAAACCTGCACCACCTGCGACTACTACGACCACACTGTGTGTCTCTCCTGCCAGGCCGGCTTCGAACTGTACTCCGGCTCCTGCGTGCCAACAGTCCACCCCAGCCAGCCCGACATGCTCTACACCTCCTTCTACCTCAGACCCACCGAGTCCGTGCGAGCAGTTCCCGACAACAGAAGAGAGCAGGCGGACTACTTCTTCCAATTCAACACTCTGCGCACTCTTTCAGACGTGACTATTCGTATGACCTTCCCGTCCCTGTACCCCTCTAGCAACCTGTATGCGATTTCCTGCGCTGTCAATGGGGTGGATAGACAGTGCTCCACAGACGGGAACATTGTAAACGTCTATTTGCCGGAGGCAGCTGATGTTGGGACTGAGGGACTGATTCAGTATGAAATGGTGGTGAGGAATGTGACCAATCCAGACGTGGAGCGCGGCTCTGGCTTCTTCTATATGTCCATGAGGGCAAACCGTCCCTGGAGAGACGACGCACGAACTGTCACCAACGCCAATTTCCGCTTCTTTTCCCGAGAATACGGCCGCATGGAAGACTCCGAGCGCATGTCCGGCCTCTTCCCCTACGAAACCTTGAACCTGGACACTCAGATCTGGAAGACTGTGTACTCCAAGCGAGACCAAGGCCCGGAAGACCTGAACATCCCCTTCGGACGTATAGCTCTGGCCCCTGCTGTGGACTCACTGCTAGCGGGGCGGGTGGAGTTCGCAGGGACCCAGGGAATGGCCATGCCGACAGAGTTGCAGTTCACTCTCACTGCCAAAAGCGTACTCCGGCCTGGAGATCGCTTTAGACTGGGCGTAGACACGCGATTTGCAGTGGATGGGGCCAACCTAGCGTGTGCGTTTCTCCTGCCCACAGGCTCAGTGTCCACCAGCTGTTGGATGACTGACTCCGACATAGAGGTCGCTATGTACCCTGGAGCGCTGACAGACCTGAGCACTGCTGTGTCCCTCACTGTGAGCGGCATCACCAATCCCCCGCACTCAATAAGCGGCTGCACCAACTTTAGGCTGGAGCTTCTGCGTGGCTGTACAGTGCTTGAGCGCCTGGCAGTGCAAGGGCCGGTGCTGGCCCCGGGGAAAATTGCGCTTCTGAGGCGGGCGGGGTCGGATGTGCAGGGACAGGAGTACCCGCGCACTCAGTCGCTCACTAATGTCACGCTGGTGCCTGAGCATTGGATACCTGCAGGAGGCTCGATTTTGATCCGCTTCCAAGGACTCGATATGACGTCAGACCCAGCGAGGCAGAGAGAATGCTACACTGTCTGCACTGTGCACAGCGGCTTATCCGGCCTGTACGGAAACACGCCCAAATGTGGACGATTTGACCGAGACTCGTATGCGATATATGGCTTCGACCACGTCAGTGCTGGGACTTATATCACTGTCTCCATGTTTGTGAAGGAAAAGGACTACAGCGGAGCGCTTAACTACATGGAAACGCAAGATGCACTCAATAACACCATCGATCTGTATCGGTCGGAAGGAACACCGAAGGAGGTTTCAGGCCTACAGCTGGAAATCACCGACTTAGCGCTCGGCTCTTACGCTGGAAACGCCTCTACTAGCCTCAGCTTCACACTTCTTTCCCCTGTAGACCTGCTTTCGGGCTCCAACTTCAAGGTCACTCTGCCCACCGGAGGCCGCTGCTTCACAGTCACAGACAAACTCGACTGCACAATCAAGCTTAACACCGCTGAATCCATATCCCAGCGACTGGACTGCACTCCACAGGACCAACGCATATCCGTGTCCTTGTCAATCCCTCTCTACGCCGGCCACTCCTACAGCGTCAAAATCAGCCCTACACAGGGAGGCTGCTTAGGCCAGTTCCGCAACCCTTTGGACCCTGGGTGCTACCCGGTAGGTCTGCGCTTCTACCCTGCAGGGCAGCGCATGGGCTTCTATCAGACTGCTTTCACCATTGATACAAGGACTGTGAGTGCCACTGAAGCTGAAGTCTTTCTGTGGACTAGGATGAGAGATAGAGTCGGGGCGATATCGCTGCCTACAGTGTGGACAGTTTACTATACTCCTGGGGAGTCGCTGGCTGCGGGGTCGCATGCAGCTTTCCTATTGAAGGATATTCGACAGGACTTGGACGCTAATAGCTTCCGCAACACCTATTGTTTCCGTAATGAGACTGAAGTCCCATACGCCAATGCCACTCTTCCAGGCTTCCCAGCGCTACCCAGGGACCTAAAGGCGTACTTGCTGTATGGACAGGATACAGGGGCTGTGGACGGGGACAATCTAGCAGGCTTCAAGCTGTACTTCCCGACAGGCTTGGCAGCTAACGGCACCTATAGAGTGGACCTGTTGGGAGTGGCTGGGAACGGAAACGCCAATACTGAGCTGTTCCTAGCTGTCTGGACTGGCGACACTATTCAGCAGTACGGCCGAGTCAAAGCCCTAACCTCCTATTTCAGCCCAGCGCGACTCACCCAGAACGACGCTACATACATCGAAAGAGCCAATTTCGATAAATACTTCCCCGGGGAAGTCGCTGACATCTCTTACTCCTGGACCCCCCCTACCCGTGCACTTAACTCCCCTTCCAACGATATTCGAGACATGTACTTCGCTCTGGCGCTCCCTAGCGGCTTCCAGTTCACTTCCTCCTCCGCACTCACCTTCAAATCCGGCACAATCATCAAAAGCGCACAACACGTCACCTTCTTCAACAGCTCCACCTACTCCCTCATCTGGGGCTGGACGGACGGCACAGTCTACTTGAGTGAGGGAGTCACATACACTGTCACTGTCACAGGAGTGAAGTTCCTCAATGATAGGTGTGCCAGTGCAGGGCCAGGCTTCCTGTATGCGGGCAGGTTGGGACAGAGTCCGGACCAGTTCGGTCTGACGCCTGCTGTGCCGCTGTGGTACAACCGCTCCTCAATAGCTGCAGATGTCATTACAATGACCTTAGCGCCTGCTAATGAACTCATTTCCGACTTCTCAGTCTCTTTCCCCGTCACCCGGGCGATCCCTTGGAATGGGTACATCCTGCTGACTCTACACCAAGGCTTCTTACTGGACTTTGTGCAGAAGTGCGAGCTGGAAGGCAACGGCCACCACTACCTTTGCACTATCGACGCCATGCGAAATCGTGTGAATTTGACCGATTTGGGCCCTGTGTCCGCCTCTGCAGTGCTCACACTCACCCTGGACAAGGTCAGGATGCCGAACACTACCGAGCCAATTGAGCCTGTGCAGATAGTGACGTATGGCTGCTGCACAGGGACTGGCTGTTCCGGCCTCCAAGAGTCCAAATACCACACTGTTCAACTGGCTCCAGCAGTAGTGACTACTGCCAAAGTACTCAAAGTCCAATATTGGCCTGTGAACGTGGGCTATCCAGGGGACTTACTGGTGGTATTTAAACTAACGCGGGATTTGCAGCCTCGGTCTAGAGTCGTACTGGGCATTCCTTATAACACTAATAAGGGAGAGCTGTATCCTTTGTGCAGAATTCTCAATATGACTGGGGAGACTTGGCAAATTTCTCCTTTGTCCTCTGCAAATTCTAGGCCGAAGCACTATGTTTCCTATAGCTCCTGCACTGCTGATGCTAGTTTCGTTAATTTGACCCTGTCACGCTACATTCCTGAAAATACGGTGATGGGATTGCTGCTGCAGGTCAGCAGTATACCCTCAGGCAGTCTAAATACCTGGCCTGGAATGACCTATGCAGACAACGTCCCCAGACTCTACAACAACTTCACAGTATGGAGCGAAAGCTTCAACCGCACTGTAGATGTCTGGGAGTACAACCCCACCCTGTCCCTCCCTCAACTCGACCCCCGTCCCGTCAACTCCACCTTCCAAGCCGACTTCAACACCCCCGTAGTCTCCATCGACCCTGTCAACCGAGGCGAATACAAGACCTTTACCTTCGCTCTGAGGACTTCAAGGACTATTGGAGTGGAGGAAACGCTCGTAGTGCAGTTCGGAAACAGCAACTACTGGTTCCAAGAGTCCTACTTGCACCACTCTCGACTGGACAATGAAGCTACAAGGGTGTGTTGGAGTGAGCGGTTTGGACCTTTGGACTGCCAAATGACAGGCAGTAGAGTCTTTATTGGCCACCGGACTGCCTTCCCTGCAGGCTCTTTGTTGTCTTTCCAGGTCCGTAGACCTATTCCCTCGGAAGCGTTGGGTGATTTCCCTATTACTATCTGGTCGATGAAAGGGTTTACGATAACTCAAGAACTGTCGACGAATCTGAAACTGGCACCGCTGCTGCCCCCGGTTCCGCTGGATATGGTGGCTTTGACGGCTTCCAATGATATGATGGGTGAAAATACAGACATTGCAGTAACTTTCAACTACAAGGCAGGCAGTGATGCACTGACTATCAAGGTGAATTTCGAGCTTGTGAACATGTGGAAAGAACTGGAGGACACTTACCCCTGCTCCCTGACAGCCGTAGGCTCCAATGCGGTCTACTCCGGTACTTGCCAGGTCAGTCTGGCCTGGAATGAGGTCCTGTTCTCCCTCTCCGTCCCTGCGAACTACTGGCAGTCCTCGACCTATACTCTACTTATCTCCGCTTTCCCTAATCCACACACACCGGGCCACTACTCCATTTCCGCCTTTAAGCTCTACAACCCCTCCACCAAAAGCACAGTCGCCCGCATGTTCGAAAACTACGGCAGTGCACTGGCCTGGGACGTCCGAGGCCCCGGCCCCATAGCGCTCCAGTGCGCTAGCCAGTACATCACCCTCACTGCAGGGTCTGTAGCCTCTGGGGTATACATTTCCGCCCCAGACGGCTTCTTCGGCAGTACAGTGCAGGTGTCTGGAGTCGTGAAGGCCTTGCGCTCGCCCGGGATTAGTCACAAATTCACAGTATTCCCACTAACAATCCCTCAAGGTGCAGACGGCGGGTACCTTTCCTTCATGGTGGAGGACGATATCCCCCTCAGTGACTACTTTTTAGTCTTTTCTATCCTGGAGCAGTCCTCCCTGGGCGGCAGCCACTACTCCGCCCCTGCAGATGTGGTCATTCGAGTCACAGACACTCCCCAAAACGTGACAGTGAATCCAGCCAGTTTGGTACCAATCGGCGGCAACTCCCTGCCTATTCGAGTCTATGTGACAGCTGCCCCGGCCTCCCCCCTCACAGTCACCCTGACTACCAATGAGGACTACTTGATTCCTTTCCCCAATACTCTCTTATTCGGGCCAGAAGACGTAGAATTGACATTCGTCCTGTCAGCTGATACTCGACTAGCCGCTGGAGACTATAAAGTGCTCATAGCAGCCCAGGGTCCCACACATTACAGGGTGGAGACCACTGAAATAGTGGTCCCTGTGAGGCCTTTTAACAGTGCTGCAGGGACTGTGGCGGTGACTGTGGCTGTACAGGGACAAAAGGCAGTGGTGACTCAGACCAGGTCTCAGCCGGGAGTGGGTTATTTCCTGTTAGCGCCCTCTGGAGCCTCTCCTTTACCTCAAAAAGCACTAATTCAGGCCGTTTCTTCCGGAATTATCCCTACGGAAGCCCTAAATAACGCACTTTCTTCGGAAGTCAGAGTGTTTAAGCAGGCGGAAGACCAGTTTACGCTCGAAAGCCTGACGACTAACATGCCCTATGTGCTCTTTTCCTGCCTCGTCAATACATTCGGAGTGGCGGGCCCTATCACCAGCGCTAACTTCACAGTAATGGCCGCTCCTCGCATGCTAGCAACCGTCTCAATCGTCAAATACGCGGGTAGTGACTCAGACGAGCAGGTCAGAGAAGCGCTTTCGCTGGCTTTAGGCGCGAAAAGCAGCGATTTCAAGCTGAAAGAGGTAGTAGGGTCTGAGAAAAGCAGGTTTGGGTATGTGACGAACTACACGTACTATGTGAATACGGTTTCGTTTGAGCAGTTTGAGAGGACGCCTAATATGGAGTTCTTGGGCTTGGCGGCGCCGGAACTGGACTTTGCGAGTGTGTGGGTGCGGCAGTTTGACCAACCTGCGCCTGCTTTCGTAGTGGTTCCCAAGGTGATAGTGACTGAAGACTCCGTGGAAGTCTCAGTGCAGCTGGACTCCCCCTCCATTGTAGCAGTGGTGATTGCCTCCTCCACACCCCTGTCCTCCTTCCAAGTGCTCAGTGGACTGGCCAGTGACAATACCGATGCCTTTGCTACTGTGCAGACCCGGGTGCAGGCGGGACAGAGTGCGTTGTTGCTGCTGAGGAGACCGAAGGGAGACTTTACAGTGTGGGTGGCGGCGGAGAGTGATATACCGTTCTATCCAAGACGTACGGAGCTGCCGTATAGCTTCAACGTGAAGGACGGGGTAGTAACGCAGTAAACAGCTTAGATTGGCTGAGGGCTGGCTATGCATAGGGTATATACACCCAAAGCCCATACTCTAAGCGCTAAAAGACGTAAGTCTACCGAAATAGTAAAGGAATAAGGCCGCTTTCACTCCGGACTCGGCTTCTTCTTGCACATTTGATACCCCACAACAACCGCCACAATGCCTCCAATGCTGTCTAGCCCTTACAGTAGCAGTCTCGACGTGCCCGACTCCCCAGCCTGTGTCTGTCCCATATGAAACCCTGGCAAACTCTCATATATATGCACTGTGTCGTTAGTAGCAGCGAAGGAAAGCAGATATCCGCCTGTTGTCATGCGAGTGGACTTGAACAGACCAACTGTGCTGTCGGAAGGGAAGGATAGGTAGGCGGTTTGCATGCCTGAAAGGGAGAAGACGCTGGAGTAAATGCCGAGCACACCGTTGGAGCCCCAGATTGCGACGCCGGACTTCACTCCTCCGAGGTGAAGGGGGGCGAGTGCTTCCTTTTCCTTGTAGCTCCAGACGGTCTTGCAGACTGTTTCGCCGGCTATTACGTGGCGAGTGTCGTAGGCGAGTACATCTCCATTCCCAAAGGCCGCAAACACAATGGAAGTACTCGTGGACAGGTCAATCAGCAAGTCCGTGACCCGAGTCACATGCTCCTCACACGTCAGTTGCGTGAACATAGCAGGCATTTGGAAGGTGCCAATGCTGTTCCCAGCCGCAAAGACCACATACTGGCCGAAGCGGTCTAGTGCTGTTATAGGGGCAGTAGAGGCTGAGTTCCGCTTGAGGAAAGTCCCGTTGAAGTGGTGGAGACTGATGCCACCTGCCGAATCCCCGATGAGCCAGTACTTGGTCCCTGAGCGGACGTAGAAAATTAGACTGGTGGCGGTCACATTCGCATCAATGAATAGCGGGTTATTATCCACAGGCCGCATAGACGTCAAATCCACTGCTGCATCTGTAAACAGCGGTGTAACCGCCTCTAAAGTCACACTAATCATCGCCCTGCTGGTCTGCTGCCCCCAGTACCCTGTCTCCACAGTGTAGTTCTTCTTGGAAACGGACATCTCCAGCGAGTGCACTCGCAGCAGCTTGTCCTCCGCAAGCGTCACAAACTTGATTTCTTCGTAGTTGTTAGTCGCTGCGATGAGTCGTATGGGAGCGGAGTGACCAGTGTCGTATCGATACAGCAGACTGCCAGATACATCCACCAATTCTACCACTCCGTCGCTGTACCCCAAAGCTACAATGAGGTTCTGTCCATTGGCAGCTGAGTGGGGATGTACCGTCACGGAAGGAGCCGATTGGCTTGAAGTGGAGGATGTCCAGGACTGTGAGGGAGCGGGAGCAGGGGTACAGGCCTTTGATGAGGAGGCGGGAGAGGAAGGGGTCGGGACTGGGGGAGTCGGTGGCTTGGAGACGTACGAAATTAAGGTCAAGTGAGGAGTTGAGACCTAGTAGGTGATGTCTCGCCCGTGCCAACAGACCCACCTCTTCCCCCTGTCCCTCAATCCCACCCAGCTGCACCTCAGCCCAGGTCTGCACCACGAGCCAAGACCACAGCCAAACCAGCATAGTGCAAAGTGGTGCAATGGTTGTAATATGGCCGCGGACGGTACCAGCTACTGTCTCGGCTGGAGATCCCCTGGGGTCTGCGGCTTCTACAGCCGATATACGAGTTGGCATGATGAGGCATAGTTCACATGACTTGTGATTCCAAACTTTCGCTCCTATCTGACCTTCATAAACTTGCCTACAACTAGTCACTAAGGAAGGGACGGCTGAGTTCACAGGCTATGTGGGTGTGCTGCTGGCCTAGGCTGGGCCTAGGGAGGCAAGTTTAGGGGAGAGGAAAGCTGGGAAACAGGGAAAAGCAGCCATACAATAGGGCGGGGAGCCGTGCGGTGCTAGGAAGGCAGGCTGCAGAGGCTTTTGGAATGATTTGGCTGTCTCTATAGTGATAGTTCCTTCCGCTTTACATATATGTGTATGGGTCGCATGCCTCGCTTTCTGGCTTTTTAGGAAAAAATCCCTTCCTTTGCGCTGTTCCTCTACCTTAGTATCAATGAATTGCCTGTATTCCTCTATCCTACTACCAAATCTTCCCAGTATATGCAGTTTCCCAAGACTAAATAGCTATTTCCCAGCCATTTTCGTCTCTACCATATCAAGCCGGCTCAGGACTTCCAAGAAGGAGTGTTTGCATATATATTCAAATATAGGCTCGAAATCAGAAGTCTATGGAAGACTACTATATATATCACAGAACAACTTGCTTTTCACTGAGTACCCTTTAGTTCTAGAATCCAGTCCTATCTGTATATGCGATGTTGGGTACTAGTCAGTTGCAATGGCTATATACAGTCCTCACTTAGTCCTTTCCAGGCCTACAGCCATTCCTAAGTCCTAACCCTCACACATTCCCTCTCTTCACACAGTCAGTCAAACTGCCTCTGTTCTCCTCGCATTAGTCCCCCCAGTCCCTTCCTTCTCCCTCTCAGGTCCATTTAATGGAGTACGACGAAATGCGCCCTGCACTCCTCTTCCGGCTTCTAGCCAGCAAGGCCCCAGGGAAGCCGGCCAAAGCCTTCGTCCCAGCGCCCAAGAAGCCGAAAGTCTTCGCCAAAGCGGAGTTCATCAACACCACTCCGAAGGGCGAGAAGAAGGACCTGTCCACCCCCATGGCCCCCGCCTACGACCCGAAAGCAGTGGAATCCGCCTGGATGGACTGGTGGGAAAGAGAGCAGTTCTACACACCCAAGGCAGAGGAAGCGCAGGGCCTAGCCGCAGAGCGGAAATTCGTGATGATGATTCCGCCGCCCAATGTGACTGGCTCCCTGCATCTCGGACATGCACTGACTTCCGCTATAGAGGACACTCTGGCCCGGTGGAACCGGATGCATGGGAAATCCACACTCTGGCTGCCTGGCTTGGACCACGCTGGGATCGCCACTCAAAGTGTCGTGGAAAAGGCGTTGATGCGAGAGCAAAACATGACTCGACATGACCTCGGCAGAGAGGCTTTTATCGCAAAAGTGTGGGAGTGGAAGAATCAATACGGCTCTCGTATTCTCGAGCAGTCCAAGCGATTAGGGGTTTCCACCGATTCCAGTCGATTGGCCTTCACTCTGGATGAGAAACTGAGCAAGGCAGTGACTGAGGCTTTTGTGAGAATGTGGGAAATGGGGATTGTCTACAGAGCCAATAGACTGGTGAATTGGAGCTGCAGCTTGAAAAGTGCGATATCGGACTTGGAGGTGGAGTTTGAGGAGTTCAAGGGAAGCACTCGCAGGCACATTCCCGGCTATCCCAAATCCAAGAAGTTCGAATTCGGAGTTCTACACAAATTCGCCTACAAAGTCGCCGACAGCGACGAAGAAGTGATAGTCGCCACCACCCGTCTCGAAACCATGCTTGGCGACACCGCTGTCGCAGTGCACCCCACCGACCCCCGCTACCAACACCTCATCGGCAAGCGCCTAATCCACCCCTTCGTCCCTTCTCGCTCTATATCCATCATTGCGGACCCTGTTTTGGTGGACCCTAAGTTCGGGACCGGCGCTGTGAAGGTCACTCCAGCACACGACTTCAACGACTACGAGTGTGGTCTGAGGAATCACTTGGAGATGGTGAATATCTTGACGGACGACGGCAGGATCAATGGGAACGGCGGACAGTACGAGGGAAAGCTGAGGTTCGAAGTCAGGGAAGAGATGGAGGAACACTTGAAAGCGATGGGTTTATACCGCGGGAAGGAAGACAATGACATGAGAGTCGGGTTTTGTGCGAGGTCCGGGGACGCTATCGAGCCCTATTTGAAGCCCCAGTGGTACGTGAACTGCAAAGACTTGGCCCAGCGTGCAATGGCCGCCGTCACCTCCAAGCAACTCCGCATCATCCCGGAGTTCCACGAAAGCACCTGGTTCCAGTGGCTCGGTGACATCAAGGACTGGTGTGTCAGTCGCCAGCTATGGTGGGGCCACCGCATTCCCGCCTACAAAGTTACCATATCAAAGCCTGGGACAGAGGAAATCTGGGTATGTGGGAGAAACGAATCCGAGGCTTTAGCCAATGCAGAGAAGTACCGAAGCTCCGCAGAGGATGTTATCACAGTCGCTCAGGATGAGGATGTGCTGGACACTTGGTTTTCGTCAGGACTGTTTCCGTTTTCCACTCTTGGCTGGCCGGAAGACACGGCGGACTTGAGGGCGTTTTACCCTGGGACGCTGTTAGAAACTGGACATGATATCCTGTTTTTCTGGGTTGCGAGGATGGTGATGATGGGACTTTGCCTTACTGACAAACTGCCGTTTCATACAGTTTACCTTCATGCGATGGTTAGAGATGCAGAAGGACGGAAAATGTCGAAATCGCTGGGAAATGTTATTGACCCTTTGGAAGTAATTGACGGCAGTCCGCTGGATTTACTCATTGAAAAGCTAAAAACCAGCAATTTGAAGCCGGAGGAAGTATCAAAATCGATTGAAGAGAAGAAACGCAGTTTCCCGGAAGGGATGCCGGAGTGCGGGGCGGACGGCCTGCGACTCGGCCTCCTGGCTTACACTATTCAGGGCAGAAACATCAATTTGGACATTGACAGAGTCGTGGGATATCGCCAGTTCGGGAACAAACTTTGGAACGCTATGAAGTTTGTGCTGAATTGCCTTGGGCCAGACTATCACTATGTGTCCTTAGCAGAAGCCGGAGACCTGAGTTTCCAGGACCGGTGGATCCTCCACAAACTCACCAAAGCTGTGAAGGACGCAAACCGCCTACTGGGAGAGTACCAATTCGGCGAGACAGTCCAAGTCCTGCACGGCTTCTGGCTGTACCAATTCTGTGACGTGTACCTGGAGGCTGTGAAGCCAGTGATCAGAGCGGGAGAGGAGAGGAGTGTAAGGGCTGCTAGGAGCACACTCTATACCTGTGTGGACTATGGACTGAGACTGCTGCACCCGATGATACCGTTCATTACTGAGGAGCTGTGGCAGAGACTGCCAGGGAGAGAGGGCAGAGAGCAGACAATATCGAGAGCCCAGTATCCGACCGATTTACCAGGCATGGAAAATGAAAGTGTAGAGGAAGACATGAAGCATATTACGACTCTAGTGGACAGTGTTCGCTCCGCTATGGCTTCTTTGAATCTCTTTGATAAGAAGCCTTGCATTCATGTTTTGAGCTCTGCGGCCTATGCGCCTGTGCTGGCAGCTAACTGTTCCCTTATTCAGACTTTGGCGAAGTCGGGGCTGGTGACGCCTTTGAGCGGCGGTGCTGCTCCGGAAGGATGCCAGTCAGTCATTGTAGATGAGAAAACGCAGTTGTTCATTGAAGTGAAAGGACTCGTGAACGTCGCAGAAGAAATCGCCAAGCAGCAAGGACTAATCGAGAAGAAGGAGAAGTACATAGAAGGACTCACGAAGAAGCTGGAGACGCAGAAGACAATGCCAGAGAAAGTGAGAGCGGAACTGAGTGGAAAGGCCGAAGCCGCAAAGGCGGAATTGGTGCTGATGCTGCAGACCCTCAGAGAACTGGAAGCTTCAGCCTAAGATAGGTTTCTTCACTACCAAAGCCTTCGATTAAGGGGTCTGAGGATTGGTGGGATTGGCTGCGATATAGAGAAATCCGCAGTGCTTTTTATATACCTCTGGACTGGGTCTCTATTAGTGTATGTATGAGCCTGTGTGTTCTTATAGAGGGTAAAATTGTACATATGCAATGTATATTAGGCTTATATCGCCTGCAATTATTGTAAAGCATGGGCGAATCCGAGGACGGCGAAGTCTTCAGTGAAGTCTTCAAAGGTGCTTTCCACTCAGTCATCCTCATAGGCGCTGCCTACGTCGGCAAAACGGCCCTTCTGTACCGCTACGTTCTCGACGATATCCCTGAAAACCTCACCAGTACTGTCGGCGTGGAGTTCACAAAGCGAGCAGTCCTGCACCCGGCCTCCGGCAACAAGGTGCAACTGCACATCTGGGACACTGCAGGGCAGGAGCGCTTCAAATCAGTCACAAAGCACCACTACAGGGGTGCGGATGCTTGTCTGCTGGTGTTCGATGTAGCGACGAAGGACAGCTTTGAGGAACTGCCGAACTGGCTGGCGGAGCTGAGGGAGAACTCGGGGCCGGACTGTGTTGTCTTTTTGATTGGGAATAAGGTGGATTTGGATGCAGAGGCGAAGAGAGTGGTGAGTAAGGCAGAGGCTACTCACTACGCTAAACAGCATAAGTTGATATACCGAGAAACCTCCAGTTTCTGGCCACGAAAGCAGCCTAAGCAGGCGAATCCACTGCAAGCAGGCATCGAAACGATCTTCGAGGAAGTAGTGAATGGTGAGAGTCAGGCAGAGGCACTCAGACAGCACGAAAGCAAGGCCAAGGAGACTGCGGTGCCTGGCCCTGAGCGTCCCAAAGCAGCAAGCCTCCAACTCGACGCAGAAGCCCTCTCCAAGTACCACGCCAACAGCGCCTGCCCCTGCTAACCTAACTAAACAACTAACTTCTACTATTCTACCATTCACAAAGCTCTCGGTGAGTTGCAGTCCAGCCGCTCACAGTACTGACTCAAGTCCACAGTGGCTCTCTCACTCAGTCCTCTACGGTATGGAGAGAGGAAACTGGTGACGTCCTCAGCACGGCTCATGTCCTGCAGCAGCGGCAGCAGTGCTTCTAGCTCTCGGTCGTCATCGTCGTTGAAATAGTTGCGAATCGGCACTGCGTTTTCTGGGTGGAACAAGTAAGACCCAGGGGAATTCTATGTAGGACTTACGTCGACTATTACGGTGCTGGCCAAGTCTCTGCCTAGGCGGGCTAAGTCCTTCACATAACTGCCGTTGTGCATCACACAGTGCTCACGGAAAAGTCTGTGGGTGATAAACCGCTTTTTATCAATCCGGTCCAAAACGGGGTCCGCATATTTAGCCATAGAGGCTGTAAACAGGACCACCTCATAGAATTTCGCCACTTCTTCGAGAAACTCACTCAGTCCTGGACGGATTTTGACGTAAACGTTGTAGTTGCCGCCTTCGATTTTGACTCGGACCACTAGGTCTGAGTCGTCAGTTGGCTCGAATGTGCTGTGCACGAGTGTTTCGTCGAGGTCTAACACGAGTGTCTTTTTGCCTTGCATTTGGTCAGTTTGAGGAGGGAGGAGGCAGGTGGCTGTAGGAGGATTGACGTCATAGACCTGAAATCTCCTTCTTCCAAAGCACACAAAAAGTCCCCGCATCAGAGAGCAAAAGCCCAATCTCGGCACTGGACCTCTGACCTGCGTGACCAACTCTTCCAACTTGCACGCACTGTCCTCCTGTGCCTTCCGCTTGCGTCCTTCCTGGTACTGCATCGACAAATCAACAGTAGACTCGGGGTCGACCTTCATTATTAGAGGCTTTATTTACCAGACAAGGAGAGGATTAGGGAGGACGAATAGGAATTTTCTGCTAGGAATGACTAGATCGGGGTGTATATGTAAAGCGCTGAAAATACCTTTCTTGCACTTCTCCCTGGCCGCAACATGCGAAACGAATGATTCAAAACACCCTATTTACCCCAATTTCACCTCAAATTCCTTCTAAATAATCCAAATCCCAGGAACATTTGCCTGGAATTTCAATGACTAGTGAAGAAAACAAGCTTATAACGCTCGAAAGTGTCAACTGGGAAGTAGAAACAGAGGAAGGGATAGAGAAAAGGGGAATGGTCCAGCTAGAAGTCGATTTCGCGTGAAGTTTAAGCAGGAAAATCACGCTAAATTGTAGCGAAAACCACCTGAATTTACCCTACATCGGAATCGCAATGTATGGGATTTCCCAAAACTGCGTGATTATCTATCTGGAAGGAAGTGACTTCGGCCAAGGAACAAAGTGGATTTTAGGACCTTTAGACTCGTCTCAGCGTATGCAGTATTCAGTGCTTTCCCTCTACTCGGCTATATCTACCCTAATGCAGAGCCTCTCCCCAGAAGAAGCAGAATCAGACTCAGACTGCTTCACTTCCCTCACCTAACATTAGCGCTTTTCATTGCTTTTATACAGACCTAGAAAGGTGACTTGAAAGTTGCAGCAGTTGCTCCTCACTCAGGACTTCCCGCAGCTCGATCAAGGTCCCCAGCCTGTCGAGGAACTCCACAGCTTCGGCTTGCAGCTCAGTCCTCCAGTCACTTAGTAAGGCTTTCGCTACAGGAACTGCGTGCTTAAGGATCAGGTCTCGGTTTGGACTGCTGGGCAGGACTTCGGTTATAAGCTTCAAAAGGCCGATTTTCCCGCGGCCTGTGACTTGCCCGAAGGCGTTAATGAGGCTGGGCAGAGACTGGGAAATTTCGGAGTGGCCGAGGATGTTCGCGAGGACTTCGATGGAGAGGGACTTGAGACTACTGTTGGAGGTGGATAACGCCTGTCCCAGGGCTAACACTAGTGTCGGCATGTGCTGGGGTAGAGCGTGTTGCAAGGGCACTAGCAGCTTTTTCAGGCAGTTGACACTGTGATAGCTGACTTTCAAACTAGTGTCCGCTACACCTGTGCACAGACATTCTACAGCCTGGCTCAAAGTCATTGTCTGATTCGTCTCTGCAGCCTGCAGTGCAGCAGCCGAAGCCCTCGACACTGCGTCATACCGCTGCTTCCACACCGGCCCCCTCAACGCCGCTGCCACTTCCTGCATCGTCTCCCTCTCTGAGGTCTGAGTCAAGTCCACAGCACGACTGCTTCTGATCACTAGTCTGCGCACTGCGCCTTCCCGCTTCCCGGCCTCCCGGGCGGAGTGTTGCTTCGGCCGCAAGTCTTCAGGTGCACTCCAGCTTTGCTGACTGTCTCGGAACTGTTCAAAGCTTTTCGAGGGCAGGATGCGACTCATGTAGCGGTCGATGTCGTCCTGGGAAGTCTCCTGGGAAAGCCGCTGGAAGGCCCGCTTTGCAGCACTTCGGACTTCGACGGAAGCGTCTTGAGTGTAGTCGTAAAGCGTCTTTACGACTCTTGCGAAGTCGCGGATTTTGGGGAACTGCCCTTTCAGCCTGGCGATCAGCAGTTCAAAGCAGGTAGCAGTCTTCGCCTTCACTAGCGAAGACCGAATCGCAGCGATATTGGTGAGTAGGCAGGTTATGAGCCGGCCGTCACTCAAGTACTGGCACATCTGCTCCAGTGTCTTGGAAGCCACTTCCGATATGAACATGTTCGTGTCCACAGACTTGCGGAGCACCAGAGACAGCAGCTGCTCGAGGTCACCCTCCAGTCCGCGGGGTAGGAACTCACACATTTCGCCTAGAACGATCAGCGCGTTTTTGGATAGAGAGGAGCGCAGGGACTCCGCCCACAGCAGGACTTGCCGCAGGACTTCAGGGAAAGAGGTGGATTTGAACACTTCTGGGGAAAACTTCAGCAGCTTGCGGATGAGGTTGAGAGTTTCGAACTGCTCCGCCCACTCAATTGCCTGCAGTCCCCTGGTCACTTTGGCGAGCTCTGCTGAGGTGTTCTCCGGCGCCTCCAGTTCCTCAGGCTTTAGATAGCTGCCGGAACTCGTAGAGGCTGATAAGGTCTTGTATGCCTGAGGTCTGTCGGCTTCTCTGCCTATTGTAGGTAGGGAAGAATTGCGTGGAAACGCGCTTTCTTCCTGCTTTAAAGATGCTAAAGTGGCCCGAAGTCGTCCACTTCGTCTATGTTCAGACCTCATATCCGCAGTGCTATGACTTCCAACCAGTGCCCTGACTTCCCTCACCTTCGGTAAAGGAGTGTCCAGGGGCTGGATACGAACCCTGGAGGTCGGTAGAAGGGAGGCGGAGTGGGAGGGAAGGAGAGTAGGGGTGTCGAGGCCTGCAAATGAGAAAGTACTGGGAGTTTTAGGTCCTGAAGGTGCTATATGATGTATGTTTTTGGTGGAAACTGGGGCACTTAGCGGTGTTTCTCGAGGGAACTCCACTGTGTCTTCTCGCACCACTGGCATAGTTTTCCGAGCGAATCGGGCTTTTAGCAGGCCTAAAGCCACTTCGTCCATCAGCGGCTGGAGCTCCTTTTCCACCCTTTGAGACCCACTAATACACGCCAAAGCGCAAAGTGTCTCCACAGCCACGTACCTCACTTTGGGCGTTTCGTCGTCCATCAGCGGAGTCACCAACGGCACAAGTTCCAAAAAGTCGATATTGTGGGCTTCGTCTACTGCCAGCATTGCCACTATGAACAGCTTTAGCACCTCTTCTCTCTGGTGCCAGTTGTCGGATTTCAGACTCATGGCGAGTACGTCGAGCAGCTTTCCGATGCGGATTTCTCGGAGGATGGTCCGCAGACAGCGGAAAACTGCTTGTCGCACGTGGATGTTGACGTCTCCGAAGATAGGCAAAAGCCGCTCTGCCTGTGGGACTAAGTCCACACTCAGAGATATGCCTTGGACGGAATACAGGGAATGGAGAAGACCGAGAATTGAAGTTTTTGTGCGTACGTGTTTGTCGCTCAGCATGGAGGACAGGAAGTCGAGCAGTGGACCATAGTGTGGCTGGAGACTAGGCAAATGGACGGCTTGGAAGGAAGTCTCGAGGGTCTGGATCAGGCTGGCAGGCCGCAGGTTGCCTGAGAAAGTATACAATTGGTCATATACATCTCTAGGTAGGAAGCCAAAGGCCACCGTTGGGTCTTCCTCCACTGGCCTCTGCACAGGTCTAAGCCGCACAGCGTGCTTTACAGACTTGGGCTTACTGTACAGTCCTACGTCAATGCTCAGTTCTGCTAGAGTAGTGGCATTCCAGTGTGTTGCTACTTGCTCCAGAGCTCTGTGAGCTGCAAAAGACACTCGTTTATCCCCCAGTTCCAGCTCCTGCAAGCTCTGCACAATGCTCGCCTTATACATCGCCTGGCCCAAAGGCTCCGGAGTCTCAGCAATCACCGCCGCAATCAGCTCCACACAAGCTTCCTGCGCATATACATTGGACATCGCTTTCGCCCTTGCACATACCTTCTCTAAGACTCTGATTGGAGCCCTGTGACTGCCGATAATTGTCTTTAGCTGATTAGTCGCCTGTGTTTTCAGCCGGAGGACAGCCAGGGAGTCAAGGAGAGGGTCGAGGTCTGCTGAGAACTCTGTGGGCAGGGGGTCTTCGGTGTCTTGCACAGGTCGGAAAGGAGGGGAAAGGTCGGTTTCGCCTGCAACTTCTCGCAGAGAGTCGCTCATTAGGGAAATATAAGAAGGAGTAGGGTGCACTATAGAGAGGCAGTCTGGGTCTAGAGACTAAGGATTGGAAGAATGTTTGGAATTCACGCCTTAAAGTATACTTTCTCCCCTACTTTCCAGACTGAGAAGTATATCATAGCTTCGGGGAAAGCCCGGAAAAGCCCAAATGGATGTCTTTTTTGTAGCTATTTCCACTCACAAAAACCAGAAATCCAATGCACCCTAATCCTCGATTTTAGTGCATTAACAAAACTGATTTCAGCTAACTCACAATTGCATCTGAAAATAAGTTATCAAAAATTACTTTGATGTTTCTGGATATGTGCAGTTGCTTATTATCGTGAACCCGAATAAGCCTGATTGGTCTAAGGAAAGCCAAGTTGTATCTTTCGATATATACTTCCGTGTCTATTCTTCTATTTTGCGGTTCCCTCCAGAAACTATTATGGAAGCGCCGAACTCCAGTGACTTCTTAGACGCCGCCAGCTCCCCTGACTATTTCTTCGACTCCGCACCCTCCAACCCCCCGCCACCCGCCTCTGCACAGCCCCCAGAAAGCCCCTTCCAGTGCAGCTGCGGCAAAGCCTACAACTCCTACTCTGCCCTCTACTCCCACAACAAGCAGAAACACAACGGAGAAAAGACCAACCTGCCCTCCGGCCGAGGCGGCCGCAGCCGCGGCAGACCGAGAAAGAACGGAGACCCGCCCCAACCCCGTTCCAAGCCTCCATCCCTGCTAGCAGAGGACAACTCCTTCTTCCAGCTGCAGGGCTGGCTGGGCTGCGCGGTGCCTACAACTCTGTGAGTGTCACTCAGCATGCTCAAAGAGTCACTATTGCTGCCACATGTGGTGGCGCTTTTGGTGGGGGCGCGGCCTGCTAGTGAGGAAACTGCTACGTGTGATGAAGTCCTGGCGGCCTATATTGTCGCGATGAGTAAGCGACTTTCAGAGGAGGGACTCACTTTGGTAGTTCAATTTCTCGAGCAACTCCGCATTTGTCTCAATTTCCAGGGCGCTGCAATATGCGGAGGACTTCCGGGAGTTTTCTGTGAGAAAAATACCGCTCAGAAGGTACCTGAAATCGCCAACTTCTTCGTTTCTGAGTACTTGGACACTGCGCAAGTGGCCTTCTCCAGGGACACGGCCATTGGTCTGACTATGCACCTGTGTCGCTGGCTGTTTGTCAAGTGCTACAGCAACCTCAAGCTCAGCCTAAATGACTAAGTGGCAATTAGATTAGTCGGATTGGCGGAATACGTGTGCAACTAGGTAGCGCAGGTCTAGTAGAGTGGCTTTCCCGCGGCTTATCGCAGCTGCCAGGCTCTCCGGCTCCATCGAACTGCAGTCTTCTGTGAGACTATCACACACTTTGCTCCAAATTCCCCTTATCGTCTCAGTGAACGCCCTATCCAGTCGCCTTTTCAGATTCTCAAACAGCAGCGTTTTCTCTAACTCTTCCCTTCGACTCACCTTCAAAAGTCGCAATAGAAATGCAATATTATCGACAGAATTGCCTCTTTGCAGGACTGCAAGGGTGTAAAAAGAGACGAAGTCGGGCCAGGAAAGCAGGCCGCTGGGGGCTATGACCCTGCGCACGTCCAAAGGGTCGATGCTGGGCAGGTCGAAAAGGTGGGGGTTAATAGCGCGCAGGGCGGAGAAAGAGACTTGGTAATGGGCGCACAGGACACTTGCTTGTACTCCTTCAGGCACTCCGCTTATTGGGAGACGGCTATACCCCGTGAGCGACAAAATAGAGAATTCCTCCAGCAATTGAGCGAATTCTGCATGAGTCAGTGAATAGCGTGCACAGAAACTTTCCACATCAACTTGCTTTAGCACCTGGTCACTCACTTGGACGAGACATTTCTTCATTTTCGCGTCATTTTGAAGGGTTGAAATAGCGATTTCGCTGGAGTCTTGAGACTTTAGGTGGGAAACTGGACTGGATTTAGGGAAAAAACGCGTCTTTGGAGGGTCGATTTTGGTCCGAAATCCTGCATTTGCCTCGGTTAATTTGACGACATTGACTGGATGAGATGTTTCCCCCGGGACATAGGAAGAACTGTGAGGCTTGGAGGTCACTAGCATACTGGTCGTTGCCTCTGCTTTGCATAGGGAAGTGCTCATTGACTTTCGCGTCTGCTTGGGACTGCGCTGTTTCTTGGTATATACTTTCACTCCTATGGCTTCCTTGAGCCGCTCGCCCTGTAGAAAGGGCGGTAGATCCACTGTGCTAAGGACGGAGGAAGGCACCATTAGTGGCTTGGGCCAGTGAGTGGTGAGGGGGTGGGATTGCTTGGGTCGTCTCAGTAGAGACTCGCTCTTTTGAAGCAGAGTAGTGAAGGGCAGCAGGCGGTCACTCCTCTCCACCTGGTCAATGTGGACAATCGCACTGAGCAAAGGGTCGAAGGCAGCCACTGCAGGGTGCATAGAGATAGACTGATGGGGGGCAAGGACCAGTGTCGTAGTGCCCACCGGACACTGCTCTAACCGCATAATTGCCTTCTGTTGCTGCAGGGAAAACACATATCTGAACACTCCATCGAACTCCAAATCCGCCCTGTCACAGTATAGGAACCGCACCACCATGTGGATAACTCTGCAACTGAGTATTTCCTTCAGCAGCGGCTCCAACTGCCGGGAAACCCTCACTTCGCTCTGGTCCGGAAGTGTGAAATCCACTGTTTCCTGCTCTCGGATGCTGCGCAGGTGGGCGCTGACGAGGCTGGCTTCGTAGGGACTGAATTCGCTCAGTTGGGACTGGCGAGATTGGCTGAGGGGAGGGTCTTTCGCTCTTTTCCGCTCTTCCCAGACTAGGGAGGAAGTCTGCGGCAGGCGTCTCCTAGGAGAGGACATAAGTGAGAGCGGCCAAGGCTTGATGACTGCAGACGCAAAGGAGTGGCTCACTTCCGCTTGATTTTGGACGGCTGTGGGCTCGTGGATGGGCAAAGCTCGGTATATGCTTGGGAGGTAGTCGGGAGTGTTAGTGACTTGGCTTTGGTGGAATGGGAGGGCCATAATGTATGGAATTCGCCATTCCATGGGGAATTAACTTACAGGGAAGCTATATACACTTCCTTTGGGATAACAGTATTCGAGGGTTTACAGTTCTAAGGAAGGACTAGTGCTGTACTTCGGGTTAGTAGGGAGTTTCGCATAGTGGAATTGACTTTGTGGATTTGATAGGAAAATTGATGTACCAACTATGCATACTGCCATAGCATTCTGTTATTTGAGTGAGTTTGGTAGTGCTGACACAGCATCAGTGGGAGAGATTCACATTTCTGGACTTTTTAAGCCTTTATCTACCTTCTATGCTCTGCCTACAACTTGACTTATGCGAGGGTAGGCTTCTCCCTCGATCACTTAAAATGGCTCTAACCCTAGCGGTATGCATTTCCTCAGTTTAAAGCTTGGCGCTAGCCAAATATCAACGCTGAGAGTCCAACTTATTGCAAATCTGCATATCATAGAATCAGAAACTAGGGAAAATATATGATAGTGTGCGAATTTTCACTTGTTCCTAACCCATTTGCAAGAAGAGGGCTATGGCATGTAGCGCAATAGTCATACTCGCAAGGGTAATTCCACTAGCGCGTTATAGTAAAATGGAGGTAAGTAGAGACGACAGAGAGGCTTTCCTCCGCTGCATGTAATTCCTTACTCAGTCTGCAGGCCTGTCCTACCGGCTCTCCTGTGCTGCGCCAAGAGCTCCGCAGGTGGGAGGAAGACTCCTACACCACTTTCCACTGTGACTGTGTGAGTTGCAACCAGGCTGCTTATCAGAACAGCAAGGAGCGCATTATAGCACATCTCAGAAGAGGCAGCGAGGACACAGGCAAGCGAAGCAAAGACACTGCAGCCGCCTTGCCTGCCACCAAGCGGACCAACGGAGCAACCAAGCCAAGCAGAGAAATGATCGTCGAGGCTCTGCCAAGGCAGGACAACGAAGACAGTTTGAAGCGGAAAAGGCCCGCGGAAGCGCCTGTAGAGGCAGTAAAGCGAGTGAAGCTCACTGAGGCTGAGGAACTGAGCAGTGTGGCTGGGTGGGTGCGGAAGTGCTCGAGCGAGGTAAAGACTCGGGTGAGGACTCAGTTGCAGACTGCGCTGAGGCGGCTATATCGGACTGCATAGGCTAACACCTTAATCACACCGGGGAAGTTGGCTTCAGCTGTGGAAGGGCATACAGGTCTGTTTATACGCTGCGTAGTATGTAGCTGTCTTTTCCTAGTGCATTCTACCCCCGGAAATGCAGCGCTTTACATAGTCGCTGGATCTTAGTTTCTATCTTTAGTATTATTCCAGTGGAGCTGCAGCCTATAGGAGAGCTATTTAGTGTATGTTTTTCCTCATTTCTTCTTAGAAACAGGACAAGTCTCAAATTTCCCCAAAGTCGCCCAAATTAGCTGTTTCCCAAAAGCTACCGGGGCGCAATTCCACCGCTTAACCTGCACTGCGCCCTTACCCAAAGTGACCAAAGGACAGACCTGACCAGAGTCACTGATGATCACAACTCCTTTATGCGAAGCATACATAAAAAGCTGCTCCCCATACACAGCACTCACACATTTCCCAGGCTCCGGCAGCAAGAAATACATTAACCTGAAACTGTAGGAGTCGAAAACCTCGACAGTCCTGCTATCCCCGCCACCACAGAGATAGACTGAGTTTCGCCAGACCACTGGAGTGAATTGGAACCGGCTCTCATACATGTTGGGCAACTTACACCAGTGGGAAAGACTCAGACTCAGCCTTTCACTGCTAGTGCCTTGGGACTTTGCACTGCCTCCAAAGAGGTGGATAGCTGCTTTCCACATTACTATGCCACCGTCTGTGTGGGTAAAGAGGGTATCAGGAGTCGATACCACTTGTCCGTCTCCAGACACTAGGTAACTCCTGCGATTACTGACATTACATAGAAACACCTGGGAAGGACCCACTACAGCCCATAGAGACTGGTAACCCACAGACACGGATCTATCCAGTTTTACAGCTGGGCCGGAGTTCATAGTGTCGAAGTCGAAAAAGGCTATATGGGAGTGGGAAAGGAGCGGCACAGTGGGTAACTCCTCTGGCTTAGGTCTTTTAGCCTTGGTCTGATGAGTATCAACCTTCAAATCAGCAGGACGCGGGGTCCGATAGGCCGCTTTAGGCATTAAACTGTAGTCAGTCGGAGTCATAGAGGACTGTTCAAAGGTAAAAAGAGTGAGGTTCCCAGGCCTGTAGAGCCACAGCGGTACCGAGTACTTCCCCTGTAGGTCCCTTCCCTGTCCCTCTAGTTTGGCCTGCACTTCCGCTACCGACTCCGATATATCCCGACTCAACTGAACCTTCCACTGCTGGAACTGGGAAATCACGAGGTCTCTGTAGGCCTGGGCCTGGAGTATGTGTGTTTCGAGGGCTTGGGAGAAGTGGGCGCAGCACTCGTCCACTCGACTGAGGTTGAGAAGGAGTTCTTGTTTGCCTTGCTCGAAGAGTGCCCATTGCTGGGCAATTGCAGGCGGAGTAGAGGTGAAAACAGGTGCATAGGTCCTACCAAGGCCTGCTAAAGCCCTAACAGTCGAGTAGAACGCGCAGTAGCCACACGTACACGTCTCCGCGGTCTGCGAAATGCTCAGAACTCGCAAAGGACATAGACCTGTGCAGGCCTCCATACTACAAACAGACCTAGCCTATGGCTCACTGTTCAGGAAGAACTGCAATAGCGCCAGGCTAAATTAGCCAATAAGATGCAGGAAGCCCTGTTACCACTACTGAGACATGCACTGCAGACTGTCGTTTGGTGCACCTATTGTTTACCCTACAGACATACTTTGTTGGTGCAGCCCTGTCACTTTTAATCCACCAAATAAAGCAAATCAAGACCTGGGCCGTACCCACTGAGGCTTCAATCAGTAGATTTAGCCTTGGAGCAATGGAAATAGCAGTCTGGATAGATTTACTGCTTTATGCGATTTACATGTCAGTTAATTTGCTGTGTAATTCAAGCAAAAAGACTATCGGTCAAGGAAAATATGCCTTGGAATTGCTGAAGACTGGGAATGCTAAGTGGGTTTCTTCACTTATCTGGGGACTTTTTCAGCAAATCACCATAGTTTATGAACTATGCTTCTAGTGATTTTCACATCAATTTACTAGTAAAACTAAATTGCTGCTTTGAAGAACTGTCTCACTAGCCTCCTCATTCTATTGGTGATGTGGCTTGAACGATGAAAAATCGCGTTAAATGGGAGATAAAGGAAGTCAGGAAAGCAACTCACAGTACTCTTTCATAACCGTCAAAGCACTAGCAGCTACCAACTTCTTCAGAAGGAAAATATCCTTTACATAGAGGCTCTAAGAATATGGCCTGAAACAGAGAAATGTACAGAAATAGCGAAAGTTACGTTGGATTAAACAAAGTGGTGAATATATTTACATTCAAAGGACTGTATCGAGAACATTACTATCAAAGATTTAGAATTTGTTCAAGTTCAGGAGAGTTACAGTGAAACTTTTTGCATGTATTCTTCGTTTGGGACTGTGATATATATGATGCAACAGACTCAATTTCGTAATGTGCGAAAGTGATTGAGCAAAATTACACACTGTGTGGGAAATACTGGATTAATATATGGAGCAATTGAGAAACGGCCTAGCGATTCATGTGAATAAATCCCTCTAGTAGAGTCTGAACTTTCCACTTTGCTGTATCTTGCACTACCTCATTAGGACAATTCAGTATCTTGACAAGTCTCCATATATATTGCTTTTCAAACATACTATTAGTACACTTGAGGAGTCTTCCACTGCCTCAGCCCTGCTGGTATATATAAATGGGAATGAGTTCTAATCTACTAAATCTTGAAATATCCGATTGCACGCAAATTGTACCAAGAGGATTTAGAGTGGATACCCATCTATAAGAAAGGTAGTCAGGAAATTTCAGCTCCAAGGAATACTTAGGCCCAATTCACACCATGGTCATAAGAAGGAAACTATATGGGTATAGCTGTGTTAATGAATCAGTTTAAGGTTATCACCAGCCTGAGAGCGATCATCAAGGAGTGATAGGAGTCTTTATACAGCTGCCTAATTAGAGTCCTTTTAAGTGCTTAAATGAATCTATCTGTCTCCAAACTCCACTTCTCCACCGCCGACCCATTGGCGATGTATAGCACAGCTCCCACAGTTAGAGGGAGTTGAAGGCTGTAACACCCTCTTTTCGTAGCTGAAACACGAAAGTGAGGTTCGCACTGTATTTTCCAGTGGGCCATTTGCTGCTTCGTGGTCAGGAGAATTAGTTCTCCGTCGGTCACGAAAGCGACTGAGGAACAGCCAAGATTTAAGCCTTCAGGTAGAGAAACAGGCAGCACAGTAAAGGTCTCAGTGTGAGGACTGAAACTCTCCACTGCTCTGTGGTTCCTATTAGCAGAAGCGAGGTA
>Ga0247837_1003235_pt1 | contig 28947 bp, 40 predicted proteins | sample LaCtaG_2_FD_187115 | JGI IMG/M metagenome (GOLD analysis project Ga0247837, IMG submission 187115) | Freshwater microbial communities from meromictic Lake La Cruz, Castile-La Mancha, Spain - LaCruzMarch2015_14.5m | ecosystem: Environmental > Aquatic > Freshwater > Lake | place: Spain: Castile-La...
TGAACAAGCAAAAAAACTACCGCCGCCGCCAACGCGGAATTACTCCGATAACGACACCCCGCAACAGCCCAGGGGTGGCTCAGTTTTTGATGTCGGAAGTGGCTCAGTTTTCAGTGTCGCTTGACAGCATCTGCTAACAGTCGTGTTTAGACATCTACGCCAGAGCCCCAACTGAATCGACGAAGTACATCAGGTATCCGCTCCAACTCTTGGGATCCAAGCCTGCCTGCCCATCCAACAAGGCGCTAGATCTGATGTACTGGCACCGTCTGTGTCTCTAGCGCGCAGGCTTGTTGGGCAGGCCGCCATTGCAGAAGTTGGCCGCAATGGCCGTGCGGTCGCCACCTTTGACGCGGGGACTTGTGCGATCCAGCCATGCCAACCCAGCATCGAAGCACTGGTTCCAGCGGGAGGACTGGCCAGCAATGGGGCCAAGCGATAGGGCAATCGAGACTGAGCTCGCTGTGGCGACTAAGGCCAGAAGCGGGAACAGGTGAGCATTGATCATTTCCCGAACGCTGAGTTTTCGTCCGTCGTGATCAGCCATGAGAAAAGCCCAGGTTGGAGAGCTTGCCCATTGTGAACGCTCCTTCCTGTCACTCGCCGTCACTGGGTTTGAGGCGCTGAGAGAGTGAAACCGTTGGTATGACTGAAGCTTGGCTTGCTACAGCCGGGACTCCCCAAGCCTTTTATGCCACAAACTCTCAATTAGATTTTTGAGTCGTACCAAGCACTTTGGCGGCCACTGTGTTGCCCTGGGCGGTTGTGCGTTTGGGTTCAGGCAGGAGCTGTTGTTTCGCAAAACCCGATTGGTATTGCTGCAGGGGCGTGGGCGGATCGATCAGGGCTGCTGAGCTATGGGGTTTTCCACCGAATTCAGCGGTATCCCGCCATAACCGGCGGCTTTTCCACAGGCTTAACGCCCCAGACCCCGCTGCTGGCATCAGCAGTGCAGCCCCCGCTGGGGAAAAGCCCTCTCCTCTTGACCGGCGGCAGCGGGGAGTTTTGGCCTGCCCAAGAGGAGCAGCAAGCCGCCAGGAAGGCAGCTCAGGTCTCGCTTCTCACGGCAAGACACGGCCTTGTCGGACTGGTTTTGCTGCTTTGACGCCGCTGCGGTGCTCGTGACTTGATGGGTGCACTGCCGAGATGAACGCATGAGCCAGATCCCCGACCATCCCCCGGTCCACCTGAGCGTCGTCAATGAGTTCCCGGAGGACCTGTACCAGGCGATGCGGGAATTCATCAGCAGCCATCCCAACTGGGACCAGTACCGCCTGCTGCAGGCAGCGCTTGCGGGCTTCCTGTTCCAGCACGGCTGCAAGGACCGGGCCGTGAGCCGGCTTTACCTAGACGGTTTGTTTCAGCGCGATCCGCCCTGCCTGAGCCGCTAGACCCAGGCAACCAAAGCAGCGCCGATAGCCATCAGCACCACCCCGAACCAGGCCTTGAGGTCGAGCTGCTCACCAAGCAGCAGCAGAGCCAGCAGGGCAATCAACACAACACTGAGCTTGTCGAGTGCCGCCACCCCAGCCACGGGCCCCAGCTGCAGGGCTCGGCTGTAGCAGAACCACGAGACACCTGTCGCCAGACCGGAGAGGGCGAGAGCGCCCAGGCTGAGAGCGGGCAGATGGCGCAGCTCCTGCCAATCGAGTCGGCCGCTGACCAGCAGCACCAGAGCCAGCACAATCGCTACGGCCAGGGTGCGGAACAGGGTGGCCATCCCCGCATCCACTCCCTGCACGCCCACCTTGATCAACAGAGCGGTTACTGCTGCGGAGAGGGCGGCCGCTACGGCCCACAGCTGCCAGTTCTGCACGGAGCGTTTTGCATTGGGAAGCTGTGAGCTGAGGCTATCCGCGCTGGCAAGCCTTATCGGCTGAGCCCCCAGGGCCAGAGAAGGAGCCCAAACCGCCGTTTTATAGCCAGCTGCTGATCTATTCGCTTGCCGCTGGGGGGTGCAGCGCTGACGCGGATGGACCGGTGAAGTAGCAGTAAATAACAGCTAGATGGATCTATCGCTTTAAGCAAGCTGCCATGGAAGACCAACGGGAGCTTGGCCCAAGTCAGACCTCACCGCTTGAAGGAACCTGAACGGTGCCAAGCAGCACCGATCTCAGTTCCACCAGGGTTCAGCGGCTAGGAATAGATCACAGCTCTGATGGGATTTGACACCACTCAGGTGCGGAGAGATCGAGCAGGTGGCTAATCACTGTCTTGACGATCCTCATCCTCGCGAGATTCCTTTTCCTCCTTCTTGGTCTCACTGTCGTCATCGTCCTTGGATGCGCCAAGGGACGGCTTCTCCCGATCTACCTGTTCTTTCTCCCTCTCTCTACCTCCCTCACCGCCGCAGGCGGCCAAGAGGGTTAGCAGGCTGGCTGTAGCGATGAACCGGGTGATTCGCTTCATAGCTCGGGGTAGATCTTATGCAAGCCCACTCGGGCTGGGAAACCACCTCGGATACGGCGTATTGATGTTTTCCGATTAATTCGCAGCTGCTGCCACGCAGTAGCAGTGGCTTGATCCCATTCCGCCGGGGACTTGACCCAGTGGGCTTGCTCCGGGCCTCTCCAGTTTGAGGCTCTCATGAAGTCAGACATCCGCTGGGATAGGTCCCATCGCTGCGCCTATTTGTGTTGCTGAAGGATCTGCGGAGCATGTCCCTTATGTAGTGATGCGAAGGGATAAGTCTTGGTGCAAGGAACCCATTCAGCCTCTATGAAATCAGTGGGTGATGTACTGGCTTACATCAGCATTGATGGCCACGCCGATGGCGAGTCGTGCCATGGCGCTTCGCATGTTCCGCCAGTAGTGCAGTGTTTTGTCTTACGTCATGCGAGTTGCTGCGGTGTCAGGCGCAAGCGGCCGCTCTGCCGCGGCGCCGGCCCATCAGGCGGCAACCAAGGTTGATCTGCCCCTCGTCGACCAAGCGCCCCAACCGAAGCGCCAAGGCTTCCTCGTGGCGGGCAAAGGAAACCTGCTGGGAGGCGACCCAAGAGATCTCATGCTCCGTGATCACACCACTAGAGATGGACTCCAGAAAAACTTCCCCGACCGTCATGAGAGTAATGTAACGACTTCGTTACATACTGCCGCGCCCGGTCTCGCTCCGTGGCTAGATCACGCCAGTGGCTCCTTGCGCTTCCGCTGCGTTGTGGTGCTCCAGCCAGGCGTTTTGTAGGTCAGATCTGGTGAGCCGATAGCCCAGCTGGCGGGCGGTGTGCAGCAGTTCCTGGCGGCTACGGCACTGGTGTAGGACCTGCTGGAGCGTCGGGCTGGTTTCTGCATCGGCAACCATCCGCTCCAAATCAGACCAGCTCATCTACTCAAACCAGAGATGGGATCAACCTCGCGTGAACTGGAGCCTGCTGCCAGGTTCCCTGAGGCACATTGCGGCGCATTGTTGTAATGGTGCAGCGTTGCGAGCTCAGGACTGATCTGCTGAGAGCCCAACAAGCCCGTAGCAAGTAATCAGGTCGCGGCCTTTAGGGCTTGCAGTTGGGGATGCACTGGCGGCAAGAACTCCACTGTTGATCTGCAGTGCTCAAGCACCAGGCGAGCCACGTTCAGGCCCGTGGCTGTCTCAAAGCCCTGAAAGCCTGGGGCGCTATTGACCTCGCAGATGCTGTAACCATCGCCATCAAACAGCAGGTCGACACCAGCTATGTCGAGGTTCAAGGCGGCGGCTGAATCGCGCGCTAGTCGCTCCAGCTCTGGGTTAAGCGGAAATGCCTGCCCATCCCCACCCCTACTGATGTTTGCCTTGAAACTGCCATCGGTGCTGCTGCGCAACATGGCGCCAATGACCTGGCCGCCAATTACCCAGACCCGCAGGTCCTTTCCGGGTCTTGTACCGATGTACTGCTGCAGGATCAGGCTCTGGGAGCGATCCAGCCCGGAGACCAGCTCCATCAGGTCACGGAAGCTGACTGGGTCACGGCTGAGCACAACCCCGTCGCCATAAGAGCCAACCAGCAGCTTGATGACACAGGGAAACCCAATCTGTTGGGCGACCAGATGGGGATCGACTGGAAAGCGCACCAACATGGTGCGTGGGATTGGCAAATTGCTCTGGGCGAGGATTTGGTGCGCATAGAGCTTGTCCTTGACCGCCTCGATGGCGCTGCTGCGATTCACCACAGCCACACCCAGGTGCTCCAGCTGGCGCAGGATCGCCAATGAGAAGTAATCCGTGCCACTACCAGTACGGGGCAGCAAGACATCGGGGAGTTGAACCTCAGCGCCGCAGCGCCGAATTGATCGCCGGCCACCGCGGCTAACGATTAGATCGATTTCTTCTGGTGCGACGGTCTCAAAGCGGATGTCAAGAACGCGCGCCTCCTCCCGCAACCGCGTCAGCTCAAAGGGCTCGACCATTCCGGTCGGTCGCTTTTGAAGCACCCAGAGATCCATTTCAGCCCCATCCACAAACTCACTTTTCTCGTGGCGTGGCCATGGCTACAAGCCTTTTCATCACAGGGACACGCTGCAGGCGCAACAGGCAAAACAGCAGTAGCTCTGCTAGAGCTGAAACTCTGCTGAAGCTGAACCTCCCTTGATCCATTCGGGTGGTGAAAGTGATCGGCATGATGTCGTTCCAGTTCCAGGCCACCCCCACTGAAATATCCGCGTCGACCTGAGCACTCGCCATGGACGCACCCACCGCTATTGCCCTGCCCTGTCCACTCTCTGCCGGCTGGGAGGTTGTCGAGCAGTGGCTGATCGAGCCGAGCCAGGGGGGTGGCTTCTCGGCCGGGGCCTACCGCCCAGAAGTTGATGAGTTGTGGCTGCTGAGCGATGCTCCCCGCGGCAGCATCAGCCGCTGGCGTGGCTTCCGAGCCGGCGGACTGAAGGGTCTCGTGCCGCTGCCACCCCTACCGCTGAAGCAGCCGCAGCCCATGGACGGCGAAGGGCTGGTGGTTGAAGCCCAGCACTTTTGGGTAGCCACTGAGGGGCGGCTGCAACCTGCGCAACCAGCTGCGTTGCTCCGCTACGACATGGCCGCAGGTTCGCTTCTGAGTAGCCGGGAGCTGCTGCCAGATTGGCGCCTCCAACCCAAGCGTGGACTGCGCAGCAATGGGGGCCCGGAGTCCCTGACCCGTTCACCTGTAGACGGGGCCTTGCTGATGGCGGCTGAACAGCCCCTGCTGCAAGATCCACCTGATCGCGTACGGCTGCTGCGCTGGGCGCCCGATGCCAGCGGCGCCTTGCAACCTGCAGAGCTGCGCCCCTTGGCCCTGCCACCTGGAGGTTGGGGGCTCACCGATCTGCTGGCCAGCAAGCAGGGACTGCTCGGTTTGTGGCGACGGTTTACGGCACCCGATCAGTGGCAGGCGCGACTTGTGCTGTATCCCGCCAGCGCCATCACAACCAACGCCACCAGCAACGCTGAAGTCCCCCCCGTGGCACCACTGATCAGCTGGAATCTGCTGCAGCTCGGTCTTGCTCCAGATAACTGGGAAGTGTTGCTGGCGGCTCCGCCCCTTGGCGATGGCCGACCAAGCTTGCTGCTGGCGACCGACGACAACTTCAATCCCCTGCAACGCTCACACCTTGCCCGGCTGGCGCCGCGCCAGCTGCCGGGCTGCTCATCGCAACCCCAGCAATGAAACAGCAATGAATCGCTCCGCGCTCAAACGCCGCCAGCTGCTCGAATTACTGGGCATCGGTGCTGGCAGCAGCGCCGCTGCCATGCTGCTGCCGCAGCTTGAGGTGCGCAGTCGCGGCACGGCAGGGGATGCTGCCCTGCCCTTTGTGCCCGTGCGTGCACCTCTGCCCTTGCCTGCTGACGGGCTGAGTGCGGCAGACCAACGGCGCATCTATCGGACGTTCAACGTCGACGACAAACTGCTGGTTCCCGAGGGCTATCGCGCCGAGCTGATCGCTGTCTGGGGGGATCTTCTCGCCACGGGTCGCTTTGGCTTCAACAACGACTACCTGGCATTTCAGGCCCTGCCTGGCGGGAAGGCCCTGTTGAGTATCAACTTCGAATACATCAGCCCGCAGAGCTGGTCGGCAGGTTTTTCAGAAGCCGTGGGCACCACTCTGCCGCTGGAGCCTTTGCAGCAGTCCCTGGCCAGCCGCGGCGGCAGCGTGGACGTGGCCAGCCTGGCTGCGAACGACCCGCTGTGTTCGCTGATCGAGGCCGTAGCCCGTGCTGCCATGGCTGATCTCGGCATCGGCGTGCTCGAGCTTGAGCAGGGGAGCTCAGGCTGGCGCCGCCTGGGCGGCAGTCGCTATGAGCGGCGCATCGATGGGCTCAGCGGGCTCAGCCAGCCGGACCAGGCATTGCGCTGCAGCGGTCCGGCGGCGGCGGTGTTTCGCCACAGCCAGCCGCTTGGCTACCGCGACGGCCTGGGTGATCGGATCATCGGCACCTTTGCCAATTGCGCTGGCGGCACCACCCCTTGGGGCACCGTGCTGAGCGCTGAGGAAAACTTTCAGTCGCAGGTTCCCGAGGCCGTCTATGCCGATGGCTCGGCGGCTTCCCCTGAGAAGCGGCCGTTCCGCTGGGATGGTTCACGCCTCGACGGGCTCGGCAATCCCTTCGGGCTTGCCGGCAATAAGTACGGCTGGATGGTGGAATTCGACCCCCGCGAGCCAAGCAAACCCGCGGTTAAGCACAGTCTTCTGGGCCGCTTTCGCCACGAAGCCGTTGCCGTTGTGGCGCGGTACGGGGAGCCGCTGGTGGTGTATTCGGGTTGCGATCGCCATGGTGGGCACTTTTACCGCTTTGTCAGTGAGGGGCTCGTGCAAGACCCGCTCGATCGCACCAATTCGCGGCTGTTTGCAGCCGGGCGCCTGGAGGTGGCCCGTTTCAACGCAGAAGGCAGCGGCACCTGGATTGCCCTGGAGGCCACTACGGCGGTGCAGCCGCAACCCCCCAGTCATTACGAGCGCTTTGGCTGGGAGCAACCGCTCGTGTTGCCCCACAGCGATCGCCAGCGCAGCGGCAGTGAAGCGCTCAGCAGCGATTCCGCACTGCAGGCCTACTGCAGCCGCTACAAAAAACTTGGCGATCTTTACCCGTTGGGCGGCGATGACGTGCAGGCGCAGCTGCGACAGCAAGGGGCGATCTTGATTGATGCCCATCTAGCCGCCAACGCTGCTGGTGCCACCGCCTGCCCCAGGCCAGAAGACACCGATATCGACCCGATCAACGGCGACCTGCTGATCGCTTTCACGGCGGCGGGCCGTGATGACGGCGGCTGCAGTGATCCGGCGGTCTTTCGCGGCCCCAAAGGCGAATCCCTCTGGCCCCACGGTTGGGTGATGCGCCTGAGCGATGGTGGCGCTGGCCGAGGCGCCCGCTTCCGCTGGCGGATGGTGGCAGCTGGCGGCCTGCCCTGGGAGGGTGGGCTCGGTTTTAGCCATCCCGACAACCTCGCCTTCGACCCATCCGGCAACCTCTGGCTGGTGACCGATCGCTCTGGGGATGCCGACCTCGATGTGTTCGGCAACAACAGCTGCTGGCTGCTGCCGCGCGAAGGTGCAATGGCGGGACAGGCCCTCTGCTTTGCGATCGGTCCGGTGGGGTGTGAGCTTTGCGGGCCCTGCTTCGATAGCGAGGGCCGCACGCTGTTTCTGGCGGTGCAGCACCCAGGCGAGGGCCAGGGTGTGCGCCAAGGCAAGCAGGTGGAAGCCCAAGCCCACAGCCTGGTCGATCGAAACGGTCAACGCTTTGAGCAGCTGCGCTGGGTGCCGCTTGGCTCTAACTGGCCCTCAGGCGTGCCTGGCCGGCCTCCCCGGCCAGGAGTGGTGGCGATCCGACGGCTGAACAATCAACCACTGATCGCTCCCTCGGGGTAAGCAGCTCGGATTGGGATCGCTAGCCCATGTGGGACTCAACATCGGCACCTGGATTTAGTCCGCCAACACCGACGCAAACCCTCTCCCGGCGACACCGTCGCTGGAATCCCCTCCAAGCTCACCATCGCAACCGGCAGGATTACAACGCATATCAGCGACCACCGCCGCCCCAAATGATGCTGCCAAGCCATCAATCGGAAAGCAATGGCAGGCCAGCCGGGGGAGCAACCAACAACCGCTGAAGTTCATCGGCTAGTTGTTGTTTGAAGCTTCTCCATTCGGGTGATTTGATCACATCTCTGCTGATCGCCAGGGCCAGCCTCTGACTGGCCTCCACATCACTGGGGTAGTGCACACCGCAGTAAGCACGGGCATGGCCCCCTTGCGAGCCCACTGCCATGATCCGCTCCCGCCGTTCTGGAAGCAGATCGGCCAATAGCAGCCCGGCCGTCGCAAACCAAGTTGCGTGGCCGCTAGGAAACGACCACCCCTTCTCGAGGGGAAGACAGGGCTTGAACTCGCCATGGCTCACAAATGGCCGGGGCCGGGCAAAGCTGTCTTTGAGTTGGTCCTTCACGGAATCCACCTGGGCCAGATACTGCACCAGCGACTTGGAGAGCATGGGGGCGGTCTTGACTAGATCACTGCCGATGGCAGGCTCAAACGGACTGAGATTGCGGTTGAGAAAGCGCCAGCTGTGGAGAATGCCCTCAGCCGTTCTGGTGCGCTGATTCCAGCGCAGGATTGCCAGGTCGTGCGCCTCTGCCAGGCTTCCAGCAGCAGGAGGCTTGCCAATCGCCTCTTGATAGTTCCTGGCTTGAAGCTGCGGCCCCACTGCTGACACGGGGCCTTGAGCGAGCGCGGCAGGGCCTTGGGCCAGTTCCAAGCCGGCTGACAAAAATACGCTGAACCAGATGACCCTTTTCATGCCCGAGCTTGATGAATAGCCTGCTTGTAATCCTGCCCGCCAATGGTTAAGATTTCCTGGTCCATGCCGATCTTCATGGCAACCCACACCATTGCACAATCAGCTACTGCAAGAAGAACCATCGCATTAAGACCATATTAATCTGAGCTCAAAGTAAGCAATCATCGGCAAATCTGTGGCCCTCAACACTATAGAGCCCACGTAAAGTCAATTAGATAATTTTCCCATGGAGGAAATCGGTGCGGATTACACGCTCCGATCAACAGCACCTCATCGTGCTTTCCAATGACGAGTCCACAGCTCTGATGGAGGCGTGCGCCCTGGTGGTGACGGCCGTTCATTCCCCTTCCGGGCCTGAACCTCCCGCCAGCGATGCAAACCGTGCTCTGCCAGCTGTTCACAGGACTGCGTTCCTCATGCAAGCAGCCCCGCAGCGCCCAAGGGTGATCTAGGCCATGGCCAGGGGCCTGGTAGCGCTCAGCTTTTTACTCCCGGTAAATCCGCCGCTCGTGCTGAGCACCGGCGAGCATGCGGTTCCAGTAGGGGGCGGGCTCCTGCTTGTAGTTGAACTCGGCCATGAACATTTTGCCGTAGCTGGTGATCAGCGGGCAGCAGCTTTAGCTGGAGTAGGCAGCCGCCAGGGGCAAGCCATCGATGTAGGGCAGCAGGTTTGCCACCACCTCGGGCGGACTCATCGGCGGGGTCACGTTCAGTAGGTCGTAGGGAATCACCTCCTCGAGGCATGTCTTACCCTCGCTCACCTGGCCTCTGCGGCCAGCGGGGATTACACAGGCGATTCAGGCGAGACTCGCTAAATGCAAGGGCTGTGGTCCCGGCCCTGGGATAATGCAGCGGATCTTGACAGCGGCATAGCAGAGGCAAAGGATTAGGCCCGCTAGCGTTCACGATGAATAAAAACCAAGACAGCCACAAGTGTCTTGCGGTCACTTCCGCTAGTTCCGCAGCGGGACACTGCTTTGACGGGCGGGTGCTCTGTGTTGGCGTCTTGATGACTGGAATTCCAGATGCGATGGCGGTATTTATCGTTGATCACCCACAATGGGATTAGTACAGGCTGATGCAGCCCGCAGTGGTCAAGCACTACCTTGATGGATTGTTTCGCGGACCAAAGCAGGGGCCCGGTGAGCCGGAATCGCTATCAAGATGAGGCCATGAAACAGCTATCCGGAAAAAGCAAACCGAAGTGGCTGGTGCTGGCCAGTCAAATGCTGGCCGGAATCGTTTTTGTTGCCATGACCATCAGCGTTCTTCCGGCGCTGCTGCTTATGTCGCTTGTGACGGCCTTGTTGCTGATACCTGTCTTGAGGCAGGTTCGCAAGGAGGCAGAAAAGTCTGGAATTGAACTAAATTCACCTCCAAAAAACATGGTCAATGTCACACCTTTGCATCGCCGCTTGCAGCAAGACCTCTGGAAATATCTTGGCCTTATACGTTGATTTTAGGGGTGCTGCCGCGGCCAGTCCTGACTGCTTTATGGAGAGATCACGAGCATGGCCTCATATTTTGAGAGACATTTCTTCCTGGCTGCAGCGCCGAAACATGTAGCCTTTGCCTCGCGTTGTGAGAATAAGCTCTGGAACCTCTACGTCTTCTTCCACTTTTGCGCGTAGTCGTGATATGTGAACGTCTACTACTCGACTGTCATTAGATTTTGTGGGCCTATACCCCCAAACCTGTTCGAGGATGTCCAGCCGGCTGACTGACTCACCCGCTCGCTTAATCAATAGCTCTAGCAGGCTGAATTCCATTCCCGTTAGACGGATGCGCTCATCACCGCGATAGGCTTTGCGGAGCGTTAGATCAACCTTGAAATTCCCTACAATCAGCCAATGACTGCTTGCAGGCTTTCGGTCAGCGCTATTATTTATTTGCTTGCCGCTGAGAAACAATGGAGAGCTTCTTCTCAGAACACAGCGAATACGTAGCTCGAGCTCTTTTGGGCTAAATGGCTTGAGTATGTAATCATCGGCGCCAAGCTTTAGTCCAGTGAGGCGGTCGCCTACATCACTTAAAGAAGTGAGCAAAATAATCGGCACTTCTGATTGAGCTCGGATCCGCTCGGTCACAGCGAAACCATCAAGCTCTGGCATCATCACATCAAGAACAAGTGCATCCGGCTCAAAGCTGCGGAATAGTTCAAGCGCCTGCATCCCATTCACTGCCGCAGCCACCTCAAAGCCAGCTAGACGCAGCCGCGTTTCCAATATCCGCCTGATGTTCGCCTCGTCATCGGCGATCAGTATTCGGATGGTATTGGTACGACGTTCTAGGGTCAAGACACACCAAGCTCCGCAAGATGCGGCAAGACTTAGGAGGAATCTCAGTTGATCGCGGATTACGAACAAGAATCGTCACACAAGCATCTGTCCTATCCGCCGCTCCTTGCTCTTACTTCTAACGGCTCAAAGCCTCAGTCTTTAGTTGCTGCATCACTCTCGGCGTGAGCAGACCTAATCAACCCACCAGCTGGAGGTGCCGGCTGCTGAACAGCTCGCCAGTGCAGTTCACCGGCAATAACGACGAGCGACCAGCTCGGTACCAGCCATCTACCAAGGCAGCGCTGGAACGGGCGTAGAGCTCTCCAGCCAAGATCCAGAGCTCGTCATGCAGCACCTGCGTCTGGTCTGGTGTGCCTACGTACCAAGGCGACTCAGGATCCTGTGACAGCTCCTCATGGAGCAGCAGGAGTCCCTCAAGTACGCAGTTTGCGAGTTCAGGCGTCATCGGCTTTGCTGGCCCTACCTTGCGGTGCGGCTACCCAAGAACGTCTATCCACGCACACCAAGGACCGCCAGATCAAGCACTGGCCCCTACGGGTTGCGCCGTAGGACGAAACGGGGCTTCCAAGGGAAGGCCACCTGTTGGGTGAATGAGCACCTCCGCGGCACCAGGGTCCCGGTGGCGGCTTTCTCCGAAAACCTGCAAGCCGGTATCTCCGTGCCGGACCTTGTGCATCGACCACCGGATCGGGGGTGATCAGCCGGGCTTGTCGGTGCCATCAGCCCTGGTGCTGTCCAATTGAGCCTCCAAGTTGGCCGGAAGATGTGAATTGGTGTTAAGTTCAGATGAGCGAGCGGTTTTCCGCCCCGCATCTACTTACTGCTTTCCTGCAAAGCCATCCGGCATCTGTCAGGTAAGCCCTTCCCCGAAACGTTCTCATGACAACCACTATTCAGCAGCGCCAAGGCGCTTCTGCGTGGAACCAGTTTTGCGACTGGGTCACCTCCACCAACAACCGCCTCTATGTGGGCTGGTTCGGTGTGCTGATGATCCCCTGCCTGCTGGCTGCCACCATCTGCTTCATCGTGGCCTTCATCGCCGCGCCCCCTGTCGACATCGACGGCATCCGTGAGCCCGTAGCTGGCTCCCTGATGTACGGCAACAACATCATCTCCGGTGCTGTTGTTCCTTCCAGCAACGCCATCGGCCTGCACTTCTATCCCATCTGGGAAGCCGCCAGCCTCGATGAGTGGCTCTACAACGGTGGTCCTTTCCAGCTGGTGGTCTTCCACTTCCTGATCGGCATCTACGCCTACATGGGACGCGAGTGGGAGCTTTCCTACCGCTTGGGCATGCGCCCCTGGATCTGCGTTGCCTACAGCGCTCCTGTGGCCGCAGCATCTGCTGTGTTCCTGGTGTATCCCTTCGGTCAAGGCTCCTTCTCGGATGCCATGCCCCTGGGCATCTCCGGCACCTTCAACTACATGTTGGTGTTCCAGGCTGAGCACAACATCCTGATGCACCCCTTCCACATGCTGGGAGTGGCTGGTGTCTTCGGGGGCAGCCTGTTCTCCGCCATGCACGGTTCACTGGTTACCAGCAGCCTGGTGCGTGAAACTACTGAGAGCGAGAGCCAGAACTACGGCTACAAGTTTGGCCAAGAAGAGGAGACCTACAACATCGTGGCTGCTCACGGCTACTTCGGTCGCCTGATCTTCCAATACGCCTCCTTCAACAACAGCCGCAGCCTCCACTTCTTCCTGGCTGCCTGGCCCGTGGTTGGCATCTGGTTCACCGCCCTTGGCGTGAGCACGATGGCCTTCAACCTGAACGGTTTCAACTTCAACCAGTCGATCCTCGACGGCCAAGGCCGTGTGGTGAACACCTGGGCAGACGTTCTGAACCGCGCTGGTCTGGGTATGGAAGTGATGCACGAGCGCAACGCTCACAACTTCCCGCTTGACCTTGCTGCTGCTATTGCCACCCCCGTGGCACTGACCGCACCTGCAATCGGTTGATAGTCAACATCCCAGCTACGGCTGGGTAATAACGGAATCCCAAAAGCTCCCTTGCATAAGGGGGCTTTTTTGTTGCCTGGGTGGTAGTTGCACAAGTTGTACAACAAGCCTGGATGGGAAAGCAGTGGTCAGAACCGCAATCAGGTGGCCTTTTGCACCATGAGCAATGCCGCTTCCACAGCGAGACCGGGACCGAAACCCAAAGCCAGGCATGGGCCATTGTGCTCTGCTGAGGTGCGCAGCCGCTCCAGGACAAACAAAATAGTTGCCGACGACATATTGCCGAACTGACGTAATACCGCAGTGGAGAAATCAATCTGGGCGGGTTGCAACCCGGCGCTCTCTTGTACCGCCCCAAGGATGCGGGGCCCGCCGGGATGAACGGCCCAGGTTTCTATTTCTGGCAATGACAGCCCCAGGCCCGCCAGCCACTGCTCCAGCCAAGGGCGCAGCTGGGCGGCGATGCGACTGGGGACTTTGGATGAGAGAACCATGGAAAAACCATGATCTTCAATGATCCAGCCCATCAGCTCTTCAGTGCCGGGAAGCACTGTTGAGGATGAGGCGACTAGCTGCAAGCCTGTTTTATTGGTTGAGCCCTCACCAGCGCCATCGGCAGCTACCGCCACCACCGCACCGGCACCATCAGCGAATAGGGCATTGGCCACGATGTGGTCCGGGTTCCAGCCCTCCTGCAAGTGCAAGCTGCACAACTCCACTGCACACAGCAGCACGCAGGCACTGGGATCAGCCTCCACAAAGGCCCGTGCCACCCGCAGTCCGTTGAACGCCCCATGGCAACCCATGAAACCCACATGAGTTCGGGCCACATCCATGGCTAGTGGCAGGTTGGCGATTAAGGCGAGGTCGAAGCCAGGGGCGCCGAAGCCCGTGCATGAAACGGTGATTAAGTGGGTGATCGCGCTGGCCTCGATAGCGGCATCCTTAAGCGCTAGACGGGAAGCCTCTAGGGCGAGCTCAAGCGCTGCCGGTTGGTAGCGCCTCATCCGCTCAGCCGTTGAGGGGTTGCCGGAGTCAGGCAATGGAATGCAGTGGCGGTGCATCACCCCCGAGCGCTGGTAGATCCTCTCCAGCAGGCGTCTTTGACGAGGGCTGGCGTTGCCCATCTGCGGTGCAAGGGCCAGGGCTTCATGCTGGCTGATGCGCCTTTGGGGCACCGCAGTGCCAAGACCAATCAAGGACAGGGGCATGATTGATCAGTCCGTCGAGCAGGGCAGGGCGGGCCGCTGCAGAAGCCCAATCATGGAGCCGGCGACCGAGGGGAAGCTCCCCGCCAGCCTGTGCAGCCCCCAGCTGATCCTCGGGTGCCGCAAAACCACTGCCAGCACTCGGCATGATTTCTGCTTCTGTGCCACCCAGCGGCGGTGCAGGCGCCGCCACTCCGACTCAATTGCGCCATCCCAGTTCTCCAATCCGCGAAGCACTAGAGGCAGGGCAGCTAGTGAGGAGGTCAGAGCCCAGCCCATTCCTTCACCGGTGAAGGGCTCCACGTAGCCGGCGGCATCACCAAGCAGCAGCAGCCTGTGGCCCGCAAGCGGAGTAGTGCGACGACTGAGCGCTGCGGTGAGTTGCCAGGCTGATTCTTTAAGGCCAGACAGAGTCGCAAAGCCCGCTTCTGCCAGGATTTTTTGGCAAAGCATGGCCGCACCACCAACGGAGCCCAGCATGGGCCGATCGAAGGCACAGGCCAGGTTGATCTCCCCGCTCTCTACCCGCACTAGACCCACATAACCGCCGTGGCCTACAGCCATCTGCAACACCCCGGGAGCCAGCTCGGCAGCTTCCCCTGGCAGTACGCACCCTGCGCCAATACGACTATGGGGCTGGATGCTGGTGCTGATCTCAGTCTCGTTATCGATGGCGCGGTGGCTGAGACCCGCCGCGATCAACACCACCTTGGCGCTGACAGTCCATATTGCAGTGCCTTTTTGCAGCACCACCTCCCGGTCTGGTTCTAAGCCGGTGGCTGCAGCGCCCAGTACCGCCCGGGTGCCCGTCAGCACCGTGGCACCAACTGCAACAGCTGCTTCCAGCAGAGCCTGATCCAGGCGAGAGCGGGACAGGACCCGGCCAGCTCCCAGGGCGATCGGGTTCACCCGGCCAGCTACCCCAAGCTGCAGCCGCTCAAGGGATAGGCCACCCTGGGCCGCCACTAGGTCGCCAAGTCCAGCTGTTTTAAGTGCTGCCAGGGCCTGGGGGCTGAGGCAGGCTCCACAGACTTTCCAGCGAGGAAAGAGGCGCTGCTCCACCAGCAAGACGCGCACGCCACGACTGGCCAGACCATGGGCTGCAAGGGCGCCGGCCGGTCCAGCACCCACTACCACCACATCCCAGCAAGGCGAAATATGCAACGGTCCGAGTTCAAGCGTTGGCTGCATGCCGACTCCAGGAGAGCAGGAAACGCTCGGGCCAGAACCGGGTGATCTGGGCACCCACCAGGCCAGCCGATGCGGCCAGCTGCGCCACCTCGTCGAGTTGAAAAGCACCACCCACCGAGAGTGGTCCATCTATGTGCACGATCGCTGAGCGACTCAGCAGCCGGGTGCCGATCCAGGTGAGCAGCAGATCAATGGGGCTGCGGATTAGGTCGTGCACCAACAGCTGATCGAGGGTGGCGGCGGCCATAGAGCGCAGCAGGCTTTCTGCATCGGCTTCCGTGAGGTGATGCAGAAACAACGAGGTTGTGATTAGGTGATAACCGCCAGGAAGAGGGGAATTGATTGCGTCGGTTTGGAAGAAATGAGTCTCCAATCCCTCCGCCTCAGCTGCTGCCCTTGCCAGGGAGACAGCTTCAGCGCTGATGTCGCAGCCATGCACCTCCAGATCAATCCCCTCCCGCTTGGCCATGCGACTGATGGCACGCACCGCGTCGCCCCCACCGCAGGCCACATCTAGGAGGCGCAACCGCCGCGCGGGATTTAGTTTTGCTAATCGACGGATTTCAGGAAAGAAGCAAGCAGTGCTGCGGGTCAACGCATTGATGCGAGCTAGACCAAGCAATGCTTGCTGATGATCCAGAGGATCAAGTCCGGGCTGATCCATCAGCTCTGGCCTTAGCTGCCGCAGGCCAAGCTGACTCCATAACTTGGGCAGGGGCACCTCAAGGGCCCTTTGGAGATCAGCAAGTTTTGGCTGCAAATTGCCCCGTTGCAATGCAATCTTGTCGCAATATTAAGATCCAAACATTAAGCTCCCAACATTAAGGCCGCAACTGAGAGTATTGCAACCCAATGGCGCAGCTATCAGGCTCAGAAACAGAAGGGAAGAAACTGGGTGCGGCATGCAGCGTAACCGTCTATCAGGGCCCCGAGGCCGATTTGATGGGCGATACCGGAGCCCGTAAGCCCTTCTGTGATGATGCCAATCGCGATACCTAACATTGCTGCTCGGCCGTTAAACAGTTCTACGCGTTTGAGCTGTTCCAATAGGATCAATTCTTCGGCCCGATGCTTAAGCCATTCTCGGCCAGCCGGAGTGTTTGTCATTCTTTTGCAACGAAGAAGGAGGAATTAGACTCAACGATGCTGTGAATTACGGCTATTTGGACCTCGGGGTTAGATCAGTGGGGCGACTAAGCACGTAGGTGGTCATGCCACCGAGCACCACCACAAGGCCAATCACGGTGAAAATTGCAGCGGTGTAATCGGTTTCCATGGTGATCAACCCAGGCCGAGTTGGGAAAGGATGCCTTGGCCAGTGAGTAGCTCAGTGCCGAGGCCGATTACGAAACCGAGCATGGCTAGGCGACCATTCCAGGTTTCTGCAAACTCAACGAATCCGAAGCGGGAAGCAGAATCAGCCATGAGTGTTGCGGTTTGTTACGGGAACTGTAACGCAATGTGGCGAGGGCCTGGCGGCTAGGGCCAGAGGCGAGGACCCGTGGGCTTCCATTGGATTCGGTGCTGTCTGTGTATGCCGTTAATAATCAGGCGAGGTAAGGATCCAGGAAGCTGAGCGGCCTTGCCATGGATGCCGAAAAGCCGAGAATCCCTCGATCCTTGTAGCTGTAGAGCAGGGTGTCGTCGTCTTCCAGCAGGAAGGTGCCACCGCGCTGGGTAAGAAAGTCGTCGCAGGGCACGTAGGTGCGCCAGTTGCCCAACACCTCGCTCATGTTGCGCAGCCGAACCGTGGCTAGTTCAAAGGGGCGCTGGAATCCGGTCCCGCCAGCCCTGGCAAAGAACGAACCTTTAATAGGTGGCAAGGGGCCGGCCTGGATGGTCTCCTCGTCGGCGATTCGCTGGGGAGCCGCCCGATCGCCCGTGTAGCCGCGCAGCACCTCGGCCAAGGTACCGGGGGAGCCGATGCCGGCGCACATCAAAAGCAGGTTGGGCCAGGGGCCGCCGATCTGCCGCAGACCTTCGTAGAGGCCCAGGGCACGGTGCAGCCGCGGGTCTGCATCCACCTGCAGTAGCTCGCGGGGAAAGCCTGTGAACTCGCAGAAGCGATCGGCTCCGGCAGCCTGGCCGATACCGATTGCCAGCACGGCGATCCCGGCAGTCTCCAGCTGCGGCACGGCGGGAACCAGGGCCTGGGCGTATTCGAGGCTGTCGAAATCCCCCAACTGGGGTAGCAGAAGCACCAAACGGCGGCGTCCTCGACCCATCCCCGCAACGCCCGCCAGCCGCTCAACCAGGGAATCCGGGGCTAACTCGGTGCTGGACACGGGGATCGCTGTGCTCTTGATGTAGCCATCGTGACGCCAAGCCGGCTGCCTGGCGATCCGCCTTTTGGATCAACAGAATCGGGTGTTGCCGGGAATAGGGGCTATGGCCGTTGAGGAGCGCAGTGCTGGAGAGTCACGCAGCATCCTGCTCACCGGCGGCAGCTCCGGGATCGGTTTTGAGGCGGCAACCCTGCTGCTCCAGGCCGGTCACCACCTCACCATCCCCTGCCGGGATGGGACCACCGCGGCGCTTCTGCGCCAGCGCCTGAGCGACAAGATCGATACCCCTAGCTGCGATCTGGCTGATCTGAGCAGTATCGGGCGCTGTGCTGAAGCCTTGCTGGCCAAGGGTGAGCCGATCGATACCTTGGTGCTCAACGCCGGCTTGCAGTACAGCGGCATGGTCGAGCCCCGCTGGTCGGCCCAGGGGTTTGAACTCACCATCGCCGTCAACCACCTGGGTCACCAGGCCCTGCTGCAGCAACTTTTGCCCCTGTTGATCCGGAGCAAGGCACCTCGCTTGGTGCTCACCGCATCGGAGGTGCACGACCCCACCAGCGCCGGGGGAAAAGTGGGCCTCCCGGCTGGCCTCGGGGATCTTGCCGGTCTGCGTCAGGGCCCTGGGGCGTTAATGCTGGATGGCAGCGCCAGCTTTAGTGCCGAAAAGGCTTACAAAGACAGCAAGCTCTGCAACCTGTTGATGGCAAGGGAGGTGGAGCGGCGGCTGAGGGAGCACGGCACGCATCTGCCGGTGCTCGCCTGGAGCCCGGGGCTGGTGATCCCGCGCAGTAAGGGGGGCTTCTTCCGCTACAGCCGCAGCTATAACCCCATGGGCCAGGCCCTGTTCGCCTTTGTTGCTCGCGACCTGCTGCGGCTCACCGAAAGTCCCCAGAGGGCTGGCGCCCTGCTGGCCGGCCTCGCCGATGGCTCAAAACCGCACGCCAGTGGATTTCAATACTGGAGCAACCGAGTTGTGGGGCCGGGTCGGCTGCGTTTTGAGGCCAGCCAACCCAGTGCGGAGGCCTGCTCCGATCCATTGGCCCGGCTGTTGTGGGATCTCAGCGCCGCAGCGGCAGACCGCTAAGCCACGTTTCATATTTCTTCATATTAAGATTCAGCAAAGCGTAAGGTCCGATGAACGATTTGCTGGCAGTCATTTATTTGGTTTTTTTTGCGGCCATCGCTGGCGGCGCCTTTGCTCTGATGTCCCAAAACTTGCGTAGTTCCCAGCAGGGAGATTCCCTTCAGGCCCTTCGTAAACGCAGCAGGGTTCACCCAGAGGCTCCCCAGCCCGGCGATGAGGTGCTTTACGTAGATTTCAGCCGTGAGCGTTTAGAGCAGATGTATCAGCAAACCCCTTGATTTTGGAAGTAAATACGAAGTAGATGAAATTTTGGCGAAACGTTTTTAACCTGCAACTTAAATAAATTACAAAAGTGCATTTCCGTGGCAGTCCCTGCTCTTGCCCCCGATGCGCCGCTTGAAGAGCAAAGGGACTGACTCGGCACTAGGCATTAGCATTCGGCCGGGAAGTTCGTGAATTGTGCTTTGACAGTGTTTCCTTGGCCGAGGAAATCGGGCTCACGGTGAAACTCACCCGTTTTCGCATCGAGGGCAAGGATTGGTTTGATCGGGCTGGCCAGCAGGCGATTTATCTGCCAGGTCAATCCTTTTCTGTTGAGACCAGCCACTTCATTGGCTTGCTCTTCAATCTCTGCCCCCCAGCGTCTGGCCGAAACCATCAGTGGGGTCAGCCGACACCGTGTGCCGCTCGAGCTGGCTGACCCCCGGGTAAGGCAACTTCAGCGCCATTTGGAAAGCGGCCTCCAGAACCTTGCTCTGCTTCGCGGCATCGGTTCCGGCCATCCCGATGCGCCCTTAGCTCTAGGAGTTGAAACAGTTGCCTACCGCTCCAGTGCCCGCATGATCGCCATTGCTCTGGGGTAGGCCGTGGGCAAGCCAAGCTGGGCGCTTCACGTTTCTTCATCAAGCTTGCCAGGATTGGTGAAGCAATCAATCCACCATGTCCACCCCCCTGCTTCTCGAGCTATTTGGAGGCTTCCTGGCTGCCTGTATGGCCCTTTGGTTTGTGGCCCTCAGCCGCCCTGCTGATCAACCGGCTGCAGCCCAGAGCCCTGCAAATGCTCTATGGATCACGACTGGTCAAGCCCAACGGATCCGTTCCCTTCTAGAGGCCTATGTGTTGAAGCCAGGCGGAGTTGCGTCGCTTGGCTTGCTGCTGCTTCGCCTGGCTATCGGCGTGATGATGATTCACCATGGCCATGAAAAACTTGCCGATCCACAGCAATTTGCCAATACCTATGTGGCATCTCTGCACCTGCCATTCCCCTTGTTTTTCGCCTATGCCGCTGGCTTTTCCGAGCTGATCGGCAGTTGGTTGGTAATTCTCGGGTTGCTCACGCCCGTTGGAGCTCTCGCCCTCACCGGCACGATGACAGTTGCCGCTTATCAACACATCCTTACGGCTGGGCTAAATATTTACGTGCTCGAACTGGTCGTTCTCTACCTCGGCGGCAGCCTTGCACTGTTGCTTGTTGGTCCTGGCCGCTTTTCATTTGATGCTGGCATGCTGCCAGGTCTGCTCGTTAAGCCAACTGTTCGTATCAAGCCAGAACTTTCTGCCCCCTCAGAAGGCATTTCAGGTTTGACCCCTGCTTACGTGCAAATCAATGCCAGCAATTCAACCCGCTGAGATTGCTGACTTTGGGGAGGCCTAATGGATAGTCTTCCCCCATGGCGCCCCCTTTTGCGAGCTGCCCTGCAGAGGGAGGGCAGAACTTCCAGTAGCCGCTGGTTGCAACTTGCAACTGTCGCCAGCGATGGCACCCCCAGGGTGCGCACCTTGGTATTTCGGGGTTGGTCAGCTCCAGCAGTTTTGGATTTGTTCACTGATGGTCGCAGTGAGAAAGCCAGCGAGCTGCGAAATTTGCCAGACGCGGAAATCTGCTGGCTTTTACCTCGGGCTCGAAGCCAGTTCCGATTGCGCTCAAGGCGCTCTCAGCCTCCCGCAGCGGAGTTGCTCAAGCAGCGTCAGCACCACTGGCAAAACCTCACACCTTCCGCTAGGGCCCTATGGGGCTGGCCGGAGCCAGGAATCCCCCTCGAGCTGCAGGCAGCCTTTCCCAAGGAACTTGACGACACCACACCGATGCCCTGTCACTTTGAACTGTTGAGTTTTGAGGTGCATCAAGTCGAGTTGTTGGAACTTGGCGGGCAACCCCACCAGCGCAGGCGCTGGTGCGCCTATGGCTCCTGGTGTGAAGAGCTGCTGAACCCTTGATTCGGCCATTTGGGAGTGGTTCGTCACACCCAGAATCTTTAAGGAGTACCTTTAACTTGTTAGAAACGCAGCTGTATGCGAATTACGCAGTGCAATGGTGAGCACCTGGTCGCCTTAACGCCATCAGAGGCATCCAGTTTGGTTGATGCCTGTGCCCTTTTGGTACTGGCTTCTGAGGCCGCTCCCCAGGAGGCCCTGCCTCCTGAGATGAAAAATCTGCTTGGTCAGTTGTTTGATGGCTTGAAGTCAGCAGCTGAAACACCAAAGCCCGCCCATAAGCACCCATCAACGCCTGCCTGTTGAACAAAATCGGAGTTTGCTCCGAGCAGGTTGGCGGCCAGCTGATTTCATACCTTTGGAGCTGGTATGAGCGCTTTTCGCAAGATTTCTAGGCGTTTGCTGTTGACGCCTAGATCTGAATCGCCAAGCCGCGAGACGGAGCGAGCTTGCAGAATTCCATGCTCAGTGTTGGCGTACAGCTCTAGATCGTCGACGAAGCCAAAAAGGGAGCTGGTTGCGGTTGCGTGCAAATAGCCCTCAGCTCGCTCGACAACCTTGGTGCCGCCCATCGCTTCAATCACGGGAATCAGGCTTTCGAGGGCGCTTTGGGGAGTATCTCCGCTCCTCTGCTGGATAGGCCAATCCGCCCTTGCGCAGTGCGCTGGCGTGGCACAAGGGGCGAGGGCGCCGTCGTGCACACCTAGGTCGATTGGTACCGGACCAACGATGTGAAACAGGGCGAGGCTCAGCACTACGGCCAGATGCTGCAGCAGATAGATCATCGCGGGCTCAGGTAGGGGAGATGGGAAAGGTGCCACCGTAACCAGGTTGGGCCTCCTCGTTGACTCCAGATTGATTAAAATGCAACAGCGGTTTTAGCCTCTGACGCCATGGGGCCGCTGCAAATCGTTTGGTTCAAGCGCGATCTGCGCAGCTTCGATCACAGGCCCTTACTGGAGGCGTCGCTGCGGGGACCAGTGCTGCCGCTCTACGTGGTGGAGCCAGACCTGTGGTTGCAGCCAGACAGCTCCGCTCGGCAGTGGGAGTTTTGCCGGGAATGTCTAGTAGAGCTGCGAGCGGCCCTTGCCGCTCTCGGCCAACCACTTGTAGTGCGCATCGGTGCGATTGAGCAGGTGCTGGAGCGGGCCCATCGCCAGTTTGGAGTAGCTGGCTTGTGGAGTCACGAGGAAACTGGCAACGGCTGGACCTACGCCCGTGACCTGCGCGTAGCGGACTGGGCCCGCCGGCACGGCATTGAATGGCAGGAGATTCCTCAATTTGGTGTCACCCGACGGCTCAGTAGGCGTACGGGTTGGGCAAAGCGTTGGGAGGAGCGCATGGCCGAGGAGCTAACCGGTGCGCCGCTCCGTCTCACCCCGCTGCCCGGGCTCGACCCTGGTCCTCTGCCAGTAGCCGAAGAGCTAGGGCTGGAGGCCGATTTCTGCCCTGGGCGGCAAAAGGGAGGGCGAGCCCAAGGCTTGAAAACCCTCGCCTCCTTTTTGGATCAGCGCAGCCGCTCCTACCAATCCGGGTTGTCTAGCCCCAATACGGCCGACGTCAGCTGCTCGCGCCTTTCCCCCCATCTCAGTTGGGGCAGCTTGTCGATGCGTGAGGTAGTGCAAAAAAGCCGCCTCCGTCGCCAGGCTCTTGCGGCAGTCCCCTGGCGCCGCTCCCTGCAGCGCTTTGATGAGCGCTTGCATTGGCATTGCCATTTTATCCAGAAGTTGGAATGCCAGCCCAGCCTGGAATACAGCGAGCTCCATCCCCTCACTGCCGGACTGCGTGACAGCAATCAAGATCGTTTGGCAGCCTGGGCAGAGGGGCGCACGGGGCTTCCTTTTGTGGATGCTTGCATGCGCTCCCTGAACGCAACCGGCTGGCTGAATTTCCGGATGCGGGCGATGCTGCTTTCCGTAGCCAGCTATCAGCTGTGGATTCCCTGGCGGGAGAGCGGGGTCCATCTCGCCCGTCAATTCGTTGACTATGAACCAGGTATCCACTGGAGCCAGTGTCAGATGCAATCTGGCACTACCGGCATCAATACAATCCGCATATACAACCCGCTAAAGCAGGGCCTAGACCACGATCCAGAAGGTGCCTTCATCCTCCGCTGGCTGCCAGAGCTTGCCCATGTGCCCCCTGTTTATCTGCACACCCCCTGGACCATGGACGACCGCACCCAGGCTCGGCATGGAATAGGGATCGGTCGCGCCTATCCCCTGCCGTTGATCGATTGGAATACTGCCGCTGCAGTAGCCCGCGATCGAGTCTGGGCCCTACGGCAGCAGCATGGCTTTGCTGCAACTGCTGATGCCATACAAAATCGCCACGGTTCACGGCGTTCGGGTCTGCGCTCCAGCAGCAGCGGACGGCGAAGCAAGTTGCCTATAGACCAGCTTTGCTTCGATTTTGTGGGAGATACGGCTGTTGCTCAGTAACGGATTCATTCCGTTCGAGGGCTCGCGATTACAAGAAGCTCAACTACATCTGCGTTAGTCGCGGCGACAAATATCGTTGCGGCCTTGGCAGAGGCTATCCAGGCTCGGTCGTCCAGTGATCCGCAGTCTCATATCCGCCCAAATGCCGTAGGTAAGGTTTGTCAAGGGGCGGAGCAGGGGCCACTGGGTTGGGGCATAGAGCCAGCCCATGCCGATTAGGTCGTAGGCCCGTCTAAACACATCGACGTCACGCAGCACTGCACCACTGGCATCAATGGCGTGGATGCGCCCCATAGCTTCCCTATAGCTGATGCCGGCGTAGCTATCTGGGTTGTATTCGGGCTGATCGATGTCCACGAAAGCGAGTTTCAGCTGCTCCCCATGGCGCTGCCTGTCTTTGCGGCCAAGTAGCTCCACCTCCCGCAGGCATAGGGGGCAACCCCCGTCATAGAGAAGGGTAAGAGCCGGGCAATTGGCTGCCTTGAAGTGTTTGTGGCTAGAAGAATTCACTTTTTGCGGCAGTAGTTTCCGCCTACGTTCATCCACCCTTCAGCGCAGGCCTTGCCATTGGTGGGTTGCACCGTGTATGTCATCAGACCCAAGGTGCTGCACTTGCCGTTCAGCATGTCTACGTACCCCATGGGACAGATGTCGCCTATTTTCGAGACTTGGCGCTGGGCTTGGGCGGCTGGGGCGGTACCTGCCAGGCCAGGTAAAACGATCAACAAGGAAAGAAATATGCGCATGGCAGCCCTTCGGGGCACTGGATGAGTATCAACCCTATCTTAGGGAGCATGCTAGGGATGATCTGAAACATATCCATCTGTATGCTTCGCCAAAGCCTCGAGACCCTGCGGGTGGTGACCCTTGGCGAGGGCTTTACCGACCTCACTGGCCGTCTTAATGCAGCCTTGGCCTCCAGTGGCATGGAGCAAGGGCTGCTCAACTTGGTTTGTCTGCACACCTCATGCAGCCTCACTATCAACGAAAACGCCGACCCCCGCGTACTGCGCGACCTTTCCAGCTACCTGCGAGCCCTCGTGCCCGAGGAGGGCATACGTCCGGTCAGCGGCCGTGGTGAACTGCGCCCATACGTACACGCTGATGAAGGCTCCGACGACATGCCGGCTCACATTCGTACGGCCCTCACCACCAGTCAGCTCAGCCTTTCTTTTGAGGCTGGCCGTCTGTTACTTGGCACCTGGCAGGCTGTTTATCTGTGGGAGCACCGCAGAAGGGGCAGCGAGCGGCTGCTGACACTGCACCTATTGGGTTCTTAGGACTCCGTTCGTTTGACTAGATCCATGAGCAGCACCCCCTGTCCTATCTGCAGAATCCATGACGATCCCGCAGCGTGGGGAGTTTATGAAATCGGTCGCGGTTCCCATTGGCTGTTGCGCCACCATCCCGACCCCGCCCCCCTGGTTGGTTGGCTGCTCCTAGATAGTCTCCGCCATGTAGCGGGCCCGGCTGATTTCAACGACCAGGAGGCAGCCTCCTGGGGGCTGGCCGTGCGCTACGCCAGCGCTCTGCTCAAGGAGCAAACCGGCTGCGACAGGGTTTATGCGATTGCTTTTGGCGAGGGTGCGCCCCATTTGCACCTCCACCTAATTCCCCGCTTTGCTGGCGATCCCCGCACTAGCGCCTGGTTGGTGGCAGATCACTATCGAGCTGTAGCAGCTGGAGAGCTGCAGCCCGCAGCGCCTGAGCATGTGGCGGACCTGGTGATCCGGGCCCGCAGCAGCTTTTCGGACCAGCTTTTGCAGTGAGCTACACCAGCACCGGTAGCTTGGCCGGCTCGCTTTGCTGGAAGCGCAGCTGGCGTGCCTCGCCTTCGGTTGCAACATCCACCGTGATGGTGTGGCCGCTGGTGAACGTCCCGGCCAGGATTCCCTTGGCTAAAGGGGTTTCCAGCTCCCTTTGGATAGCCCGCTTGAGCGGCCGGGCTCCATACACCGGGTCGTAGCCCACACCGGCAAGCCAGTCGAGGGCATCGGCATTGAGCTGCAGCCCCAGTTTTTTGTCGTCTAGGCGCCTGGCCAGCCGCTGCACTTGCAGCTCCACGATCTCGCGCAGCTCCTCCTGCTTGAGGCTGTGGAAGATGATCGATTCATCAAGCCGATTGAGGAATTCAGGCCGGAAGTGACCTCTGAGGGCCTCATTCACCCGGGCCTCCATTTCGCCGTGGCGGGCTGGATCGCCTGCCAGATCCAGAATTGAGGCGCTGCCAATGTTGCTGGTGAGGATTAGCACCGTGTTGGTGAAGTCCACCGTGCGGCCCTGGCCATCGGTGACGCGGCCGTCATCGAGGATCTGCAGCATCACGTTGAAAACATCCGGGTGGGCCTTTTCCACCTCGTCGAACAGGATCACGGCGTAGGGTCGGCGCCGCACCGCTTCGGTGAGTTGGCCGCCCTCTTCGTAGCCCACGTAGCCCGGAGGTGCCCCGATCAGCCTGCTCACGGCGTGCTTCTCCATGTACTCGCTCATGTCGATGCGCACCATCGACTCCTCGGAATCGAACAGCTGGGCTGCCAGGGCCTTGGAGAGCTCGGTTTTACCGACGCCGGTGGGGCCAAGGAACAGGAAGCTGGCGATTGGCCGGTTGGGATCGCTCAGGCCTGCCCTTGATCGCTGAATTGCATCGGCTACAGCTGTGACAGCCTGAGCCTGACCAATCACCCGGGTGTGCAGCTCCTCCTCTAGGTGCAGCAGCTTCGCCATCTCGCTCTGCACCAGCTTGGCCACGGGGATGCCGGTCCATTTGGCGATCACCTCGGCGATGTCGTCTTCGGTGACCTCTTCGCGCAGCATGGTTTTATCGCTGCCGCTGGCATTAAGCGCCTCTTCTTTGGCGGCCAGCTTCTTGTGCAGCTCGGCCAGGGTGCCGTATTCGAGCTCGGCGGCCTTGTTGAGGTCGTAGTTGCGCTTGGCTTGCTCCACCTGCAGCTGCACCTGCTCGATCTCCTCTTTGATCGCGCCAAGCTCATCTATCGAGCTCTTTTCAGCCTGCCATTGGGCATTGAGGGTGCTCTGCTGTTCGCTGAGATCGGCCAGCTCCTTCTCCAGTCGCTCGAGCCGATCCTTGCTGGCTGGGTCGGATTCGCGCCCCAGAGATAGCTTTTCCATCTCCAGCTGCAGGATGCGGCGATCGAGCTCGTCGATCTGCTCCGGCTTGGAGGTGATCTCCATCTTTAGGCGGGCGGCCGATTCATCCATCAGATCGATCGCCTTGTCGGGCAAGAAGCGATCGGCGATGTAGCGGCTGCTCAGCACTGCGGCCGCCACCAGGGCGTTATCGGCGATGCGCACGCCATGGTGCACCTCGTAGCGCTCTTTGAGACCCCGCAGGATCGATATGGTGTCTTCCACCGTGGGTTGATCCACGAACACCTGCTGGAAGCGGCGCTCCAGGGCCGGATCCTTCTCGATGTGCTGGCGGTGCTCATCGAGGGTGGTGGCGCCAATGCAGCGCAGTTCGCCCCTGGCCAGCATCGGCTTGAGCAGGTTGCTGGCATCCATGGCACCGCCGCTGGCGCCGGCCCCCACCACCGTGTGGATCTCGTCGATGAACAGCACGATCTGCCCCTCCGAGGCGGTGACCTCCTTGAGCACGGCCTTGAGCCGCTCCTCAAATTCACCGCGGTACTTGGCACCGGCGATCAGGGCGCCCATATCCAGGGACACGAGCTGGCGGTTCTGCAGGGCCTGGGGCACATCGCCATTGACGATGCGCTGGGCCAGCCCCTCCACGATCGCCGTTTTGCCCACACCGGGCTCTCCTATCAGCACCGGGTTGTTCTTGGTGCGGCGGCTGAGGATCTGGATCGTGCGGCGAATCTCTTCATCACGGCCAATCACCGGATCGAGCTTGCCCTCGCGGGCTGCGGCCGTGAGATCCCGGCCGTATTTCTCCAGGGATTCGTAGGTGCCTTCGGGGTTCTGATCGGTCACGTTTTGGGATCCGCGGATGGCCTGTACTGCTTCTTTGAGTTTGTTGGTGTTTGTGCCCGCTTGAGATAGCAATTGCTTGCCGCAGCGGTCGTCGATCGCTAGCGCCAGAAGTAGGTGCTCAATCGCGATGTAGCTGTCGCCGTAGGACTGTTTGAGCTCCTCCGCCTGGTCAAGAACGGTATTGAGCCCCTTGCCGAGATAGACGTTGTCTGGGGGCGCATTAAGGCTGGCTTGGCCGGCGATCCAGGCGTCAACCTTCTGGCTAAGGCTGCCCACATCCACGCCGGCCTTTTCCAGAATGCGGCGTGCCAAGCCCTGCTGGCTTAGTAGGGCGGCGAGCAGGTGCTCGCTTTCCATTTGCTGCTGACGCCGCTGCTGCGCCAACTGCTGGGCCGCCACCACGGAAGCCCAGGCTTTTTCGGTGAAAATTTCGGCGGTGGGATGCATGGCCACTTGCCTCGTTTGAGCTGCTGGATTAAACGTATGTCCGTTGTCTCAATTCAGCAGCGAGGAGAACCGACCGGATTGATTCGGTCCTCCCCCGAGCTGGTGGGCCTAGTTCTTCGGGAGCTGAATCACACCAGCATCGGCGCCGCACATTCGCAGCGGACAGCCATCCGCTCCATACAGCGCGTCGGCGGGGGATAGGCAGCCCATCGCGTTCTTTGCCTGCACTTGATTGGCTTGGATCCGCCTGGGCTGGAGCAGTTTCTGGCTGGCGGGCACCACCAGTGGACAGGGAGGCTTAGGCAAGGCCTGAGCCTGAGCCTGGCCGTGGAAGCTTCCCAGCAGCCCAGCCCCGGCGATGGCGAGTCCCAGCACCACGGCATCCATGCTCATCAGCAGTCGGGCCTGGGGCGAGGGGGTATGGGCTGCCATGCCAATGCTTAGTTCAGACTGGGCCCACTCTGGCCCCCTGCATGGGGGATAGCTGCCGTGAACGACACCTGGAACGAGCCGTTGATTGAGCAGCTGGCTGCTGAGTCCCGGGAGTTCGATGGCACGGGTCGGGATCCGGAGCGCAACTGCTGGCTGGCCGTGCATCGGTATGTGCACGGTGTACTTCCTAGCGAATACGACATCCGCGAGGTTCCGGAGGAGCTTTATCTGGCCGTGCTGGCTGCCCGCCGAGGCCAGAACTGAGATCCGGGCAGAATTTTCCCGGATGTTGGCTCGGCTTCGGTGGCCAACAAAAAACCCCGACCTTGGCCGGGGTTTGCTGAAGGATTAATTGGATAATTGAGTCAGGAAGACCAGTCCAGGAACGCCGGCTCAGCAAGACCAGCCCTTAGATCAGGCCCAGCCCTTAGAAGACATGTCTTCGACGTAAGCAGCGACATCGGCGATGTCACCTTCGCTGAGCTTGCCACCGAAGGCAGGCATGGCGTTCTTGCCGTTGGTTACCTGGTAAGCAATGGCAGCTTCGTGGCCGTCGCTGTAGTTGGCCAGGTAAGCGGTTAGGGCATCCTGCTTAAGGGTGCGCTCGGCGTTAACAACGTTGCCACCACCCATGTGGCAAGCGGCGCAGTTGGCGGAAAAGATCTGGCCGCCATGGGCCACATCGGCAGCGAAGC
>Ga0247837_1003236_pt1 | contig 28939 bp, 20 predicted proteins | sample LaCtaG_2_FD_187115 | JGI IMG/M metagenome (GOLD analysis project Ga0247837, IMG submission 187115) | Freshwater microbial communities from meromictic Lake La Cruz, Castile-La Mancha, Spain - LaCruzMarch2015_14.5m | ecosystem: Environmental > Aquatic > Freshwater > Lake | place: Spain: Castile-La...
CCCCGGGGAGCACCGGCACCGCTCGCCGTGGCGCGGTACCGGTTGTTGCCTGCCGGAGGGACAAACCCGTCGGCACTCACCCACCAAATTTTTCGGGGCTCAACACCTTCAAGGTCGGCTCCACCCGGTCCCTTTACACCTCGCCTGCTCATCAAGCCTACGCATCGACACGCCCGTCACCGTTCGCGCCGCAAGGCTCGATACTGGGCTCGCGGCTCACGACTACCCAGGTGGGATTTCCACCACTACGCGACATTGCCAAGCCGCACTGTCCCCCCATTTCCGCAAAAGAGATGTGCTTGGTCTGGCGCAGGAGCAGTCCGGTCGCGCCGGCACCGGGCTGGATCAGGGCTGGATCAGCTCGATATCGTAGCGGGCGTTGTGTGCCCGCGCCACATGAGCATCCGTCAACGCCTGGCCGCACCCCGCACAGCAGGTTGGCCGGTGAGGCTGCTCGGCGTCCACCGGCAGGTGCTGGGTGCGGCTGTGCCCCAGGCTGCCCGGGCGCCGGCCGGGGGGCTGGCCGGTGACCGTCCGGTGCGCGCCCTGACGGCGCGGCCGGGGCGCCGCCGGCCCCGCCGGCTCAGCGTCGCCGGGGGTGTCTGCCGCATCGGCCCCGTCCTGCGACCCCGCGGGGACGTCGGGCTGGCCAGCGGGCGTGTCCTGACCGCCCGTGCCCTCCCACGGCATCCGCGTGCTCGGTGGCCGCGAACTGTTGGAGGGGTTCTGCCCCAGCCGCTCGCGCGCCGCCTTCAGGTCCGCCAGCGCCTTGCCCAACAGCACCCGCGCCTGCGCCGACGTGAGCGTCTGCAGGTAGGCGTCGTCGAATTGTCTGAGGTCGTGATCGCTCAGGTGCATGGCGGGGGCGTGGCGGCGCTGGCGCACTCTCTTTTAGAAGCTTGGGCCATAGTTTGCCAGGACCGTCGAGCTTTGTCGCGTAGGCTTATGATCATCCGCGAGGCATTCACCACACTCCCGGCCATCCCGCCGGCCGCGCGGTCGAGGGTCCGCACAGCGGACCCTACGGGCGCGCAGCCTTCCCGTGGGGTCCGCTGTGCGGACCGGGCGTGGCTGGCCGAAACTACGCCAGGCCGTCCGCGAGGGGCTAAGAACAGGGGGGCTAAACGGTTACCATTTCCGAGAGTCTCGCCTAGTTTTCTCGTGGGAGCACTTTCAGCACTGCGCCGACATAGGCGTGGCGGGTTACGGGACGCCCCCCGCCGCGGCGTTCGAGCAGTCGGCCTGGCCCTCGGCTCCATCGTCTGCGATCTTCCGACGGTCACCGCGGAGCACGCGGTAGTCATCGAATGCGAAGGGTTGAGGCGTCTTGCCTACGCGGTCGCGTACGTGCGGTTTGCAGCTTATTGGCTACGTTTGTAGAATGTACGCGTCAACTGATGACCCACACACAGTAACAGCAGCGGAGACGGGCAACCGGAATCAGCAGTGATCAGATTCTTCCTGAAGGAGCGAATCTCGGACCTGGAGTTTCGGGAGGGCAGGCGCGTCACCCTGGAGGAGATTGCCAGGGCCACGGGTATACACCGGACCACCTTGTCCAAGATCGTCAACAAGAAGGGCTACAACTGTACGATCGACAACCTGGACAAGCTGTGCGCTTACTTCGGCTGTAAAATCGAGGAGTTAGCTGAGCATAGGCCAGGCGCTCCAAGCGCCGGGCAGTGAGACAGTATGACCGACACCGATGCGCCCATACATGATTCTCCGAGCCGCGAGCGGGCTTGCGTGGTCCCGCTCTCCGATCTGGATTGGCTTCTGACGGCCCAGATTGCGGTCGCCTGGGCCGGTGAGAAGGGCGAGGAACGCCGCCTGGGTTGGTGGGACTGCGACCTGACCAGTGAGCTGGGCGGAGAGGATCTGTTCCATAGCCTGCTGCCCGCGACCTGGGCCTGGGCCACGCTGCAGGCCGCCCGTGCCGGGGCGACCAGGCGTGATGCCGCGATGCGCGCCCTTGGGTCTGACCCGGATGCCGTCCTAACCCTGTTTTTTCAAGGATTCTTCATCGACGAACTGGCGCAGGAGCGGATTCGGGACCTCAAAGGTTCAGGCCAAAGCCCCTTGGTGGCACTGCCGGGCTTGTGCGAGGTGATCCACAAACCCTGGAATCGGGAGCGCTTCGCCGGTTGGCTTGCCGCCTTCAACGCACCCGAGACCGAACCGACCCCCCTGGGGCGCCGCATCAAGGGAGCCATCCCGGAGGGGTTGGATCGACGGGTCCGGCAACTACTCGGGGCACTGAATCCCCTGGCGGACAACTATCCACTCCCTCACTATCGGAGGCCGGTGTGAGTGTCTCCGCCCGGGAATGCAGCACCCTTCACACCCGCCTGCTCAAATGCACCCTGGAGGTCGAGCACTCCCGTGCCTACTGGCGCCACATGGGCGAGCGCACCGATCCGGTCGCTGCCCGGTCGGTGGCGCACGAGCAATTCTGGTTCGGTGCCCGCAGTCTGGAGCGGACTGGCATCCTGCTGACGAATTTCCGGGCGCGCTTCGATGCCTTTCCCGGTGCCCTACCGGCCCTTCGGACTTGGGACGCAATGCAACCCCTGGCGCGGCGACTTCTTTGCCACTGGCACCTGCAGCTTTCCGATCCCCTCTACCGCCGCTTCACCGGCGACTACCTGGTGGAGCGCCGCCAGCGCGTGCCCGCCGAGGTCAGCCATGGGCCGGTCGTGAAATGGGTCGCCGAGCAGGACGGTGGGCGTTGGGGCATGGGGACCCGGGTCCAGTTCGCCAGCAAGCTCCTGACCTCTGCCATGGCCGCCGGACTGATCGGCTCTAACCGGGACCCCCGGCCACTCCTCTGGCCGCGGGTCGATGAGCTTTCCCTCGCCTATTTGCTCTACCTGCTACGGGAGACCCAGTTCGAGGGCAGCCTGCTCGCCAACCCCTATCTGGCCTCGATTGGCCTCACCGGCACCGAACTCGAAAACCGCCTCAAGAGCCTGCCCGGATTGCGGTTCCGCCGTCAGGGTGATCTCATCGACTTTGGGTGGGTGTATCCCGATCTCGTCACCTGGGCCGAGATCCAGTTCGCACCGCCGCTCGCGGTTGCAGTCGGGGGTGCCCGATGACCCTGAAGCTCTTCAATCACTCGCCCTTGGAGGCGGCCTTTGCGGCCTTGCGCCAGGACCTGATCCACGCGGACGGCCCGCGCATCAGCACGATGCGCAACTACCGCTTTGCCATCCTGCAATACGCGCCTATTGATGAGTTCAAGCTGCGCAGCGAAGTGCGCCGACTCTCCACCGACCTGATCGCCAACGGCTGGGTGGTCCTCTCCATCAGCCTGCAACGGCTCCTCTTCGACCGCATCCGGGCTGCGGGTGACGACTGGACCCGGCGGGTGATTGCGCAGGAGCGCACCACGGCCGCCCGGGGTCGCGAGCGGGGTTTAAGCTATCTCAAGAGCAAACTTGCTCCCCTGATTGAAGGCCCCGACGGCGTTTCCGCCGACTGTAGCCGCATCATCCAGGACTTTGCCGCGGCCAATCCGGACCGCAGCGACCGCGCCCTGGCACTGATCGGCCGCGCCGGTGCCCTCTATCCCTTCTTCCGCTCGTCCGCCTTGCTGCGCCATCTGGACGGCAACACCAGCAATGTGCCCGTGGTGCTGCTCTATCCGGGCACGCGCATCGGCCGGACCGGGCTTTCGTTCATGGGCGAACTCAACGCGGACAACGACTATCGGCCGAGGATCTATTCATGACGGATACCCCCTTGATCCGCGACCTGTTCGTCTCAGATGTCACGCGCGACATCCCGCCGGTGGTCTATTTTCACGAACAAAGTCCCGAGAAGCTCGCAAGCGAGGTCGGCGAGTACATCATCACCGGCGGTTGGTCGCCGACGCACCCCAACCACCGCCGGGTCCCTGACGGCATCCATGAGCAATACGTCCGCCTGCTCAAGGCCATCGCTGCCGAGCTCGACCGACCCGGCGGCCCTGACCTGCCCAACATCTGGTGTTCCGGTTTTTTTGGCTCCGGCAAGTCCAGCTTTGCCAAACTGCTGGGGCTCGCCCTGGACGGCGTGGCCCTGCCGGACGGTACCTCAGTCGCCGAGGCCTGGCTGCGGCGGGATACCTCAGACCGTGCCGCCGAGTTGCGTGAGGCCTGGACGGCCCTGCGGCGCAAGATCGAACCCATTGCGGTGGTCTTCGACGTGGGCAGCGTGGCCGCCGACAACGAGCAGGTCCACTCGGCGGTGATCCGCCAGGTCCAGCGACGTCTGGGCTACTGCCCGGTCGACCCACTGGTGGCCGACTTCGAGCTGACCCTCGAGCGGGACGGCGAATGGGCCCGGTTCGAGCACGTCGCCCAAGAAACCCTCGGCGAGCCCTGGGAGACCGTCAAGGAGCGGTCCTTCGCCGAGGAGGACTTCTCACTCGTGATGTCCAGACTCTTCCCGGAACACTACACGGACCCGATGAGCTGGTTCGGGAGTCGTGCGGGCACCCATGTGCGTAACGAGTCCCCGGAGGAGGCGGTGCGCGCCATCGGTGACATGCTGCGCGTGCGCCGTCCCAACGCGACCCTGTTCGTCGTCATCGATGAGGTCTCCCAGTACATCCTGTCGAACAACGATCGGGTCACGCGCCTCTGCGCCTTCGCCACCGCCTTGGGTGCCGCCCTCAAGGGGCGCGTCTGGCTCCTCGCCCTGGGCCAGCAGAAGCTCGACGAGGAGGCTGACCAATCCTTCCTGATCTGGGCCAAGGATCGCTTTCCGCCCAAGTTGCGGGTGCACCTGGCGCCGACCAATATCCGCGATGTGGTCCACAAACGCCTACTCCAGAAGACCCCCGCGGCCGACGCCACCCTGCGGCGCCTGTTCGAGACCCATCGTGCGGCGCTCAAGCTCTTCGCCTACGGCTGCGAGTCGGCCACCATCGAGGACCTGGTCGAGGTCTACCCCCTGCTGCCCGGCCATATCGATCTGCTGCTCAAGATCACCAGTGCCATGCGCACGCGTTCGCGCCGTGTCCAGGGCGATGACCAGGCCATCCGCGGCCTGCTGCAGATGCTCGGCGAGCTGTTCCGCGCCCAGCATCTCGCGGATCGGCCCCTGGGCCATCTGGTCACCCTTGATGCCATCTACCAGGTCCAGCACAGCGCCCTGGACTCGGACGTTCAGTCCAGCATGTCCCGCATCCTGAGCCAGTGCGCCGGGGATGCAGACGGCCTGCTGGTACGGGCCGCCAAGGTCGTGGCCCTCTTGGAGCTGATCCAGGAGGAACAGCCCACCGACGCCCGGCTGGTCGCCCAGTGCCTCTATGACCGCCTCGACCGGGGCAGCCAGGTGGCGGAGGTCACCGCGGCCCTGGAGGACCTGCGCCAGCGCAACCTGCTCGGTTATTCCGAGAAGACCGGCTACAAGATCCAGTCCAGCGCCGGTGAGGAATGGGAGCGGGAGCGCCGCGACATCCCAGCCCCTCGTGAGCCCATCGCCGCCGGCGTCAAAGACGCACTCGAGATCCTGCTGGCCGGACCCGACCGGCCGCGCCTTCAGGGTCGCCCCTTCCCCTGGGCCGGACTCTTCTCGGACAGCCGCACCTACAGCGACCTGGCCTTCGGCGATCAGCGCTCCGACGCGGTGGTGCGGGTCGACTTCCGCTTCCTGCCCGCCGAGGAGCGCACCGAGAGCACCTGGGTCAAACGCAGTGCCGAGTCCGGGTTCGAGACCCGTGTCCTCTGGGTCTGCGGCGACATCGAGGTCGTGACCCTCAAGGCCCGGGACCTGGTTCGCTCGCGCGGCATGGTGAGTAAGTTCAAGCCCCGCCGGGAATCGCTCAACGCCGCCCGCAAGCTGCTGCTCCAGCAGGAAGAAATTCGCGTCGAGGATCTGGAGCAGGCCGTGCGCGACCAGGTGGCGGCCGCCTGGATGGCTGGACGCCTCTACTTCCGTGGTCGCGCCATCGCCCCCGCCGACCTGGGCGGGGCCTTCGCCGGCGCCCTGGAGGCCGCCGGCACCCGCTTGCTGCCGGAGCTCTATCAGCACTTCGTCGTCACCGACCTGCTGCCTGGCGAGCTGATGCAGCTCCTGGAGACCGACCTGACCGGCCCCTCGCCCAAGCTCATGACCGGTGAACTGGGCATCCTGGAGTTGGACCACGGCCGCTACGAGCCCAGTTGCGGGGGCGTCGTCCCCAAGCGGGTACAGGACTATATCGAATCGGAGGGCGGACTCGGCGGCACCGCCCTGCTGGGCCATTTCGGTCAGCCCCCCTATGGCTACACCCCTAACGTGGTCAAAGCCTGCGTCGCCGGGCTCCTGCGCTCCGGCAAGGTCCGCATCCAACCCGAGGGCACCCCCGAGATCACCGCCATGCGCGATGCGGGGGTGCGCGACCTCTTCGAGAAGGATCGCAGCTTCCGCCGTGCCGGCTTCTTCGCCGCCGGGGACGACGACATCGGTTACCAGTCGCGGGCGCGTATCTGCAAGTTCTTCGAGCGTCACCTGAGTCTCACGGTCAGCCGTCAGGACGACGCCATCGCCGACGCCGTGGCCAACGGCTTTCCCGCCCAGGCCCAGCGCCTGCGTGGCGTGCTGACCCAGTTGGGGCGGCTGCCCGGCGCTCGGGAGACCCCGGCGGAGCTGCAACGCCTCCAGGACGCCCTGGAGCACTGCACCCGCCAGGTGCGCCAGACCCATCCCACGGTGCGGCAGGTCAAGCGCCATCTGGACGCACTCACCGACGGCATCGAGATGGTCAACCGCTTCGAGGCCGAACTCACCGAGCAGGCCGTGTCCCAGGTGACAACCGCCGCCAACGTCCGCGATCACCAGGCTGCCCAACTGCGTGCGGTCGGGGCCCTGGACTCCAACCTCGAGGCCGCGTGCGAGCGGGTGGCGACCCAACTGGCCGCGGAGCGTCCCTGGCGGGAGATCGCCGCCCTGGCCCCTGACCTGGCCGCCATCCGCGGCGCCTACGTCGCCGAGCGCGAGCGCCGCCTGGGGTGGCAGGGACAGCAGGAGGAGGAGGCCCGCGGCCGGGTCAGGATGCGTAACGGCTTCGCCACCCTCACCGCCGACCAGTCACACCAGGTGCTGCGGCCCATCGCGCTGGCCCTCACCGAAACCACTGTGGGCGCCGTCGCCCCCGCCCTGGCTGCCCTGGAGTCCCCCTTCCTGCTGGCCCTGCACCAGGCCGAGGAGACCGCCAACGAGACCTTGGATGAGATCCTGAGTGCCGGTCAACGTCCCCTCATCGTCAAGGTGGACCTGTCGCTGCGCAATCGGGAACTGACCACCGAGGCGGAGGTGGATGGCCTGCTCCAAGAGATCCGTAAACGGCTCATGGAGCAGATCAAGGCCGGCGTGCGGGTGCGAATACTCTGATCAGCTATTCCCAATTCGGCGTTCAATCAACTGCAGTTCAGAAGCGGGGGAATACATCATGGCAGGCAAGACGCAACCCGTCCTCGACCTGGTATCCGAGGTACTCGACTCGATCCCTGTGCCATACTCTGAAGACATCACGGACGAGGTTTGCCTGGCAATAGAGAAGCGGCCCGAGTGGCGACAGTGCTACGATGACTTGGCTCAAGACCTGCGAGCATGGGTCGTCAACAACTGGATCGGCATCTACACGTGCCAACTCACCGGCCGTACGCGCGGCCAACAGCGGCTGGCTAAGAGCGTCCTTATCCAAACCTACTCTAGGCTGATAAAATAGAACCCCGCTGATGCCTAAGCCTCCGAACCTCGACCTCTTCAGCGGGTCGGGTTGGCCTCGATCATTATTCCGCCCCGGCGCGAGGGCGGAGTTATGATCAAGGCCCACCGGGGCAGTCCGTAGTCTTTCTGGCCACCGAAGCGGTTATCGGAATAGCAATGAATGACGAACGCGAAGAGAATTCGCCCTATGCCGCGCCCGAGTTGGCACGGGCATTTGAGCAAAGCCAGATCGGCAAATTCCACACCAAAGGTGGTACGGGCTTCGCTGCGGAAGACGCGAATACCTTCGCCGATCGCATCAGGCTGCGGGACGTTGAAATCACGGGAACCAGCAACGAGACCAATGGCGCGGATCGCATCGTCGATAACGTGCCGATCCAGACCAAGTATTTTTCGTCGCCCGCGGAAACGGTAGCAGCCGCGTTCGACAGCGGCACGGGGCAATACCGATATCAGACGCAAGTATTGGAAGTGCCCCGTGATCAGTATGATGAATGCGTCCGGATCATGGAGGAGAAAATCCGCCAGGGCAAGGTTCCCGGCTTCGTCGATCCTAAGGACGCGGAACGTCTTGTAAGCAAGGGCGACGTTACTTACAGGCAGGCGCGCAACATTGCGCGGGCCGGCAATATCGACTCCTTGCTGTTCGACGTAAAAACGCAGAGCATTACGACGGCATACGTTTTCGCGGTGTCCTTTGCAGTCTACTTTGCGCAAAGGAAGTGGCGCGGCGAAACGACTGACGATGCGATCGCGGGTGCCCTGCAAAGCGCAATCGTCACTGGCGGCACGACGCTTGCGACTGGCGTGATCGCCGCCCAAGTGCTGCGAACGCGAGCGGCAGCAATGGGAGTGGTTGCGGCAAGAAGCGGCGTGAAAGCACTGGGTTCGACTGCCATTGGCAGGCAGGCGGTAGAACGCCTGGCACATGCCTCGCTCGGTAAGGCGGTCTATGGGGCGGCGGCGATCAACCACGTCGCCAAGCTGCTCAGGAGCAACGTGATTACATCGACGATTGCCACCGTTGTGATATCCACTCCGGATTTTTGCCGCGCGGCCGTCTCCAATAGCATCTCATGGGCGCAGTTCGGCAAGAACTTCGCTGTCAACGCCGGGGGTGTCGCAGGAGGAGTGGGTGGATGGATGGGAGGCGCAGCGGCGGGTGCAGCCGCCGGTAGCTTCTTTCCGGTGGTTGGCACGGCAGTTGGCGCTGCGGTAGGAGGCATCATCGGTGCATTTGGTGGAGGATGGTTGGGGACCACCACCGTCAAGGGTGTCATGGATGCACTGGTAGAGGATGATGCGCAGCGTATGATTGCACTACTGCAAGTGGCTCTGGAGGAACTCGCAATGGATTTCCTGCTCTCAGAGCAAGAGGTCGACGCGCTTGGTGAGTCGGTCAGGGCTGCTGTAGATGGCCAATGGCTGAGATCAATGTACCAAGCGGGCTGCGGCAACGGGCATGACGCGGAGCGGCAAATATTTGCGTACGATGCCTTTGAAGAAGCCTGTCTCGTTATCGCTCGCAAGCGTCGCCCGATATCTCTGCCACCACCCGAAGTTGTGACAGGACATATCGACAAACTCGCTGCCAGCCTTCCCATGAACGCGGATATCGACGCCCTGATCGCCGACATCACACCTTGGCCGTCGGATTAGGCTTCACTAACCTTTCGGGTTGGATCGGGCTCGGCGCCTTCACTCGCAGCCAACCGCGCAAATACCGCTTCCTCGATCGCATCGAGCGCCGCGGCCGGCACCCGGTCGGCATACTGCTTGCGCCGGTGCTTGGACATGCCTTTGTTCTGGAAGGCGAAGAGAATCAGGTTGGAGAGGTCCGTGTTGCGGATATCCCAGCGGTCGTCGATAAGCCGGTATACCTCGTCGAAGTCCGATAAGAACCGGGTCTCCCGCCGCAGGTCATGCTCCAGCGCGGTCTGTGCCATTTCGAGGGTAAACTCGACGCAGCTGGTCAGATCGGGATAGCGGAATGTCTTGTCGGCCTCGGCAGGCCAGTCATACCAGTACTCGTCGTCGCCGGCCCAACGCACCTGACAGAGTTCGCGGGCTGGAAGGCTGAAGGACTGGAGGGCCGCCAGGTAGCGGTCCTCATGTCGATTCATGGCCACTGATACCGGCAGGACGAAACCCCGGGGCAGGGCTCGCGACTGACCCAGGCAGTGGTGAATGAGAAACCGCGAGAGCCGGCCGTTCAGGTCCATAAAGGGGTGGTTGAAGACGAACCCAAAGGAGACGACTCCGGCAAGGATGAGCGGGTCAAGGCCGGCCGGCGGCCGGTTGGCCAGATGCAGCAGCGCGTCCATGAGTTCGGCGCACAGTTCCGGCGCCGGGGGTACGTAGGACCCGCCCGCTGCGCCGGGGATGCCGCCTTTCTGAAGGCGGTTCTGCTCGGTGCGGAACCCAGAGGCCATGGCCAGTGGGTTATTGACCACGGCATTATGCAGATCAACCAGGTACTCCTGTGTGAGTTCGCGCGGGTCATCGACGCGCTTGAGCAGCTTGGCGAATGCAGCCGCCTTGGAGTGCGAAGGGATCTCGCGCTCGAGGGCGTAGGACCCCTCGGTCTCGCTGAGATAGGCCCAAGACAGCGCGCGATCCAGCATGCCCTTGCTCGTCTGCTGCGCGAAGTCGCGCGCCTGCCCGAGAATGTCCGCATCCAGCAGGTGGCCGAGCGTGGCGGTGCGCCGTACGATGGGGCAGTAGCGTAGGTCACCCAGGCCGTTGAAGTCGACGCGCCAGCGCGCGTTGCGCCTGGAGTCCCCGACCATGTATTCGGCCGGGTCGAACAGCTCCGTGTAGGCCGCGCCGATCGTCGCGTCGGCGGGGACTTGCAGTTGCCGGCCGGTCAACTGCTCCCACAGGTAGCAGGTCTTGCGGATGTAGGCGCCGTTCGGCGTTGCGGTGAACTCGGCCAACAGTTCCGCGGGTTCGACGCGGAGAGCCGCGCGGGCGAGCAGGTGGAGGTTCACCGCTTCGTGTTTCAGCGCGAAGAGCAGGTGCCCCAGGAATGTCGGCTCCGGTGCCATGCGGGCCGGAACCAGCATGACCCCCTCCGCCAGCCGACGCAGGGACATGACGCTGTCGATGCGCGCGCCCGGCGTGCCGGGGAAGACCGGCGCACCCAGCCGGTCCGCCAGCCAGGCGTAGCCGACCGGGCCGGTCGGGGCCCGCGGGGGATGCAGGGGGGTGTTCATGGGTCAGTCACGGCGATCGGGACGGCATTTTTTTGACAGGGCCAAACTTTTATTCAGTCGAGGCCCAGGCGCAAGGTTTTTTTTCAGTCCGATCCGGCGTGCCGGTTGGGCGATATACAATGATCAACGAGATCCCTTCATGATCCTCTTGTCCTTCGTGGTTAATCTTGATTCGCGATAACCTGGAACCTCGCCCGTGTCTATGAGCCCCGAGGCCAAGTCGGCCCTGTCCAGCACGGTGCGCGGATTGCGTACCCGGCTGCTCGATGACCTGCACGACGCCACCGAGGCGGCCTACCGGCTTTCGGTGCGGGCGCGGGACGCGGCCTTGAGCGAGGCCGCGGGGGCGCGGCGGGCGCGCCTGGATGCCTGGCTGGACGAGCAGGTGCGGGCCGGGGCCACCCAGGGCCGGCGGGGACGGGAGCGCGCGCACTTCCTCCGCGAGGTGGAGAAGCGCGCCGCCTACACCTTGCTGAACCGCCTGGTGCTCCTGCGCCTGCTGGAGGGCATGGGCCTGCGCAAGGTCCCGGTGCTCACCGGCGGCTGGGAAAGCGAGGGCTATCGGCACTTTCGGGAGCTGGCCCGGGTGCTGGTGCGCGACGACCCGAGCGAGGGCTACGCCTACCTGCTGCAACTGATCTTCGAGGACCTGGCACTGGAACTGCCCGGACTCTATGGAACGGCCGACGTGGCGGACCTGATCCCGGTGGGCGCCGCCACCCTGCGTCGGGTGGTCGAGGCACTGGACGCGCCGGGGCTGGCCACCTGCTGGGCCGACGACATGACCCTGGGCTGGGTCTATCAGTACTGGAACGACCCCGAGCGCGAGGCCCTGGACGCCAAGCTCCATGCCGGGGGCAAGGTCGAGCCCCACGAGATCGCCAGCAAGACCCAGATGTTCACCGAGCGCTACATGGTGGACTGGCTGCTCCAGAACAGCCTGGGTCCGCTGTGGCTCGCCATGTGCCGCCGGCATGGTTGGATCGCCGACTGCGAGCGTCCGCTCCCGGGTGAGCCCAACCCCAACCCGGACCAAGAACCGGTCCTTTGGGTTGAGGAACACCCCCCAACAACCTCCGATGCAGACCCGGACAGCGCGGTACTCCTCGTGTCCGGTTCCGTTCAGGGGTCCAACTTACCGACCGTAGGGCGGATGCCCGAAGGGCGATCCGCCATCGAGCCCTCGGCGGCAACCGCGGTGCCGGTGCCGGTGGCGGAACCGCCTGAAGGCGTTCCGCCCTACGGAGCGGCCCCGCTCACCGGCCTGCTCCGCGCCCTGGACGAGCGCCGCGCCGAATGGCGCGCCCGGCGCGAGCGGGGTGAGGTCGCGCTCACCGACCTGATGCCGCTCGCGACCGAGGCCGAGCGCCGCTGGGCCTACTATGTCCCCCAGCCCATCCCGGCGGACGCCGTCGCCCGGGCCCCGGACTCGGTGCGGGACCTGAAGATCCTCGATCCCGCGGTCGGCTCCGGGCATTTCCTGGTGGTCGCCTTCGACCTGCTCCTCGCACTCTACCGGGAGGAGGCCCGCCACCGGGGGGAGAAGGGGACCGAGCCCTGGTCCGAGCGCGCCTGCGTTGAGCGCATCCTCACCCACAACTTGCATGGCATCGACCTCGACCCCCGCGCCGTGCAGATCGCCGCCGCCGCGCTCTGGCTCAAGGCCAGGCGCACCTGCCCGGAGGCCCGGCCGGCCCGGCTCAACCTGGTCGCCTCGAACCTGCGTCTGGGCGCCCTGCCGGATACCGATCCGGCGTTGATCGAGCTGCGCCGGGAGGTGGAGCGCGAGACCGGCATCCCGGCCGCACTCACCGATACCCTGATCCATGCCCTGGCCGGTGCCGACCATCTGGGCAGCCTGCTCAAGGTGGATGCCGCGTTGGAAGAGGCGATCAAGACTCACGAGACAGCCCTGAGCAGCCGGCCGCCGGAGCAGCTCGACCTGTTCTCCGGGGAATTGCCTCGCACGGAGACACAAAGACACGAAGACGTAAGGGGGTTGGAGCAGAGCCGCGCCCAGACCAAGGCGGACATCCTGGAGCGCCTGGAGGGCTTCCTCGCCCACCACACCGGCGGCGAGGACCTGGGGCTGCGCCTGCACGGCGAGCAGCTCGCGGCCGGTGTGCGGTTCGTGCGGATGCTCCGCGAGGGGCAGTATCACCTGGTGGTCGGGAATCCGCCTTATCAGGGCACGTCCAAGATGGCCGATGCCGAGTACGTCAAGCGGCACTATCCGCTGGGCAAGGCGGACCTCTATGCCGCGTTTCTAATCCGGGGGCTGCAACTGACGCGGGAGGGTGGGACCTCCGCGTTGCTGACGATGCGCAATTGGATGTTCATCAAGCAGTATGCGGAGCTACGGATATGGTTGCTGGAGCACTTCGACCTGCGAGCCTTGGGGGATTTCGCGATTGGCGCTTTCGACGAGGTTCCGAACGACATTCTATCCGTAGTGGTAAGTATTTTCCTTAGGAGTGCGCCTGCACCTGAGGAGAGTGTAGCGTTACAGCCTACGTCTTTGGATGATCGTTCCTATGACCGGGCGCGTACCCAGCGCAAGCGGGCAGCCACCCTTAGCGGCTTAGGTTTTTGTAAGTTTAACGTGCGACCTTTGCTAAGGATTCTGGAAGCTCCGCTGACATATTTCTGGACTGAATCATATTTGCTCTGGTATTTCGACCATCAGATTCTTGTATCGATGTGCCCAGCAAAGCAAGGGCTTATTACCGGTGATGACGTGCGGTTTCTTCGTCTTCCGCAAGAAGTTGCAATAGGGCAGCATTTTGCCGTCGGTTGGAAACCATATATTCCAGGGGCGTCGGGAAAAGCGTGGATCGAACCCCTGACTCAGATGGTATCCTGGAGAAGCAGTGGACTGCAAATTAGAACACTTGAGCGAAATGGCAGACTAGCATCAAGACCGCAGGGAATGGACTTCTATTTCAAGAAAGGAGTTGCCTTTTCGGCTATTGGTGCAGACTTTACGGCTAGACTGCACCGAGTCCCAAGCATATTTTCAGCAATGGGAGCATCGGTCTTTCCAAATGATCCCGGTGAAATATGTTGCATGATGAATTCGAGGCGATCTCGATACGTGATGGAATCGCTCAACCCAACGATTCATTTTACCCAAGGCGACGTAAATAGACTTCCCGTTTTTCAAGTAGACTGCACTCAGGCAGTTATTGAAAAACTTGATCATGCTTTCTCTCTTCATGAGTCAAGTCGTGAGTCGTCTGTCGAATTTAAGCGACCGGGGGCCTCCCCATGGCGTCAGGCTCAAGCATGGGCTCAAATTGCCGTCGACCGCCCCGATGGCGCCCCGCTGCCGCCCTACGAGCCGGAATACGACCCCGAGCCGCCAACCGATCACCTGAGCTTCGCCCTGGGCGTCGCGCTCGGCCGCTTCGGCGGCGGCGAGGGGAGGGGCGGGGAGGGCATCCTCGACCCCGCGACGGCGGACCTCGCCCATGCACTGCCCGCCGGTATCCTGTTCCTGGACGGCACCCTGGACGCCAACGACCGCCAGGACGGGCTCGGCCATCCGGCGGCCGGGCCGCTGCACGCCGCCTGGGCGGCACACGGCGCAGCCGTCGACCCGAAATCGGACCTGCGTACCTGGCTGCGGCTCAAATTCTTTAAGGATGTCCACCGTGGGATGTACGAGAACCGCCCCATCCACTGGCCCCTGTCCTCGGACAAGCGCACCTTCGTTGCCTGGATCACCATCCACCGCTGGGATGCCAAGACACTCCTGGTCCTGCAGGCCGATCACCTGAACGACGCGCGCAAGCGCATCGAGGGTGAGCTTGCGGACCTGCGCTCCGCCCGCGACGGCGCCGACCGCCGCGCCGCGGACGCGGCCGAGAAGCGCTACGACCGGGTGCTGCGCTGGCGCGACGAACTGGCGGCGTTTATCGCCCTGGTGGAGCAGTGCGCCGAGCGCGGCGCCCCGCCCGCGGACCCCAAATGCCCGGCGCGGGAGCGCGACGCCCGCTACCTGCCGGACCTCGACGACGGCGTCATGATCAACAGCGCCGCCCTCTGGCCCCTGCTGGAGCCCCAGTGGAAGGACCCCCGAAAGTGGTGGAAGGAACTGGCCGCGGCGGCCGGCAAGAAGGACTACGACTGGTCACATCTGGCCATGCGCTACTGGCCCACCAGGGTGGACGCCAAGTGCCGCCAGGACCCCTCGCTGGGTGTCGCGCACGGCTGCTTCTGGGCCTATCATCCGGCCCGCGCCTGGGCCTGGGAACTGCGTCTGCAAGACGAGATCGCCCCGGGGTTCCGCATCGAAGAAGGCCCTTACCGCAGTGACCGGGCCGACAGCGCGGCCCACCGCGCCGCCTATCTGGCCGACCACCCCGAGGAGGCCCTGGCCGCGGTCGCCAAGGAGGCGCTGCGCCGCCGCCGCAAGCGCAAGGCGCCCCAGCCCGAACTGCACCTGCTGGAGTCCGGCCTCTGGACCAACCACCCCGCGCAGTGCTGGACCCTGGAGTTGGCGATCATCGACAAGCAAGGCGCGGACTTCCACCTGCGTGCCCCCGACGAACCCGCGGCCCGCGCCGCCTTCGAGCAGGCCAACCCGCCCCTGATCGCCGAGCGCGCCGCCCTGCTGCTGAGTCTCGTCCCGCGGGACGACCTGCTTACCGCGGTCGAGCCGGATGAGGAGGCCGGCGGGGAGGACGACGAAACGGATACCGCAGACTCGGAGGACGAATCATGAAGATCTTTGGACTGCCGACCTGGTGACCAACTGATGCAAGACGACATCAAGACGACCGACGCCAAGGGGCGCCGGGTCAGCCTCAAGAATCTCTGGCTCGACCCGAACAACTACCGGCTGATCCATGAGCCGGAGTACGTCAAGGTACCCCCAGAGCAGATCCGAGACAAAACGGTTGCGCAGCGGACCTTGCGACTCCTGGCGGGAGAGCGCAATCAGAACATTCAGGACCTGATCGAGAGCTTTCGGGCCAACGGCTATCTGCCGGTCGACCAGATCCAGGTCCGGGATCTCGGCGACGGCGGCTATGTGGTCGTCGAGGGCAATCGCCGCATCGCTGCCCTGAAGCACCTGGCGCTGCAACATGATGAAAAGGGCATCGATCTGGGCCGGCTCGACCCCGAAGTCTTCAGGCGCGTCCCAGTCGTCCTTTACGAGGATGCAGACGAACTGCACCACCTAAAGCTCATGGCGCTGAAACATATCAGCGGCAACAGGAAATGGGGCGAATGGAATCAGGCCAAACTGCTGGAAAAGATGGCCCAGGAATTCGCATGCAGCGAGGACGAGATCGTCCGCAGTATCGGTATCTCGAAGGTCGAGTTGAGGCGCAGCCTGCGAGCCTTGGCCCTCATTGAACAATATCGCATATCGGACTATGGAGATCAATTCTCCGAATCTAAGTTCCCACTTTTTCGGGAAGCCGTGCGCAACCAGGATCTCAAGAACTGGCTACAATGGGATGACACGAGCTATCAAGCCAAGCATGCCGAGCATCGCGACTTGTTTTTCTCCTGGCTTTCCCGTGAACCCGTAGAGGAGGAGGATGACGCGGGCCAAGCGGGATTTGGCGACCGTTATCTGGAACCGGCCATTCAGAAGCGCGACGATATCCGTCTGTTGGGGCAAATACTTCAGGACAACCGGGCGCTTGAGCGATTGCAAGACACGCGCGATCTCAACGAAGCCTATAGGGCCAGCGATCTCGTACTGCGCGACCGTCAAGAGGCGGCGATCCGCTCGGTTTCGCAGGACATCTCCACCTTGAACCAGTTTGCGGTGCGCGGGGAGCACCTGCCCGATCTGGAGCAAGCACTGGGGCGTCTCCAGGGGCTGGTCGATCGAACCAAGGCGGGCAGCCTGGGAGGCGTCGAACACCGGCAGGTCATCCATGACCGAATCGACCGACATTTCTCATCCTTCGAGGTCGATGCGTATCGAAAGCTGAAGGGCCTGCACATCGGGACCCTGTCGCGCATCAACTTGTTTGCCGGTGCCAACAACAGTGGTAAGACGACGCTGCTGGAGGCGATCTATCTTCTTTCGCGCCAGAATGATTTCGACGGCCTGGTAGATGTCATTCGCCGTCGTGGCAAGGTGCCCAAGGACCAGATCGATCCGCAGTGGCTACTGGAACAGATGGTGGGAGAGTGCAGGGTGAGTGGAGACTTCGATGGGAACAAGACCCAGGTCTCCGCCCGCGCCTTCGAGGAGACCGACGCCACACTGGACCGCTCCCGCTATCTCGGATCGGTGGAGATTACTGCAGAATACGGCCGCCTTGCGCAAGACTCGCTCACCCGACTCTACAAGGGCCGCGACCACGAGACCCAGGCGGATGCAATTCGCTGGCTTTGCCCGGCAGTCTACAGCAGCCCATTCTTCCTCAACGAGCCGCACCGCTACACCGGGTTTTACCACAAGAGCGTACAATCCAAGGCATTGCCGCGGATCTTCGAGTTCATCCGGGAGCAGGTGCTACCCACCCTCAACGACATCCGCCTGGTGGACGAGCGGCAGCGCTTTCTGGTAGATGACAGCGAGTTTGATTATCCGCTGGACCTGATGAGCTATGGTGAGGGGCTCCAGCGTATCTTCTTTATCTCGCTGATCTTCGCCTCGGCGGCCAATGGCATCGTCCTGATCGACGAATTCGAGAACGCCATCCATACCGAGCTGATCGGCCGGTTTTCCGGCTTCATCCATACCCTGGCCCAGACCTTCAATGTCCAGGTCTTTCTCACCAGCCACAGCAAGGAGTGCATCGACGCGTTCGTTAGCCAAGTCGAGCACCCGGAAGACTTTTCCTTTCACGCGCTGGTGCAGAAGGACGAAGGAATCGTCGCCAGAGAATTCGCTGGCCCTGAGTTCGCTCGCTTGCTCGATATCGGAGACGTCGATCTGAGGAGGGCACGATGACCAAGGAGGTCACGGCGCTGCTGGCGTTCTGCGAAGGCGCACACGAGGTCGCGTTCGTGCGGCGTCTGCTGAAGGCGCGGTTCGGGTTTGAGAAGGTCGCGTGGCGGTTTAGCGAGTTTCCGTCACCTTTCAACAGCCTGTTTAAGAGAAACGTCGAACGTCACGCGGCCCAGGATCTCAGCCTGGACATGGCGCACAAGTTCTATCTCCCGGACAAGGTGCTGAGACGGGGCGACGACCTGGCGCTATTGTTCAACGCTGGCGGAAAGACCGCGGGCAAGCTCGCAGAGGTCGGCGGTTTCCTGGCGGATTTTCTCGATCTTCATGAACGGGCGAGCACCTTCCCAGACGGTGCATTGATGGTCGTCGGCCGGGTACGTGTCCTGTTCCTTCACGACGCGGATGCTGAAGGGGCCGATCGGGTGCGAGCCAGCTTGAAGCAGACTTTCGCGACTATCGGGGAGCGCCAGCGCCCCTGGTTCACCGAGGACTGGATGCTGGATGAAGCTAATCCTAACGCTGCGACCACGTTGGGCATCGCTTCCTATGTCTGGGCTGACGCCCAAGGCGTAGGAACTCTGGAAGATCATCTGATGCCGGTCTTGCGGGCGTGCGACGCGCAGCAGTGCAACAAGGCGGAGTGCTGTGTCGATGAACTCTTCAGTTGGGGCGGCGAGAATCGGGACCCCATCGCGGAGCGGGCGCGGCGGCACAAAGCAATCATCACGCTTCTGGGGCAGAGAGAGAAACCTGGCTCTTCCCAACACGTCATTATCGACCAAGCGTCCGTGCTCGATCCCACGGCGCTGCTTGCCGATAAGGGTATCGCTTCATTCGAGCGTTTCCTTTGGGATTTTCTCGATATGGGGCCGCCGGTGTGACGAGAACGGATGTCATCGAGCTTGTAATGAACGGGCCGAACTCCGGCGTTGCGTTCGCACCCTGCACAGTGGATGCGGATAGGCTCGCGACGGACGCCGTTGCATTTGCCAACTTTCGTGGCGGCGTCATCCTGCTCGGGGTCGAAGACGATGGCGCCATCACCGGTATCCAGCGCCACAACCTGGAGGAATGGGTGATGGACACGGTGTTCGGGCGTTATGTGCACCCGATGATCCTGCCCTTCTTTGAAACGGTGCAGGTGGATGCCGGGCGCCGCGTGGCGGTGATCTCACTCACCCAGGGCACGTCCAAGCCCTATGTGCTGCGGCTCCAGGACCGCGAGGAGATCTACATCCGCGTTGGGAGCACCTCGCGTAAGGCCTCGCGCGCGCAGCAGGCGCGGCTGTTCGCGCTGGGCGGCCTCCTCCACGCGGAGTTGCTGCCGGTCTCCGGCACCGGCCTGGCGGACCTGGACCTGGAGCGCCTGCACGACTACCTGGGGCAGGTGCTCAAGGATCCGGACGTGCCCGCGGACGGGGATGCCTGGGTCAAGCGGCTGACCAGGCTAGGATTCATGACCGAGCGTTCGGGTGGGGCCGAGGTCTGCACCATTGCGGGTGTCGTCCTCTTCGGCAGGCGCCCACGCCGGGTGCTGCGTCAGGCGGGGGTGCGGTGGATGGCGTTCCCGGGGGATTGCATGGACTATGCGGCCGAGGACGACGCGATCCTGGACGACGCACTGGTTGGACTCTGGCGCACCGAGGACGGCAACCGGACCCTGGAGCGCGGCGGTCTCCTGGAGGCCGTGATCGAGCGGATGCGCCCCAAAGTCTCCGAGCGCTCGCCTCGCAATCCGCTGATCGTCGATGTGCTGCGCGACTATGGCTATGTCGATGCCCGCGGCATGGGGGTGCGTACCAAGATCGTCCCGCTCCTGATCAGCCACAACGGGGTGGCACCGGAATTCGAGGCCACCGACGATTATCTGACCGTGCGGATGTTCCGGGGTGCGGGTACCGCGTCCGGGTCGAGCGTCTGAACCGGACCCTGACGCGATGCGAGCAACCGAAACAATGGTCGAGGCCCAGGATCACTCGCTGGGACCGGTCTCCCAGGTGTTGGAGGCGGAGCTGCGGGCCGGGGTTCGCAAGCACGGTGTCCTGGTCTGGCTGGACCTGGACGACCATTATTCGGGCTTTGTCGATGCATTGCTACGCATGCGTGCCCAGGTGGGCCTTCCCTATACGGTCTGTGCCTGGCGGGGGAGTTTTCTCGAACTCCTGCTGACGCTGGAACTGGAGGCGGGGGGGACGCAAATGTCACCGGTCTTGATCCACCTGCCCGGGTTCACGGAGGACACGGTGCGCGGCACTCCGCTCCTGGAGTTGTACGAGGCCGGCGTGCGTTTCCGCAAGGCCCTGGGCACCCTGGTCACCGAGGCGACCGTCGGCCGGGTTCCTCAGGGGCAGGTGGCGGCCTTTCTGGGCAATGCCGACATCACGCTCGCGGGCGCGGATGCCTGGCTGACCGCAACCCTGAATGCCCGTTCGGGGGAGTTGGCCGGCACCCTGCGGAATCTGCCGCTGATCGCCCTGATGGACGACCTCTTCGCGGCCGGTGCGGTGGCGGATCGGCTGGACGAGTCGGGCAACGAGGCCGTGCTCTGGGAGCACGTTCAGGCGGCCACCGGGATGCCCGCCGATTGGCGGGACACCTTCGCCCTGGTCGCCGGGGCGAAGTCCGCCCAGGTGACCTTCGTCTCTGCCGGCTGGGCGCTCTGCGTGGAGTATGTCCACGACCTCAGCCGGGCGCCAACTGATCCGCGGCTCACACCGGCCATGGGTTTGCCGGCCACCCTGGTGGATGCCTGCCGGAAGCTCTGCTCGCACCTGCGCGACCACCATCCCGGGTTCTATCTCGGTGTCTCGGAGGACACGGCGGGCTGGCTCGGCGATGAGGCCGAGCAGGCCCGCGCGCAGGACCTGGGCCGGACTGATACCTTCCGTTTCGAGGAAGAAAAGATCCTGGCGGCGGCATTGACCGCCTTGGGTGCGGGCCGCTGGGCGGCCGTGCTCGCCTGGGCCGGGCCCAGGGTGGAGGGGGACAGCTTCTGGCTGCAGCGGGAACCGGCGAGGATCTCCGCCTGGAAGCTGGTGGAGGCCGCGGCGCGTCTGGGCGCGGCCATCGAAGCGGCGGGGCAGAGCTTGAAACCCGTCGCCGATCTGGCGGCGGCGGTCGAACGCTACCGGCAGGCGGGATTCAAGGTCGACCAGGCCCACCGGCACCTGGAGCAGCGGCGCATCGCCCTGCTCTATCCCCAGGTCCCGGAGTTCGAGGCCCTGCGCACCCGGCTGGATCGGGTCACCGGCCTGTGGCACGACTGGGCCGAGGTCTGGGCCCTGGACTTCAATGCACTCTGTCTCGCCCGCGGTTTCCTGCCCGAGCCCCGGTTGCAACAGCGCACCCTGTTCCGGGAGGTCGTGGAGCCGCTGGCGGCCGCCAACGGGCCTGCGGCACTCTTTCTGATCGACGCCCTGCGTTACGAGATGGGGGAAGAGCTGTTTCGCCTGCTCGACCAGACCCCGCTGACCCGGGGGCGACTCGAGGCCCGACTCGCCGAGCTGCCGACCGTGACCGCGGTCGGCATGAATGCACTGGCCCCGGTGACACAACAGGCGCGCCTCAAGCCGGTGATTGCGGACGCCGAGATCCGCGGGTTCCTCACGGGTGAGTTTGCGGTCTGTGGGCCGGAGGAGCGCAAGCGGGCGATGCACGGCAAGGTCGGCGGGGCCACGGCCCCCTGGCTGACGCTCGATGAGGTGCTGACGCGGGGCGAGGCGAGCTTGAAGCAGGCCGTCTCGCGGGCGCGATTGGTGGTGGTGTCGAGCCTGGAGATCGATGAGGCGGGCGAGAACGGGGTCGGCCCCGCCTTCTTCGACCATGCCATCCAACGCCTGCGCGCCGCCTGGCGGCTGCTCCGGGATGCCGGCGTGCGCCGCTTCGTCATGACGGCCGATCACGGCTTCCTGCTGGTGGATGCTGCCACGGCGTCCGTCCAGAGCCATGGCAGGAAGGTCGATCCCAATCGCCGGCATGTCCTGTCCCCCCATGAGGCGAACCACAAGGGCGAGGTCCGCGTACCCCTCACCGCATTGGGGTACGAGGGCACCGAACTGCACCTGATGATGCCCCACGGCACGGCCCTGTTCGACACGGGCCGGCGGCGGCGGGGCTTCGTGCATGGCGGCAACAGCCTGCAGGAGCGGGTGATCCCGGTCCTGATCTTGGAGCACCGTGCCGCCGCCGGGGTCGACACGATGCAGTACGGGATCGAGGCGCGCGCGCTGGAGGCGGTGGCCGGGATGCACTGCATCGAGGTGCAGGTAGTTCCCCGGAGTCAGGGGGCGCTGGACTTCGGCGGGGCGACCGAGGTGGAGTTGGCGCTGCGGGTGCCGGAGGCGGCCGCGGTGCAGGTGGACCTGTGCCAGGTCCGGGGCGGGGGGAGGCTGGCCGGGGGCGGGCTCCAGGCGACGGTGGGGCAGCCGTTGGAACTGTTCTTCCGGCTGACCGGCGCGGACGATGCCCGGGTCCTGGTGGAACTGGTCCATCCGACCGCGGCGGCCAACGTCACGCCCTGTACGGTCGAGGGCCGATTTGCGGTGGTGCTATCACGATCAGCACCGGCAGGGGAGCGCACGAGTGGCGATGACGCGGGAACGGATTGGCTCACTCGCTTTGCCGACGAGACGCTCCGGCAGGTGTTTGCCCATCTCGCCGCCCATGGTGCCGTGACCGAGTCCGAGGTTGCGACGCTGCTCGGCGGACAGCGGGCGGCGCGGCGTTTCGCTGTGCACTTCGAGGACCACGCCCGCAACATCCCCTTCGGCGTTCGCATCGATGTCGTTGGCGGCGTAAAACGCTACGTCAAAGACAGGGGAGATTGAAGTTCGTGGTCGTGGTCGTGGTCGTAACCCGGACTATACATAAAGGCCAGGATTCTCTCGCACCTCGTCGAAACCCGACCGCCGTCGAACTGATCCGGCCAAATGGAATCGCTTCTCCGACTACGATCACGACAACGACAACGACAACGACAACGAGGATGGTATTCCTTGTTTAACTGATTTGTGATTCGTTACCTATGACAACCTTGACCCGCCACGATCTGGAGCATTTGTTCGAGGCCCTGCGCAAGGGGCTGGTGCCCGAGCGGGGGCTCGATACCTTCGCGGTCGGCATCGAGAAGCAGCGCCTGGAGATGGGCCGGCAGCTCGACCTGGTCCGCCACGGCGAGGGCACGGTCAAGTTCCTGCGCGGTGATTACGGATGCGGCAAGACCTTCATGGCCCGGCTGACCCTGGTGGATGCCCAATCCCAGGGGTTTGCGACCAGCTTTGTGGTGGTCTCGGACAACGACCTGCGGTTCCAGCGCTTTGACGACGTGTATCGCAAGGTGGTGACCGAACTTGGCACCAACCTGTGTCCGCGCGGTGCGCTTGGGGACATCTTGGACCGCTGGATCGCGCATGTGGAGGAGGGGCTGATCGCGGCCGGGGGGGATGAGGATGCCCCCGATTTCGACCTCAAGGTGAGATGCCGCCTGGATGAGGACCTCACGGCCCTGACCGGCGGGCGGGCGCCCCAGGACTTCGTGCGGGTGATCCAGACGATCTTTGACCTGAAACAGCGGGGCGAGGTAGGCGAGGCGGGTGCCCTGATCTCCTGGCTTTCCGGCAGCGGCAATGTGGCGGCCTCGGCCAAGAAGGCGGCGGGCATCAAGGGCGACATCGAGAGCAGCAGTGCGCTGGACTATCTGCGCGGCGTGCTGGAGATCGTGAAGGCGGCCGGTTTCAAGGGGCTCGCCATCGTCATCGACGAGGCCGAGACCATCCTGCGGATGCGTAAGGACTCGCGCCACAAGTCGCTCAACGGCATCCGCCAGATTGCCGATGCGGCCGGGTCCTATCCGGGCCTGCTGTGGGTCTTCACGGGCACGCCGGAGCTGTTCGACTCCCGCCACGGGGTCGCCGGGCTTGCGCCGCTGCACGAGCGGATTCGGTTCCTGAAGCAGGGGCGGTTCGCCAGTCTGCGCCAGGCCCAACTGGAGCTCACGCCCTTCACGGCCGAGCGCCTGCGGGCGGTGGCGGTGCGGCTGCGCGCGTTGTATCCGACCAGCGACCACGAACGGATCGAGCGGTGCATCGACGACGCCTTCATCGAGCGCCTGGTGGCCGAGGTGACCCGCGGCTTCAAGGGGGATGTCGGCGTGGTCCCGCGCCAGTTCCTGCGCGAACTCATTACCCAGATGGACCTGGTGGATGAGAATCCGGACTACGATCCGGCGGCCGCATACGGCTTCGCGCCGTCGGACCTGAGCGACGAGGAGCGTTACCGGATGGCGGGCGCGCGACCCGCGATCCCGGATGAGGACGACGACCTGGTACCGGCGCAGGATTCCTGGTGAGCGTCTTCGCCCGGTTTCCGCCCCGGCTGCAACAGGCCATCGTCGGGCGGCTGGGCTGGTCGAGTCTGCGGCCCGTCCAGGAGGAGGCCGCCGCCGTGCTGCTTGACGGCTGCAATGCAGTCGTCCTGGCCCCGACGGCCGGCGGCAAGACGGAGGCCGCGCTCTTTCCGATCCTGTCGGGGTTGATCGAGTCGCCCACGCAGGCGGTTGCGGCCGTCTACGTCGCGCCGATCAAGGCCCTGCTCAACAACCAGTCCCATCGTCTGGACCTCTACACGGAGATGGTGGGCCTGCGCCGCTTCGTCTGGCACGGCGATACCCCGCAGCACGAGCGCCGCGGATTTCTGCGCGAACCCGGCGAATTGCTGATGACTACGCCGGAGTCCCTGGAGGTGATGCTGATGTCGCCCCGGGTCGATGCCGCCGCGCTCTTCGCCGATCTGCGGGTCCTGGTGATCGACGAGGTCCACGCCCTGGCCGGCACGGATCGGGGCGCACACCTGATGAGCATCATCGAGCGGCTCGCCCGGCTGTCGCGTCACGATCTGCAGCGCGTGGGTCTGAGCGCGACGGTCGGCAACCCCGAGACGATTCTGCGCTGGCTGGGCGGGACCTCCGAGCGGGCGGGGCGCGTCATAGCCCCGCCGTCTGAACCCGGCCGGCGGCGGCTGCATATCGTCTATCGCCCGGATAGCACGGCGCTCGCGGCCGGCGCCGCCAAGCTGGCCCAGGGGGTGAAGAGCCTCTTCTTCTGCCAGACCCGCGCGCTGACGGAGACCTTTGCCGAGGAGATGCGCCGCCTGGGCTCCGCCGTGATGGTGCATCACAGTGCGATCTCGAAGGAAGAACGGGACCTCGCGGAGGCGAGTTTCCAGACTGGGGCCGAGGCCTGCATCGTCTGCACCTCGACGCTCGAGCTCGGCATCGATGTCGGCGACCTGGACCTCGTGCTCCAGGCCGAGGCCCCGGACACCGTCGGCTCCTTTCTGCAGCGGATGGGGCGCACCGGCCGGCGCGCCGGTCAGGTGGCGAACACGACCTTTCTCTGCGGGAATACCGACGCGGTGGTTCAGGCGATCGCCCTGGTCGAACTCGCGCGGGACGGCTGGGTGGAATCGATCGCTATCAATGACCGCTGCTGGCCGGTCCTGATCCACCAGTTGGTCGCCCTGTCCCTGGCACAGGACGGGGTCGGTCCCGAGGACGCCTGGGCGATGCTCAAGCCGGTGCCCGACTTTCACGGAGTCGCCCGCGAGGAGTTCGATCGATTGGTCGACTGGATGCTGCGGGAACGTTCGCTGCGGCTCGCGAGCGGTCGGCTGGTGGTTGGCCCGACGATCGAGCGCGCCTTTGGCCGCCGCCATTTCCGCGACCTCTATTCGGTCTTTTCAAGCCCCCAAAGCTATACGGTTCAGACCTCCGCCGGCCGGCCGCTGGGCAGTCTGAATCAGGGGTTCGTGGACCGGTTGGTGGACGGCGTGAGTTGCTTCTTGCTCAGCGGGCGTGCCTGGACTGTTCTGCACGTTCAGCACGACGACCGGCGCGTCGTTGTCGACGCGGCGCCGCGCGGCAAGCAGCCCAGTTGGGGGGGATACCTTCCACAGTTCCTGGGGCACACCCTGTGTCAGCGCATCCTCGAAGTCCTCACCGTTGATGACGATTATCCCTATCTGTCCGCACCCGCCCGCGAAGCACTCGTGGCCAGGCGTACGGCAATGCGGGACATCCTCTCACCAGGGATCGGCGGCATCGAACTGGATCACGAAGAGATCCGCTGGTGGACCTTTGCCGGCGGCGCCATCAACGCCACACTGCGCCATGCTCTGAAGTATCTGTCCGACGATTGGACGATCACCACGGACAACGTCCTGGTCCGCCTGCGAGGACCCGGTCTGGAGGGGCGAGCGTTGCGCGATGAACTCGGGAAACTCAGCCAGACGGCATTCTGGGAAAACGAGGAACTGTGGCAAGAGATTGCGCAGACGCTCCCAAACTACCGGTTGAGTAAGTTCCAACCGCTGCTGCCGCCCTGGATAGAGCGCGAAATCCTCGCGCGCTATTTTTTGGATATTTCTGGCACCAGGGCCTGGCTGGCGCGATCAATCAGTCGCTACTCTTGAGCTGACATGCATTAGTGATTAGACCTCTTTGAGGAGCCAGCGAAAGAAACGCCCGGCTTTGCCGAGTGATGATTACTTCGTGGCCATGACCGCGCGCATCTGGCGGGCGACCTCCAGGTAATGCGCCATGCGCGGGCGCAGGAAGACCGCAGTCGGACAGCGACGGTGGGCCTCATTGATCGGCATGGCCGAGTGGATGCCGAACCGGCGCGCCTCGTAGGAGCAGGTGGCGACCACCCCGCGTCCGCCGGGCTGGGCGCCGACCACCACCGGCAACCCGCGCAAGGCCGGGTTGTCGCGCTGTTCCACCGCGCCGGGGAAAGCGTGGCCGGTGCCCGCCCTGCTCACTCGAACGAGCACTCGATGAGTTGTGCGATCTCTTGCGAGATGCGTTCGTTCATCTCCTCGGGCAGGCCGAGTCGGTCGTACAGCCCGTTCATGTAGCCCAGCAGCAGATTGATCTGGCGGAACAGTTCTTCGTGGTCATCGAACTGCCACCCGATCATCCCCGGCTGGGTTTGCTCCCGGTGGCCCCGGCACAGCAGGCGCAGGACGTGCCAGAAGGTATCCCCGACCTTCTCGACGAAATGAAACCAGTAGGGGAACTCGGCCGTTACGTCCAGGAAGTAGGAGCGGATCGCCGGGATCTCCGCGGTTTCGCGCGGGTCCTGGTCCCAGCCGTCGAAGAAGAAGGTGACCTTTCCTTCCCAGGCAATGGCCACCTCGCGGGTTGCGACGAGCGGCAGCAGCTTGTCGAGCAGTGGCCGAATGTCATGCTTCACGACCGACTCGCGCATGATGGCAATGGCCAGGATCTCGTCCTTGGCCGGGGAGAATTGGGCGCGCGGGTACTTGGCCATTATTCCAGCCGTCCCGGCAGCCACCGGCTGGTGGTTTGCGTACTGGACCAGCACGGCGCCGGGCCGACATTCAGCTCCGCGATACGGCGCTCATTTTCACTGGTGTTACCAATAGGATTGGCTACATCATTCAATTCATTTTCTCCCAATCAGCCGAGGTTGCACTGTCACAACGAGGTTCTCAGCCCCTAATTATGCGCCTCCCAACTGAACTTATCAGCATCCTCGTCTGCGAGGACCGGGCCGACGCCAGCCTCGGCCCTAGGAGACAGGCAGGCGTCAGCTCATCAGCCGCGTTGGTCGACCGCTCGTCTTGCCGGTGGTCCGGGTGCGCTTCGAGCCGCCACCGGGCAAGGGCGGCGGCGGTGCCGTATCGTCCCGCGGCCCGAGTGGAGCACCAAGTCCGGCGGCCTGTGTCGTCGGTCCAGGCGGCCCAGCGGCAGGCCGAGTTGTTGTTTGTTGTTGTTATATTAAGAAGAACAGGGCTCCCGCGATACGTGTGCGAGGAATGCCGCGCATGGACTGCCAAGACCGGGTCGCCCGGGTCCAATAATCCACGCGGTGCCGGTCAACACCGCTCAAGGAGTCGCGGCAGCCAACACGGTGCGCTAAGCTGTGCGACGATTCGCATGTCGTCGGCAGGTGCGCCCCTTATCACGCAGCAAGCCGGATCGTGTATGCTATATCGCAGTCTCCCAGCAGGGTTTTCTGATGTCTACCTCGTCCGCCATGTCTCCAGATTTCAACGTGGGTGACCTCGCCATCCTCCAGCGCTCGGCGTTCCATCCCGAGTACGAAGGTGCCTTGGCCGAGATCATCGACCCTGAGAAGCGCCGGGGGTCGGTGACGCCCGCGGGACGGCCGCGGCCCGTCCAGCCGCGCTACCGGGTGATCGCGTCGGCTGAGGGCGAGGTGCCCTTCTCGGTTGCTCGCTACCAGCTTCGACCCTTGGACGGCGTTGCGTTCAGGCAGGCGCGTCCCGCGGCAGAACCCGAGCAACAGTTGCGTCCGCAGGGATCGAGACCGTTTCCGGACAGGCACGGCCAGGGTCCGCGAGCGCAACGCGCGCGCAGGTTCCCGGCATGAGCCTCCCGTCGAGAATCGCTGAGTTCGGCTGGTTCGGTGCCGGCTGGGCGGTGTTCAAGGGCGGAACCGACGATCCCGATTTCTATCCGCCGATCGACGACTGCGAGGCCCTGCGCGACTGGCTCGCCGGCTTCGGCGCCGCGTGGGTCGAGTGCCCGGACGGCGAGTCCGTCGAGTCGATCCTGAACGGCGACGGTATGGCCGGGGAGTCGGTCGAGGAGGCGCTGGTGCGAGCCCTGGAGACGCGGCAGGACCTGCTGTGCGCCCTGTGGGACCTGGGGCTGGGAAAGATGCCCCGCGTCTTGCACTGATGGCGCCGCGCTCAAGGCGCTCGACGCCTCGGTAGCCCCCGTTTCCCGCATTCCCCCAGTAAAACCGAATCTTCAGCGCTCAGCAGTTCAGGAGACCCTGAAGGCCGAGGGGCTGGCCGGCTGATTGCGGCGAGAGTGAACCGTCCGGGGCTCGGTAGTCTCTGGCCTCCTCGGCGATGGGTTGATCTGCTTTCTCGGCGGACCGCGAGCAGCAGGTCGAGGTGTCCGGATCGGCACTCTCAGGTCATGCGTTGGATTCAACTCAGGAGCGATTCCCCGTGCGGCGTATCACTATCAGCCACGTCACCGAGTACCGGTTCCCCACCCCCGTATCGCTGCTGCCCCATCGCTTGCTGTTGCGCCCGCGGGAGAACC
>Ga0247837_1003237_pt1 | contig 28931 bp, 17 predicted proteins | sample LaCtaG_2_FD_187115 | JGI IMG/M metagenome (GOLD analysis project Ga0247837, IMG submission 187115) | Freshwater microbial communities from meromictic Lake La Cruz, Castile-La Mancha, Spain - LaCruzMarch2015_14.5m | ecosystem: Environmental > Aquatic > Freshwater > Lake | place: Spain: Castile-La...
GTAGATTTACATGAAAGGTGTGCTTAAATCGCATAATTCTAATGAACTGAGTGTATGCAAATTCACTTATATCATGGAATAGTGTCCACACCTTTCCTTATAAGTCTATATACGTACCCGCATAGCAGCGATTTTATTGATATTTGGAAGTAGAAGGAGAAACTCGCTTTCACACAGGCGAATATACATATTTGGACAAGTTGCTGGACTGTCTTTTACTCACATAGATAGCGCTCTAAGGAACATATATTCGCACTTCCACCCTAACACCCTAGCAAAGCCTGCATCTAAATGGCAGCTGTAGACACTCACATGTCCACTTCCAACACAGACCTTCGCAGGAAAAGACCCAGTTCTCCTTCCAAGCAGGCCCGACACCTGCTCTCCAGGGTCTCTTCCTATGAGCACTATAAGGCCAAAGTCAAGAAACTGATTGCAGGCGGAATCACTGCTAAGGCAATTCAGGACTACTCCACTGCCCTGCTAAAGCTTCAGCGGGCGCAAGCACTACTACAGCTCCGCAACTTGAAAAGTGCAAAGTTGAGTCTATACCTGGGTCAGGTCCTGGCCTATTTCGGTCGGTGGGAAGAGGCGGAAACTGTACTTCTGCAAGGTCAAAAGACAAATAGAAAGCCGAAGCAGGCTTTGCAACTGAGCACCAGTCTGGCTGAGACTTACTACCAGGCAGCCAGGTGGGCAGACGCAGTGGTCCTTTGCAAGGAAATCCTGGACAGGTGGAGTGTTTGCCAGCCCAGTTTGGAGTTCTACCGAGCGCTTGCTCTGCTGAGCAACTCGTTAGAGTGGCTGGAAGACTCCACTCAGGCAGAGGAGTTGACTCAGGAATGGCTGCAGAAGCTCATCCCTCGGGGAATCTATAGCAAGCGCCTACATCGGCTTCTCCAGTCCGACCTGTCATTACGGCGATTTCACGATTCTGAGAATCACCCTGCCTTGAAACAGGCTAAAAACCGGCTTCCCAGTGCCCTTGCGACTGCCTGTGCCGTAGAAAGACTCGGCAGCTGTGAGAGACCTGGGAATCCTGAGTTCGCATTGTGGTTCTATCAGATTGCCTGTGAACTGTACCTGACCTACTTCCCTCAGTCCTACAGCTGTGCTCACTGTCTGCACAGACTGGGGGACATCTACAAGACTATGGATGAGGCGGATGTCAGTACTCAGTACTTTTATGTTGGCCTTGACAGCTGGGACTCCTCTGACTGTGATGAACTTGACCCCTCAGCTACATCTCGGGACAATACAAAAGGTGACTCCCCCGTTTCTCTTCCTGCTACAGCTTCTAACTGCTACCTTCGGTCCTGCCAGCTGCTTTCTTCCCACTTCCCTCAGTATCTGTCCCGGCTTTACTTTGACGTAGTGAGTGAATCAGACATCCCCTGGCTAGACGAACAGACTGTGTTAGAACTCTGCGAACTTTACTCAATTGTCAATCCTCAGTCCCCCACCTTGGTTAGCATCCACCGTAAACTATCCTATCACTACATGGAAGCAAAAGAAGATGAGCGAGTGAGAGAACACACACTGAAAGCTGTCAGTCTATGTGCGCAAATTCGACCAACTCCCCTTTTCTACTTGGACGATTTAGTCAAACTGGCAGTGTACACTGACAGTAAAGACCAGGCTGAAGCTGTTGTTGTGAAGGCGTACAAGGTGGGTGTGGAAATGGAGGGGTCTGATGACATTCTTGGTTGCTTGCGAGAGCTTTACTAGTTGCTAAGACTCGTTTCGACTTAATTCAGCGTAGTCTTGGCTTCCTGCAAGCCACGTTTAATACATGTCTTGCTGGGAATTCGAGTTAGGCAGCCTTTCTAGTCTTAATCCGTCCAGTGTCCCTCATACCTATTTCCATGTAGAGAACTAGTGAGGAAAGCGCTAATTAGAGCACAGGTCTGACCTTCTCCTTGAGCGCCCCTACGCCTGTACGAATCCGGTCATATAGCTCCTTATTGCTCTCGCAGACTGGACTCAGCTGCACCAGTGCTTCCTCCACACAGCCCCAGCCCTGCTCGTCCTTGTCTCTGCCATCCAACAGACTCAGCAGCACTAAACTCGACTTCACGAATTCCTTCAGCTTTTGCTGTTCATGTGGAAGCAGTTTGTCTGTTTTTTCCTCAATTTCCTGCTGAGACTCCGCCATCAGTGCAGTTGCAGACAGACGCAGGCCTTCCAGGCGTTCATTCTACATATCAAATACGAGCGGTTTCTTCACTGACCGTCTCGGTTCACTGCGAATTGGATGGTCTGGGACTGAGGAGCGCAGGCGAAAGACCTCCAACACAGGTGCAATGGCAGTGTTGATCGCCTGAATGCACACACACTAGTTTGGCTCTTACCACCCATGCGTACTGCTGCTGGAACTCAGCCACCGGTCTCCACATTCCGTCTTCCCTGCACTCCCCTTCGCAATACTCATTCAGCTTCTTTAGTAGTTCTAACAGTGCTTCCTTTCTTTCCAGTAGTTTCAATAAAAATGCCATTGCATAGATGTTCACGCCCGCTTTGAACTTCTCCCCGGACATGCTTGGGAAGCTTTGCTCGCGCTCACTGAGTACTCTGGGCTGGAAGACAAAGCCTGCACTTGCAGGCGACTCAGCCTGGTCCTCTCCGTACGCCGGCGCTAGTTGCGAGTCGGATATCAGACAGACTCCCAGTTCCGGAAGGTCGAACTGGACGTGGTACTTCGTGGCATCCAAAGTGAGAATACTGCCGGAACGGACTTCCTTAGTGCGGGGATGCACTGCCAGTACCTTGGTGCCGACCATTAGTTTGGGAGTCACACTGCCGGGCGTGAGGTTCAAGTAGGGCAGTAAGTCGTGGTAGTCAGGGGGCAGGACTTTGCCTTGCTGCAACACCTTCACAGCTTCTCTGTACTTCTTCAAGCGTCTACGCTCTTCGTTGATGAACCGCTGGGAAAAGCGTCTCGGCCGGCCCATTGCGCACCTTACAGTCCTCCAGCTCTTCAATGTCATCACTTCCTGCATCTCCATCCCCAGTCCTTTCAATAGGTCCACGAACTCGTTCACCTGGAAAAAGCCCTTGTCCACATAGGAGTAAAACCACTCACACTTGCACCAGTTCAGAAACTTCGTTGACACTTGCACAGGTCTGAGCGCTTGGCAGTACTCGACCAAGAACTGCTGGTCGGAATAGACCAAGTTGGGAAAGGCGTTCAGAGGACCCTTGCAGGCTTTGCGTGGACAGACGGAGGGAAACTGGAAGTCGGAAAGAGTGGAGGTGATTTCGATGGTTTCGTAGAGACGCTTGATAGGCTTGCGGGCACCTTTGGATTTGGGGGTCGGCTTGCGGACTTCGAAGACTTGAGGGTCTTCATCAGTGTGCTTGGACCGGCTGTCCTCTTCTTCCTCTTCCTCGTCCAGCTTGCCTTCGCACAAATACCTATAATGGTCCGCCATGATCGCAGCGAAGTCCTGCGCATTGGCAGACGTCAGGCCCAAGTAACTCTTATTCACGAAGTAAAGCGCCCGCACCATGTCCTGACTCCTTGGCTGCGCATCTCCCTCTCCGCTCTCTGACGCCCTGGCAAGGCTCTGCTCAATGAGTCCCCAGTCCTTCCCATACCGTTTGAAAGCTGCATGTGCCTCACCGTTAAAGAAGGCCTGCAGCTCCTCAGCCGACCATCTCGGCCCCAAACGCTCGTCAATGGAACTCATTTTTATACAGACCCTGAGAGGGCAATGGCGCCAGCCAACTCCGCACTTAGGAACTAGGTTAAAAGCGGTCCCTTGCGTGAGGCTCTGAAGGAATGAGCAGGTGCCTTGACGCCCTTGGGGGCAGGCAGCACCACTGCCTGTCCAGCGAAGATTGTCTTGCTGGAGGGCTTCTTCACTGCCGGAGGGGAAATCGGCCCCAGAGATCGACTTCTACCGGACTTGGGAGGGTCTTTGGGGGCGGGGCTGCGCTTGGGCGTGGTTTTGGCGCTGCTTGGAGACTGGTTCGCCTTTTTGGCGGATAGGAGTCGCTCAGCCTGGCCGTTGTCCCCGTGAACAGCCTTCCTCTGGTCCTCGGGAGACATATCAGAAGTCCTCGTCATTTTGGTCTGGGCTTCGCTGGGCTCTGTGAGCGGGTGCTTGAGGGCCTGCTCCAGTCGATACTCGTTTGCCCACTTCTGCACTTTCCCTTCCAAAGTAACTAGGAACTGCTGCTGCGGGCCCAACACGCTCCCTGGCCTGCAAATGCGAATCCACCCTATGAACTCTGCAGGCGGAAAGCCGAAATGCTTCATCGCGTAAATGCCGATTAGAGTCCCAGTCCTGCCCAGACCCGCCTTGCAGTGCACAGCCAGCGCCCCAGGCTCACTTTCCGCAATAGCCAAAAACCTCAGTATGATTTCCTCAGAGGGCACACTCCCATCCAGGAAGTACAAGTCGTAATGCCGCACTCCCAACCTAGTGAATCGCTGTGTAGGCCTTACTGCAGCGTCGTAAGTCTTCTTGTTCAGACGCACTACTGAAGTGACGCCGAGGCTTTTGAACAGAGGCACGTAGTCCTCTGGGGTGAAGCAGCGCCAGCCACTGTCGTCGCTTTGCACAGGCGAAGGACTGCTGAAAGCTAATAGCTTCCCAGGAATGATCCAGTTCAAATCCCCGTTTTCCACTCTTTCGTACTTCTCGTAGTTGCTTATATCGAACGTGGATAGGCTGAACCAGCCCAATTTCGAAGCGATTTCCAGGCCTCTAAGGCAGTGCAGCACTGAACACCTATACGTGCACCCTCCAAATGACGCATCTCTGAAGTCGGGAAACTCTGGTACTGCCGCAAAGGCTTCCCACGCCTCTGCTCCAGACTTGCCCAGCACTAAGACTTGGTAAGCGCCCATTAGGAAAGCTGCGTTTACTCGCTTGGCAGGGTCGATTCCGGTGTAGTGGTATATGCGACAGCTCTTGTAGTCGGCGTTCTTCATGAGTTTTTGGAGCTCGGTACAGAAGCGGTACGTCATTCCCAAGTTGAGTGGTCCAAAGTCATTACAGAACGGCTCATACTGCAGTTCCTGCCTAGGTCTCACATTATCGATGCAGAAGTAGTAGGAATCCGGCATATTGTGGGGCGGTGTCTTGTGGCACATCCAGAAGAGTCGGTCTGAGTAGGCATTACGAGGCAACACTTCCACGATTTGGGCCTTAGACTCCATGTATATATGGACAAAAGCGGACTTTCGACACAGACTGGCACTAAAGTGTGGGAAATCGATAGAATATAAGGCTTCGAAGGAGAAACTAAGGGAAGAGTAGACTTCCCGCCAAGGAAAAGACCAAAAGCGCTGCTTCCAACCAAACAATTCCATCACAATATGTCCGTCTGCGAGATGGAATGTGAAGTTTTCGAGTGATTGGCTTTCGGCTAGACATGTGCAGTGCCAGGTCTGCTAGTGACTTTGGTCAGAGTTTAATTTTGGCAATAACAGGGGATAGGGTGGGTTTTGCAGGAACAATCCGTGTGTGGCTATAGTCCGACAACAAGGAAAAAGGCAAGTTTGAAGGACTAGATAGTAGGAAATCCGCGTAAAAGCCTCGCCCAAATCCAGCCCTAAGAAGTGAAAGTGGGTATTTCTCTACCAAACCCTTCCAATCTGCACCTTGCAGAAGCACTGCTAGTTCTAAGAGTCTATCTTAGTTGCCGTCCACCACACTCAGCAAGACCAGCATCTGCTCCAGACTGGTGCCATCCGGGGTGGCTCTGGACAGCACGAAGTCAGCCACAGACCGAGGCGCGGCCGCAGCAAAGCAGTGGATGGTGAACTGCTGCTTCCCAGGGGCGCCAATAGCACTCGACCCTCCAGGCACGTAAATCCCCTTCGCATCCCCTACCACCTCAAACGGAGCTCCATTGAACGGCTCTAGCTGCCACAGTCTCCCTGTTGTCCCGTTGGACGCGATGGTCAGGATGATGGCTTCGTCGGGCCGGCACTGGACGTTGGGGGTGGAGGACAGGTCGAAGACTTGCTGGCTGGCTGCGAGGGCCAGGCAGGTGAAGAAAAGCAAGGGCAGGGACATATTATTAGGACGAACCTGGACTTAGCCTAATTGAGATGCTGGAAGCCGATTTGTTCTGCTTGCTCACGGAAGCAACGTCTGCATAGGTTCATGGCGTACTTGCGGATAATCCCTCGGCCGTTGCCACAAACCCGGCACCTCCTGAGCCCCTTGCAGCTGGTCTTCGGGTGGGTGTTCCAGAGGTGGTTGGCCATGCTGGGGATTTATTATGGCCGCATATCTATCCCACTGCCCCGGCCCCGAGCCGGCTTAGCTAGCAATCCATTATGAAGCGCAAGGCAACGGCGCAGTTGACTCGTGAGGGCGGGTACGAGCCGGAGGCACCTAGCGTCCTGCCGCCTGACTGCTCCCCAGAGGACATCCAGAAGCGCAAGATCTACAGGGCGCGCAGACCCCTCCGCCAGCCTCTCTTCTCAGATGACAAAGTAGGCTTTGCCCTCAAAAGCTCCCTACTCAGTTCCGAGGATGAAAAGCGCCTACTCACTGACCAGTCCTCGACTATTGACTTCCTCAGCGTGCCCACCCCGCCTAGTCCTCCAAAGACTCCTGTAGAGCCGCCGAAGTCTGTGAAGCCCAATCCCGCACCTCCAGCCACAGCTCCGCCTCCAGCCAAAGACCCAGCCAAGCTCTTCGGCACGCCTCTGACTTCCCCCGCTTTCAAATCCACAGGGTTCAAAAACCTCATCGAAGAACTGAACCGCAAACAGACTGACGAAGTGGCGCAAGCCTTTATCCAGACCAAGGCAGAGCCTTCCGCCTCTCCCAGCGTAGTCCTACCTGACTCCGTCACTACCAAAACGCTCTATAAGTCTCTACTCACTGTGTGACTTTTACGCAGCAAGAGTGCAAGTTTGCGACCGCTGGGAATGATAAGGGTCCTGGGAAGCTGGAAGTCTTGCAGCAGTCGGGAGCGGCGGAAGTCACCTATACGCTGATATTCCGCAATGGTATAGGCAGCATTATGTATCGGGCGCTCCTGCCGCCCCAGCCTCGTCTCCTCCCCGCCAAGTCCTCAATGATCGAAGTAGCGGAAGACGAAAGCTACGCAGAGCTGGAGCTCCTCTGTGTGCGCACAGGACAGCAGATGGCGTTAGAGAAGTGTCACGTGGCAGTGCCGACAGCAGTCAAGGAAGACTTCGTGAGCAGGTTTCAGCGGGCTGTAGCTCCCTCCAAGTAGATATATGGAGGCCAGGAGAAAGCGCTCCTATGCTAGTTGCACGCCCAGGGAAACTATTAGGCAGGAGGAAAGCTGTCAACTGGAGGTGGTGGCGGAGGCGGGAGCAGGGGTGGACTGGGGAGATGGCAGGGATATGGCTTTGGGACGTATCCCAAGGACTGCGGAAATCGAGAAAACTGGCGAAATCCAGCTGCCCACTGAGCTAATTGCGGGGGAAAGACGCGGTCTGCTCGTGCAAATTGGAGTAGTATGGAGCGCAACTGCGGATTCCCTTTGGATTTGGGAAATATCCGCGGCTCAAAAGCCCTTCAGACTCCAAATTCAGGGGAAAATCGACTCCGTGCACCTCGCTCACAAGCCAGAATGGCTGTTTCCAGCCTCAGTTACTCATATAGTACTGATTTCAATCGGAAACACGACTCAGATATATGGATTTAAGCCGCCTTTGCAGCTTTTGTCAGGCAATATTGTCATTTCCACTCCTATTTTCCCCATTTTCTGCTCATTATCCTCGGGAAGACTCTTTGTGAATGGCCAGGATGGCTCGATAAGTGAAGCGATTTATGGGAAATTTTCGTGGTTTTCACAGACAAAAAGGCTGAAATTAGTGGAAATCGAGGGCAGATCCTGGACTCAAACCCTCGCCTGCAGTTTAAAACTGCGAAATCGAGCCGTTGTACGAGCAATTCTAGGCGAAGAAAGCAGAAAGCAGCTCTATGTATGGGTGGAAACAGGCCCAAACAACTTTAAACTGGACATTTACTCCATTGAAGGCGAAATTAAGCGACTTTTCTCTATCACAAGGGAAAGATTAGCTCAAAAAGTGGCTTTATCAACTCCGTCAATGTTAGAAAGTATGCAATTCGCCCCAATTCAGCTCTATTCTCTGCCAATTCCTTGGATTCAGGCGCTTTTTTGGTTAACTTCCAGTGGCCATCAGATTTCCATCACTTTTCCCTCGCTTTTCAGCTACGAAGTCGCAGTGGAGTTGCTAGAAGTCCAGGAAAAGGACTGCAAATGGCTCCAAAACTGCACTTTAGTGGAGGAAAGCGCTGCAAGGGGGGCAACAGTGGCAGCAGACTGGGCCTATCAGCTGCCCAAAGAACTCGGGGAGTTACTAGGTGTTAGGGGTCGCAATCCCTGTGAAAAGCCGCGGCCCTCCTACATCCTGGCCCAGACCTCCACTGTGAACTACGTCTACCTCCCTGCTGCCTGTGTGTACCAGCTGGCTCCTGTATCTGTACTTGTGTTCACGGAAAAAAGACCTATGGATGGGCTGAAAAGGGTGCTGGAGGGGACGGATGGCTCGGGGGTAGAGAGTTTTTACGGTAAGCATGGGAAAGGATTGGTGCGAAGTTGGCTTTTTGCCTTGCTTTTGTCTTGCCCGAAGCCTTCTTTTTCCGGTTTGCCTGATGAAAAGACCCTAAATCTGCACTTAAGTCGCGTACTTCGGCCGATTTGGAGGGAAAAAGTGGTCCAAGCGGATCTGATTCCGGCCTTCAGACCCTGCCACCTGGCCTTCATTCTGGAGAAGTTGGAACGAGTGGTGAAGTTTGTGGAGAAACACTGTCAGGACAGGCTGGTGCCTTTCCGGGCAGACGGGAAAGGCGTGCGATCTGACTACCAGCATGACGGCCTGTACCAAGCCCACCGTCTCGCTCTCAGAAGCATGCAGGTCCTGACCCTATTTGAGTCCATAGAGACTCAGTCCAGTCTCCGAAAGACCTTTGAAGTGCTGGACTCCCAGCAAAAAGCCACTTTGGCAGACATGCGGTTTCGAGAGCTGCTCAGCAGTTCTCAAGGGCAAAAGCTCTGCTCAGCCTTGGTGGAAATACACGCTTTGCACAGTAAATCCGCCGGCGACTTCGCTACTCACCTAGAAACCCTTTCCGCCCGCTTCCCCTGTCTGTTTCCCCAGGCTGCAGTCTGCGCTGCTCAGGCTAGAGAGCTGCTGAGACTGGGAAACGCTGTGGAGGCCGCCAAAAGGGTGCTTCCATTTGCTGATTTGGACCTCGTCCCTGTCATTTTGACGGTTTTGCGGGAAAAGGGAGAAGTCAGGGACTGCGCACAGCTCTGCCTTGCACGCATTTCAGCCCTTGGGCCGCAAAACGAGTCGCTAACTGAGTGCATTACGCTGCTTATTGACACCCTGCAGACTGCGAAACCGCAGACGCGAGACCTGATCGACTATATTTCAGCCTTGTCGCTGAATATAGACGTCAAAGCCCTGCATTTCGCACTGTTTCGCTGGATTTTGGACTCTCCCTACCCACATCTCCTGGAAATCCAGCATTCAAAGCACCTATTTCCCTTCCTAAATGCCCATTTTACCCCACAGGACTGCCAGTCTTTCAATGCAAAGGCGCTTTTGCATAGAGGAAGTTACCTCTTTGCGTATGAGGAGTTCCTCAGAGTCGCGAAATTGACGGAAATTAAGGAAACGAGGAAGGAAATGCTGAATTTTGCACTGCTTTGTGTTGACAATGCGATGAAAACGGCTAGAAAGGAGGAGAAAACGGCGCTGCAAGCAGGAAAAAAGGAGGTTTTGAAGCTAATTCAGGAAATTTCCTAATGCAGACGTAAAATGGCCTTTTAGCGAAATATGACACTTTTAGACTCGTAAATGGCTATTGAAAGCGATAAAATGAGCCAATTTAGGCTTTACAGCAGCTTAAAGTTGAGCTTCGGCGTCTTTCTGAATGCCTTTTCAGGCGATTCGCAGGCGTCTCTGCTATTTATGCGGCTTCCCACACTCCCCGGGCCTCTAAAACGCAGGAAAAACTCCTTACTTCTATAGCTTTCTCCAGTTCGAAATGGACTCAAAGCGGCTTTTTCCCTAGACAATCCCTTGTGAGAAGCTCTTCTCTGCAGAGCCATAGCGTGCACCACATCAGGCGAATACAAAGGCGGAAAATTGATCTTTTCCCTGTTTCCCTCATTAATGACCACATATTCCTTGACCTTCACCATCCGTCCCACAGTGGGACTCAGCTGAAACAGAGCCCCGTTTTCCCCCGTCCCTTGCTTGTATACCAAATCGCCAAGGGCTTGTTTCCGACGTCTGCGGTTGCGGACTGGGGTAGGAGGGAGGAGGGGCTGGATGGAGTCGGAGAGAGTGGACTGGAGGGCGAGGGTGCGGATGGGCTTGGGGGGAGGGTAGAGACTCATGGTCCAGCTGCTCAGGCCGGTGGCTATTTCGGTGGCTGTGACTTGGTCTGTGCAGGTCTTTACTACCGTCGCAACTCCCACTTCACTCGTCTCCACCCTCCTCGGCTGCACCGCCTCCACCCCCATCCTCTGCACTCTCAACTCCCCCCTCCCTTTCCCAGGCACAGTCACCCCCTCCAGCCTTTCCAAACTAGTCTGGTGCACTAGAAACTCACTCTCCTGAGGTATGCACTTCCCAGCGATTGACACAGACTCCAAGGTCTCCATACTGGTGCGGACCTGGGGACGAGTGGGCAGGTCGAAGGGACTTTCCGGGGGCAGGGAAAAGACCGCAGTTTGCGGACGTTTGGAAGGGGTGAAAGGCGATTGAGACTTAGATAGAGTCTCTGCGCCGTCCGCAGACCTTGGAGAGCCGGTGGCTTTGGTGGTTAGGGATGGCGCGAAGGAGGATAAAGTCGTGCTGTGGAGCGGCTGCAGGGAAACTCGAGCCTTAGCTAATCCAATAGTACCCCGCTTTGATGGAATGGATACATCCTCAGACTCTTTGGACTCTGTAGCCGGACTATTAGGCGGAATTGAGGCTTCTTTTTGCCGTATTTCCAGTCCGGCCCTGCCTCCGATATCCAAAGTTGGCGCTATTTTCACAGCTTCCAGGCCGACATCCACCTTTTCCGGCTTCGGCTTCTTAGCAGGCCGCGGCACCGGCGGAATCTGCGTCTGCTGAACAGTCTCAAAGGTCGGAACCGCCTTGGGCCTTTTCGGCTTCTTGGGCCTGGGCGGGAAGGCTGTGGGACAGGGCTCCACCTCCCCCTCTTCCCTCACAGAACTGAGGTAAAAAGGCACATTCGGCCGATGCTCAGGCTCTGGAGACCGCTCAGCCGAGGTCGGCGGAAGGACTGTTACCTCGATAACAGGCTGTCTAGGCGTCGATAAGTCTATATCCTCCTCCAATCTACCAATCCGCAGGGGGGAAACGGACCTTACTACCTCTGTACTTTGCAGCTCGGGAGTCGTGACTCTCGGTCCTTTCCCCTCACTGCCTCTCACTTTCTCAGTGGCTTTTACCTCTTCTTCCTCGAATAAGCCATTGGTCTCATTCACTAAAAACCCCTCAGTCCAAGCAGATTCCCCAATAGTAATCGTCTCCGGCACCTGCGACGTCTGGCCTCCTTTCTCACTATACCCAGGCTGGGCTTCTGCGGAGACATCTCTCCTTCTGGGCTGGTTTTCGGCCTCCTCACTGCGGGGGTTGTGGGGAAGTGGGCTGGAAGAAGTGTCCACGTAGGTGCTGATTTGGGTGAATTGGAGGGCGGAGGGGGAGCCTTGCAGTTCCAAAGAGGCAATTACTCTCCTGAGTTCGTCGGTGCCTACGGCTCGTTTGCTCTTGGAAGTGTTCTTTTTCTCTAGGTTGAAGCGAAGGTCCTCCAGGCTAATGCTATACACTGCACTGGCCAGGTCCGGCCTGGCAGCAGTTGCGTCGTCCATATTGTGGCTGTGTCTTAGTAATGGCAGACTGGCATCAGACGCTCGAGGACCTATTGAAGCGTGAAAAGGCTCTGAGACAGGCAGAGGAGATAAATGCGTTTGAGAGTGAAGCAGTGCTGTGCCAAGTTTTGGAGCTGATGCGTAGTCAGGGTGTCTGGGACGAGCTGCTCGATATGATCCAACAACTTGCGAAGCGCCGTCGCCAGCCCAAGCAGGCTATCCAAGGCATGGTCAAGCTCGCCATGACCTACCTCGACCAGCTGCCCTCCGAGCACCCCCTCCTCTTCACTCTCCGCTCCATCACAGAAGGCAAGATTTTCCTCGAAGTCGAATTCGCCCGCACCACTCTGCGTCTCGCCAAGACCAAAGAAGCCCAGGGCGAAATCGACGAAGCTTCAAATTTGCTGCAAGAAGTCCAGGTGGAGACGTATGGGTCTATGGAGAAGGAGGAAAAGCTGAACTTTCTATTGGAGCAGATGAGGGTTTTGCTGCTGCAGAAGGACTTTATCCGCTTTCAGATCATCAGTAACAAGGTGTCCAAAAAGGTGTTGGATGATGCCGGATTCGCCAGGCAAAAGGTCGACTTCCTTCGCTTTATGGTCACTTATTACGACCACGAAAAGAACTACTTCGAAGCTGCGAAGTGCTACCAGACCATCTACGAAACAGTGCAAAAACACCAACTGATGGACGACCCCCAACAGGCCTTAGAGCGCATGATCACTGACTTGCTGCTAGTCGAGCACTCTGCAGAGCAGGTCGACCTGCTGCTCAGAATCAAGGAAAAGGAAAACAAGAACCTGGACGTGAAGGCGGTCCTAGGGATATTGCTGAGCAGTGAAATCGGCAGAGTGCCGGCAGGACTCAGGGAGCAGCTGCAGGACGAGGAGAAGTGGAAAATGCTGCAGAGGAGAATCAACCAGCACAATATCAGAGTCGTGCAGAAGTACTACAGCAGAATTGCGCTCCGCCGGCTCAGCGAGCTGCTAGAGCTGTCCTTGGAGTCCACTGAGGAGGAGCTGCGTGACATGGTTTCCTACATGGGCTTCAAGGCCAAAATCAACAGGCCGGAAGGGTACGTCTACTTCCCCAAAGGCACTGAAACTGCGGGCTTGCTGAACAACTGGGGCGCCAATATCTTTTCCCTGCTCAATCGGCTGGAGGAGATATCGCACCTCATCCAGCGCGAGGCGGCGGTGGCGGGCTAGGTAGGACTAAGGCTTTAGCTAAAGCGGACCTGGTGGCCGGCTGCTAGAGCGTCAGAGTAGCCCAGCTCCAGCATAGTCGTCAGCGCGTCCTGCGAGAAGCTGTAGGGCAGAGGTAGACTTACTTGCTGGTCAGGCAGCACAGTACTCGGGACGATCACATTGCGGATGTCCACTCCAGGGAAGTCGATGTTCACGTTTTCCAGCACTTGCATAGTGTTGTCAAACGCCTCGATTTCCAAGTAGCGGATGAGGACTTGGAGCGGCTTGTAGCCGGCCAGGTCGATTTGGGCGAGTTTCTTGGAGGTGCATAGGACCACGTCCACTATTATATCTGTCTTCTGGAAGCCTGAGTCCAAGCACTGATTCACGCCTGATAGAATGTCAACTGAAAACTTCAAAGTTCCGTCGGCCAGGTAGTAACTATCCAGAGTGACAGGAGGGAAAGTCCCAGTCATCGACGCAGTCCCATAAGTCGCCATCACCACGTCATTCAGGGAATAAGTGTCATTCACCACGATATAGTCCCCAGACAGCAGATCCGTCGCTCCCACGACGATGTGGCGGCCGAAGCTTGTGCCTGCGCCTGCGAGGGAGTTGAGCGTTTTGAGCATTGGTGCAGAGTTGTATAGACCTGCTTCGGATAGTAGGCCTTGGACCACGAGTCCAGGCCAGTTCTCGTAGAATTGGCTGTTGGAGAAGTTCGTCCAGAAGGAGTTCAGGTAGGCGGCCATGGCGGTTTCGGAGCCTAGGGGGAAGCGGGAGGCGACTAGGGCGTTCACTGCGCCGATGCCTACGCCTGTTATGACGTCCCATTCCGCCTCTCCAGCAGGCAGCGAGGCCACCAGTCCTTTGATGGCTCCAGCTTGGTAGGCGCCCTTATCGCCCCCTCCCGCCAACGCCAACACCCTACATTTGCCCGGAGCTTGGGCCATGCCAAGGCCGAGAAGGCAGCAGAGAACCACCCACTGCTTCATTTTCCTATTAAATTCACCAACTTGGGTCGAGACTTGAGACTGCGGAAACTGAAGCGAGGGGAGTGGCAGTGCACGGGGAAGGGAAAAGGCGGGGAAAGGGATACGGATATATTGGGATAAGGGAAATATGCAGGAAAGGAATAGGAAATTAGGAGTGGTTTCGAAGCCGCTGAGTCGATATAAGGAATTTGAGTTCGTATTTTCTAGTCTAAATCACTATTCGTCCATCCTATAAATACATTTCGGTACTTCACACAAATAGCCGATTTCTTCACGTTTAAGACCAAGCCAGTGTCCTCCCCTGCCTCCTCTCTATCTTAGCGTATCTGCCTAGGGCAGCAGGTCATCCTGCACCTGCGGAATTTCGCCTATGTGGTAGTGCGTCTTGAACATTCTCAGCCACTTTCTGGACACCACGGGCTCTGTGTCGTTGACTTTCACACGAGTTTTTGCTTCCCTCTCCAAGGCTGCGTCTAGCTCCTCTGCGTTGGTTTCCCTGTGCTCTTGGTACCAGGTGTAGAGTTCACTATCCAGATCCACAAAGAACTTATCCTTATGTCCCTTCGCATCACTCCCATACAAGTTCTCCGCATGCGCGTCCTGAAACGCACTCTGCTTGATCTTATCCCTCCAGCGGTTCAGCGACACAGTTGGTATGTTCAGTTCCTTCGCAGCTACACTTTGATTGGAGTGCTTCACGAACTTCCGCACTGCGTGCACTTTGTCCGGTGTGGAGTACTTCCGCTGGACTTTGCGTTCTTCGTTGTCTTTGAAGTATTTGGTCGGTTGGTCCTTTGGCTCGGTGCTGTCGGGCTCTGGGGCGGTGGGAGGGTCGGAGGAGTCGCCTGCTTGGACGCCTGAGGAAGCGACTTTGCGCATATCAGCCAAATCCTCCGTAGTTTGTAGACTTTTGCAGCTCGTCATGAACTCAAAGCTGAACCCCTCCGTTTCCCTCCTATCCGCAATCAGCATTTGCACCAGACTTGAAGTCACTCCAAAGTGCCTGGCAGCCCCTTCGATTCCCTTCTTTCGGGCAGTTTCGATCATCATGTCTTTGAGCTTGGTGAAGAGCGGGAGTTCGTCGGATACTAAGGCTGCGATCCAGTTCTTCAGTAGCTCTGGCTTCACTGAGAACTTTTCGCTGGTTCTCGCCAAGCCATTGATAAGCGCGAATTTGGCCACATCCGCCTGCTCCTTGGACCCCACAGCCAGCTGCTCCTCCATTTATTACCAACTACCTCTATATCGTCAGCACTTTGAGCACCTCTCCCAGCCAGTCCATCTCAAAAACCACAGCCGCCTCCTGAGCCACTCTTTTCAAGGCTCTAATTTCCCCCGCTTCGATCTTTTTGGCGTATCTGCCCGCACATGCACAAAGGTGACGAAGGTAGGAGTTCATCGTGTACTTGCATTTCATACATTTCAGGTCTTGCTTGTAGTAGCGCTGGAGTTGCTCTTGGAGCTGGGTCAGTAGTTTGGCCTGGATTTCGCCCATGTCGAGAGGGGAGTCGCAACTGCATTTGAAATCTCTGTGTGAAAGCTTGGAATCCCTACACAAGTCCACATCCCTCAGACTCAAGCACTTCCTACAAGTGACCTCCGGCAGCACCAAGCTTGCACAAGGCTCCGTGTACTCCACCTCCTTCGCATATTCTCCTACATGCATCAACTGTAACAAGGAGCGTCGCAATAGGCCGGCTTCCGCCTCTAATTCCGGCTCAAGCTGGAAAAGGTGAATTAAGACCTTTACAAAGGTCAAAGCCGGGTTCCCCACTAGTCTCTGTCCAAGCCTCACTGGGTATTCCCAGCGTCCACTGCTGGCGCCTACTTGCAGCGCCGGGACCTTATCCAGCAACTTCCTCGTCAAATCCTCCCTAATATACCGCTTGAGGAAAACGATTGGGTCGCTATTCGCCTCCAAATGAGCGCATTTCGACAGTAGTTCGCCTACTACGGACCTTGCATATTGGCCCAGTTCCTCGGGTAAGAACTCCAGCACGTGCAATTGGTAGGTCAGGACTGAGTCGGAGTCGACTACGAGTCGGCCAGCGAAGTTGTGGACGTCCTTGAATAGAAATATCTCCCAATACCGTGTCGGAGTCAGTTGTAATCTCGCGAATTTGAGGTTTGCGCCTATGGTAGTCTGCAGAAACCTGCAATAGTCCTCTGCATCCTCCAGTGTATTCCTTCTTGTATTAATAATCAGCTTTTCCGAGTGCGAATATATCACCTCCGCCCCCAGCCTCGCACACTCCAGCACCAACTGCCCCAGCATCTGCTGTATCGCTAAATGCACCGAGTAGTGCAGGGCCGGGTCATAGAGTGCAGACTTAGGACTACTCACCCAGCGGTAAAAGTGCATAGTCAAAGCGTCTGCCACTATGTTGTTCCTTTGCACTATGTCTTCGTACCAGATAGATGTCAACTTGCGAAGGGTGGAGAAGGCTTTTTGGCTCACTGCGCGGTCGTCCCAGGGGTTGTCTTCGAGGCTTTCGTCTTCGGTGAGGGCTTTGTGGCAGAGGAGGGCGTTCGCGGGCACGGCGCCGAGGTCGATTTCGACGACGAATTGGTGGAATAGGCCGGGGCGGATGATTTCGGTGAAGCGGAAGTCTCGCTCGGTCCAGTCTTCTTCCCTGCCGCCGAAGTCCGGCTTATAGCAGTCACTCCACCACAGCAGGGATTTACTCGCCCGCAGTGCCCTCGCCAGCAAAACGTCACACAGGAAAACCGCCGGGTCCGCAGGCAAATTCCCTATCGGGATATTCCCATACCTGCAGTAACTCAGCATTTCCGACATATTACTCTGCAAATCAGAGTAGGAAGCCAGGGCCCAATTCAAAGCGTCTCGCTGCCAGTCGATACCGGGAAGCTTAAATTCCTCACTTTCTGTCTTGACTATAGGCAGGTCGCAGGAGGCTAGGACCTGCAGAGTCGCGGAGTCGGGATTTCCGCCTGTAAATAAGACCGCTCCTCCACGCTTTTCCTCCATTATCAGCTTCTTTAAGGCGGGAAAAGCCTTATTTGCGCTTGAGAAATTCTCAGTAATTGCAGTCTCCCACCCCAATTTCGCCTTCACCACCGCCTGATAACTGACTTTCTCGCTTTTCCCAGGCGCCGAAACGAATATGCACGCCTTTCTAATCGCAGACACAAGCACAACCCACACATCTCTGACCCTAGTGCCTGTGTGGTACACCGCAATACACGGCAATTTCCCAAGAAAATGCAAGTACAGTTTGTCAATGACCGGGTCGAACTCCTCAGGACTGAATTCATGCTTCGACAAAGCGCCCGCAGACTCGAAAATCGGCTTCAAAAGTGCGATTTTGGGCCTAAGGACTGCGCCGAGTTGGATTAAAGCGCAGGCGTGGAGCGGCATTTTGGCTTCGTAGATTGCTTCGATGGAGGGACTGGAGGCTGCTGTGTATATGTCGTTCAGTTTGTGCTGAAAGTCGCTTTCCTCCATATGCGTTTCGTATATAAATGGAGCGGATATTGGCCTTGGAAGCTGCATTTTGACTAATTCGAAGTCGTCATTTCTGCACTCTGCCTTACTGCATATATATATCACCCTTTGCACTGCAATTGTGACCTTAAAGAAGGCCAAATCCTCGGTGCAAACCCAGACCTTGAATTTCCCTGGGGAATCCGGGTAAATCCCTATAACGTGCCAGCTTTTGTAGAGTAAGGCTCCTTCGGTGCTTCTTACGAAGCCTATTAAGTCGCCTGCGGAGCGTCTTTCTGGACGGTCTTTGAGACGTAGGTTTGCGGCTCTGCGGGAGAGCCAGAGTTGCTGTTGGGCTTGGAGCCAGGGGGGGAAGCCTTGGTCTATGGGTGTGAAAACTCGCTTGGGCTGACTCACAGTCTGCACGGAATTCTCAATATCCGGCAGCAGCGAAGGCACAGGTCGCGGCGCCGGCTTAAAAATCGCATCGATTTTCCTCTGATGAAACCTCTCATCCAAATCCATCACCTTCCTCCTCAGCCAGTCCGGAAACGCAATCCTCGGAGTGGGATTCGCGACTTTCTGAATACACGCAGGGATAGTGATGACCTTCAAAACCGCACTAACGAGTCTTTCCTTGTAGTAGTCCCAGTCTACGACGGCTTGGAAACTCAGGTCTGCGCCTGGTCCTTCCTGCAGCCACTGTCTGAGTAGCTTTTCACGCTCTGCCACTCCTTCTGAGAAGATCACGGCGGGGATTGCTCTTTCCGTCACTGAGGCTTTTTCAGGCTTTTTGGCGATTATGGCTCGGCAGTTGAGTCCCTTTTCCTTGGCGGCTTCAGCGCCCAGCACTTCCGCTAGTCTCCTCGCGGTAGTAATCGCTATAGACTTCTGTGAGCCGTAGTCATCTATGCCTCTCGCCAATGTGCGATTTTCACACAAATAGCCAATCACCTCCTCAGTATCCAAACCAGCCCCCCTATACTCCAGCAAGTCGTACCAGCGGTCCGCCACCATTGCAGCGGCCGCGTAGCTCTCTTGCAGAGTCGTCCCGTCCAAAAACCGGTCGAAGATTTCCTCCTGGAACACCTTTATTAGCTTCAATTCGCCTCTGCGCTTCATTTCAAAGCCTTTCAGCTCTGCGAGTTTGCCGTTGAGGTGGAAAACGGCGTAGCGCTTTTTGAGCATTTTGTTTTCTTCGGTGGACGCGGGGATGATCATGGCTCGATAGGGACCGTCGATTTCGAAGAAGACCGACATTTCCGTCCTTATCTCATACTCCACTTCCGCCAAAGTCTGGTACTGCGGGTTTTTGTACTTATCGTAAATGAGCCGATTGAGCATAGTGCAGGGGTAGGACATAGGCAGCTTCCTGCCCTCGACTTCCAGGGCGAAGTTCTCAGGGAAGCAGGCGGGCAGGAGACACCAGATGCCGTCTGTGTCCAGTTCCAAGGGCTTGCCGATGCGCTCAACTAGGCAGCGTGCATCTGTAATGATATTCGCGCCCACGTGAGTGACCATTCCGGCCATTTCCATGGAGTACCAGCGAGCCCCCTTCCTCATCACATACCCGTAGAAGGAGTTCAGGATGATTTTATGCGCCAGCTGCAGAGACTCATACAAACTCATCCTTTCCTCCGCCTCCTTCGCAGCCATCAAGTCCCCTAACCTCACAGAAGCGTCCATCTGCCCCTTCGATACCTTCACCAGGTTCTTATACTCATACCTGCGGTCCCTAAAGTCCCTCACAGTGTCTACATAGAAGGAGTTTTCCCTCATACAGACCGTTTCTTGTCGTTTTTCCTCCTTTGTGGTCTTTATGAGGCCGTAAGCAGTCCTGCAGTACTCCTTTACCCTGCTTCTGAGCCTTTCTCGAGCCAAGTCTTCCTCGTTTTCCTCGTCTTTTCGCTCCTTTTTGGTCTTTTTGACGGGCACTTCCGAGGGGATTTTCGCGTTTTCGGGCTTTTCGTAGGCTTCTGCTTCGAATTGTCGCTTTAAACCCTCGTACTCGCCCTTGCCGAGAGGGTGGATTTCCCCCCTCCACACCCACTGCAGCTCCCTTTTGCACTCGTTTTCAGGCCGATTGAAGGCGCATCCTGCACAAACCGCCTCCGAAACGATGGCGGTGGGCTGCAGTCTGTTGGAAAGGATGATGTTGGGGTACATAGCCGCTACATCTAAATGGTATATCAGCGGCAGAACTGAGCAATTTGGGTTGTCTCTGAGCCACTGGAGCTGATTTTGTATCGCCGACTTGACTTGGTCGCGGTTAGTCAGGCTCAAAGGGTCTTTTTTATGCTCGATTTTGATGCAGAAGTCGATAGATTGGTCGATTTCGTCCATTAGACTTTGGTACGAGTCTGGATCGAGGCGGAAGCGCACTGGAATGTCGTTTCTGAAGACCCCCACTTCCAGACATTCCACATGTCCGCCCACGTATGTGTCGCTTTCCAGTAGTTTGCCCTTGTAGAACCTTTCTGCCTCTTCCACCACTTTATTGGGGAAAATGATATTTCGTCTATGGGCTTGCGCCATTAGTAGCTGTTCGCAGAGGGTTCCGGAGCCTTTGCGCAGCACGTCGTCGGGGTGCATTGGGATGATTGTGCTCAGGGCGAAGATGAAGTCGTGGATCATTTTGCGGTACAGGTAGTAAGTGGCTACGGCGTCGGAGACGGAGTAGGCGGCTAGGTCTTTCGGCCTTTCCCGGGCATATGGCACCATATCCTCCGGATCCAGCTCCACCGGGTTGTACCCCAACTTCGCCTTCGTCACGTTCTTCAGTCCATGCGAACCCTGCGGCAAGTACGCATCCCTCTTCACCCAATACAAACAGTCCATGTGAATCGCACTCCTGCCCTTGTACTCCTCCTGCTCCGCCACCACTCCCAAGTGTTCCTCCATACTCAATCCATGCAGCTTTGCGCGGGTTTCGATGTAGGGCCAGTCGAAGAAGTCTCCATTGAAGGTGACATATATGGTTGGCTGGGCGGTCTGCATGTGGTCGAAAAACCGCAATAAGAGCGCTTTTTCGTCTGCCTCATTGAAGACTTTGAACCTGCCTTCGTATTCTGGCCGAGGGGAGTATTCGAAGTCTTCGACGTCTTGACTCATTATTGTCCGATTGGATATTAAAAACCCTTCGCCGTCGATCATGTAGGAAATTAGCATGATTGGGTCTTTTGAGGCTTCGGGGAACTTGAGCGGAGCTTTGAAGGTTTCGATGTCGAAGGCGCAGACTTTGAGGCAAGGGTTAGTGAGTTTGTCCCTCTGCAAAGCTAATTCCAGCGCTCCCACCCTGTACTCCACGCTATACCACAGTCCACACCTGATTTCCCTGTCAATCATCACCCTCGTATAATACGGCACGTCAAACTCCCGAATATCCGTAATGGCCTCCAGGTAGTTTTGCAGCTGTACGTCTTTCGACACATTTCCCAGCATTTTCGCCTTCACATCCGTCCTCACCTTCATAAGGTCATTCACACTTCGGAAACTCACCTTTATATAGGGATTCGTGATCCCGGCTAGATGGTTAGTTTGGCCTAAATCCGTCTTTTCCACTATATCCGCCCGCAGCACCAACCCATGAAATTGCTTCGTCAAGGCATTTTGCACGTCTAATAAGTGCTCGGACCTGCACAGGACGTAGAAGTAAGGCTCGTATTTCAGCACGCTTTTGAAGAGTTGGCCGTTCTCCATGGCGAAGTAGAGCAGGACACATGCAGTTTCGCGCCTATTGTCGGAGTAGACCTTGTGGGGCTTGATGTTTAGGAGGTAGCCGAGACGTCTGGGGCCGTCTTCATATAGCTGCCACCCAAGCCTCGTCTCAATTTCGTCCGTAGTGAGTCTGGAAGTGCTGTTCCCCGGTGCATGCCCATAAATCTCCCCTGTCTTCACCATTATATTGGCGGGAACCCAGTGTATCTGGCCTATTCTAAGGCAATTGGTGGGACTGTGGCTGGGCTACACGTGTGATATGGCTTCTAATATGAACGAACTGCTAGGCGATGTGCCCCCTATCACTAGGCTCATTGCAGGGTCTGCGCTGCTCACTTCGACACTGTGCTCGCTGGAGTTCATCAGCAAATACGACCTCTTCTTTTCCCTCGATCTCATCCTGACCAAGCACGAGTACTGGAGAGTCATCACTACCTTCACCTACTTCGGCGAGTTCAACATCTGGGTCTTCATGCATCTGTACTTCCTGTGAGGAATAGGCAGATTCACGCACTGCAAGCTGCTGGAAGAGAGTTCCTTCCAAGGCAGGTCGATGGATTTCTTGTACTTCGTGCTGCTAGCCTCCAGCGTGATGTTAGTCTGCGCCCACTGGCTCAGCATCCTCTTCCTCTCCGAGTGCCTATTCATGTGTCTAATGTACCTAATGAGCAAGCGCAATAGACACGAACACTTCGCCCTGATCGGCCTGCCAATGATAAGGATCCCAGCCACCTACCTGCCTTACCTGATACTGATACTGGGAGTCACCAATGAGAGACTGCTGGGGATGGCGATTGGACATGTGTATTTCTATTTGGAGGATGTGTACCCCCGACTCCCCACATCCAAGGGGCGGAAATGCCTGCGAACTCCCTACCTCCTGTAACTTCCACCCAGTCAAAAGCTCTTCAGCGTGTTCCTGCAGCGTTAGGCTAAGTCTCTAGTTCAAACAATGGCTGTAGTCAATGCGGATCGAGAAGTGTTACTTCTGCTCCAGCAACATTTTCCCAGGACACGGTAACACCTTCGTCCGCAATGACTGCAAGGTCTTCAAATTCTGCCGTTCCAAATGCTTCAAAAACTTCAAACTCAAGCGAAACCCTCGCAAAGTCAAATGGACCAAAGCCTACCGCCACGCCCAAGGCAAGGAAATGACAGTCGACACAGTCTTCGACTTCGAAAAGCGTCGCAACGTGCCAGTCAAGTACAACCGAGACTTGATGGTCCAGACCGTCCAGGCTGTCAAGAGAATCGGGGAAATCAAGCAGCAGAGACAGCGCAGACACTGGGAAAACAGGGTCAAGAGAGCGACTGAAAAGCATCAGGATGCGATAGATAAGGAACTGGAAGCAAATCTGCACCTGGCTGAGGAGCCCGAGCTGAAGGCTGCAATCACACTCAGACTGAGTCGAAGGAAGCAGGAAGGCCAGAACTAGCTTAGGGAGAGTCTTTAGGCCTGTCCGCTGCCTCCTGCAGTCTCTTTATCATCTCCGCCTGTATCTGCCTCTCCTCCGCCTGCTCCGCCCGCTCCAACTCCCTATCCGTCTCCGCCAGCATCGCCGAAGAATGCGGCAAAAAGCCAACACTGTTCCTATCCATCAAGTCCTTCACATACTTCTCCAAGCCACTGCAGTCCTCTAGTCGTAGACTGCGGATGTACAGCATGAAGTGGAGGTAGTTTGTGTAGGAGTGCACTTCTGTCACGTGACGCTTCCAGGATTCGCCGCGTAGGTCGATGGTACTGCGGTCGCGGCCGCAGATGAGGCAATTGTTGTTTACGTCCTGGTCCACACTAGTGCGTTCATCTCTCAAGTCCCCAAACGCATCAATAATGATACCGAAAACGACGTTAAGAAACACCATTGTGATGATGATTTGGAAGGCCAGGTCGAAAAAGAGCCTCGGCCAGTAGTCCTCTTCCCTGGTTTCCGCCAATTGGTCCCCTAAGCCGCCTGCTAGGCCTACGTTTAGGGTGGATATGAAGCAGTTGAAAAGGTCGTCGCACATTAAATTGACTTGCTGATTGTAATAGTCATGGAACTGCAAATACGCAATCATCGCGAACTGATACACCACAATAGCCATCAAAAGCGCCGTTACTCCCAACAGCACCCAGTTCTTCCTTAGTGCTTTAATGATAGTATCAAAGCGCTCATTCTGCGAAAAGACCCCTAAAAGCAGCAAGGCATAGAGCGGCTGGTAGGAAATCGCGCACAGACTGAGCCCTGCGAAGCCCAGGTGGTAGAGCAGGAAGGAGATGTTGTCGGACTGATAGGCCCGGACTTGCTCGTGACTAATAGTCTCGCCCTGCTCTGCGTAGGGAGACTTGTACCGGTTCAGCTCTGGATCCAGGGCGAGGTCCTTCACATCCTTGCTGCCGCCCTTCGCCACCAGCGGGTAAAAGAGCGTGTAATAGTACGTGTTCCAGTACAAAAACATACCAAACACGTAGAAGGAGAACTGGCCCACGCCCAGCAGCCAGACCCCCAGTTCCATATCAGCGGAAAGGTGGAAACGGTCGTGGTAGTGCGAAGCCCGGATGCTGAACAGCAGAATAAAGTTGATAATCATCGCAAACACGAAGGAAAATCGACTGAAAAACAGCCAATACGGCGAAAGACGCACTACCCAGGACTTCCGGTTCTGCTGGATCGCTATTTCTATTGCGCAAGTCTTCACCCCAGACAACAAGTCGTCCAATTTTTCCTGCCTCAACGGCTGTTTCTGCACAGTTTTCAGCAACTGCTCCCTCGTGTAGTCAGTCAAATACTGCGCTGAGTCCTCCAAAGGGAATAAAAGTCCGTAAATAGTCCCTTCTTTCTCGATTTCCACACTTCTCACACTTTTGATGTAGAACTGAATGGCTTTTTGCACTTCTGCGGAGGGATTGTAGGCTTCGCTGGCGATTGCTGATGCCTTGGCGCGGATGTCGCAGAAGAAAATGCAGAGTTTGATGCAGAGGGAGGATAGGGAAGGGTTTTGGTTGGTGCGGAGGAGCAGGCGTTCAAGTAGAGAAATGTTGAGAGTGTCCGTCATTGTTTTAATGATTTCTGCTTGGTGAGTTCTGGAGTCACTTTCAAGAAGTGCTCTGAGAAGAGCCAATATAGCAGCAGCCACCATCCCTCTTCCCACATCCACAATCACCATTTCCAGGGCTGTATTGAGTGCCTGGTACAGCGCTTCCGAGCACCCGACAGTGCGCTGGTTCTCTGCGTTGGGTCCTGTAATTGCCTCTGTGAGGAAGGAGATGAGCAGGTAGACCACTTTTCGCTGCTGCTTGCCGGGGCTTTTGCCTGTCTTTTTCATGTGGTTGATGACGTGGATGAGGACGGAGAGGAGTTCGAGGGCGGACTGAAGGATGTCTAAATTAGTCTCCGCCCCTTCCATCTGCATCCTCACAAAGTCCTGAAAATCCGTATTACACAAGTCACACCCCACCGCAAAGAAGTTAATATACCCCTCCAAAGCACTATAATGCGGGTTATTCGCGGCCCACACTTCATTTTTATACTGCTCACAAACACGTGCAAAGCCTGATAACACGAAGAAGTAGACCTTGTCTGTAAGGAGCGCGGACAGGATCCGAGCCTTTATATCATGCGTGTTGATTTGCATCATGTACGTGAGATACTTGAGGAGGATGGGTCTGGGAGGACGACTGATGATAAAAAGGTGCAGAAAGTCAAGGAAAACCTCGGATTTCATGAAGGTTTTCACGGCTTTTCCGCGAATTGTATGGCCGTGGACCATTTCTTTGAACAACTCTTCTGCGAGAGTGTACATGGGCAAGTCTAAGTTGCTGGAACTGCCCTGGAAGGATGCAATTACCGCAGGGAGGCAGTTTACAGCCTCCAAAGTCTGCAAAACTGCCTTAGAGCCAGACTCTGGGATGACTGTGAGGACGGATGGAGGCAATTCCAGCCTTGCGAGGGTCAGGTCTAGGGTGGATTTCGATAGAGCGGGACTTGTGCTTTCTAGGAATAGCTCCACTGGCTCATAAGACCGCTTTGGCCGTGCTTTGGCAGTGAAGAAGTCCTGAGAGTCTGCTCCGATAACTGCAATAAATCGACCATCTGCAGCAATTCGGCTCTGCAGCTGTCCGTCCTTCTGCCCGATTTCCCTCAGCAGCTTCCCCAGCTCTGCTTCCACTTCTCGGTCTTTGGCCTGTTCCAAGGCTTCCAGCAGTACTGTGGCGGCTGCAGCCAGCGGGACGAAGCCTGATTTCCTTGCAATCACTCTCCGAAGCGCTTCCAGTTGAGTGCCTTTAGTGGCTGTATACGCGGCAATCATAGCACGCGTGAATGTGGATATATCCTGCGTGTCTAGATCTGAAAGTAGACTAAAGCGACATAGGAGAGACAGACAGTCTGGGTGGGACAACAAGCCTTGAGACCCCGCCAATTGGTCTATTACCTTGCACTTGTACTCATTGTCATAGGCACACACATGTCTAGTGAGCCGCAGTACGAGTGCCCCCAGGGCCCAATCGTTCGTTTTCGCGAGTAGCTCTAGCAGTACTATCAAAGCGTTGGGAATGCCTAGAGCAATGTACAGCTTTATAGTGCTTGCGTACAGGTCTGGGTCTAGTTTCTGTGCCATTAGGGTGGAGTCCAGCCACTTCAGTGCGGTTTTGACGGCTTCCAGTCGGTCTGGGGCATTGGGCCTGTCTGCCACCCAGTCCCACAGCAAGTCCACACTCACTACTGCCTCTGCAGCCTGCACGAGTGCGCGACAGGGCTGTTCTGCTAGGGAGCTGAGCTTGCCAATAGGGGTTTCGAAGGTGTGGAGCGTGCCTATGAGGAAAGCCAGCTGTTCCAAGTGCGGGGATATGAAGGAGTGGTGGGAAACGGACCGCACCAGGGTCAGAAGGAGGCGCAAAAGGATGGGAAGCAGTTTGACTTTCCCCGTTATAATGGACTTTATGAAGGACTTTGAGACTGAAGTAGTGGATTGGAGCTTGAAAAAGGTCAAACAGACCTTCAATCCTTCCAAAGCCGCTCCAAAGCACTTCGCAGCCTCCTTTTCCCCCTCACTCGAGCCAGTCACCAAGTCGCTCAGGACCGCAGTATGCGCCTTCGTCCAGCTCTTCTGCAAAGGGAAGTTTTGCCCCGCAAAAGCAGTAAGAAACGCATACAGTTCCAACACGACTTTCCCCACCTCCTCAGGCCCCAGCAGGAACCCAGCCACCAGGTCTCTGAGTCCACTCAAACAGGCCTTTATGTACTCCAGCAGGCCTGTGTTGCCCTGCTTTGACCGATCCAAGTACTCACGCACGTAGTCCCATTTGTGCCACTCCCACTTTAGCCCTGCGCCGCTTTGGCCGAGGAAGTAGGGCCCGGCACTCATCACTTCCGCACATAGGGGGACTGAGAGGGAGGAAAGGCCACTGCGGTACTTGAGGAGGGAGTTCAGGCGGATCAGGCTGCTCCAGCCTGAGAGTTGGGAGGAACTGGGCAGCTGAGAGGACTGCTGCTCCCTATGCAACACCTTGTCCAAAGCCGTCACTTCGCCCACTTCCTCACCCAACACAATTTCCCTCAGTGCCGTCACCTCCGCACTCACCCCCTTCTTCGCCAACTGCGCATACAGCAGCACCACTCCCGCCGCCTCCTCCGCCTTCCAAACGGACAGATCCCTGCCTCTGTAGCTCAGTCCTGTCGCTGTGAAGCGGAGAGGCACATGACTCAGACGCAATGCAGAGACCAAGCCACTCTGGTGACTGCTCATAGCGCCCAGGATGTAGGTGAGACACTTGACGGAAGTGACGTTTAGGTCGGCTTCTGGGGACTCAGGACTGAGGGAAGGAGCAAGGGTGTGGATGGTCTGTAAGGCCACGGTCGTGCTGCAGTGCACTCCTGAGAATACATCGATTAGGATTGGTTCCCATACTCTGGGCGCCTGCGACACCAACTCCCGCATCCTCTTCTGCTCCAGCAGTCTCCACGCCGCAGTATTGGAGCCATACAGCGCCTGCTGAAAGCTGATATGCGCAGTCCCGGCTTCCAGCCCATACGGCTGCAGAAGCGCCTGCAAAGTCGTAATTTCCGCCAAAGTCAGCAGCAGGCCTACATCTTGAGCAGTCTGCATGAAGGTGTCCAAGGAATTGCGGCTCTCCGCAGTAGATAGCCACTGCCTTAGAGAAGCCACTAGAGCTGTAAAGCGGCTGGAAGGGAGGGACTCTGGGTCTAGGCCAGCTGCCCTACGGATGTAGGCCGACTGCAGGGCTGTCAGGTAGGCCACTATGTCTGGAGTTATCCCAATCAGCTTGAAAGCCAGGTCCGTCAGTGTGGAATTCAGCAGAATCGCTTCAAACTCGTGCAGGTCTGGCTGCTCCACCTCCGCACTCAAACTGGTCTCCAAATCTCTCTGCAAACCCGCTATAAAGGGCAGTCCGGTCTGTTCCCCCTGCTTTCCTCGGCCGGTTTCCACCTTTAAGTGCTGGTTTCCTAGCTTTAGACGCACGAATTGGTCGATTGTCATTGGAAAAGTCGATAATTCGACCAATTCGGCTTCATTTCGCTCGCCTAAAGTACCGTTTGAGGTCAAATAGAGGGCGGAAAGGACGTGCTGGAGCCGGATTTTGCCGTTTTCAGGGTCGGAAAGAACCCACGCTGAGGTCAAATTCCGTTCTTCAGTGAGAGATAAGGGTTGAGAAGGGGACAAAGAGGCCAAAAACATGCCTGCGTAGCGGTTATAGAGGCAAAAAGGCGACCCAAGACCGATGTTTCTCGATTTCAGCTGCAAATACGGCGTCAAAACGTGGATTTGCCAATCAATATCTGTGTCAAATCCGCAGTAAAGCGGTATGGAAGGGTCGGAAAAGGCCGCATTCAGGCAGAAAAAGCCACTGGTTTCGTCCACTGTCAGAGAAACTGGGTCTTCGCCTATTTCCCGCTGGAATTCCCGGCTTAGTCGCTTCAGGCGCACGGACAAGCCGAGGCCTGTGCTGCGCATTACTGTTCTTCGGCCTGCGAAGGGGGCGTCTAGACAGGACTCCAGGTCCATATCTAGGTAGGTGTGGCTGTGCACGTGCAGCAGGGTTATGCGACTGCCGGAGTACACTAGTGTCCCTCCAATCCGTTCGTCCAGTTCAGATGCGTCAGTGGTGTGGACGACTTCTTCCTTGATTTGGAACAGACTCGGGCCTATAAGCCGCCTGCTAGAGACCGGACACAGGCTGGGATAGGGGTGGTGGTCGCAGTACTGGACTATATAGTCTGTTTCTTGGAACCGGGCGGTCAGGTAGACGAGGTCTCCATAGTGAATGGAGGCAGCTGAGCCGTCCAGCGCCATTATAAAGGACAAAGCCATTTCTGGGCTAGCAATGCTCACAGTTGGATAGAGCAGGGGCACTGTTAAAGGAATGGATGGAGTGCACTGGGTGTTGCTAAACAGCTAGATGGGAACTGGCTATAGACTAAAGGGAGAAAGTTTCTTGAAAACGCCTGTAAATTACAGTATTTGTAGGGACCAAAACTACACATATCTCGATGTTTCAAGTGTACTCCTCAATTGCCCTCTCACAATAAGCCCGCTTTCCCTAATTTGCAATTTCTCCTCAACGATCCAAAGTCGACAGATATTGCAATTCCGTCCTTAGTCCCAGCCTAAATAGTCAATATGCTAGCGAACAATGCGAAGTTGAAGTGGAAGTCCGACTTCGACAAGTACGTGATTTTGGTGAACTTCGAAAAGCGCCAGTGGCAGAAGTGCCAGGACGACGACTGG
>Ga0247837_1003244_pt1 | contig 28900 bp, 23 predicted proteins | sample LaCtaG_2_FD_187115 | JGI IMG/M metagenome (GOLD analysis project Ga0247837, IMG submission 187115) | Freshwater microbial communities from meromictic Lake La Cruz, Castile-La Mancha, Spain - LaCruzMarch2015_14.5m | ecosystem: Environmental > Aquatic > Freshwater > Lake | place: Spain: Castile-La...
TGGTGGTGGTCGTGGCGGCTACGCAGGTGGTGGTGGTGGCGGTGGAGGAGGAGGTGGTGGTGGTAAAAAGTGGGATCGTGGCAGCCGTGATCGCGAAGGCGGCGGTGGTGGCGGCGGTGACCGCTGGTAAACCCCCCGGCAGCTTTCCTGCACATTAATTTTCGGCGGAACTCCAATTGGGGTTCCGCTTTTTTATCGTGTTCACGCCCCACTGCATTTCCCCTCTTGCCATTCATAACGCGGCTCCGTACTCTCGCGTGCCATGAATGAAAACAAATCCCCCGTGAACTGGGAGCGCCTGGAGGCGAAGCCCGAATTCCGTGCCCTGATCCGCAGCAAGGCACGCTTCATCATCTGCGCCACCGTCTTCTTTATGAGCTATTACTTGGCCTTACCCATCCTCGTCGGCTACTTCCCCGCGCTGATGAAAACCAAGGTCTGGGGTGAGGTAAACCTCGCTTACATCTTCGCCCTCTCACAGTTCTTCATGGCTTGGATCATGGCCTTTGTCTATGTGCGCGTCGCCTCCCGGTGGGACAAATCCGCCGCCAGCGTCATCAGCGATCAAGCCTAATCTTCCCCGCCATGACCATCTCCCTCATCATGTTCCTAGGCTTCGTGGCTTTCACGTTGCTCATCACTTTCTGGGCCGCCAAGCGCAACACTGGTGCCAGCGCCTACTTTGCCGCCGGGCGCAGCATCACCGGTTGGCAGAACGGCCTCGCCGTCGCGGGCGACTACATGAGCGCCGCGTCCTTTCTCGGCATCTCCGGCATGATCTGCTTCTCTGGGTACGATGGCTTCATGTACTCCGTCGGCTTCCTCGTCGCCTACATCACCGTGCTCCTCGTCGTCGCCGAGCCGCTAAGAAACGCGGGTAAGTACACTATGGCCGACCTGCTCGCCTACCGGCTGAAACCGCGCCCCGTCCGCGCTATGGCATCGCTGAGCACGCTCACTGTCTCCACCTTTTACATGATCGCCCAGATGGTCGGCGCGGGTGTCATCATCAAGCGCCTCATCGGCCTCGACTTCGCACCCGCCGTCATCGGTGTTGGCGTGCTCATGCTCGTCTATGTTGTCTTCGGCGGGATGCTCGCCACCACCTGGGTGCAGATTATCAAAGCCCTCCTGCTCATGGCCGGGGCTATCCTGCTCAGCTACCTCGTCCTCCAGTTCCACGACTTCAGCTTCACCAACTTCTTTAACGCTGTCTCCAAAGCCGATTATGCTGGCACTGCTGAGCCAAAGAACCTGCTCGAACCGGGTCTCAAATTTGGTGTCGCCGTCGCTGGTCCCTGGGGGCCGCTGGATCTCGTCTCCCTTGGCCTCGGCCTCGTGCTGGGTACCGCCGGTCTGCCCCACATCCTCGTCCGCTTTTACACCGTGCCGGATGCCAAGACCGCCCGCGCAAGTGTCGTCTGGGCGATGGCCATCATTGGCCTCTTTTATATCATGACCACCTTCTTCGGATTCGGTGCTGCCACCATCGTGAAAAAAGCCCTCATCCTCACCGCCGATGGCAAGCCGGACACCAACATGGTCGCTCCCATCCTCGCCCAGGTGCTCGGCGGCGAGCTTTTCTTCGCCTTCATCAGCGCCGTTGCCTTCGCCACTATCCTCGCTGTCGTCGCCGGGCTAACCATGAGTGCCTCAGCGTCTTTCGCCCATGATTTTTTCTCAAACGTCATCCATCACGGCAAAGAGAACCGTCCGGGTGAAGAAGTAAAAGTCGCCCGCATCACCGCTTTTGTCGTCGGTGCCGTCAGCATCGGCATCGCCATCTACCTCGGCCCTAGTGTGAACGCCGCTTTTCTCGTCGGTCTCGCCTTCGCCGTCGCAGCCAGCGCCAATCTCCCCGTCATTGTGTTTAGCGTCTTTTGGAAGCGCTTTAACACCACCGGGGCGGTTGCTGGCTTAGCCACGGGCCTCACCTCCGCCATTGTCCTTATCCTGCTCAGCCCTAACGGCATCTTCGGCAAAGCAGGTGCACCTTTCCCCCTGGAAAACCCCGGCATCGTCAGCATCCCCCTTGGCTTCCTCGCCGCCTACCTCGGCACCATCCTCACCCAGCGTGACCTGGAAGCCGAATCCAAATTCGCCGAGCTAACCGTCCGTGCCCACACCGGCCTCGGCTCAGAGAAGGCGACGCAGCATTGAGGCTACCGGCGAGATCAGGCCATGATCTCTCGCAGCACATTCCCATGCACATCAGTGAGGCGCACATTGCGCCCGCTGAAGAGGTAGGTCAGCTCCTCGTGATCCACACCCATGAGATACAGCACCGTGGCCCAGAGATCATAGACGGTGCAGGGCTTCTCCACGGCCTTGTAGCCGAACTCGTCGGTGGCCCCGTAACTCATGCCGCCTTTGACTCCGCCGCCTGCCATCCAAATGCTGAAACCGTAGGGATTGTGGTCACGCCCATCATTGCCCTGCGCAAAGGGCGTGCGACCAAACTCGCCCGCCCACACGACGAGTGTCGAGTCGAGCAGGCCGCGTGATTTGAGGTCTTTGATCAAAGCAGCGATGGGCTGGTCCACTTGGTAGCCCATCTTGCCGTGCCCGTCCTTCAGCGCGCCGTGATGATCCCAGGGGTTCGCCCCATTTCCGCCGCCGAGATTGTGCGCCAGGGTGCTTAGCTCTATGAACCGCACGCCGCGCTCCACCAGCCGCCGCGCCAGCAGGCACTGGCGGGCATAGGCGGCCTTGTTTGGCTGCGGGTCATCCACGCCGTAGAGCTTTTTCGTGATCTCCGTCTCGCCGTTGAGGTCGCACAGCTCCGGCACCGCTGCCTGCATGCGCCAGGCCATCTCGTAGTTCTGGATGGCGGCCTCGACCTGCGAGTTCGCGCCGATCTCGCCCATGAAGCGCTGGTCCATCGCGCCGATGAAGTCCAGGCGCTGGCGTTGCAGGGCGGCAGGCTCGCGCGGCTGGATGTTGCGCACAGGCTCCGGCGCGTCCGCCTTGATGATGGATGCCTGATGCTGGGCTGGCAGGAAGCCATTGCCGAACAACCCCACGCCGCCATGCGGTGTCGTCGCGCTGCCGCTTTGCAGCACGACATAACCTGGGATGTCGCGCGACTCCGTGCCCAGCCCGTAGCTCGTCCACGCCCCGGCGCTTGGATAGCCAACGAATGGGAAGCCCGTGTGCATGAAGAAATTCCCCTGCGCGTGCTCGCTGAACTTTGCCGTCATGCTGTGGATCACACACAGGTCATCTGCCACGCTGCCCAGGTGCGGAAACAGATCGCTTACCGGCAGCCCGCTCTGCCCATAGTTCTTGAAACCCCAGTGCGAGGGCTGCATGACGCCGTTGTTATTGAACTGCGTCCGCGCTGCCGCGAACGGCGGCGGCTGCCCGGCATGTTTGGCGATCAGCGGCTTGTGATCAAAGCTGTCCACATGCGAGACACCGCCGCTCATGTAGCAAAAGATCACGCTCCTGGCCCGTGGCGCGAACCGCTGTGCCCGACGCACGAAGCTGTCTGCCCGCGCCTGCTCGGCCATAAGGACGCTCAAGGCAGCAAGACCGAAACCACTGGAGGCGCGGGAGAGAATTTGGCGGCGGGTGGGGTGAGTGTTCATCGCAGATAGACGAATTCTTTGAGATTGATGATCGAAAGCGCGAGGCTTTCCCAGCCTGCGGTCTCTGGTGACAGACGCTCCAGCCGAGTTTCCAGCGTGGCGATCTGCTGATGCAGCTTTTCCAGGCCGAACTGCCACTGCCGCACGTTCGCGCGGTCGGCATCGTTCAGGGAGTCGAGCACATCGCGCTCGGTGATGATACTGGCTTCAAGCTGGCGGCTGGACTCGATCTGCGTGCTGGTCAGGGCGCGGTCATAGAGGCGTGCGCGCAGGATGCGACCACGCAGGGATTTGTTGCCGCCTGCCATGCCATGACGGCAGCCGAGTAGCACCTCTGCGTCCCCGGCTTTGAACACGGCCTCATCCTCCGTTTTGAAAAGCCTTCCATATAAAACACCGTCGCGATAGCCTGTCACCTTGCCGCCTGTATAAGTGATGGCGACATGCACGGGGCGCTTCGCTGCGTCGCTCTCGACCGGGCCGCGAAACTCCTGTGTGCGCTTGTGATGATCGCTGCCTGCCAGCCATTCCCTGGCGTTGCGCTCGGCATAAACGATGGAGTCAAAGACGCCGCCGCGCCGATCCTGCACGGTGACGACACCGCCGCCCGCCTGGTCCAGCGTGTCCAGCAGCACCCAGGCTTCGAGCGTCTTGGCCTTGAGGTCTTTGATCAAAAGCGCGCTGCGGGCGGAGGCGGTGCGACCGTCAAGTACGAGCGCGCCATGCTCAATGCGGGCGGCACCTTCGAGCTTCAGCGGCAGCCTGCCTTTGAGATCGTTCGCGTCCTTCTCAAAGTCCCACTCCGCGAGAGGCTCCGGTACATCGCTGACGGCCACGGACGGGCGCTGCTCGGTGAGTTTGGCACGCGCAGGGCCGAGCAGCCTGTCCATCTGCTGCTGAATGGTGGCAGCTTCATTTTCGAGACCCCGAAGCTCGCCCTGCTGCCGCATCGCGGCATCGGTGGAACTTTTCACAAAGCACAGGCTGGCGGTGATCTCATCCGCCGTGGCCTCACGCCCAAGTGCCTCGCTGAACATGCGCTGCACGCGGGCCTTTTTATCGGGAAGCCTGAGGGTTGTGCGCGCCCAGTTGGACGCCCATTTCATCACGGTCGGGTCATTCAGCAGAGCAAGCGATTGCGCGGGCACATTGGTCACATCTCGGCGTCCGCGAGTGCTGGAAGGCACGGGCAAGTCAAACGCGGTGAGAAAGGGATCAAGCTGATTGCGGATGACTTTCACATAAATGCTGCGGCGCGGGTCAGCGTCATTCACAGGCTCGCCAAACAGTGTCAGCTCCAGCTTGCCTGATAGCAACACGATGCTGTCGCGGATGGCCTCCGCCTCCAGCCGCCGGATGCCCCAATGGCTGAGCAGTTTGTTCTCCGGGTCTTTCTGCGCGCTGAGCGGGGATGACTGCGCGCTCCTTTGAAAGGCCTCCGTCAGCACAAGCGCCCGGATCATCTGCCTCATGCTGCCGCCGCTGGCGATGAATTGCTGCGCCAGGAGATCAAGTAGCTCAGGATGCGTGGGCAGCTCGCCGAGTCGGCCAAAGTTGTCCGGCGTGCCGACAATGCCGCGCCCGAAGACATGATGCCAGAGACGGTTCACGATCACGCGTGCTGTGAGCGGATTCTCAGGGGCCGCGATAGCTCCCGCCAGCTCTAATCGGCCGCTCTGCGTGGTCTTGAAAGGGGTGGGATTGATGCCATCCAGGAAACGGCGTGGCACGATCTCAGATGGCTGTTTGTGGTCTCCGCGAACAAATAGTGCGGCATCAAAAGAATCCGCCTCCAGCACGCCTGGCGCACGAGTTGGCTGGAGCAGCCGGGCTTCGATTTCCCGATAGCGTGCCAGCAAGGGGGCGGCGGTGGGAATCTTCTTCGCATCGTTGGGCAGCTTGCCGGATTGTAGCAGGGTGTTGAGGGCTTCGGCCTGGGAATCGGTGAGGGTGTTAGTCTGCCAGGCGGTGACCAGATCATGAAACGTATGGGTCATGCGTGACCCATTTAACCCATGCGGCTGCATGTCATCCTTTGTGATGACGACCTCCGTGATGCCGAACCATGAGCGCGCATCCACCTTTGTCTCCGCTGGCATGTCGGCGGCGGTGGCCACCTGGATGAAGATGTCATCTCCCTTCCAGTAGTTGAGGTCCAGCTTGTGCCAGCCGAGCGTGGCATCGCCTTCATCCTTGAACTCCTTCGCCTTGTGGATCGTCCCGGTGCACGGGTAATTTTGCACGACATACTTCGCCTTTGAGCCACCACCGCCTGCCGTGCGCATCCAGAGCGTGCCGCCCTCGCACTTGAAGCGTGGGGACATGAGCACGGCGCGGTCTTTGGTGGAGGTCAGGTCTGAAAAGATGCCGCCGGGATGGATGCGGGAGAGTATCTTCTCGCCCTCAATGGCGATGCTGAACTCTCCGGCCTTCGTCGCGCCTTGGGCGATGCCCTGGCCGTCCGTGAACCACTTGTCGGCGCTCAGGTTCCAGGACTTGAGCGGCGTGGAGGAAACCGGCCCTGCTGGAGCAGGGGGTTCCAGCTTGTTAAGCACATCTGCGGATTTCATCCACGCCTCGACCATCGCCGTTTTGATGTCGTGCTTGAGCCTCGCCAGCTCCGCTCGCTCAACCTTGCCTGTGCCCGGCGCATTCACATCCACGACGGCAGGGTGGGTGCTGGTGAAGATGCCGTAGAGGGCGTAAAAGTCGGCTTGGCTGATGGCATCAAACTTGTGGTTATGGCAGCGCGCGCAGGAGACGGTCAGTCCCTGGAAGGCTTTCGTCACGGTATCAATCTGATTGTCCGTAAACGTCACCATCTCATCCAGCGAGTCCGTGGGCGAGAAGCCATGCAGTACCATTCGTAGCTGGCCGATGCCGATCGCGCTCTCATTGAGGCCGCCCTTGATCCGCGGCTGCGCCAAAAGATCCCCGGCGATGGCCTCGCTTACCCTTTGTGGATAAGGCACGTCATCATTGAAGGCGCGGATCACCGCGTCACGGTAGCGCCAGGCATAAGGGATCGCAGGATCGCCCTCGCTGCCGTAGCTCTCCGCATAGCGCACCCAGTCGAGCCAGTGACGTGCCCAGCGCTCGCCATAGGCGGGAGTGGCGAGGAGTCGGTCAACAAGAGAGGTGAAGGCAGGTTGAGTATGGAGCATGGAGGATTGCTCAAAAGCCTCTGCCTCCTCCGGCGTAGGCGGCAGGCCCGTGAGGATGTAACTGGCGCGTCGGATGAGTGTGCGGGCATCCGCGCGCGGTGCAGGTTTCAGTCCGCTCTGATTGATCTTCTCTAAGAGCAACTTGTCAATCTCACGCGCCAGTTCCGGCGCATTGAGCACGGCTCTTTGGGGATTGCGCAAAGGTTGGAAACTCCACCACTGCTTCCGCCGCTGAAGCACCGCTTTCCAATCTGTCTGCTGCGCCACTTCATCCTTGGTCGGCGCTGTGTCACGCGGGTCAAAGGCACCTTCGGTGATCCATTTTTCAAAGTCGGAGATCACCTTGGCATCGAGCTTGCCGCCGTTCTTTGGCATCTTCAGGTCGCGGTGTTCGTGTCTGATGCTTTGCAAGAGAAGCGAGGTGGCATCTCCGGGCATGATGACCACGCCGGAATCCCCACCCGCCTGCCAGCCGGGGCGCGAGTCGAGCAGCAGGCCGCCCTTTTGCTTCGTACAGGCGCTGTGACATTCGTAGCACTCCTGCGCCAGCACGGGACGGATGCGCGACTCGAAGAAATCGAGTTGCTCCGCAGTGATCGCCTTGAGTTGGCCTAACGAAACGAAAGAGAGAAGAAAAGAAGTGATGCGTTTCATGCTGGCAGCCATCGAGTAACGTCTTTGCGGTCATCATGCCGCCGCCTATTTCCCGAACTTCGGGTACGCTCCCAGAATGGGAAATCTCGCGCTCAACTCCCATCTTCTCTAAAGCTGCCGCCATAGCTCGGTTTGTACAAGGTGAGACCGAGCAAGGGTGCCATCGCGTCAAAGTGCTTGTCCTGCGCATAAACGCGGCACAGGAGGCGCACGGCGATCGTGGCGATCAGCACGTCATTGGCCGGTGCCGTTATTCCGGCGTCCTGCAGACGCCAGTTGTGGCGCGCGGCAGCCACATAGTCGTCCTCGGTTACGCGCACATAGGGCAGGCAGGAAAAGTCAGTGTTTAGCATCTTGCGCTCCTCTTTCCGGGCACCGCCCAGCACTTCGAGCATGACCGGTGAGCACAGAGTGGCCTCATACTCTTCGAGCAGGCCCTCTAGACCGACTTTGACCTCCAGGCTACCCGTGCGCCTGGAGGCTTCAATCCAGATAGAAGAGTCAACGAGAACCATGGCGGGTTAGATTGTCTCCAGTGACTCGATTTGATCGTTCGTCATGGGAAAGTCATAAAAACCTTCCCGTAAACGACGTCCAAACTCCTTCGCGCGCATCCGCTTCACATAATGCTCGACGGCCTTGGCGACGGCGGGACTTTTGTTCTTCTCTCCAGTCAATTCCATGGCGTCGGAAATGACTTCGTCTTCAATATCTACAGTGATTCTCATGTCGAGATAATTCCCTCAATATCTTTATTCCACAAGTAGAAAAGAAGTTTTTTTCTTCTTATTGCTTCTTAATGTGATGCATTGTTCATCTCCATTCATGAAATCCGTCATCGCCATTCACCCAGGACAGCTTGAAATCCTCGATACTCCCATCCCGAAGCCCGGCCCCTATCAGGCGCTGGTGCGGACCGAGCGCGCCTGCATCTGCAACCGCACGGACAGCGAGCTGCTGCACGGCCGCTTCCCGGGCATGGAGGATAAGTTTCCCTTCGCGCTCGGGCATGAGAGCGTGGGCACGGTCGTTGAGGTCGGGGAGAAGGTGCGCCACTTCGCGGTCGGGGATCGTGCGGTGGGTGGGCTGTGCTTTGACCTGCAAATGGAGGTTGTGGACTCAGGCTGGGGCGGCTTTGGCGAGTACACCCTAGCGAACGATCACGAGGCGATGGTGACCGATGGCGTCGCCGATGAAGCGCACGGCTGGTTCGAGGTGTATGAAATCCAGGCCAAGGTGGATGCCGACATCCCGCCGGAGGAGGCGGTGCTGCTCTGCACTTGGCGCGAGGTGCTGGGTGCCTTCCGTGACTTTCATCTGCAACCCGGCGATGACGTGCTGATCTACGGCGCAGGTCCGGTGGGCCTGAGTTTTGTGAAGCTGGGCCGTCTGTTCGGACTCGGCTGGATAGGTATCGTCGACCGTCATGCGGAGAAGCAGGCGAAGGCTCTGGCCTTTGGCGCGGACGCGGTCTTTGCGCCGGGGGAGAAGATTGTGAGAACCAAGAAGCTTGATGCCGTGCTTGATGCGGTCGGTCATCCAGACATTCTCCAGCAAGGTCTGCCCCTGCTGCGGCGCGGCGGCTCCCACTGCATTTACGGCGTGCTGACGCATCCCGTGCTGCACATTGACAAGTCAAAGGCCGACTTCAATTTCAACCTCCTCGTCCACCAGTGGCCCACGCGCCGTTATGAGCGGGAAAGCCAGCCACAACTCTGCCAATGGATACGCGAGGGCAGGCTGACCTCCGCCGATTTCATCACTCATCGCTTCCCGCTTGGGCAAATCATGGTTGCCTTTGACGAAGTGGCGCGGCGCGGGGTGATCAAGGCACTGATTGAGTATTGAACGTATCCGCCTTTCACTCATTCGCGCAGCGGCTGCGCCCTCGGTACCTGGTCCAGCGGTATGCCAAAGCGCATGGTCTCCTCCATGATCTGTGTGCGCCTGGCCTCAATATGGTTTGGGCTGTCGAGGGGTTTGCGGGAGTTGATGATCTTCGGCTGGATGAAGATGAGCAATTCGTCCCGCTGGGTGGTCTTTTCCGTGGTGCCGAACAAATGTTTCAGCACGGGAACCCGGCGTAGGAAGATGCCGCCGCGTGAGTTATTCCCTGTGCGCTCCGTGATGAGACCGCCGAGCACGATGGTGGCACCGTCCTTAACGGTGACGGTGGTCAGCAGCTCCTGGGTGCCGATGGTGGGCACGGTATTGCCGGAGATGATCTGCTCGCCGACGATGTTGTCATTGATCTGGGCGATGCGCAGTGTGATTTCGCTGTCGGAGTTGATCAGCGGCACGACCTCCAGCTTCAGCACGACATCACGATATTCCACGCTGGCGCTGGTGGCGGCTACATTGTTCAGCCCGGCGTTGGAGAGGATATTCACCGGCACTGCGATGCGCTGGCCGCTGGAGATGACGGCCTTGCCATTGTTCGTGGCGAATAGGCTAGGGCTGGAGAGAACCTTGAAGTTCCTGTCCCCCTCCAGCATGTTGATGTAGCGGCTAAGGGAGCCCAACTGGCCGTACAGGCTCATGGAACCAGTGCCGAAATTCTCCATATTTAAGGGGATGTCGAGTGCGCCAGCGACGCCGCCTGCCCCCGATGGGGCGGGGACGTTCTTCTGTCGCAGGGTGAAGTCATCCAGCAGGTTCAGGAAGTCGAAGCCGTATTTGAACTGCCCACCGAGATTGAGCTGGCCTATAATAGTACTTATGTACACCTGCTGTGGCTGCACATCCATTTCCCGGATGAGTTGGTCTATCACTGCGATGTGCTCGGGCGATCCGTTGACGACGAGGCTGTTCGATTGGGGATCGGCGATGAGGAGGGTCTTGCCTACGATCAGGGACTCCGGTGCGGACACGGCTTCCGGGTCGTCGAGCAGGCTGTGGTTGGCACGCTGATTTTGTGATCCGGTGTAGGAGCCAAAGCCGCCCTGGAAGTTTTGGCCGAACGAATTGTTGGAATTTGAACCCTGATTGGCATCGGTGGACGGAGTGTTGGAGCTGCCCGTGGGGCGTCGGCTGCTGCTGCGCCTGCCGCCGCCGATGTTGCCGCTCTCATTCTGAATGTCGGTATCCTTGGCCAGTGCGTTGTAAGCCACGGGGAGAAAGTCGCCGACGTCGAGGTAGTTCAGCTTCCGTTTCAGGAAGGTGATGCTGTCAGACTGCTGGTCCAGCTTTTCGACGAGAACCCGGATGTAGGCAATGTCCACAGGCCGGGCGATGACGAGGATGCTATTGGTGCGGCGGTGGGGGATGACCTTGATCTTGGCGACGCTGGGGTTCGTGTTGGCAGTATTCGCTGCCCCAGGTGCGGTCACCACGGGCGGGCGCGTGCCATTTGGCGCTGCGGGCTGCGGTGTTGTGGCAGGTGGCGCGGCGGCGGTCTCGGTCTTTTCCTCCTCTGCGTAAATTTCATTGATGATTTCGGCGATACTCTCGGCGTCGCTGCGTTCTAGCCGGATCATCTCGTTCGCGATCTCGGCGGGAGCCACGTCAATGACCTTGGCGATATCGTAGATGCTGCGAATGGTGGCGCTGTTCTCCGTGATGATGATCGCGGCGGCGTTCTTCATGGGGATGATAGCACCGTAGGTGTGAAGCTTGATGACCTGCTGAAAGGCTCTCGCGGCTTCATCGGGGGAGATGTGCTGCAGGGGCATGACGTAGTGGCACAGTTCCTCGTTATCAGGCAGATCCTGAATGGAGTTATACACTTTCAAACCCTCCGGCGTAGGGCTTTTTCCTCCGCTGTGGTGGATCAACTTCACCGTAGTGGCGTTCACTGGGATGATGGCATAGCCATTGAGCAGCAGGGTAGCCTCGATGAAGGCCACCGCCTCACGCCGGGTCAGCGCCTGGGGGGCGACGATGCGCAGCGGCTCCCCTTGGAGTGCGGAGTCGAGGATGATCTTCTTGCCAGTGATCTGCGTATAAAATGGGATGATCGCCTGGACGGGCGAGTTCGGAAAATTGACCTTGATCGTCGAGCTATCGCTGACCGGCAGAAAAGGCGCGTCCTGAGCCAAAGCAGTGCCCATCAGCCCAGCAGAGAGCAGAATGGCGGCACGGAACCACGGGCATGGAAAGACGGGGCGAGGCGGCATGAGCTATTGCATTTCTACTCTGAGTGTAATTTCCATAAATATAAACGCAATGCAATTGTTTGATCTTCATAACTATTCAGTCCGGGTCAACTCCAGGGGATTGCCTTCCTGCGACTCAACAGCATCCGCTGCCTGGCTGGCAGCCGCCTTTGACCTCCATGACTACCTCGCCATCGCGATGGGTCGGGATGGGTTTGCCGGGCCGGAAGTGCTCCTCGTGGTCGAGCTTTGCAATGAGGGTGGGGAAGGTGGCGGAGGTGCTGTCCAGCCCGGCTTGTAGGGCCGCCATGAGCGTGGCGGGATTGGCCTCGGCGCGGAGGTTGACGATGAGCTGCCCGCCTTCGCTGGGTTCATCCAGCTGCATGCCGAGTTCGGGGATGTAGTCGCTGCGCACAAGGTTCACGGAGGCCAGCTCGCCAGCGATGCCGTCATACGGGCTGTAGGTCATCTTGAAGTGGGCGATCTCGGTGCCGTCGTTTTGCAAACGCTGCTGCACATCCGTGGCGAGGGCGCGCAGAAAGTCATTGGCATCGAATTCCTCGCTCGCGGACAAACTGACGGTGGCGTTCAGCCAGCCGAGCAGCGCCTCGCCGTCGGCATAGACCTCGTAGTCCACGGTCAGGGGGTTTCGCCGCGCCTGCTCATCGGTCATAAGTTGGGAAAACAAATCCGTCAGGCCCGTTTCCTGCCTTGGTGAAGCGATGACGATCTTTGACTCAGGAAACTCGCGCTCCAGCACGGTGCGCAGTTCCTCACGCTCAGCATCGCTGATGAGGTCGCTCTTGCTGATGACGATGATGTCGGCCTCTTCAAGCTGCTTTTTGAAAATGTAGGCCACCTTGCCGGAGAAGGTGCCGCCTGCGTCCAGGCCGAAGACGCGACGCGCGCGCACCGGGTCCACCAGCACGCTGAGGGGGGCCACCGTGAAGGCGTCCCCGTACATGCGGCGCAGCGGATAGGTGACGGTGGCGACGAGGTCGGTGCAACTGCCCACCGGCTCAGCTATGAAGACATCCGGCTTGGCCTGGTCAGACAGTTTGTTTGCCGCTTCCATCAATGTGTTGAAGCGGCAGCAGAAGCACCCGCCTGCGATCTCCTCCGTGGCATAGCCCTGGCCGCGCAGCAGCTTGGTATCCACCAGCCCCCCCGCTTGATCATTCGTGATTAGGCCGACTCGCAGTCCCTGGTCGGTGAGGTGCTTGGCGAGTCGTCCGACGGTTGTGGTCTTTCCGGCCCCGAGGAAGCCGCCGATCATGATGTAACGGGCTTTGGAGGGCATGGGTTCTTTTGAAACAGTGGGCGCAGTCGCACAGGTGTCTCCGCAGGTCGGTGTGTCCACCTTCCCCTGAAGCAGCGCGAACTGTCCTGCTGCTGAAACCTTCAGCGCCTGCCAGTCGTGGATATTGATGGCCAGGGGTCGGCCTTTGGGGAAGCGATTGCCGAAGTCATCCTCGATAGCGGCTTGAGGGCCGAGATAGACGACCGTCTGGTCTTTTTTCGAGGAGCGGAAGCCGGGCTTCACCGCCTCGATCAGCACCTCCCGCAATGGCACGCCCTCGGCCTCGAAGTAGCCTTTCTCGGAGAGCTTCGTGAACTTGGCACCGCGAAAACCTGCGGCATGGAGCAGTGGAATCAATGCGGGGAAATCCGGCACCTGCTGCACCGCTGCCGCCGGGCCTGGAAGAGCCGGGGAGGCATCGTTCAGTGTGCGGTCTGCGGCCAAGCCATGCAGCGTGACTTTGCCGCCCGGTTTCAGGATGCGCAGCGCCTCCTGGAGCAGAGGCGCGAGATCGAGACGGTCATTGAGAGTGCCTTCTAAAACGACCTCCTGCAGGCTGTTGTTCTCCAAGGGCAGGGGTATGTTTACTGGCTCACCGAGATGATGCGTCCAGCTTGCCAAAGGTGCTGCGTTTTGCGCATCGCCGCCCATGAGCGTGGGCAGTTCATCTTCTGGCGTGTGACCTTCGCCATGATCGTCCGTGTCCTCATGAAAGACATACAGCTCCAGCAGCACGCCATCGGGATCGCGCACCCAGAACTTCGTCTGGCGCGAGTAGCAGCAGGCCACTCCGTCTTCACGCAGCGTCTTGTGCCCGGCTTCTTCCAGGCGCAGTTGGATGGCAACTAGCTCCTCTGAGGACAGCAGGCACAGTCCCACATGGTTCAGCGCGCCCCCCGGTCCGCTGCGGCCCGGCACCAGCGAGAAAACTGCGGGCGGAGACTCCAGCTCAAACTTGGCATAATCAGGATGATGCTTCGCCGGAGCGCGGTCAAAGAGCACTTTATAAAAGGTCACCGACCGCGCGAGGTCGGAGACATTAACGGACAGATGGAATTTGCGGACAGGGACGGTGGTGTCAGACATGCGTGGAACTGGCTCGATGGCTGATGAGATAAACGAATCTCGAAGCACGAGCCATCATCATATTTGCACAGTCGTGTAACTGTCCGACAAGATTTCAAAACTGACATTGGATGTTCACAAAGAAGCTGCGCCCGGCTTCAGGGAAGCCTTCGGTCAATGCGTAGTTCCTGTCCAAGAGGTTGTTCACGCCTGCGCTCAGCGTCACCTGACTTGGGAGGCGCATGGCGACCTTGAGGTTCGTCACGGCCCAGGCACCTGCCTCAATGCCGTAGGTCGTCGAGTAACGTGAACCGTTGTATTCCACGCTGGGGATGATGCTCAGCCACTCAACCGGGCGAATGTCTGCATAAGTCAGGAAGCTGTGACGTGGCGTGTCAATCAGGCGCACATTTGGCTGGCTCTCGTTCTTGCGGTCCAGGTAGGCATAGTTGGCGATGAGTTGAAAGGCATCGCAGGGCTTCCAATCGAAGCCTATCTCCGTGCCGATGTGGCGGCTGCGGCCCACGTTTTGCAGTTGGAAACGCCCCGGCAGTACATTGTCCACACGCTGGATGGTGTCTTCGATCTCCGAGGCGAAGATATTCGCCCTCAGCGTGAGATGCTCGATGGGATCGCCCTCGTAACCCAGCTCAAAGTGCAGTGCGGTCTCAGGCTCCAAATTTGGATTTGGGATGGCCTGGCCGAGCCGGTAGGAGTAGCGGTCCTTGATCGTGGGAAAACGGCTCTTGCGCGTCACGGTGGCGTGCAGGCGCTGGGTGTTGTCCAGCTTGTAAAACAGACCGAGCTGGGGATTCAGCGCACCAAAGGTATCACCACCGAGTTGTGCGCCGTTGTTTGTATCCACGGCTTCCAAAACTTCGCGGTGGTCATAGCTCAGACCGGCAACAACGCTGAACTTGTCGGTGAACTCATGCGTGTCCTCGATGCCGAGGGACCAGGTCGTGTCTTCAAAAACGTAGTGAGGTCCGAGATTGCTGAGCGTGGCATGATCTGGTCTGGCGTGGTTCTGTTCATCATGATGGTCCAGCTTGCCGTGGATGGCAGCTTTCAACGTGTTGTGTTCGCCGAGCCTAGTGCCGACCTCCAGGCTGCCGCCCACGGTCCAGTCATCGTAAAAGCTCTGAAAGGAGGGTCCGGCGATCTTGGTGTTGTAGCGGGCGTTGTCATAGGCAAAGAGGCTGTTTTCAAACTTGTCGTAGTAGAAGCGCGTCTTCACATAAGTGCTGTCGGTGACCTGGGTGTTCGTGATGAGATAGACAGTCTGCTTGTCCCAGGTCGGCCACTGCCAGAAGCGCACGCGATTCAGCGGATCACTGCCTGTGTAGGTGGGATTGCCTTTCTCGCCACGCTGGATGACATAACCAAGAGCGTATTCATCCGTATTGTTCGGTGTGTAGCCGATCTTGGCACTGAACCGCCAGTCCTCGCGGTACGCATTGTCACGGCGACCACCGTTCTCCAGGGCATTGTCTGCAAAGTCGCGCGAGAGCGGATAGGAGTCCGCATTGAGGTACGAGCCGCCCACCTGCAAATACCACGGGCCTTGGCGCATCCCGACATTCAGCGCGGCCTGGTAGCCGCTTTCTTCGAACCAACCCGCCAGCAAGTCGCCCTCCAGAGGCAGCTCCGGCCTGCGTGACACGATATTGATTGCACCACCAAGCGTGTTCGCGCCATAGAGCGCTGAGGAGAAGCCTTTGCTCACCCGGATATCCGCCACATCTGCTGTGGTGAAGCGGCGCAGGTCCACATAACCGTCGTAGGGCACATAAACGGGGATGCCATCAATGAAGACGGGCGTCTGACGCAGATCAAAGCCGCGCACATTGACACCGGCCTCATTGCGCGGGCCGGTGTTGCTCATCGTCACACCGGGGGAAAGGCGCAGTGCCTCGGCGAGGTCGGTGCGCTCCAGCTTGCGAATCGTGCCCGCATCCAGCGTGTCCTCAATGGCATCCGCTGCAGGCTGGTCGGCGTCTGCCGTGACCACGATCGTGCCCAGGGTGAAAGGTTTGGGGTCCGCGGCGAGGGCGATGGGTGAAACGAGAAAGGCCAGGACAAGAAAGGCGCGATGCATGGTCGAGGAGGGTGGGATTGACAGTGACAGGATGCTGCCATAAAAAGCCATCATAATGTCACAAGCAAAAACTAAGCTTCATCCGGTCATCGTTCACCGCATGGCACGCGGCTGGTCGCAGGGAGAGCTGGCGGCGCGCGCGGGTATCCCCCGCACGACGATCAGCGCCATCGAAGGCCAGAGACTCACGCCCTCAGTCACAACGGCGCTTTCCCTGGCGCGTGCGTTGGAGTGCTCGGTGGAGGAGCTGTTTGGCGGCACAGGCTCATCGAAGATCGCGGGCACCGAATGGGCCTGGCCGTCGCTGATGGAACCCTGCCGCTATTGGGACGCGCTCGTGGTAGGGCGGAGTCTGCTTTATCCGGTGGAGTCGCTGGCAGTGAACACCGCGCCACATGACGGCGTATGGCAGGGCGGTGTGGGGCGTGATGTGGCCTCCTCCGGCATCGCGGAAAAGACACTCGTGGTGGCCTGCTGCGACCCTGCGGCAGGCATCCTGGCTGCAGAGTATGCCCGGGCCAGTGGCTTCCGAATGCTGCTGATGCAGCGTGGTGGCGAGGCGGCGCTGACCCTTCTGAAACAAGGACTCGTCCATGTGGCGGGCGTGCATCGCTCCACCTCGGAGAAGCCGATGCGAAATGCGGAAGCTGTGCGTGCTCAGGTCGGGAAAGGTCACCGGCTGCTGCGTCTGGCCGATTGGGAGGAGTGCCTTGTGCTGCCAGGTCATGGGCGCGCGCGTTCGCTGAGTTCGATTGCGAAAAACTGCCGTCAATGGGCGCTGCGCGAACCTGGGTCGGCGGCGCGCGAGTGTCTGGATGAATTGCTAGGAGCACGAGTGCCGTTAGGCCACACTGTCCCCAGCCACATGGCCGTTGCTGACGCTGTGCGCGCGGGCTGGGCTGATGCAGGCGTGTGTGTGCGCATCGTGGCAGAGAATGCGGGCATGAGATGCCTGCTCGTGCGCACCGAGTCCCTGGACCTGTGCTTTGCCGACTCACAATTGCATGATCCACGCATTCAGGCACTCATCAGCTTGTTGCGAAGCCGCGGTCAGCGCCGTCTCATCAGCGAGCTGCCCGGCTATGATGCGCGTCACACAGGCGAGATGATGTCCGCCTAAGATACCTTTTTCCCGGCTGCTTTGAAGATCATCGCCAGAACTCCGATCAACACGGGCACAGGAGCAGCAATTATCAGCGTCTTTGCATAGCCGCCGAACAGGCTCGCGCCACTTTCCAGCAGCAGCGGCCCTGCGGCGGAGGCGAGCACGCTGAAGGTCTGCGCAGCGCCCATGATGCGGCCGAGGTGGCGTTTGCCAAAGCTCTCCCCCAGATGGCAAAGAACGCCACGGTGATGATGCCCGCTGAGATGCCCATCATGGCCGCCAGCGACCAAAGCCCCGCCGCCGTGCCGATGAACTGAAACGCCGCCAAGGCCATGCCCTGCAGAATTAGCGCCGCTCCGAGCCAAACACGCAGCGGCAGCCAGCGGGTGCCCACACCGCCAAACACCTGGCCGATCAACGCGATCAAGGCTGAGCCTGCGAGGAAGTGATGATACGCCTTCTGGTCAAAGCCGCGCTCCGCCAGCAGCGCCTCATTGAAAAGCCCCACGCCCGCCTGCACCGCCGCAAAGAGCGCGATGCCCGCGCTGTAGATCCAGAACGCGGGCTGCGTCATGGCGTTCGCCAAAGTGACTCCTGATGCGCTCTCGTCCTGCTCCTTCGCAGTCGCTGCGGTGAGCTTCCTCAGCAGAAAGGCCACTGGCATCATCACGATCAAACCGACAGCGATGCCGCCCCAGGCAGCACGCCAGCCGGACTGCCGGATGACAGAGCCGGTCACGACAAAGGCTGCCATGTAAAGCACGGAAAGCAGCACTGTGTAAGCCGCCGCCGCACCGCCCTTGCCCTGCTTGAAGGCTTTTCCTGCCGCTGCGATGCTGACCACGGAGAGGGCGCTCTGACCCAGCGCGCGTGTGAGCAGCACCAGGATGAAAAGCGGCACCACAACCGATGCAGACGCGTGCAGACCGCTCATCAACCACACCACTGCCGCCAGCGCTGGAAGCAAAATCAAAGCAGCGGGCCGTGGGCCGTGGCGATCCAGAAAAGCGCCCACAGGCACGCAAGCCAGAGCACCCAGCAGCGTCGCCCAAAGATTGATCTGCGCGTAGCTGTGCCGCGACAGATTTAGGTCTGCCAGTAGCGGCTCCGTGATCAGCCCCAGCCCCTGCGTGCGCCCCGGCAGCGTGGCGAGCATGAGCAGCGCACCTGCGATCACCGCCGCCCAGGTTTCGTGTCTGTTGGATTTGTCAGCCATGAACCTCACCTGAAATACGTCTGCGTCTTCCCGTACTCCGCATAGCGCTCCTGGAGCCAGTTGTGGAAGAAGACGTGGTGCGCAGAGCGGATGTCACCGCCGTCGCGGGCGGCGTTGAAGCTGAGGTAAAGTAGGCGGCGGGAGTGCGCAGAGGTGTTGGCCGAAGAGCAGTGCGGGGTGAAGCCGCTGAAGAAAGCCACGTCACCCGGTGCAAGATCAAGTGAGATGCCACGACTGCGGTCCACCTGGTCATCGCTGAGCGTGTGGTACATGCCATCGCGCGGACTCAGGCAGCCTTGTTGATGGTAGCCGGGGAAGACCTCCGTGGCCCCGCTGGCGGCATCCGAGGGATCAATGGCGACAATGACGGTCATGAAGGACTCTGGGAAGCCTTCCCAGGCGATGAAGTCCTGGTGCATGGCGTAACCCTTTGCGCCCGGCGGCTTGAAGATGAGCTTGTCTTTAAAGAGGAACGCCTGTTCGCCATAAAGCTGGCCCACCATCTCGCTCAACAGAGGCGAACGAGCGATGCCCTTGCACACCGGACTGAGGTCAATGACGGATCGAAACAGTCAAAGCGGCACTCGCCCGTCTCCACATGGTCCTGCCAGCGGCAGCGGATGTTGTTAGACTCCATCAGGTGCGTCAGCGTCAGCAGCCTGTCAGATTCGGCCTGAAGCGCTGCGGCATCAGCGGCGAAGACTTCGTGGGCAGTGACAAAGCCGTCGCGGTGATAGGCGGCGATTTGATCGGGGGTGAGGGGCATGGCCGGAACAAACGCTGCGCTGCAATTAAAACTTCACACCCGCACGCAGGCCGAAGGTGATGGGAGCGCCGCTCTCACCGACAAAGCCGGAGGGGGCGAAGGCGTAGTTGAAGGCCAGCGGCACATAATCGGTGTCGAAAGCGTTGTTCACATAGGCCTCGGCGAACCATCTTTTCTGTCGCACGCCGAGGCGGAAGTTCGCCAGCGAGTAGGCATCCTGGGCGGCGCGGTTTTGGGCGTCATAGTTGAAGGAGCCGATGAACTGGATGTCGGCGCGGGCATACAGGCTTACATTTGCCACCGGCAGCTCAAATTGCGTGCCGAAGGTGACACTGTAATCGGGCGAATAGGGCAGCGAACGACCTGTGAGATTCACACCGCTGTCGGTGGCGTTCGACAGGAATAGCGTGTCCTGCCAGCTCGCGCTGCCAAAGACGCTCATCATCTCGCAGAGCCGGTAGTTCAGGTCGAGTTCGATGCCGTGGCTGGTGGCATCGCCCGCATTGGCGATGAAGAACTGGCCGCCGCCCAGGGGCTGGTTGAGCTGCAGGTCGCTCCAATCTGTGTAGAAGGCGGCGAGGCCGAAGCGCAGGTCGCCATCAAGCGCGCGGCCTTTGACACCCATCTCATAGTTCCAGCTCTGTTCCTCATTGTAGGCCACGGGTCCGGCTGGGTTGAAGCCACCCGCCTTGTAGCCGCCAGCAAAGCTGAAGTAGGTCATCAGCTCCGGCGTGATGCGCCAGCTCACCGCCGCCTGCGGAGTCACCTGACTGAACTGGCTGTCAGTATTGATGGTGGTGGCGGGTGCAATCCCCGGCGCAAAGGCACCGCGCAGCTCGGCGTCCTTGGTTTCATAGTCCCAGCGCAGTCCGGCGGTGATGTCCAGCACCTCCCACAGCGTTAGCGTGCCCTGCACATACGCGCCCACGCCCGTGTCTGACAGGTCGGCATTGGAAAGCGTGCGCAACTGGGCGGGGATGGGGCTGATCGGCGGGTTCAGCGCATTGAAGGCGAACTGGTCGTAATCCGCGTGGAACAGGAACACGCCCGCCTGCCATCCCAGCGAAATTTCCTCGCTCAGCGTGATGGTTTTTCCCGCAGGATTGGCGAAGCGGAACTCCTGCGTCCAGGTCGTCATTTGCTCGTTGTTGAAGCGCTTCGCGAAGGGCAGCGGCAGGTAGTCAAGATCAGTGGCGTCCGTGGTTTCCCACCAGACAAAGCCGGTCGTCGAGGTGAAGTCGAAGGCGTCGGCGTGATAAGTAATCTGGAGCGTGGGCATCAGCACATCCCGGGACGTGAAACCGACGAAATCGCGGGCCGATTCACGCGGACGGTTGCGCAGCGCTGCTAGGTCGTTGAGCGCATAGTCGCCATCCTCCGCCGACTCTCCGGCCAGGATGAAACGCACCTCCAGGTCTTCATTCGGTGTCCACAGGAACTGCGCCTTGCCAAAGTAGGCGCTGCGGCTGTCCAGGTCATTGCCCGTGACCGTGTTATCCGTAAAGCCATCCCGCTCACTGTAGCCGCCCGCGAAGCTGAAGCCGAGCTGGTCCTGGATCAGCGGCGTGGTGACACGTCCGCGATAGTCAAAGAAGTTGTAGTTGCCAAATGTCGTCTCGAACTCCCCGCCAAAGGTCGTCAACGATGGGCGGCGGCTGGTGATGTTGATGAGACCGCCCACCGTGTTGCGCCCGTAAAGCGCGCCCAGTGGCCCGCGCACAAAATCAATCTGCTCGATGTCCAGCAGCTCCAGGCTGGAGGAGTTGGAGTTGAACTGCGGCACACCGTCCAGATAGGTCGTGATGCCAGGGTTGTTCGGCGAGGAGCCGATGCCGCGAAAGCGCGGGTTGCTCAGCTTGCGCGCGCTGAACTCGGTGAAGAAGGTGTTCGGAGCGTAGATAGCCGCATCTTTCACCGTGCGGATCGCGTTCTGCTCAATCACTTCGCCGCTCGTCACCGTGGCGCTCAGTGGCAGGCTGAGTAGGTCGGTGCCCAGCTTCGGCGCGGAGATCACAAGCTCCGGCAATGTCTCCATTGCGGCAGGGTCTTCTTTCTTTGTGGCTGCGGAGCTGGCCTCCTGCGCGGTCAGCGGCAGGGGGCATCCGAGGACGGCAAACGCCGATAGTGTGAGCGGGAGGGAGAGCACTGATTTCATGGCGGCGCGAGTTTTAGGAACGTATGCGCAAATGCGCAAGTGTTATTTTTCCTCCTCCTCACCGTCTCGCTGCCAGTAACATTGTTTACTCCCGGCACAGGGCAGATGATAGCTCGCACGCTGCTAGACAGCGTCGCGCAGCTCCAGCACGCGCTGCTGGTAGCTCGCGGCGGCGGCTTTGACCTCCAGATCGCTGAGGCTGCGGACGCCGTGGAGGATGAAGGGGTCCAGGTACTCCATGCCGCAGAGGCGGGCGGTCTGGTCAAAGGGTGCCAGCAGCTCCCGCATGGTGTAGTGGTTGTAGCCGCCGTGCTGGTAGGCCGCCTCCGGGCCGCCGGTGGTCAGGGCGCTGAGAACCTGCTTCCCGTGCAGGCGCGTGCCGCCCTCGCCGTAGGCAAAGCCGTATTCCAGTACGACATCCATCCACTCCTTCAGGATCGCCGGGGCGGAGTACCAGTAAAAAGGGTGCTGCCAGACGATGACGTCGTGCTCCAGCAGCAGCGCCTGCTCGCGCTCCACGTCCAGATGCAGGGTGGGATACTCCTCATACAGATCGTGAAAGGTGACCGCTGCCAGACCCTGCACGGCCCCGGCCAGGGCCGCATTGATGCGGGAGCGGTGTAGCGCGGGATGGGCGAAGAGAATGAGGACACGGCGGGGCATGGAAGGCATTGAAGCATGAATCTGGCCGATGGCATCTGCCGATGAGACAGTTGACGCCACGCCTCACCCCTTCGACACTACTGCAAGTTATGCGCGGTTTCCCTCCCCTCCAGATTTTCATCCTCGGCCTCGCTTTCGGGCTACTGGCCTTTCCCCTGGCGCGGCTGACCACGGGCTACGTGAAGGAGCATGATGACCACGCTCACGAGGAGCACGGCGACCCGAAGGTGGTGAAGGGCGGCACCGAGCACCCCGAGGGCGAGCATAGGCATGTCGAGGTCGCTGCGCTGATCCGCCTGCGTTTTGCGCATCAGCCGCTGACGGTGAGCCTGAAGCAGGAGGGCAGGGAACTCCTCGCCAAACCCGGCCTGACCGCATCGCCTGTGGAGGTGAAGGCACCCATCGAGGTTTCCCATGACGGCAATGAGATGATCCTCACCGCCACCTGGCCGCCGGGCACGCCGGACACGGCGCTGACGGTGGAGATCGAGCCGGACGGCTTTGAAAACCGCAGCGAGACGCGCTGGTCTTTTGGCGCGGCATTGAACGAAGTCATCACCCTCAAATGGTAAAGCCCGCCACCCATCTCAAGGAGCATGTCTGCTGGGGCGGCGGTGGCTGCGGGCACACGCATCATCATCGCCTGGAGGTGCGCGACCTGCGCGTGAGCTATCAGGACGTGCTGGCGCTGGAGGGCATCAGCTTTGCCACCGAATGCGGGCGCAGCATCGCGCTCATCGGCCCGAACGGCGCGGGGAAAAGCACGCTGCTGAAGGCGCTGGCCGGGCTGCTGCGTGCGGATGCCGGCAGCATCCTCTGGCGCGGGCAGCCGCTGACGCGCAGCAGCCACGAGATCGCCTACCTGCCGCAGCGCGGGGATGTGGACTGGAACTTCCCCATCACCGTGCGCGGCCTGGTGGAGATGGGCCGTTACCCGAACCTGGGCTGGTGGCGGCAGTACTTGCGGCATGATGCGGAGATCGTCGAGCGCGCGCTGACGGCGATGAACCTGCACGAGCTTCAGGACCGCCAGATCAGCGCCCTGTCCGGCGGCCAGCAGCAGCGCGCCTTCATCGCCCGCGCGCTGGCCCAGGAGGCGCATGTACTGCTGCTGGACGAGCCTTTCACCGGCCTGGACAAGCCGGCGCAGGACAATCTGGCCCGCCTTTTCAAAGAACTCGCCGCCGAGGGCCGCCTGCTCATCGCCAGCCACCACGACCTGCAGACCGTGGCGGGCAATTTCGACGACGTGCTGTTCATCAAGCGCAGCCAGGTGGCGTTCGGCGAAGTGGCAGCCGCGTTTACTGCGGGCAACATCAGCACGGCCTACGGCAGCACGGGGAAAAGTTGAAGCCGAACATCGAACTCCGCACTCCAGAATGCCCGCCGACCTCCCCTCCCTCTCCGAGTTCCTCTCCGAGCCTATCGCGAAACGTGCGCTACTGGCCTGCCTGATGATCGGCTTTGCCAACGGCTTTGTCAGCGCCTTCGTCGTGCTGCGGAAGTCGGCGCTGAAGATTGGCACCCTTTCCCATGCGCTGCTGCCGGGCATCGCGCTGGCGGTGCTGATGGTGGGGCTGACGCAGTGGAGCGCGCTGGCGGGGGCGATCTTTGCGGCGCTCATCGTCGGGCTGGGGTCCATCTTTCTCTCACGCACCTCGCGCCTGGATCAGGACACCTCGATGGGCATCCTCTACACCACCGCCTTTGCGGGCGGCTATCTGATCCTGACCCAGCTCAACGTGCGGCAAAAGCTGGACGAGTGGCTGTTTGGCAGCATCGTCGGCATGGCGGACAGCGACATGTGGATCGCCTTCGGCATCAGCGTGGTGGCGGTGCTCACGCTCACCGCCCTGCAGCGGCCGCTGCTGATCTATCTGTTTGAGCCAAACATCGCCGCCAGCCTGGGCGTGCCGGTGCGCTTCCTGAACTACGCCACCTTTGCCGTGACGATCCTGGTGCTCATCTCCTCCCTTCAGGCAGTGGGCTGCATCCTCAGTGTCGGCCTCATGGTCGCGCCTGCGGCCACCGTTTACTTGCTGACGAACAACGCCCGCGCGCTGTTCTGGGGCGGCGGCCTGATCGGCGCGTTCGGCTCCGTGGCGGCGTTCTTCCTGAGCTACCCGCTCGGCTGGTCCGTCAGCGCCACCATTATCCTGGTGCTCGGCGCGCTGTTCCTGCTGGCCTACATCATCAGCCCCCGCTACGGACTATTCAGCAGGCGCGGGCGGGTGTGAGCCACGGCCTCATCACAAAAGCACACAAGACGGCCATTTCCGGGTTCGCAATGTCTGTGACTGCGCGTTTAATCCTGCCCTATGAAACCCCTCGATCTCCAGGTCAACGGCTATGCCGGCACCGACTTCAACCGCGACGGCCTCACGGCGGAGGCGCTGCACCATGCCTGTGTCTGCCTGCTGGAGGACGGCTGCGACTCCATCCTCGCCACCTTCATCACCGATGAAGTCAGCACGTTGGAGCGCCGGATGAGCACGCTGGTGAGACTGCGTGAGGCGGACGCCCTGGCGCGCGCCGTGATCGCCGGCATCCACATTGAGGGGCCGTTCATCAATGGGGAAAAAGGCTACGTCGGCGCGCATCCGCCGCAGTGCGTGAAGCCCGCGAACATCGAGGATGCCAAGCGCCTGCTCGACGCCGCAGGCGGCCTCACGCGCATCGTCACCCTGGCCCCGGAGTGCGACGAGCGCTTCCACGTCACCGAGTTCCTTTCTGAAAACGGCATCACCGTCTCCGCCGGGCACTGCAATCCCTCCCTGGATGTCCTGCGCGCCGCCACGGAGCACGGGCTGAGCATGTTCACCCATGTCGGCAACGGCTGCCCGATGCAGATGCACCGGCACGACAACATCATCCAGCGCGCCCTGGCCCTGCGGGACAGGCTCTGGCTGTGCTTCATCCCGGACGGCGTGCATATTGAGTTCTTCGCCCTGCTCAACTACCTGCGCTGCGTCGGCCTGGAGAAAACCATCTTCGTCACCGACGCCATCTCCGCCGCGCGTCTTGGGCCGGGGGATTACACCTTGGCCGGGTGGGACATCAAGATCGGCGCGGATCTCGTCGCGCGTTCCCCCGACGGGTCGCACTTCGTCGGCAGCACCGTCACCATCCCGCGCATCCTTTCAAACGGCCAGCAAAGCCTCGGCCTGAGCAAGGCAGAGCTGACCCTGTTGCTAGACACCAACCCGCGTAAAGCAGTCGGGCTGATGGCCCAACCGTAGGCCGGTCGTGTTTGGCAGCGGTGATTTTTTTGCGTGGCGATGCTTCTTTCCGCCAAACATGACCGGCCTACGGGTGTCAGTATTTTGCACCATGATCACATCTCCCCCCTGTAGGCGTTAGACTTAGTCAGGCAGTTGCCACTGACCCCGTTCTCCCCCGCATCAAATCGCCACCTGATTGTAGATCATGGCCAAAGTTACAGGATTTACACGATTCACAGGATGAACAGGATTTTTCAGACCTGTTAATCCTGCCCATCTTGTGAATCCTGTAGCAATCAGCCTCTTATCATTTTGATGCGTAAGCCCTGCGCGACACACCCGCCGAACGATTCTTCTATTGCGGCACAAATTTTCTTGCCAAGAAACGCGAAACCTGATGACGCTAGGCATCGTCGTTTCATCCGCCACTCATGCTGCGGGTGCGGTGTTCAGAGCTACCTTGGTTTTCCCCTATTCCAGCCGCCAAAACTTTTAACCTGCCATGCTGAAATGCTATCCAGCCATACCGAGACGTTATCCAGCCTCATGAAAAGCTTATCCCATCATGCTGAAGCGCTATTGAGTCATATCGAATCGCTATCCAGCCACACGGAAACCTTATTCCACCATGCGGAAACGCTATTCTGTCATGCTAAAACGCTATTCAGCCACACGGAAACCTTATTCCACCATGCGGAAATGCTATTTTGACACATTGAAACCTTAATCCGAGCCATTTTAGCCTTAATCCGCCCTATTTTTCTAAAAACTGACCTTTCACCCACTCTAACCCACCCCACCAATATGCCAGACACACCCGCACCCACCCCAGCGGCCCCTGCCGCAGACAAGCCCAAACGCTCCCGCAGCCTCATCAACCAGGGATTCCTCGACGAAATCGCCGATTCCCGTGAAGTCGCCGCCGCCGCTACTGATCCCGCCCACGCTCCCAGCCTGGCCGAGGTTGATCTGGATCCCACCCTCCCCGGTGCCATCACTGCCCTCGCTGCTGAAGTGGAACAAGACCTTGGCGACCTCATCGGCACACGCGCCGCCAATAAAGTCAAAACCGGCGAGCACGATGCCGATGGCGAAGGCATCCTCGCCGCCCTGGCTCCCATCCAGTCCGCCGCCAGGCGCAAATACAAAGGCGATCAGGAGGCCATGCGCAAAGCCTACGGCATCGGCACCACCCTCAGCAACGAAAGCCCCGAAGACATCGCCACCTTTGCCACCGGCGTTTTGAAACGCCTGAGTCCCGGCGAAAACAACGCCCCACCCGCCGATACCCTCCCCGGCATCAAACCCGGCCCCGGCGGTGCCATCGCTACGCTGGCCAAAGCGCTCGCCAAACGCGGAGCCACCCACACCGCCCGCACCACCGAGAAAAACAAAGCCACCACCACCCTGGAGCAGATCACCGCCAAGATCGAAACCCTCACCACCCACCGCAAAGAAATCCAGCTCGCCGCCGACCAAGCCTGGCCCTGGCGCAAAGACGGTGTCGAAGCCATCCGCAAAGCCTTCTTGCTGCCGGTGGATCGGCCTTTGAGTGATTGAGCAGCGGTGACCGGCAGGCTGGGCTGAGATCATCCGCCTGGCGGGTGATCTCCCCGCCTGCAACGCTATCGCAATGCGAGCAGGCCCACGCCTCGCCTTGGCGAGGTGCGAGACAGCCTGCCGCAGGCAGCCCGAAGGGCGGCCTGAGCGTGAGGCGCGAAGGTCGGCAATAAATCTCCGTGGTGCGCACCTCATTCACCCGCCTTCGTTTCCCGTTCTTGAAAGCAGTCGGATCGAAAGAGGATTTTCAAGAACCTGCGCAGCCGGGTGAACGCGGGTTTGGAAAGCTCAAAGCCGATGTCAAACTCGTGTCCGCCGTTCGAAACCACCCGCACCCGGTCACGCCACAGCTGGATTTCGGTGACGCTGTAGCCGCCGTCGTCAGCTTGCCCGTCATGGAATTCGAGCTGTACCGCGTCGTCGAACTCAAAGTTCGCACTCAACAACAGGTAAGGAGAGGCTCTCTCTCGGTAATCCGCATCAGGATCATCCTTCACGGAGTCGAAGGTGACTTGAACGATCTCATAGTCCATCGCCTCGTTGCAACTGACTTCGACGGCTTTGAATTGAATAAGGCGTGGCGGCATGGCTGGTGTGCTTTGGATGATTGCTCAACGTGCTGTACTTCTCACAGCCCGTCCAGCGGGCTGCGCGTCCCGGTGCCGCCACCCGCCATGACATGCGTGTAGATTTGCGTCGTCTCCACACTCTTGTGCCCCAGCAGGTCCTGCACCGTTCGTATATCCGTGCCGTCTTCCAGCAAGTGGGTGGCAAAGGAATGCCGCAGCGTGTGGCAGCCCACCTTCTTGGTGATGCCTGCCTTCTCCCGTGCTGCCTTCAGAGCGAGCGTCAGCGCATTTTCATGCAGGTGGTGCCGCCGCTGGATGCCTGTTTCTGGGTCCATGCCCGTCTGCTTGGATGGGAAAAGCCACTGCCAGGCCAGCTCTTTGCCTGCGTTGGGATATTTCACTCCGAGCGCCTCTGGCAGCCAAACACCTGGCAGATTAGCCGCCCGATCCGCCTCCCACAGCGCCCGCAGCCGCTCCACATGGCTCATGATCTCAGCATGCAACGCTTTGGGCAGCATGACCTGACGGTCTTTTCCGCCCTTACCATCCCGCACCATCAGCACTTTGCGGTCCAGGTCCACATCCTTCACCCGCAGCCGCAGGCACTCCATTTGCCTCAAACCCGTGCCATAGAGCAGCCGCAGGATCAGCCCCGTCGTCCCCTCCGTCACGCCCAGGAGCCGCCGCACCTCCTCCCGGCTGAGCACCACGGGCAGATGGCGTGAGCGCTTTGCCCGCACCCCGTCCACGCCTTCCACCGGTTGCTCCATCACCGCACAGGTGAGAAAGAGCACCGCGCTGAATGCCTGGTTCTGCGTGCTAGCACTCACCCTCCGCTCCACCGCCAGGTAAGTCATAAAACCTTCCACCGCCGCCTTGCTGGCAGGTTCCAGCTTCTTTTCTGCCGCCCAGCTCAAAAACCGCCGCTGCCAGCCCAGATACGACTCCACCGTCCGCAGCGCAAACCGCCGCACCTTCATCGTCTGGGTGGATTTCTCCAACCACCCCTCCTCATTTAACCCCGCTCTACCACTTACTCCCTTCGTGCTTTGCGGCCTGCCCAGTTCCCGCTCAGGCCGTTCAATGTTCGATGTTGAATGTTCAACGTTCAATGTTCCATCCATTCCCCGCGTCTTCACCCGGAAGCCCACCTCCACCCGCCCCTCCGCATCCGGCGCGGCGATGTGCCAGTTCTCCGTCCCCTTTTGGAAGCAGCGCAGCGCCTCCCGCGCCTGGTCAAGCTGCCAGTCCTGTGGCGGCGGCACGCTGCTTTTCAAATAGCGTCCGTAACCCTCTAGCGCCGATCTCAGCGTCGTTTCGGGCGGCAGGGTTTTGCAGAACTTCAAAAAACGCGCCATCTCCACGCCCCACCAGCCCAGCCGCCGTTCCCCATCCGCGTTTTCTGGCATGAAAACCCCCGCAGCCTCCACGACCCGCCTCACCCAAGGCTTGACTTCCGGCGACTTTTTGGCTTCTCTCGGCTCATTCATAAAAATCCTTTCTTTTCGTGAACGGCCTCCTTTTACCTCAACTCAACCCGGTTAATCCACAGAAAACTGTGGACGAATCTGATTCGTCCACAGTTTAGTGTGGCTATACCACGTTGAACTGAGCCGCTGCGCGGAGGGGCGTGAGGGGGCTGTGCGTAAGGAGTAGGCTGGGGGTCTATGTCACCTCTAC
>Ga0247837_1003245_pt1 | contig 28896 bp, 33 predicted proteins | sample LaCtaG_2_FD_187115 | JGI IMG/M metagenome (GOLD analysis project Ga0247837, IMG submission 187115) | Freshwater microbial communities from meromictic Lake La Cruz, Castile-La Mancha, Spain - LaCruzMarch2015_14.5m | ecosystem: Environmental > Aquatic > Freshwater > Lake | place: Spain: Castile-La...
TCTTTGCTATTTGAGGATTTTCCGCTTTGTGAAATTTTATACGGGAAAATTGCTTATTTCATAGCTGTATTTCCCTTAAAAATGCGACTTTTTACTAATAAATGAAGTTTAGGCTTGACGAATGCGTTCTAAGCTGCACAAAGTCGCAGTAAAGCCGCTCACTACAGTCTCTATATCAGCCACCCGCTTTTCCAGTACTCGCATTCGCTCGACCATAGGCCTGAACTCTCTTTTCCTCTTCTCTACTTCTAACTTCGCACATGCAGCCGCAAACATACTCCCGCAAATCGAACTAAACCTCGCTAGTGCGTCTCTATCCACAGTCTCTGCCACTTGTGCTAGTTTGCGTATGCAGGACAGACTTAACTCTCTGCTCAGCAGATGGTCACTGTACTCTTCTAGTAGGGAAGTGCGAGACATTTCCTTCCAAATGTCGCTTTTGTCGAAATTGGGTATTCCCAGGACTGCTCCAAATGCCACTTGCAAGGCTGTTACTACTATTAGTGGCGGACGGGGATAAGCTCTGACCTCCGTCCAATCAGTTTTGCTGAATTTCCAGGCTTTGATCAACTGCACAAGAGGTGCGAGCCGAGTTTCCTCCTCCGCTAGTGCGTGCACAGGCATTTGACTGTGCAGAAAAGTGATTTCTTGCAGCAAAGTGGCGATTTGCCTTGATAGAATGGGAAGAGCAGTGATGGCAATGGCTTTGCTGGCTGTCACTAGGGTCACAATGTCTCGCGGTCTGAGAAAAGGCCAAATTTCGAACAGCCACATTAGACTTGGCACCCCGAAAAGCTGATTTTCCATATATATTCCTTATATTCGGCAATAGATTCTGCATTACCAGCAATAACCACCCGAATTCCAGTGTCAGCTCAAGAATGAGGAGATCTCTAGTCAGCTAATCTGGACCCAAAGGCTATTTCTTGCCCGCTTTGGGATGACTTCCAGCCTTCTTTGCTGCACTAGGATGGGCGGGAGCTGCTCTGTGAGCTGTGGCCCGAGCCTTCCTCACCTCTTCAGGCATTCCCTGCAGTGCCCGCACATACACCCTCTTCTTTCTCTCCACCGCCTTCACCTGTTCTTGCAAGTCCCGCCACGCCAGTAGAGCCGGACTTTGGTTCTGCTGCAGACTCAAGTAGTTCTGCGTCATTTGCACGAGAACTCCGCAAGCAATACTGACATTTGCGGCCTGTGCATAGTTAAACCAAGCAGCGGTGTAGTCTGGGTTCGGAGGGATTGTATGCACTGAATCACTAGCGAATTTCTGCTTGAGACTGTCCACAAAGCCACTCACGCGGATAGCTGCTTTCACCTCTTTCCAAGGAAGTGACTTCCGCTTTTCGTTGTAGAGACAAAGAACCACGTTCAAAACCTGTAAAACCATTTGCGGCGGATTCGCGAAAGAGGCCACTTCCGCCAAACTGTTAGGCGAAATCGCCTGCGACAGAATATTTTGTCTCAAGGGTTCGAGCAATAGGTACTCAGTTTCGCCTTGAGTCCTCGTCTCTTGAGGGACAGCGTTGACCAGCGCCTGCGTCTGCAGGTCATAAGCAGCCACTAGTTCGGTAAGGAGGGAAGTGATGAAGGATTGACTGGCTCGGCTCACTGCTCGGAGTTGGAGTAAGTCGCGAGGGTGGAGGAAGCCTGCGATGCTGAAGGTCCATACAGGCCGAGGGAGGCTGGCGAACGTAATGACCATTATTAAGGATTCCTTGCAGCTTTGTGTACTGGGAAATTGCACGTTGCCTAATGTGATTTTACCCTTTAGTGTCCCAGTGTCGGGCTGTTAGTGTGTGAAATGAGTCTTAAGATGCGTTTTCCAAATGTACTGAATACGAATGTGAATTGAAGGATAGTGCTGGAGACAGAGTGAAAAGAGATAGGTAACAGTCACAAGCAATGAACCAACAGACATCCATTTGTCCTTCAAACTTTCCGCTAATATGATTTGTCCATTTCCCTGCCTCCTGATTTCCCTCCCCTTCCCCCTCGAACCTCCTTTCTCTTCCCCTGTCTCCCTGCACATTCTATATCCCTAACTTCCTCGACTTTCTGTCCGAATCCCTATAATCCCTCAGAAATGGACATCGACCTGCAGACCCTAGGCGACCCCAGCCAACACTTCGGCGACCTCTACGTCCTCAAGCAGCCCCTCGGCAAAGGCTCCTTCGGCCGAGTAATGCGCTGCATCAACAAGGAAACTGAGTTGGAGTGCGCTGTGAAGATCATTAATAAGACTGAACTGACGATGGATTTGGAAGCGGCGACGAGGGAAGTGCAGATATTGGCGAGTTTGGATCATTCGAATGTGGTGCGATTTCAGGGGATTCATCACAACAAACATCACGTTTTCATTCAGATGGAGCTGCTGAAGGGTGGCACCTTAGCGCAACTACTGAAGCGCAGGAGCCTTTCCGACGCAGAAGCAGCCGTCATTCTGCGAGGCATCCTTAGAGCCGTCAGTTACCTCCACAGCAGAGACATCCTGCATAGAGACCTCAAGCCTGACAATGTCATGTTCCTCAATGACGATCTCAGTTCAGTGAAAATCGCGGATTTTGGCCTAAGTGCGAAATTCGGTCAACACATATTCGCAAAGACCTTCGAAGACATGTGCGGCACTGTCGCCTTCATGGCCCCCGAGCAAATCATGCACCGAAACTACGCAAAGCCCGTAGACATCTGGAGCTGCGCAATTATGCTCTTCATGGCAATAACGGGGAAGCACCCTTTGCTGTCCCAGGGCGATACAGTGGCGGAGTATACGCAGAAACTGCAAAATCCAATGTGGGAGTTTTCGAGCGATTTTAACCCTTTGGCGAGACAGCTGTTCCTGCATATGACTAATATGCAGCCGCTGGAGCGATATACAGCGGACCAGGCCTTGCGCCATCCGTGGATTACGCGGGAAGAGACGGAAATCCCGAAGACTTATTTGGAAAGGATAGCAGATTACAACGCGATAAGTCAGCTGAAAAGGCTGGTGAGTGCTTTGGTGGGTGCAGGGGCGCTGCTCTATCTACAGCACGGTAAAAAGCCGCTGTATGAGGCCTCTTCACTCCCTGTCCCCAGCATATCCGAGCCTCTGCCTGTAGCTTCAGCAGCTTTACCTGCTCGCAAGCCCTCCCTCAGTCCCAGCGCAGTCTCTCCCTCCTACCTCCACTCTCTGCAGCACCGCAACACTGTCAAGTTCGACTCTGTCCGCAGAAATGACTTCCGCAGGCGCAGTACAGACCTGGTGAGTATCGGCTTCGCTCACAGAAGTCCTGCAAGGGACCTGGACAAATACACTCATTCGCCAGCACCGCTGAAGTCGTCCACTACCCTCAGACCCACTTACTCCAGCTACCTAAGAAAGCCCAGACTTTCACCCACAGTTGACCGCAAGAGCGGCTAGCAGATTAACAACGTTATTATTGCATTTAGCCTGCTGGACTGACTCCACTCTAAAGGCAGCTATTACTGCGCGGGTAGCTTTCCTACCTCATTTCCCTGCACTAGGAGTGACTCGCCCATGTTGCGTTGGGAAGATATGCAGTGGCGAAGTCCATATATCAAGGTAAGGATGGCTACACTGCACAGCAGTCACTGGCTACACTGCACAGCAGTCACTGAGTCCCAGCCTGCGCGCTGGGAGACATTCGAACAGGTGCGAAATCAGGAAGATTGGCAACTGGTATGACACAGTGGCAGGCAGGAGCCTTGTAGACACTCTCCGCCCTTGCAACGCACCAGCAATGCCCCGAACCCCCGTCTTCTAGTGCCCTTCCCCCCGTTTCCTGTCAGTCTCCACCAGCCATTGTAATAAGATCAAATCCCAAGTGACCCTCTACTCCCCGAATGTACTCAAAGACACTTACTCTCAAGGCTGCTTCCAACAGCCCCTCGACTTCTGACTCCGACGAAGGCGCGCGCTCACACCACGCCAAGCCCCTTTACCGACTTGCACCTGAACCCACTGCCCTGCCCCTGCCTTCTCTCAAGCTGCTGCGCCTGCGCAAGTAGAGCTGAGGTAGATAAGACAGTTAGCCAGTGTAGCTTGGGCAACTCCCGGGAAATTGAGAGTCTGGGAGAAGTGGGAAAAGAGGGGAAAGGAGGGTATTAGGGGAAAGTTGGGACTAAGAGAGGGAAGGGAAGGAGGGGATGTGGGGAAATATTGCCATTTGGCGGCATATCGGTATAGACTTTGGCTCACTGCCTGCTATTAGCGCCGCATCTCTAAGTCTTTCCCAGTCACTACTACATACATCTCCTACTCAAAGATCCGATCATCCGCAATTCGGTACTTATTGGCGACTCCGGGCACCACAGCCATAGCCGCATTTCTCCTCTTGCAAAGGCAAAGACAGCAAGCGAAGTAGCACACCAGGTACAACTTCGTCCGAGTGGAAACGCGGCTGGACTTGCGGGGTGGAGGCTTCGCTTGGACAGAGGGGTTGGTCGGAACTGCTGCCACTTCTTGCTCTTCAACAATCACTTCCAGTTCGATTTGGTTCAGGTCCAGGTCAGCGCATAACTCTGGGAGCTTGATTGGTACTCTCCTGGACGAACCCACGACAATCGAGTCGTGTGACTCTGCTCCTGAGATATCAGTGCTGCTGTCCATCTCCTTTAAATAGAACTTTCAAGCAGTGCGTCTCTTCTGCTACTGACATCCGCGGAGCTCTTCCTAGTGCTTTCTACCTCAGACAGGTTTCTACGACTGCCAAGTCTTTTCAAATGCGGCAGTACGCTATGACTGCATGTACGCTCTTAGAATCTTAGGTGCTGAGATGGATAAAGCTGGTGTATGATTGGAAGTCACTTTGAACGAAATTTGGCTGAGAGACATATAGACTGCGGCCAATAAAGCAGCTTATGGGCTATTTTCTCAGAATTTAAGCTTGACGAGCCATGGTTAGAGCAGTTTCTTTTCTCATTTGAAATATAGATTTCCATTTCCCCTTCGCCAACTTCCGTTTCACCCAAACACAGTCCTTCCAGCTCTCAAACAGCAGCCCACTCCTTGGTCTGCAAGTCTGTTGATCCATGTTTCTAACGCTTGTCTAATATGCTTCGAGTTCCCAACCTGAACTTGACCCGCTGTGACCAGATTTCAGACATCAGCAGCGAAGGTGAGTTCGTGCCTAACCCGGAATACGAGGATTTCTGCATCAAACTGCCCATCTCTGAAGAGAACGAAACTCGCTCTTTGCTGTTCCGTCGCACACCGAACGGGATCATTGTCTACGACTCCAAAGCTCGCTATAGTGACGACGACCGCCCCAACATCCAAATGCGTCGATTGCCCAAAGATTTGACAGAGGACATACAGCGAGACGCTGAGAAATGCCCCGAATTCGGTACTTTCCACCCAGACCGCGTGAAGTTCCTCACAAGTCCTGCCTACCTCCCTCAGAAGTATATACACGAAGAGTACACTTTGGTGATTCCCTCTGCCGCACTCCGGTTCGACTCGAAGTTCGAAAGTGGGAACTTAGCCAGGGCTGTAATGCTGGATGAGGACGACTATGAACTGCTGCTGGACTATGACACTGAGACGAAGGGGTATACTCAGTGGTACTATTTCTCTGTGGTGAGCCGGAAGCCGAGTCAACGAGTGCGATTCAGCATTGTGAACTTGATGAAATATGAGTCTCTGTATAACAACGGACTGCAGCCGCTGGTGAAAGTGGGGCAAGGGGAGTGGACTAGAGGGGGGAACAGCATTGCCTACTATCAAAACTCACTCCCTCGACATAACCCTAACCACGACCCGAAGGTGCCCTCCTTCCACTACACCCTCACCTTTACCTACGAACTCGCGAGTGCGGGGGAACCCGTCTACTTCGCTCACTGCTACCCATACACCTATACTGACTTGCTCACGTATATCCACAGCTTACAGCTCAACCCCGCACTTGCTACTCGCCTGCGAGTCGACACACTCTGCAAATCACTCGGCGGCAACGACTGTCCCCTGCTCACTATCACAGACCATGTCGAAAGCTACATCCCTTGGACAGATGAGGAAACTATAATGATGAAATCCGCTGCAGGGCGGAAGTTCCTGCGACAACGTGCTTATCGTCTGGACAAATCTGCAGGTAAGCAGTCAGACAGCTAGAAAATGAACACCGCCAGAAGAAAGGAGTCGCTCTAACAGCTCGAGTGCACCCGGGAGAGACGAATTCCTCCTATATGATGAAGGGAGCGGTGGACTTCCTGCTTAGTGAAGGGAGAGAAGCGGCCTTGTTGCGGCGCAGATTTGTGTTTCGAATAGTCCCAATGCTCAACCCAGATGGGGTCATATACGGAAATTACAGGTGTGGACTGCTGGGAGTGGACTTGAACCGCAGGTGGCAGAGTCCTAGCAAGTTCTTGCACCCCACAGTCTATTACACCAAGCGATTTCTGCAGTACTTCTCCGAAACGCACGAAATCGCGCTCTTCTGCGACATGCACGGGCACTCGATGAAGAAAAACATGTTCGTGTACGCCAACAGTCTCAAGTCGACGCAAGAACAGGGCCGCAACACGAATGTGCTAATAAAGCTGGTCCCCAAGCTACTGGCCAAAGCCAATAAGCTGTTTTCCTTCCAAGACTCTCACTTCCGCATTGAGCCTTGCAAGCTGTCCACTGCCCGAGTTGTGGTTTTCAAAGAACTGGGCGTGGTCAACAGCTACACACTCGAAGCTTCTTTCTATGGGCCCAGAACTCAGGCGCAACTGGCTAACCAGGAGCCGGAGGCAGAGACAGAGGACCAAGACGCGCAGATGAATACCTCTCATATGCAAAGCTTGGGCAGGGACTTGTGCAGAGTGATGGTGGCTTTCACCAGTCAGAAAGCCTTTAGGGCGAAGCTGAATGAAGTGGCGAAGGCTATGAGGGAGGAAATGCTGCAGCCTGTACCGCCTTCGGTGGCCTTGAGGCGTTCGGAAGCCAGTAGCAAGTTTGAGAAAAGACCTATTTCACCTAATACCTCCCCTGCAGAAATCTCCCGCCGAAGCCAAGCTCCCACTCTCCCTCCACTGACTCCCACCACTCCCTCTCAACCCACCAGACTTGACGAGGACGACGACACCAGCATGGACGTCCAAGCTGCCATTCAGACCATCTCTGAAGCCAAGGAACTGCCTGAAGACCTGGGCAAGGAGGACTCTTGCAGTGACGAAGGCGGGTCTGACTCCCTGGGCTCGGATAACGACGACTCGAAGCAGGAGTATTTCTATCGAAAGAAACATCCGCTGAGTAAGACGAAAAGGAAGAGTAAAAAGGATACGAATCCTTTGGCTAAACGCGAGGCAAAACCTCACTCCTGCCTACGCCACCACGCTGGCACTTCCCACGCCTTTTGTCGACCCAAAACTCCCTTCGTTTTCGGGAACTACCCAGAGCGCCAGAGTGCTGCTCGCATATCCAAGTTGTTGAAGTCCCTCCACACTCACAGTCCTAAGGAGGGAACTCAAAGTGGAGTGCCTGTGATTCCCAGTCAAGTGCTGCTCGCTGGCTTCAGATGCATGGAAGAGCCTCCCAAAGTGAGAGTAGTGACAGGCGCAGGCGGGCTCAAGAACTCGGCACTGAGGGTTTCCTTCTGTCCCAGCACCTCAGTCCTTCATTCCTCCAAAGCGCCCGACTTGAGTTTCCGCATCCGCACCAGTCGAATCGTGGAGGCGATTTGCAGGGAGTCGCGACTAAAGACGAGCAGTAAACTGGCGCTCAGGAAGCTGCCAGCCACCCCAGTCCTGCCCTCCGACAGCCTACAGTAGACCTAACTGCAGACTGTGTAGTCTGCTTCTGTATTCACTACAGTGGACATATGGCGCTGCAGCTATTCTAATGTCGCTGCGGCTGGCTGTAGTGGGCAGCGGCCCAGCTGGTTTCTTCCTCACGAAGAGTCTCATTCGACACCTCCCAGGCTGCAGAGTGGACATCATGGAGCGCCTTCCCTGTCCCTTCGGCTTGATTCGCTACGGAGTGGCTCCAGACCACCCTCAAATCAAGGGAGTTGCTGCAGACTTCTCAGCTGTGGCGACTAGTCCAGACGTCAGGTTCCTGGGCAATGTCAGTGTTGGGTCGACACTACCGCTGCAAGAGCTGCAAAAGCACTACTCCGGAGTGGTTTACGCCTATGGTGCGAGTGCGGACCGGGAACTAGGCATAGCAGGCGAAGCCCAGCATGTCCTCTCTGCTAGAAGCTTTGTGGAGTGGTACAACACCCTACCCGGAGCCGCTGCCTTTGACCTTGCAGACATCAGGTCCGTGGCTCTAATTGGCAATGGCAATGTAGCCCTGGACGTAGCACGCATACTAGCCGCTCCTATCAGCGACTTACGCACCACTGACATCAATGCCAAGGCCTGCATGGTGCTAGAGAACAGTGCTGTGAAGGATATTCACGTAGTGGGGAGACGAGGAGTGCTGCAGGCAGCTTGCGCGATCAAGGAACTACGCAAATTGACTGAGGTGGAGGGGGTAGGGGTGCGCGTCTTTGAGAGAGACATACAAGACAGCCAAATTGCAGGCACAGAGGAACACTCCTACCCGCAAATCCGAGCCAAAAAGCGACTTCTGGAACTGCTCAATGCCTTACCCAGAGAGCCAAATAAAAGCGCACGAGTGCAGATCCACTTCCACTTCCTTCAGTCTCCAGTCAAAGTGACAGCCTCGGAAATCCACTTGCAGCGTAACTCTCTTCGATTTAGCCCGTCTGGAGTGCAGGCTGTAGGCACAGAGGAATACACACAACTGCCTTGCGACTTGGTCCTGCGGAGTACAGGGTACAGGACGGTGGCGATTGACCCTGCTGTGCCTTTTGATGAGAAAATGCATGTGATTGCTGCAAGGGATGGAAGAGCAGAAACAGAGTTTCCCGTCTATGCAGCTGGGTGGTGCAGATCTGGCCCTGTAGGGATTCTAGACTACACTATGCGGAATGCGTTTGTAAGTGGGATAAGCAGGAAACCGCTGAGGTTATCATGCAAGACGTTAAGAAGGGTCGCTTGCGACCTGTAACCACGTCTTTAGTCCTGCCAGACGCTGTGTCCTGGGAACAATGGCTCAAGATCGACGCACATGAAGTGAAGCGAGGGAGGTCGCTGAGCAAAATCAGAGAGAAGGTTCCGACAGTGGTGGAAATGCTGTCCATTGCCAGGTCTCCTTAGTATCTCTTCCCACTAATGGACTCTCCAGAGTCACCGCCTGTGCGATGTGAAGTCATCGGCCGACGCCAGTCCTCTGACCTGAGCACTCTAGCCTTCATTCTGCAGTGCCAGGCCTCCGGACGACCCTGGCGGGGTGAGGTGTAAATAGTCTACCACACAGTCGAGGACTTCTGCAAGCTGCACACTGACCTGAGTCGCGACTTTCGCCTGCTGCCCGACTTCACTCTGCAGACTATCACCACCTACGAACTGGAGCAGTTGGAGTACTTGCAAAGGAAGCTGCAGTCGTATCTCACTGCTTTGCTGGGGAGAAGGGATGTGTTGGCCACTGATACTTTGAGAACCTGGCTGGAGCTGACGGATACAATGCAGCAATTGAAGCCTCTGTTGGTTTCTGATTTCCAAGTGCATCCGAAGTTCACAGCCACTTGTCTGTTCCAGCAGCCTGCAGACTCAGTGATAATAGTGGGCCTGGCAGACCTAGGGACGAGCAGTGCCTTCAACATCTGGAACCTGCTGGAGGCGGGCGCTAAGGGCGGCTACGCTTTAGTCCCAGTGACCAGCACAGGGCTGGAAGGGCTGATTGCCAACTTCGAGTCAGTAGAGGAAGTGATGGCCTGCGCAATGCTCAAGCACGGAGAGCTCTTTCTCGGCCTGCGCAGTGGAGAAGTCGTCTGGACTCACCTCATCAACCTGCAGGAGGGCGGGAAGTGGAAATTCGACATAGTGGACCAGCTCAAAGTGCATGGGGGAAATATCCTCTCCATGGCAGTGCTGGAGTCGCAGGATTTAGTGTTTTCCGTTAGTGTTGACAACTGTCTGCGAGTGTTCGGGCCTAGACATGGGAAGCTGGAATTGCTGGGAGGCGGCAGTCTGCGCAATCGACTGCAAGAGGTGAAGCTGACTCTAGTCACTGTGGACCCTGCAGAGGGACTTGTTTACTTGGGAACTGATAGCAATCGCATGTTGATATATCGCCTGGAAGGGAACAAAACAGTGTATGTGACTACTCTCGTGACTCGTGGTAACGGCCCGATAAGTTGCATTGCGCCCACACACTCCCTCTTGCTAGTAGGCGACGGAAACGATATACAGGCCCTCAACCATGCTCGGCAGCCTGTACTGTTCACTCAGACTGGAGTGTTCGCTCTTGCAGACGACCCAGACAGCCAAGTCACAGCTGCTACTGTGAGCGGCAGGAGACTAGTCACTGGCTACTCGGTAAGTGGCATGTAGACGGGGTTGCTGGCTGTGTGGGACGTTGATACGTGTGAGCTGCTTTCTGCCTTCCATGCAGGATCTATGAAAGTAGTTTCGCTGCTAGCAACGTTCAGCGAAGGTCTACTGATGTCTCTCACCGAGGACGGGAAGATAAAGGTGAGCTCCAGACAGACCTGGCGCCTATACGAGTATTAGTAAGCTTAGATAATGGCGACTATCAAGCGCAAGCCAGTGGTCATTCCCACCCCTGTGGCAGTGCTAGACGCTGGAGTTAGCTGCGACACTGAGACTCCGGTACCGAGGGAGGAGCAAGGGCAAAGCTTGCAGGTCGGGGGTTGGAAGAAAAGGCTGTTTTTTCCGAGGAAGGCTCATTTCGACCCAGCGGGCAGACTGCTGAAGACAGTGGAAGTATCTCCAATTGCAAAAGAACTGAAATTCACTCTATCTCGAGGAACTCTGAAGCCGAGTCTCCATCTCGATTCCTCCCTATCGATTTCCACCCATCTCACTCAGACTTGGTCTTCCCCTCGCTATAGGCCACTATCAAGCAGACAGCTCCACCCCAAGAAACTCCCTGCAGCCAACATTGTCCAGTCTTCTCCCAGACTACTTCGCTCTTCTCAGTCTCAACTCTCCATCATGGACTATTTCCACCTGCTCAGCTTAAGGCCTGATACAGGCCGCAGGACTCCTCACACGCACCAGAGACGGGCAGCCTCGAAAGCCGGCTACCGCACCAAGCTGCAAAAAGACCCTGTCCTGCAGCGATCTCCATTCGGCGCATACAGCTATGCAGACTGCTACGAACTGGACGAGCCTTTCCTCCGCAAGATGTTTCAGTCCGTCAGTTCACGACAGCAGGGTAAATAGTGTCAGTATGGAACTCCTGCGAGGACTGGTGGAGGAGATCAACAAGTTGAGGGCGGACCCGGCTGTGTACGTCTCGAGGCTGCCTGTGGGGACAGGACTAGTGAACACGGGGATTGAAGGCATGGGGAGGATTGAGGAGAGGGAGGAAATGACAGTGGCGGTGCAGGGGTGCTGTGAGCAGCTCCGCAGTGTGTTGGCGCTGGACCAAGTCCCGGCGCTCCAGGAAGAACTCAGAAAGCAGGGAGTGTGGCTGGGCTGTTTCGGCCACTGTCTCTTCCCTCTCCACAACACTCCTCAGCACTTGCTCTACACCCTGCTGTCAGACGACGAAATGCCCTACAAAGGCCGCAAACTGAACCTGCTGAGTCCTCACTTCACTGCCTGCGGCCTAGGCCTAGTGTCCTCCTCTCCTCCAATGGGCTTACTAGTCCTTGCAGGCGAGTTCTTCCCTCACTACCCCCAGCCCCGCACTTACCTCAAACACAGACAATACGCAGGAGCTGACCAGGTCATTGAAGCCGGCTGGCCTGGCTCTGTATTGGCCCTTACAGCTGATAAGGACGTATTCCATGCAGTCACTGCACATATCGAAACAGACCTACCAGAGCATGCGATTTCCATGAGAACCAGGACCACAGTGCTGAGACGCAATGGAGGCGTGGCTGTCAAGAAGGTGGTGCGGGAGTACCAAATGAGGGATGGGACGAGGGTAACAGAGAGGGTAGAATCTTAATTATGGCTCGAGAGGTCGTGGTTGTGGAGATGCCCAGGGCGCTCACTTGCGTAGGGCCGGGCTTCTTTGGCCGTCACTACACTGTGAGTCACAGACAGACGTACGAGGTGGTCTACACTCTCAGCAGTCCTACAGAAGTGTGCACTGTCCAAAAGCGATATCGCCAATTCCGCGAACTGCGGGACTCCCTCAGTGCAGCCGCCCTGCCGCCTTTCCCTGAAAAGCTGATCTTCAAGAGCCGGAAAAGTGCTGTAATTGAGGAAAGACGAGGACTTCTGCAGGCCTGGTTGCAGGCGATTTTATGCTTACCTCAGCTGAAAGCACCCTTAACCGCCTTTCTGGGCATTTGCCTGGCCCCTCCCTGTGCAGTGCCCTGGCTTTCCCCTGAGGAACAAAGCGTGCAGGACTTCCTCTCTCGCGTGGAAACAGACCCTCGCATGAAGCTGTCCAGCCTCGCAGTCCTCGACAACAGTCTCTTCAGTGGCAAAGCCCACCTCAGTCTCGATTCTCTCAGACGCCTAATTGACCTATTGACACTGCTGTGTGCGGATTACGTGTCCGGCTGCAAGGCGATTCGTGTGCTTTATAAGCTGCTATCGAGGGAAACTTTCAGAGAACATGAGACTGTGCAGGCGGAGTGGCTGGCTCTGGGCCCGGAACGACTCAGAGCCATGGGTTTAAACCTGCATTTGCTGAGGGTTATGTGTGCAGATACCCGGGAGGAGGCTTTTCACCTGTTTAAGATCGTTTACGACCTGTGGCTGCCCATGGGGAAGACCTTTTTGCTGCGAATTGTAAGTGTTTAGGCAGCTTAATGAGAGTTCTGAGGCGTTTCTGCTGTTTGAGCGCTGGGCGCAGGGCAAATTAGTGGAAAGTCCCGTAATTAACGCAGAAACCTGCTGGCGAGTTCTGCCCTGTGCCGACCTTTCCTCCGATTTACGCATATATTTCCGCCTTATCAATGACTTTGTGGAGTTTAAAGTGGGCTTGCGGGTATCTGTGCCCTGCCCTCGCCTAGTCCAGTGTCTCCTGGACCCGGTGCACCGGTCGAAATGGGACCCCAACTTGACTGGATGCGAGGACGGAGCGATGGATTTCGCCTTTGATCTGAGTGGAACGACTGTGCCCCTGCATCTCCTCTACCAGCTAGTGCAGCAGTGGCCGAATCGCTTGCTCATTACCTTCCACTCCAGTGAAAAGGACCCTGCGAAGAGGCAGTTTATATCGAAATATGTACTGGTGCCTGGGGAGCACCCGCTGCCCAGCACTCCCAAAGCCTCGGTCGAGCGCACGAAGCTGTTTCCAGACCTGGAAGAGTCTACGCCGCCACTTCTCTCTGAGTCCTCCGCTTTGGAAGCCTCAGACCACCACACGCTGCTCAAGTACTACGCTGTGGCCTCCCGGTCCTTAGCACGTCTCTACCTCCCAGACATGTTGGGAGAATCCACTCGCCTTCAAAAGCTGTTCCTAGCGTTCAAGCGGTACGCAGAAGAAGCCGCCCCCTGTCAACTGCGCAGTCCTTGCAGCAGCTTCATTGGCGCAGTGGAGCGGAAGTCTCTGACTCCCACCGCAGTGAAGCGAGCCAAGCGCACCCTGTACCTCACCACCGCCATGGACGACCAAGTCCTAGACTCTCGTCTAGTCCGACGTATGTTCCAATAGGCTAATCTTAAGGCCCAGCCAGGCGTCTCAGCCGCACGCTGCCGGACTTTAGCGAGGTCTGTTCCAGCGCTACAACCTGCTTTTCTCGCTTGCGAAGTTCGTCACTAAGGAAGGAAAGAGCCGCGTCTTTGGCTCTCAGCTTAGCCTCCTTTACTTCGATTGTCAGGTCCAAAGTACTAATTGGGGAGTCCCGTGCAGGCCGCCGGATAGGCGACAGGACCGTATCGAAGGAAATGGGGAGTTCGGAGTAGGACTGGGAGGTGGGTGTCTGCTTGTGAAGCAGTAGACGCAGACTCTCACATTCTCCGCATTTCTCCTCATACAAGGACCGGTAGCCCTTGGCTGTACTGCTCAAACTGCCTGTATGGGTGGGGGTCTGGGTACTTTCCAGGGTAGTGTGGCTGAGTTGGAGCAATTTCGCCTTTGGTAGGAAGCGCTGTGCAGAAAGTCGCTCAGTCTGCACTTCTCTTTCTTGCCTTTTCTGGATTTCAGTTTGAATTCCTGCCTGGACCCCTCGGCTGTGCTCGGTCTGCACTGCAGTGTGAGTGCTTTCCGTTCTTCTGTCCTCTAGAAACGAGGTCTGCGTCATTTCCGTGCTGCAGCACTGCTGAAAATCAGTCTGCAGTGCTACTGAGGGTGGCAGTTCGTCCCCTTGCGTATCCTGCGAACCCAGCAATTCCTCGGATCGAAAATCGCCCGGCTCAAGTCTGTCCATCTCCTCAGTTTCCAGCAACTCCCCCTTCGTATCTCTCAGCTGCTTGATTTCCTCCTCTCTGACACTTAATTGCCGCTGGAATTCCCTTTCTTTCTGCTCCAACGTCTTTTTCAGTACATTAACAGTCAGTAATCTACTCAGTTTCTCAGCACTGCTTTCGCCTGCGACGTCAAATCCCTCTGAAAACAGTGCTTTTTGCCTGAGTTGTCCAGTGGCTTCCTTCATTTCCTCGAACTCTGTGACTAGACGGGTCTGTTCTGCCCGCAGGTCTTTGATGGTTTGCTTGAGTTCCTTGCGAGATTTGGGCCGTTTGCGGTCGGAACGCAGGGGTAAGGCTGTGGTGGAGGACTGGGCAGCCATTTCTAAGGGAGAACTACCTATATAAGACGGCGGTGGTCCAGAATCTTCTTGATATAGTAGACCTGCCAAGAACTGACTCCCAGCACTCCCACACACTCGAGCAGGGAGAACCAAAACAAGTTCCTATTGGCACTGTACACCGTCTTGTAGTGCGACTCTTGTCTCATCTGTGCAAACTGCTGTTCCATCTGGAAGTCCTTCACTCCCTTGACAATGTCTAGGATCCCTGCTTCCACGGGAGTGATGTGTGACTTGTCCAAAGGCTCATCTGTGCAGTTGCCAGTGTGCAGCGCAACCGTCACCTGCAGTTTCTCCACAAACTTGTGGTTGGTGAAGTGGAAGTGGTGCATGCCACGCATAGAAGCCTCGAAGTAGAAGATGCCTTCCTTCTTGCGGTCAGCTCGGTAGAGTTCGGAATCGTCTGGGCCTTTGATCACGACTGTGAGGTCTTTCGACTCTTGACTAGATACGAAGAAAGCGCCACGTACTAGGGACGGAAGCATATCAATGACCTCGAATATTTCCTCCGTCCCTCGAGGTGCCAACTCGAAAGTGACCATGTCACTGGGCGTGAAGTCGTTCATCTTGTCTTCCCACTCCTTGTTCAGCTGCTCACTCTCCTGCTGGTCCTCCAAAGCTGTCTCTTCGGTCATCACTGCGTCCTGCATGTAGCCTGGCCTTTGCCCTGCAGCCAGAGTCACAAACACCCAAAGCAGCAGTCTTTGCATTATAGCCATATGTCTATTCTAGGCCTGCAAATGTTGCCTGTTCCTAGTGCACTAGTTCTTATAGAACCACTGATGTAGTCCAGGGTTAGGGAATGCTAAGGCCTAGTAGTCTGTTTAGTATGGTGGAGTCCGTTCAGTCTCCCACTATACTGGAGCAGGTGCAGACACTTGTAGAGCAAGCACAGCGTTCTACCTCTCTGCAGCAGCTAGTTTCGCTCGTAGTCAGGCACAAGGAACTGTCGCGACTGCCGGAAGTCAAGGAAGTGGCGAACCGCACGCCAACTGCTGGTCTGTCTGTGCTGCTACGCACTAAAGGACTGCTGGCTGCCCGGCTGCAGTCCAAAATTACGCAGGAAAAGGCCGTTGCTTACCGTGAGGATGAGGAAGAACCTACAGACGTCACATATGCAGCTTTCGAGGTAAGTCCTAGACAGGACGAGGACTAGCTACTTCTCTATAAGCTTCAATACCATCCTGCCTAGTGCAATGCAGTGTACTGATTCACAACTCTGTGGGCTTCTCTATGGCATTAGGCTATTTTACTGCGTTTGTGGAGACCCAACTGAAGGCGAAGATTGCGCACAGGCCCACAATTGTCAGCAGTGAAAGAGCCACTGAGAGACAGCAATTGCCTTCCGCTGTTTCCTTGAGTTCAGGCTCTGCGCTCCTTTCCTCTTCAGCGCGTGCACCTGTGTCTTCAGAGTAGCGAGGACGACTGTTGGCCACAGAGTCCAAGTCACTAGTGCGGGGCGGGTGGTAGGTGGGGCGCGGGGAGTGACTGCTGCGGACGACCGTAGCGAAGGGACTTTTGCGTCTGCGGAGCGGCTCACGACTGGCCCTTTCCAGCCTCGTCTGTTGCTCCTTCTTCAGTGCGCTCTCCACGTAAGTCTCGAGAGAGTCGTTCAGTTCTTCCGGTGACCTTGAGGCCATTACGCGGGCTATTATGGTGGCAGCCCCGCCTTATTAAGCCGGCGCAGACAGGAGTGATGCTACTCTCACACATCTAATGGGCGAAAATCGCTTCCATCGAGATAGCAGAAGTCTAATCTGCCTAATTGGTGATTCTGCGGTTGGATGGGTAAGTAGGCAATTATACGGAATTTCTCTTCAACTTTCAGTGAATTCTCAGAGAAAACCGCACATAAGTCTATTTGCACTCTGGCGAACGGGAAATATGTATACTTTGGCATGCATACTAAATATAATGTTTCTAATATGCTACAACTAGACAGCCATTCCTGCTGCATGCGAGAGGAATTCTACCCTGAATACTGGTTCATCCCATAGTAGTGTGGACTGTTTCCCCTCACTATCCGCACACAGTAATTGTATAAGTGCATAAAACTGGCAAAACGTCCATAGACAATCCTTGTGCCACATAGGTTAGTAAATAGACTCGTTCAAGCAACTACAGCAGGGGATTTGCTACATACTGAGCCATTTCTAGGAAAGACATGGAGAGGACTATGAAGTTCGGGTCCAAACTGCTGGACCGCAAGAAGCGCGAGCAGCCCCTTCAGACTCGCATGAGTCGAGCCAAAACGCCCCCTCCACTGCACCAATACGACCCCAACGACAAGGAAATGGACCGTTGGAGAGCCATTCAACTCCAGCACAAGGCGCTCTTTCGGGAAAAGGCTCTGTCTCCGTCATCTGGAGAGGGCAGCGCTTCTCCACTGAAGTACCAAGAGACGTACCCTAAGTCACTCCACTCTGAACAAGCGAAGGTGCCAGTTGAAATAGCGAACAAACTGCCTCCTACCCTTTCCAACCCTATTGACCACCGCTACATCAAGAAGAAGTTGGAGCAGTCCAAACAGCCTATGCCCAAACTGGCGATTGAGGTGAAGCCCAGCTTGCTGGAGACCTTGCACCCGGGCAGCACTTTGTTGGAGGAGGCGGAGTTTCAAGTGGCGCGAAAGCAGTTGGACGACCCTACCAGTTTAGACTACGAGAGTGAGCTTCGCAAGACCGTGCAAGTCCTTCACGACTCCGCCTTGAGGGACAAAGCTGACAAGTGGGCAGAAGAGCGCAACTCCCTTATCTCCGAGTGCGCAGCCCTAGAAAGCCGCAAGCAGCAACTCGAAGACCTGTAATCCCTACCCAGACTGCGGAAGCAAGCACTCATCGGCAGTTCCAAGGACGCAGAAGCAGAGCTGCAGCGTCTTTCCCAAGCGAACTCAGACCTGACGGACCGAATCCACGACCAAGACCTGGAAATCCGAGACCTGAAAGCCACCATCGACTCCCTCAACTCTGACTTGTCCGATGTCTCTCTGCGCTTACAGAAGCGGGAAGAGGTCCACTCTGCTGCTATATCAGAACTGCAGAAAAAAATGACTATGACGGAAAATGAACAGATTGACACTTTGACGAAGGAAGTGGCGGAGTGGAGGGAACAGTGGAGTCAACTGCAGGAGGAGAAGGCGATGGTGGAGAGGATGTGGAAGGGGGAAACTGGCAGTCTGGAAGACGTATATAGGGAGGCAGAAGTTGCGAAGCGGCAAGTAGCCACTGAGCTTCTCGAGCTTTCCGCCGCTCGCAAGAAGCTAGAAAAGGAGCAAAAGGTAGTCGCAGACCTCCGCGCCCAGCTAGAAACCAAGAGAATGCTGGAAGCGGGCAACCGAGCCACTCAAGGCCTGCAGCGAAAAGAAGCAGTGCAGCCTGAAAACGCAGACAATTTGGTGCTCTACTTAGACGCTGTCTTGACCGAGGCCGCCAAAGGCATAGTGAAGGCAGTGAAAGGGGAAGACGCAGGGCAGCCCGGCGACTTAAAGGAACAGCTACGTGTGAAAATGGACCGGAAGAGACAAGGCACCCAAGCACCAGAGGTGCAAATGCTGCAGCGCCTGCTAGAAACCCTCCGCACCAGCCAGTCCCAACGCTTAGAAGTGCTGGAAGTCAATGAAGAGCAGCAAGCACGTCTCTTGGCCCGCCAACTGCACTCTCCCCCGAGGTCCCTGTCCTCCACTATGCGCAGATCTCCGCCCACGTCCTCTTTCCCGTCACTGCTCAACACTGCTAGGAAGGACGGCAGGTCTGTGTCGCCAGTGAGTGACAGGAGCAATGCCAAAACTCGTCTCCAAGAGTTGGCTCAGCGGGTTTCCCACTCCCAAAGCACTCCCAAGTTCGACAAATCCACACCCCACCCCAAGTCCTTCCCTGACAAACTCCTCCTCCAAAGCTCCCGCAAGGACGAGTTCCAGCACTTCCTCGAGCGCGGCAAGGCTGGGAACCCTATGTAGATATAGCGCTAACTAGGAGTGCAGGGCAGTTAACAGCACTTCGTGCCGTTCAAACAGACTCACAAAAGAGGCTTTCATAGCGCTTTCTTCCTGCTTCCGTAGTACTCCTTTCTCAGTCCCTGGCTGTCTGCCGACTTCCCCCAGCTTTTTCATCAAAGCACTGACCCTTTTCTCACTCCCTCCACACCCTTTCGTACTTTCCACGAAGAAGGTCGCCTCCACCCACAAGAAAACTGCCATAGTCCGGTCCATGTGAGTCTCGTAGGTGTCCACAAGTCCCAGCCAGGCCTTGAGCACCTGGGAAACGAGACTGGACCTGAGGACAGAGTGGAGACTGGGAGCACTCAGAGACAGTTTGAGGGCTGTGCGTGCTAAGGAGGAGAGGAGCGAAAGGAGGTAGGGACGAGGTTCAAAGGAGTACAGGTTGGAAATATACAGCTTGCGTAAGTAAGCGGTGTGAAAGAGCGCTTCGTCACTAGTCTTCAGACCCACAGCTCCCCCCAGTGCCACTCCTTCTGCTAGGACTGTGCGCAGCTTCAGCACCTTTCTGCGCACGAATTCTTCCTGCAGCTTTCGCATTTCAGTGTCGCAGACTCCTTCCAAGTGCTAACTGTGCCATACCTCCACCATTGGTCTGCAGTCTTCCAGCGTCTCCCCACTTCCAAACAGTCCATTGGCTGCTTCAAACACACTTTCCGCTATTTTTTCCTTAAAGTACTGCAAATTGGAAGCCACTCTGAGAAGGCGCTGGTTAGCACTGAGCCTGGAAGTCTCCTGCGCAGTAGAAGAGCGCAGCATAGAGGCGAGGAAGGCCAGGAGACAGGTCTGGAGGTAGTGGTGGAGGAGGGACAGGGCCTGCACAGTGCAGGGCGGGAGTTGCGAGTGGAGGGCGGAGAGTGAGTCCAGACAGTGGCAGTAGCAGAGTCGAGGCAGAGCTGTTCCCGCAGGGTTCTGCAAGTCCAGTGCCCACACTTCCCTCAAATGGAACTGCCCCATCGCTTGCTCCAGCGTCCTAAAGTGTCTCTCCACATGTCCTTCCAGAAACCTTCCAAAGAACTGGTCAAATTCCGTCCCTTTCAGTCCCTCTGCCAGTTTACTCATCCCCTCGCACAGTCCCTTGGTGTCTAAGTCCTGCTGCCCTGTGACGCAGTCCTGCAGGTTGGAGCAAAGGATGGAGGCGGTTTCCTGTAGCATACTCTGCAGACGGGAGTGCTTGGATGTGAGTTGGGAAGGACTGTAGTAGTGGGTGAGGAGCTGTTGGAAGGTGTGGAGGAGACTTGTGGCTTTGGATACTACCTTCAAAACCAGCGCCTCTACTGATGGGCCAGCCTGCACCACAGGCAGCAGGTCTCTCAGTGCTTCTGACTGTGCACTGGTGGGCAACAGCCAAGCAACTGCAGCGGTTTTCGCCTTGGTGAAGCTGCGAGCAAGGCGAGTGTTCAGTAGAGAATGAATATAGGTGAGGCAGAAGTCGACAGGCTCCGGGAGACACTCAAGAGAGAGCAGTTGGTCGATGGAGCGACGGAGCATGTCAAAGGAGGGAGACTTTGTTTTCTGGATATTCGCCAGAATGCGAGTCTGCACACTCGCCAACACAGTCGTGACCTGTGCCAATATCGAACTCACCACCGGGACTTGCGTAAGCTGCTTCAGCGGCTTGATGTGCTTTTCATACACTTCCGTGATGCTCTTTATATCGTTCTGTGTGACTCATACGTGCGACAAGTACGTCTGCATCAATGTCGGCAGCTTGAACAAATAGGAAAACCGCTGTGTGAGTCCAATCAGCATTCTCAGTCTCTCCACTTCCGACTTCCTTTGCAGCATCGGACTCAGCAGACTGCGCTCCCGGGTCTCTAGCGCCTGCAGCAGATCTTCCGCCTTGCGAGCTGATGACTCCCGAGTCTGCGTTTCCACCATCTCCCCTAACACCTCATAAAAGTGGTTACAGTCCGCAAATATATTCGCGTTTTTCGCGATTAGTGACTTTAACTCTCCATCCACAGCCTTGATTTTGTCTCGCAGGGTCTTTAGCCCGAGCTGTAGGTCTGCAGTGGAGGCGTTCTGGTGGACTTGGGACATGAAGACACTCGCTTTGAAGTTGGCAGAGGTGATGTCCAGTTGGTCCAGCTTCTGCAGAATTGAGTTGCGAGTGATGAGTTTCGTCTTGGATTTCCCTAATAGTGAGGAAGTGGTAACGATTTCAGTGTGAATTGTGGGTTTCAGTCCCAAAGGGTCCTCAAGTCGGTTTTCCTGAGGCTCTGCCTCCACAGATTCGGCAGGGTCCTTCACCTGGCTCCAGCGGCTTGGCTCTGGCATTTCCTCGGTAGAGGTCACTTTGTGCTCCTCATACCACTTCAAGAACTTATTCTCATTCGCCTTATTCTTAATATAGACAGTAATGGGGATATTCCTGCAGTGCTGATAGATGACCATGCAGAAATGGTAGGCCGAGGCATTGCCCTGAGGATCCGCCTGCTTCAAGTGTTTATCCAGCTTCATTTGAGTCATAACGATATGGTCAACGTCCCTAAGGACCGCAATAACATCGTCACTATAGGCTAAATAGGCAATTACGGTACTCTGTGAAGAGGCGCAGGGTCAGTTGGAGGGAGTAGTGGCCGGACTTTTTTAGGCTTTTGCGGAGGTGATTTTCCCCACCCAGAGACTGAAGGAGTCCTTTTTTGCCTTCGAAGCCGGAGAGCAATAGGGATATTTCGCGAATTGCCAGCTTCGGCGGCTCCGCAGTAAACAGAAAGTCCTCAATCATCTCCAGCGCCTTGACCTTCTTCCCCTTGACATGCAGGTTGAGCATGGCTATGAACTGCTTGAGCTGGTCATACCTGCTCGCCATTTAAGCCTATAGAAGCGTAAGAAGCCTGCTCAGGCCTTCCTCGTCACTGGGCTGGAAGAAGGACAGGTCTCTAGCGTCGATGTCCAGAACGCCCCAGACCTCTCCGCCGCGGTATAGGGGAATTACGAGTTCGGACAAAGTTTCGTCGTCGCAGGCGATATAGCCGGGGAAGAGAGTCACATCAGGGACGTTTAGTGCAGTCTTCCGCAGGACTGCCTGTCCACACACTCCCTCCCCCAATACAATGCGTCCACACGCCAGCACCGGGCCTTGGTACGGACCCACTTCCAAGATCTGAGTCGAACCCATTGCTTGCATCAGGTAAAACCCCACAAAGGTAAAGCTGGGAATTCGCTTCGCTACCATTGTGCACAGAGTCGCCATCTTCGCGATCATGCCCAGGGGCGGGTCGTAGGCTCGCAGGAAGCCTTGGAACTCTACGTAGAGTTCGTCGTATGTCTGCTTAGCTGGCATTAAATGGCTCTCCGGCTTTGGTGCATAATATGCAGGCGAGGGAACCTGCGAGAGTGCTGAAGGTCATTACATTGGGGCCTCCAGCGGCGGGCAAAACTTGCATTATACTCAAGTCGGTGAATAGTGGATTTGCACTGCCTGATGGGTATATGTGCACTCTGGGGGTCGATTTTAAGGTCAAGACTATGGAGTTCGAAGGCATTCCTGTGAAGCTTCACATCTGGGACACTGCAGGTCAGGAGCGCTTCTTGCACATCAACCGTATGTACTATCGGGATACACATGGAGTTATCCTGGTCTTTGACGTCACAGACCGACACAGCTTCGAATCCATCCGAACCTTCTGGGAAGACTTTAAGATGTACGAAGGCAGCCAGACCATCGCCAAAGTCCTAGTGGGCAACAAGGTGGACTTAGAGCGCAAAGTGAGCCAAGCCGAAGGAGAAGGTCTGGCCCGAGAGTTAGGAGTGCCCTATCTGGAAAGCTCGGCGAAGTCGGGAATGGGCATTGCGGGGATATTCGAGAGACTGATGGAGAACATGAAGATGCCGGAGGAGGGAGAGGGAGTGACGAAGTTGAAGAAAGACATAGAGAAAGAAGCAGGCTGTGCCTGTTAGTTTTCCTAATATATGGACGTGTCGCAGTACCTCTTCCTCCGAAATCGCCAGCTGAGAGAGGCGCAGTCCCTGCCCGCCCCCTTGGCAGTGAAGCAGTCCATCGAGGAACTGCTGGACAGCGAAAGGAAGCAGAGGAAGGAGTGGGAACAGGCTGCGAGGAGACTGGATGTAGACGACCTAATTCAGTCCCTGAGTTCCAAACTAAATCGTACTTTCGTGGCCACTCCCTCTCCCCCGACCCCTCCTTTGGACCTAGCAGCCATCCAAACCAAGGTTTCCCACTATCTCCGCCTCAAACAACACCTCCAGTCCCTCTCCCGCCAGGCACAACCCCCTGCTCCCAGGCCCTCTCTCCCCACACACCCTCTCTCCTACCCAGTCGACCTGTCCAGAGCCAAAGTGTACTACGTCTTTTGTAGTCTAAGGAACGACATCCCTGCTGGCCAACAGCTCTTTCGAGCGCCTCTAAACCTGTCTACCAGAGAGTCGAGACTCAGCATATGGAGCAAAACACAGGAAATCGAAGGGGAGGAAGAGGACGAAACGCACCTATTTCAAGTCCCAGGGAACCCGTTTTCCGTCTCTGAGACCTTCAGTGAGTTCTACGAGTCCGTCTGGACCAAGCGGACTGAAGCAGCGGGGGAAGAGGGACTGAACTGGTCCTATAGTGAGGAAGAGCCGTTGTGGGAGGTGGCCTGTGCGGCGGAGAGACGCAGGGCAGAGAGGAACAGGAAGACACTGGTGGAGGGGAGACAGGACGAATGGCTGAAAGCAGCTTTGGAGCCACTGGGCTTGAGGCTTTACAGGCCTGTATGTCCGCCCACTAGTAAGGAAGTGCCTGCCACTGACGCTTCTTTGCAATACGGCTCCATACTAAAATACGCATTTTTACGGAAAAGAAAAGGCGAACAGCGGAAATTCCACAAGCGATTCATAGTGCTGCGGGGGTTCCGCCTCTACTGGTACCGCAACTGCAGCGGCAACTGGGCCAAAGGCGTCCTCACAGTGCCCACAGACCCAATAGCCCGGCTCCGAGTCAACGGCCAGGCCTGTTTCAGCCTGCACAGGTCCTCCAAAGGCAGCTTATTCACCATACTCGAAGACTCCCTGTCCCAACAGTGGCCTACAGTCCTAGACAACCAGAGCGCTTACAGGGCGTTGATAGAGGATGAAGGTCTTTATCATGATTTTCATGCTGTGACTGGGTACTTTCTGTGTATGCATGGGACGGAACTGAGGGTGCAGGAGCGCCCGCTGCTAAGCAGAGTGATGGATTACATTAGTAGGGGGCTGGCTGCGCACTTGAAACTGCAGGTGGTGGCTTTGGTCAGCTGCCAGCTCACGGATGAGTCGATAAGTCCGTTTCTTACAGCCATTTCCGGCACAATCCGCCTCGAGTCTCTCGACCTATCCAAGAACCAACTGACCCACCTCTCCGCCTCGAAGATCGCAGACCTAATAAAGCAAGAAGAAAGCCAGTGGAACGCTCTAATGCACCTATCTCTGAGTGACAACCCTATAGCAGACGCGGGTGTGGACCTGCTTTCTCGTGCCTTTCGAGTGCGCTTTCACGAGCTGTTTAAGCCGCACTCGCTGCACTCCCTGCCCTTCTTTTCGCTGTGCCTGAGTGGGTGTTCGCTGTCGGACTCAGGACTGATATCGCTGTATTCGATGCTAGAGGACACATATGCGCCTGAGTTAGTCTCCGAGCCTCGACTTACCCTGGATTTGAGCCGAAACAGCAGTTCCGAGGTCTCCTTCCAGCGACTTATCTGCCTGCTGCCCAGCTACCAGCCCTTGCAGGCCCTCGACATCTCTCACATCGGTCTGCTGCCTGCAGTGCTGCTCTCCCACTTTCTCTCTTCACTCGTTACTAACTTCTCGCTGGCGACACTGTGTATGACTGGACTCCCACTGAGTGCACAGGCGACTGCGAGTTTGCTAGACCTACTCAGTGACAATTATGTGCTCACAGAGGTAAAGGTAACGATGAGTGAGGAAGGGCTGAAAACGGCAGGAGAGCGGTTCAGAGAGGTCAAGCCCGTGTTTACACTAATGCTCGAGGAAAGCTAAGGCCCAGAAGCGCATAGAATAGCCTGCTTTGGAAGGAAAAGACCATAGGAATTACATAAGAGCAGAGACTGAGCTCGAGTGGTACTCCTTCCTTCTCCTCGACACAGAGTTGACTTGTCCATATGGACAAGTGGGGTTTTCCCGTCTGCTAGAGATTAGAGCAGCCAAGGGTGCTTGATGGGTTCTGATTTTCGGCAGCAATTCCGACCCAGTCTTTGGATTCGGTTGGAGAAGTAAAGGCCGCAGGATTGGAAATTTCCGTTGGACAAAGTTGTAAGGGCGCAAAGGCAGTGCAGCAGCCAAGTTACCCCGCTGCTGGAAAGACTCCGCAGAGGGGTAGCGAGTGTGGAAGGCAGGGCGCTTTGGTGTGTATTGCCTATGCACTTGTTCCGTCTTCACTGTCTTATCTGCAGGTCGGTCCAGTCGAAACCCTTCGCCCTTGCCTAAGCGGTCAAAACTCTCTTTGAACCTGTCCCTGAAGCTCACTTTCCTGCCCTGCTCTCCACTCATTCCTATAATTACTAGCTAAATTTTGTCCTGAAATCGAGGAAAGGGCGGATTCGCCTATGTAGAAAGGCGAGATGCAGGTAGGGCTGGGAGCATTAGTTATGAGCCAGTAACTTGGCGTCAGAGAATGTCAGTGGCTGAAAGTGAAAAAAAGCATTTCCCTCTCCCAAGGCAATATCTGCATCCATCTAGTTCAGCAGAACCCAAATAGCGAGATAAGAACAAATCCAGAGAAACAGCGGAAAATGCAGTCAAATTGGCAGGCGGATTTGCCTTTGCAGCAGCCGAAGACCTGACTTCTTATCAAACAGGTAATATATGGGGTGCTGTACTTGCAAAGGACTGCTAGGGACTGGCGTTGAGGCGGAAATTCGTGGAGAAAATCCGAAACTATCAACCCCAAAGCGTCCTGAAGAAGTCTTTTGTGACATCACTTTGGAAAGCCACTCGCCCGACTCCAAAGCTCAGTCCGAAGTTCAATCTCCACTGCCCTCCTTCAACTACCTAGCCCCCGGCCAAAGTCCCGGCTACTTCACAGACCGAGTGAGCAAGCTCGCCTCCAAGGAGTCCTCCTTCTACGACAAGTCCTACCTCACTGCTACCCGGGAAGAGACCAATCAAAGCGCTTACTCCCTGCGTCTCTTCCCCGCCCTTCACTTGCGCTTCTTATCTGCAGACCAGAAACCTGTTTCCCCGAGACAGTCGTTGGTCAGGATCCACGCTACATCCCCGAGTAGAGGAGATCTGTCCCTGCCGTCGCAGGTGTGCACTACGTCGCTGTCCAGTATTGATAATGTGGAGGAAGGCAGTGAGGAGGACTTGGAACTCACCTTTGGGGAGGATTAGATAGTAATTGGTGGGTTTAGAGAGGAGTGCAGTGGTTGCTATGGGATAGAGATACTTATGAGGCTATTAATAGGTCGATTATTGGACTAATTAAGGATGAGTAGGGAAGGAAAGGACTTTCTCATAGACCATTTCAGCCACATTTACCCTCAAAATGCCTATTTGCGGATTCGGAGTTAAAATGCTGTAGAAGCAGTTTTCCACCGTACAGGCGGGAAATTACTCCAATAGCCATGAAAGCGTTCTCCACTCTTCTTACTAACCAGCGTGATTTCCTCCCCAATCGTGTATTTCGCCACAAAATCGTCCTGCACGACTACAAACCCCTCTTCATACTGGAAACTCAGCGTCCAGAAATCCTGCACCAAGCGAAAGTTGGGAATTAGCGCGAATTGCTCAGTGACCAGGTCCATTGTTTCGATTTCAGGACAGCGTCCCACACAGTACATCTTCCCTTTATATACAAAGGGAGTAAAGCCATTGCGTGCATGGCTCAGTCTTCCTTGTGTATACAGCCACTTTCCTCCTTGCGTAGGAGGAAGTTTCTCTGCACTTGTGAGTTGGCCGTTGCTGTTAGACCCTCCGAGGACGTAGACTGTGCCTGCGCACTTGATGATTCCTGCCCAGTTCCTGGCTTCTAGTAGTGGGGACTGGATTGTGACTATGCCGTGGAGAGGTCAAGCTCACTGACGATACTTGAGTAGCCTCCCCCCGCACACAGTAATTTAGTGGGACTCAGAAAGACATACACAGCACTAAGGATCATCCCAGAGGGAATCCGCACCCCAATTTGTCTATAGGAAAGACTATGGAGGAAGTATATGGTGCAAGTGGTGTCACTGACTACAGGGATTCGTAGCTCGAGCAGGACTTGTTTGTACCAAGGGAGAGGGTGGGAGTGGGCAGGTCTGCTGGGCAGCGACTCCCTGTCAAGTAAGCTGTCCCAGAGCTCAGCGGACTCTGCTGCCTTCTGCCACAGTCTCCCCACCTTACAGAACTGGGACAGGACGCTTTGGGCGTCTGTTAGCTTCAGTACCTCGATAGTGGCTCGATACCTCCCCATTATGTGTAGATAAGCAAGCTTTTCTAGGTAGTAGACATTGACTGATGGGCTGAATTGCTGTTCATATATGATAGAGAACTGCTAATTCAGCATAGTAAAATCGGCTATAAGGCGATTTCTTCCCTATTTTCTCAGTTATCGCTAATTCTACAGCATAGAAGCGTCTAATACGTTACTATTGGTCATTCCATTGGTTTTAATTGGCAACTGCGCCTTTGAAGCCTGCCCAAATAGTGTCCAAAAGTATGCGAAACGTCGCAGCCCAACCTATTGAACGCAGCTGAAACCCCGGCCTTGCAGCTAAGAAAAGGTCGAATAGTCCCTCCCTGAAGGAAACAAACGGCCCACAAGACAGCCGGCTGGCAAGGGAAAATGCAAGTGGCTAAGAAGAGTGTGCGGCGCTCCCCTCGCTTCCGACCCGGCTCTGGGGCGCTCAGGGAAATCCGCATGTACCAAGCCTCGACCTGCCTCCTCATACGCAAACGACCCTTCCAACGCCTTGTGAAGAGTGTGACAGTGCGCCTCGGCCTCGACCTGCGCTTCGGTGCTTCCGCCCTCCTAGCCCTGCAGGAAGCCACCGAAGCCTACCTAGTGCGCCTCTTCGAAGACTCCAACCTGTGTGCACTGCACTGCAAGCGAGTCACTGTCATGCTCAAAGACCTGCAGCTGGCCAGAAGAATCAGAGGAGAAGTAAAGAAGTAGCTTTGAAGCATATAAGTAGGCACTTGCTTGCTGTTCTTGGTAGCTTTGTCGGTTCATTTTCTACGCTTTTCGCAGGGAAAAGGAGCTTATTATAGTTGTAATTGGGAGAGGAAAGGGTTAAATTCAATTGAAAGGCTGATGTTAGTTTGATTATGGGGCGAGAAGAAATACATTTAGCAATGGAGAGAAAAGACTATAATATAGCTTTGCTGCACTTAAATTAGCAGTGTTAACGCTGAATAGTGCACATTCTTGGATGAATTTTGCGATATTTAAGGGAAATACGCTGTTTATACCTGTATCTTTGTAAAATTCGATATTAATTTGACTAATTTCTCTGTTATAGCAAATTTCTTTTTGTAAATGCTAGCAAAGGCCGTTATCGCCAATAACAATAATGAAATCATCGAATTAACTATGCTAACTAGTCTCAGACTGCAGAGTCCTCAGCTCTATTTCTGTATACGAGGCTTGTTTCCTCCCCCTTAAAAGGAAAGCAACGCCTAGAACAGCTCCCACTGCTAGTACTGCGCCTACAGCCACCTCTACACCATTGGAAGAGGTTCTTTTCAGGCTAAAACAGACTGCTGTAGACTCCAAATTTCCACTTTTAGCAGTGATTTGGACCTCATATAGTTGCTCTTTGCCCTCATTAGCAGGGCTAATTAGCACTCCACTGTGTTCAAATCGCAGAGAGTACACTCCCTTCCTGTCCACTCCATACCCCTCATTGCCCCCTGTCACCCCCACTTTCCCATACGGCAGTGCGAACATCCTTTCCTTCTCCTCTCTGAGGTCTACTATGAGTGTAGTGTTAATACGAGAAACTGTTAATAAATTCCAATTTTCCAAAAAAGCAATATCCTTCGAATTCAACTGCAAATACCAATTTTCAGTTATTATTTGTCTTCGCTTGAAGTCGGGAAGATTATAAATTTCCATGAAGCCCATAGAAACAACAATAAGTCTACCTCCACTAAGAAACACGAGAAACGCTTCCGATGCAAGGAAGCCTTGAAAGGAGAGAGTAGAAAGGAGAGGGAAGGAGGGGGAAAGGAGAAATACCTGTATTTGCAGAC
>Ga0247837_1003248_pt1 | contig 28887 bp, 23 predicted proteins | sample LaCtaG_2_FD_187115 | JGI IMG/M metagenome (GOLD analysis project Ga0247837, IMG submission 187115) | Freshwater microbial communities from meromictic Lake La Cruz, Castile-La Mancha, Spain - LaCruzMarch2015_14.5m | ecosystem: Environmental > Aquatic > Freshwater > Lake | place: Spain: Castile-La...
GGCTTCGGCTCATAGGAGATTGGTTTTGTTGTGTGGTAACACAAAATTCTTTCTCCTATTCTTTTTTCCAAAATATCAAACAACTTTTTCCTTTTTCTCAGCTAGAAAAAGTGTACGCCTAGAAACTCTAAGGTAAAAAAAAAACCTTATTCCAACTTTGATGTAATCCATTTTTCAATCCCAACAACAACCAGAATAGAAGCCGCAACTGCCGCAGAAAATGTACAGGTTTACCAATTCAAAGGAAAGGAAGAAAACCCTTGATTCATAATTACTTTGGATGCAAAAAGAACTGAACGCCTAAATCAATACCAATCCGGGTAGTATTGCTATCAAAATTGTAGTTCAAATTGGGTGCTAATTCCAGCGCTAGATGCGGAGTCAAAAAACTGTTGAGCCCACTACCAATGCTAAAACTTGAATTGTTGATTTTAAAGTTTTGATCGCCTATTGTCCCTGAGGATCGGGAAAATTCAAATGCATTACCGATGAACCATAACCGATGTTTTGCCTTTGCAAAGTAATACCGTACTTGCGGAGCAAGTCCAAAAGTGGTAACGTTGAAGTTGTCATTCCCATTAATGACCAGTTTCAAACGGGTTCCTACAGCCAGCTGATCGGTAAAAAAGTAGAGTAAATTAGGCGCTACATCAAAAATCGAGATATTTGAAGCCCCCTCCCGGGGAGATTGTATGCCAAATGAAAAGCTGCCATTGGTGCCACCAATCATTACACTTCCACGTTGGATACCAGACAAGGCTTCGCGGCGATTGGTTCGTAGGTCTTTATTGAAGTAAATGTTGAGCCGGCTAGACAAAGCTACCCGTAGGTTTTTATCGATCTCAAAATCGGGTTGCTGCAAGGCCAAATAAGTGTCCCAACCCAGCCCTGGCGCCAGAAAGTGAGTCATACCCAGTCCCAAATTGGCACCAACAGCACCAGGTGAGAGGCTCAAATCGAGCTGGGCATTGGCAAAAAAATGATTGTTGCTTGCTTGTGGGTTAAAATAATACCGGGCAAATGGTGACAATGAAAAACCGCCAGCACCTGTTTCACCGGAGAGGATGAAAGAGCCTATGGTCAGCCTACTGCCCAGCAACCATCGATCTGAAACAAAAAGGCCAAATTCTGGTGCAATGGCTAGCCCCAATAAGCCGTTGCCGTTACCAGTAGTTAGGGATAATTCGGCTAAGCCATTAGCAAAACCTGGGATACTGTTGACACCATAGCCACTGGAATAGAAAGTGCCACGCGTGAGTTGTGCTTGTGCCAGTATTGGGCAAATCACGATGAGCATGAAAAAAAGACGGGGGATTGTTTTCATGGCTACGTTTACTATTTAAAGCAGCTATGGGAAAAATAAGTTCGAGTTATTGTTGGGATTAAATTTTTTTAATCAAAAAAAAGCTATTGATGCAAATTGACTACTACTTACCAGCAGCCACATTAAAAAACAAAGGGTCGGCTACCACTTACTTTAATGGTAGCCGACCCTCAATGGTTTGGATCTTCAACTTTCACTGCAGAATCACCTCTTTCTCTTCTACCATTTTCCGAATGTTGATCAAGGCGTAGCGCATGCGGCCCAGAGCAGTGTTGATGCTTACCCGGGTCAGTTTGGCAATTTCTTTGAAGCTCATATCGGCATAATGGCGCAGGATGACCACTTCGCGTTGCTCGGGTGGCAGCATGTCTACCAGGTGGCGCACTTTGTCGTGCGTCTGGCTGCGGATGATGTTTTGCTCTGAATTGAAATCCGGTGTCTGGAGAACATCGAAAATATCGAAAGTATCGGTAGGAGATACTTTTGGACGACGCTTGGTGCGACGGAAGTAATCCACACACATGTTGTAAGAGATGCGCATGGCCCACTGCAGGAATTTGCCTTCGTGGTTGTATTTACCCCGGCGTAAGGTGTCAATGACCTTGATGAACACTTCTTGAAAGATGTCTTCAGCAAGGCTTTGCTCCTTGACGAATAAATAAATAGAGGTATAAATTTTTTGTTGATGGCGATTGAGCAATTCTTCGAACGCTCTTTCGTTTCCTTCCAAGTAGCAGGCAATGAGCTGCTGATCGTTTAGCTGTGTAACTTGCATAACTAAATAGTTTAAAGCAATGGGATTGATAATCCAGAAAAACTTTTAGTGTAGAAGTTTGAGCCGATAGCCTGCAATTTAGTGAAGTAATAATGTTTTGGAAGAAAATCTTTCGATGTTTCAAAGATAAACGCAATATTTTAAGGAAAAAACTGTTTAGGGGATTTTTTTTGAAATTAACCAAATATTAACGGTTTTCTAGGGTTTCCCCTAATACATATCAGCAATAAATCCACCAATGTGTAAAACTTTTTGTGCGCCTTTTGCATTCCATTCATTGATCAACCCAACTTTTTGTATCTTGCGCATTCTAACTGCCGTTACATTATGAAGAAGAAGGCTACACCTGTGGAGGTACTTACTGCCCCCAGCGCCGACAACTGGATTTACATCAAAGGTGCCCGCGGAAACAACCTGAAAAACATTGACCTGGCCATTCCCAAGAACCAGTTCGTGGTGGTAACTGGTGTTTCTGGTTCAGGCAAATCCTCGATTACGATGGATACCTTGTACGCAGAAGGGCAACGGCGATATGTCGAAAGCCTGTCTTCTTATGCCCGGCAATTTTTGGGCCGCATGAAGAAGCCCGAGGTGGATTACATCAAAGGCATTTGTCCTGCCATTGCCATCGAACAAAAAGTCAGCACCACCAATTCGCGTTCAACCGTGGGTACCCTGACCGAAGTGTACGATTACCTGCGCTTGTTGTACGCCCGGGTGGGCAAAACCTATTCGCCTGTTTCCGGCGAGCAAGTCAAAAAGCACGAAGTTGCTGACGTCAGCGACTACATCCACACGTTTGCAGCAGCAACCCGGGTGCAATTGTTTATTCCGCTACCTTATAAGTACAAAGACCGCCTGCTGGAACAAGAGCTCAAACTTTTGCTCCAAAAAGGCTATACCCGCCTTCGCAATGCAGGTGAACTGATGGACATTCAGGATTTTCTGGGCAGCGAGGTTCCCTTGCTCAAGAATAGAATTGAAGACATCCCGGTTGACACCTTATATATACTTATTGACCGTTTTGCGGTCAGCGACGAAGAGGACAACATGCGGCGCATTGCCGATTCCATCCAAACTGCTTTCTACGAAAGTGAAGGCGAGTGTTGGGTAGAAGTTCTGGGCACGGAAGCCATGAGAGGGTTCAACAACCGCTTTGAAATGGATGGCTTGACCTTTATCGAGCCCAGCCCCCAACTTTTTAATTTCAACAATCCCTTTGGGGCTTGCCCCAGTTGTGAGGGATTCAGCATGGTAATGGGGATTGATGAAGACAAAGTTGTACCCAACAAAACCCTGTCCATTTACGAAGGCGCCATTGCTTGTTGGAAAGGCGAAAAACTAGGTTTGTGGCTGGACGAAGTACTGTCCAATGCGCACAAGTTTGATTTTCCTGTACATAAACCTTACCAAGACCTAAGCAAGGAGCAGCGGAATATGCTTTGGAAAGGCACAAGTGCTTTTGGAGGCATCTATGCCTTTTTCCAGGATTTGGAAGAAAAAGCCTACAAAGTACAAAACCGGGTAATGCTGGCGCGGTACCGGGGGCGCACCCTGTGTGCTACCTGTGAAGGCGCTCGCTTGCGCAAAGAAGCCAGCTATGTGAAAGTGGGCGGAAAGGCAATTGGCGACCTGATCGATGAGCCTGTAGACGAACTTTTGCTCTTCTTTCAATCCATTGACCTTGGCGATTTTGACAAAAAAGTAGGCAACCGCCTTTTGCAGGAAATCACCTCTCGCCTGCAATACATGTGCGATCTGGGCTTGGGGTACTTGACCCTCAATCGCGTTTCGGCTACCCTAAGTGGGGGCGAAACCCAGCGGATCAACCTTACACGCCTCTTGGGCAGCAACCTGACTAGCTCCATGTACATCCTGGATGAACCCAGCGTTGGCCTCCATCCACGCGATACCGATCGACTGGTGAAAGTACTCAAAACCCTGCGCGACCTGGGCAACACCGTAATTGTGGTAGAACACGAGGAGGATTTGATCAAAAACTCGGATTACTTGATCGATATTGGCCCGGCAGCGGGTATCCATGGGGGAGAAGTGGTTTTTGCTGGGCCTTATGCAGACATATACAGTGAAGCAGCCAATAGCCTCACTACTTTATACATGAGTGGCCGGATGGAAATTCCAGTCCCTGCTTTTCGCCGCAAAGCCAGCGATTTTATCTGGGTCAGAGGTGCCCGGCAAAACAATTTGCAGAATGTAGATGTGGCTTTTCCCTTGCATACTTTGACAGCTGTAAGTGGTGTATCCGGCTCGGGCAAAACTACTCTGGTCAAGCAAATTCTATTCCCCGCACTCAAAAAAGAGCTGGGAGAAACATCGCCCAAAGCACCGGGCTTGCACTCGTCTATCGAAGGCCCGTTTCATAAGATCAAAGCGGTGGAGATGGTCAACCAAAGCCCCATCGGTAAATCATCGCGCTCCAACCCCGTGACTTATGTCAAAGCTTACGATGCCATCCGGGATTTGTTTACCAATCAGCAGTTGGCCAAAATCCGGGGATTCAAGCCCAAGCATTTTTCCTTCAATGTGGACGGTGGCCGTTGCGATGCCTGCAAAGGGGAAGGCGAACAAATCATCGAAATGCAGTTCCTGGCCGACGTGCGGCTGGAATGTGACGTGTGCCACGGCAAGCGCTTCAAAACCGAAGTACTGGAAGTAGAATACAAAGGCAAGAACATCCATGAAGTGCTCGAAATGAGCATCGACGAGGCCATGGAGTTTTTTGCAGGCCACAAAGACATCATTTCCAAGATCAAACCTTTGCAGGATGTTGGTTTGGGATATGTACACATGGGACAATCTTCAAACACCCTTTCAGGGGGCGAAGCCCAACGGGTAAAATTGGCTTCTTTCCTGAACCAGGAGCACCACAACCAACACGTTCTTTTTATTTTTGACGAACCTACCACTGGCCTGCACTTTCACGATATCCGCAAGCTGCTGGATGCCCTGAATGCCCTCGTAGAAAAAGGCCATACGGTGATAGTAGTTGAGCACAGCCTCGAAGTGATCAAATCGGCGGATTGGGTCATCGACCTGGGGCCAGACGGAGGTAAGGGAGGTGGAAGCCTGGTGTATCAGGGAGTGCCAGAGGGGATGCTCGAAGTTGAATCTTCTATAACCGGGCAATATTTACGCGAAAAATTGAATGGCAAATCTTTAGCAGGATAAATAGGTTTTTCGGTTAATGGATACTACATTGAATAAATCATTCAGTTTTTCCCTACCGTTCCTTACCTTTGACCCCACAAAACAAAAAACCAAAGCCTGATGAAACTATTGCAGGACAAAGTCGCTCTGGTAACCGGGGGGTCACGCGGAATCGGAGCAGCAATTGTAAAAAGATTTGCTGAGCAAGGCGCCAATGTTGCATTTACTTACCGCTCTTCCGCCGCTCAGGCCGAAGCCATTGTCGCGGAATTGGAAGCCCTGGGAGTTAAAGCGAAAGCTTATGCTTCTGACGCCGGCTCATTCACCGAAGCAGAAGCCTTGATCAACAGTGTAGTTGCTGATTTCGGCAAACTCGATATTTTGGTCAACAATGCTGGGATTACCCAGGATACCCTTATGCTCCGCATGAGCGAAGAGCAATGGGACAAAGTCATTACCACCAACCTCAAGTCGGTTTTCAATTTGTCCAAATTTGCCTTGCGCCCTTTAATGAAAGCGGGCGGCGGTTCGATCATCAACATGAGCTCGATCGTGGGCATCACCGGCAACGCCGGACAGGCCAACTATGCCGCTTCCAAAGCAGGTATCATTGGTTTCAGCAAGTCTTTGGCCAAAGAGATGGGCTCACGTGCCATTCGCTGCAACGTGGTTGCTCCTGGCTTTATAGAAACCGATATGACCGAGGCCCTCGATGAGAAAACCCGCGATGCTTACCTGGCCAATATTCCACTCAAGCGTTTTGGCAAAGCCAATGAAGTGGCTGATCTTTGCGTTTTCCTCGGCTCAGATTTGTCTACCTATGTTTCAGGTCAAACCATTTCGGTTTGCGGGGCATTGCACACCTGATTTTAGTGATGAATTTTTCGAGTAACAAATATTTCGAATGACGAGTGAAGAATGATCGGCACTTCGGCTACGCTCAGTGACCGATCGTTCTTCACTCGTCATTCGAAATATTTGTTACCCCATAAAATACTTCTCCTCATGCTGGATCAATCATTTCTCGACCTCTTTATCACGGAGATCAAGCGTCGCTTGTTTGAAGAATCTCAAGTGCGCCTTGAGCAGTGTTTGCATGAATTAAGCGAAGCCGATATTTGGTGGAGGCCCAATGAAAATTCCAATAGTGTAGGCAATCTGGTACTGCACCTCTGCGGCAACGCCCGACAGTGGATTTTGGCAGGATTGGGTGGCGCAGCAGATTTGCGCCAGCGGCAAACTGAATTTGATGAACGAGGCCCTATGCCACGCACCGAAATGATTCAACGCGTACAACAATTGATGGTCGAGATAGATCAAGTCCTGAATCGCTTGACTCCAGCGGATATTGAAAGAAAAATTACCGTGCAAGGATTCAACGAAACCGGGATGAGCATTCTGATTCATGTCGTAGAACATTTCTCTTACCACGTTGGCCAAATGGCATACATCGTTAAGGCCAGATTGGACAAACAAACCAATTTTTACGGTGGGATAAACCTTGAAAATAATGAGACGAATGCTGAGGAGTTATGAGTTATGAATTCAGGGTTTCCTGGCCAATAACGACTGCATTTTGCCCGCAAAGCGCGCTACGAACTTCGAAAATTTTGCTTTCTTCCAACCAAAACAAAAGCAAGTAATGCCAAATGCCTGCTTTTTGGCGATATAGGGTTTTTTGATAGATTTCTGGTATGGGTTGTGGTGTTTTAAAATCCATTTTGGTACATTTGATTAAAATCCTATCAACTTCTACCGTCTGGAAAGAGTTCCACTTGCAAAAAAAAGAGTCTATCCGCTCAAACGTTTTGGCAAGGCCAATGAATTGGCTGATCCTTGCGTTTTTCTAGGCTCAGATTTGTCCACTTATGTGTCATTGCAAACCATTTCAGTTTGTGGCGCATTGCACACCTGATTTGAGTGATGAATATTTCGAGTGACGAATGATCGGCACTCTGGCGTTTTTTTCTAGAGATTGTGCATACTCATGCGTCTATAGGTGAAGAAATAATAGGTGCAAATCTGGAGACCATGCACCAGCGTTATGCGTTGGAAATTAATGGATAAGACTTAGGTTAGTGGATTAGGTACAAGCAATCGCATTTTTAAGCGCAATGGAACTTTACCTGCATCCTAACGGTTTAGCGACCAAGTACAATCACTTGTTTTATGTTGGCGCACATCTTTCAATCCTATAAGTGGCGGTTGATTTTCATCTACACGATCAACGTCATTGAAGAAATCGGCTATCTCCTGATCCCAGCTTCGGCAGGCGCATTAATCAATACTTTCATCACTGGCAAAGATTGGGGCGTACTTTTTTTTGTCATCAACTACCTGGTTTGGCAAGGCATGGCTACACTGCGGCGCATCCTGGATTCCATCATTTTTACTCGTATTTACAACGATGTGGTCATCAAAACAATTGAACACCACCAACAGGAAGGCATCGAAGTGGGCGCTATCAATGCCCGTATGGAACTACTCAAACAGGTGGTTACCTTTTTTGAAGGAGATTTACCCTTTTTGATCAACAGCATTTTTATGATGTTTGGGGCGGCTGGGCTTCTGTTTTTCTACAATTCCAATTTGATGTGGGTGTGCATCATTATCATTGTGCCTTCTTTGATTTTGAACTATTTTTTTGGAAAAAAAATGGAGAAAGTCACGCATTTGGTCAACAACGCCTATGAAAAACAACTCGAGATGATTAGCACCGGTGACCTAGTTGTTATCAAAAACTACCTGGAATCGGTTCGCTCCTTGAATGTGCGCAAATCCAGTTTGGAAGCTTACAACTTTGGCGGGTTGGAGATTTTTGTCTTCCTCATGATTTTCACTTCACTTTACATCATTTGTCTCACGCCCCACATCAGCTATGGCGATATTGTGGCTACATATGGGTATATCCTGCGGTTTGCCTACAGTTTTGATTTTATTCCTCACCTTACTGAGCGGATGGCCACCATTCGTGATATTCAAAAACGTTTACAAGACGTTTACGCTTAAAGCAGACTTTGAAGAAATGCCGAATTTTTCGAATTACGAATGATGAGCTATAACTCATCATTCATAACTACTATCTCACCAATGCCGATACCTTTTTCAGTTTCGATTGGCTCACGCTGAACATTGGACTGTAACTGTCCTTTCTTTTATGGATCAATCCGGCGCGATGCATCACCTCCAGACGATCGTGTAACAAGTCTGCATCCATTTTGGTGTGAATGAGCAAATCAACCCAGGTTGATTCTGGCCACTCTTTCAGGAAGCCCAATACAGCTGCTGTCTCTGGATGACACAAGACTTCTAGAATTGTAATTGCGTTTGTCACTTTTTCTCCATCAGGGAAAAAGCGGGATTTCATGCTAGTGTTCATAATTTGTTATTAGTGTTTCAAAAGCAAAGACAACAGGAATACATTCCAATAGTAGGCTTTTACGAATCCTTGTCCAAAAGGTTACATTGAAGGGTGATTTTTTTTTTATTTTTCAGCCTTGGAATTTTTTCACCAAAAAACCGTTAGACCATGCCTATCAGAATGGAAGATGATGACCCCCAGGACGGGGGGAGACGCCGCCCCGATTCCAATAACAACAATCGCGGAGGCGGAGGAGGAATGGGCTGGTTGATCCAGCTTTTGCCTCTGGCTATTTTATTTTTGATCAAGCGCCCAAAATTGCTTTTTCCCATCCTGATTCTGGGTGGAATCTGGTATTTCTTCTTGGGTGGCCAGGAGATGATTAGTGGAGGAGGAGACAACAATACTGCTTATGTAGACCAACAGGACGAGGATTCGCCTGTGCAATTTTCTTTGGGCGCATCTTTAAGCCCTGAAAACTTTGACAAAATTCATGTATTTGAACCATTGGCATCAGGCGAATCAGGCAGCTTGAACAGTTTGCCCAGTAAAGTAAGCTTGTTGGCTTTTGCCCCCCGCCGGATGCATCAGGGAGGTCAGGGTTCTTGCGTAGGCTGGGCGAGTGCCTATGCTGCGCGTACCATCCTGGAAGCGCGTGCCAGTGGCCAAAATGCCAATCAGGTTACCTTTAGTCCGTCGTATTTGTACAACCAGATTCACCTCGACAATTGCAACGGCGCCTACATGGACAAAGCCATGAAATCCATGATGCAAAATGGAGCTATGCCTTTTCGGTCTTTTGAATACGATGAATCCGCCTGCGACAATTACCCATCGCAAACCGAAATCCGCCAGGCGCAGCAGTACCGCATCAAAGGATTCAACCGACTGACGCAAGGGGCTGATGACTTGACTCCGGATGTTGAGGCCATCAAGCAGAACCTGGCGCAAGGTGCTCCGGTGGTGATCGGAATGATGGTGGGCGGATCTTTTATGAACAACATGATTGGCCGTAAGTTATGGCAACCTACCAGAAGTGACTACAACATGAGCGGATTTGGAGGCCACGCTTTGTGTGTCATCGGTTACGACGACAATTTTGAAGATGGCGCCTTTCAAATCATGAATTCCTGGGGCGAAGATTGGGGGGATCGAGGCATTTTTTGGATAACCTACGAAGACTTTGAGTATTTCACCAAAGAAGCTTACGGACTTTACCCCATGGGATCTGCGCAAGATAAAAAGGTAGATCCAGGCAAATTGTCCATCGAATTTGGCTTGTACGACAATACCAAAAAGAGTGTAATCCCGGTAAAACAGGTTGGAGATATTGTTTTTCGCACCAATCAAGCGCTCAGCAAAGGTCAGAAATTCAAGGCTTTGATTGCCAATTCAATCGACTGCTACGTGTACATTTTTGGTCAGGAAACCGATGGTTCCAGCTACATTTTGTTTCCGTACAATGAAAAACACGACCCGTATTGCGGGATTGTGGGCACCCGACTTTTCCCCAAAGAGCAGTCGATGACCCCAGATGCAAAAGGGAACAAGGACTACATTGCCATCGTGTTCAGCAAAAAAGAACTGGATTATGAGGCGATGAACGAAGAGATCAATACTGCAGATGGCAACAGCTATGCCGATCAATTGAAAGCTGCGTTGGGCAACGACCGGATGCGCACCGCCAGTTTCAAATCAGGAAAAAGCACCATTGCCTTTGATGCCGATGTGAAAGATGCCGCCCCCTTGGTTGGGGTTGTGATTGAAATTGATAAAAAATAAAAAAAGCCACCTGGCGCACTCCGCCAGGTGGTCCCATTTTCGCACACTGATTATTGCCATGGTAAGAATATCGTCGAAACGAAAGGCAATAGTTTTTGAGATTCTTACCGTTTGCCCTTCATTTATTTTGCTGTATTAGAAGCGGATACCCGCGCTTAGCGTCAACACATTATTCCGGCCAGTCGTATTGGCGAAATAGTCTGACATGCCGATTTCATAGTTGAGGTCTACTGTCAGAAAGGCCAAATCCATGCCCAATCCAGCGTTGGCACCCCAGGTGAATGTCTTCAAATCGCTTTTGCTGAAGGGGATCCCTGCTTTTTCATTTACCCCCAAAATCATGGTTGGGGTGATCCCGCCTTTCAGGTACAGATTGAGCAGTTGTTTTTTGCCCGTAAGGTCAAAACCGATGTTCACCGGAGCCTTAATGGCCTGGATAGTGGTCTCTTCATCAAATCTCAGGCGGGTATCGGTATTGATGTCATTCACCAAACGGGCGGTGTAGCTGTTGTAGTGCAATCCAGGAGTGAGGAACAATTTCTTGCCACCAAAACGGAAATCTACCCCTGCGTTCCAACCCACTTTTGCTGCTGCGGTCAAATCGCCCAAGTTGCCATCTACTGCGGAAAGGTTTACCCCAACTTTGGGATTGATTCTGGTTTGGGCTTGAGCGCTATATGCGGAAATAGTTATCAAAGCCACTGCTACAATTGCCTGCAAAGTTTTCATTGTTATTGATGTTTTTTGGTTTCAAAATTGAATACGACCCTAAAACGCATGGACTATTTCGTTTTCGCACGTCCAAAGGGTACTTAAACATAACTTTAAAGTTTCCTTTAGAAAGCATTAACAGATGGGCTATGCCCAGGATTGGGACTGTGCTGCGGTACAACTTTAAGTTCAGCCTACTGGCAATTCAAAACCCGAGGCCCTCTGAAAGGATACATCCGGGCGATGAAATTTTTGTCCTCAGCAGAAAGTTGAATGTTCCAGCGTACTTCAGATCCATCGAGCGTCAATTGCTTGGATACAGGATAGTGCATGATCGAGAGGGGATCGTACTGGCAAAATTGGGTTTGTACACTGCTGTATTTGCGAAACAGGTTTTGATCTACATCTTCTTTTTTCCAACCCTGAGTCTGGGCATAGTAGGTGTAAACTTTTTCCAAATCCCATTGAATGTTTTGCAGGGGGTGCTGGTGCTCGTGGATTAGCCCCAGGGCATGTCCAAACTCGTGCAAGGTAGTCCGTCGAATTTCGTAATCGGGAGTCCGATCAGAGAACCATCCAAAATTCATGGTACTGGAAAGCGAATCCAGGTAGAGTGCATCACGACCCATGTACGACCAGGAACCGTCACGTGCATCCAGCCCAATGCGGATTTCGGCTTTGCCGCGGCGTACAAATTGAAAGCGAACATTGGCGTAAAGTTCCCATTCGCGGGCAGCCTTTTCGATGCGGAGGCGCAAGGGGTTGCTCAGGCTGTCCATGAATTTGACCCGAATGACCTGTCCGATGCTCCAAAGTTTGGTGCGGATCACTGCCGAGCGAAGCTGATCTTCTTCTAATTGCTTGTCGATGCAGGTATGAATCGCGGTTGGATCTTCCGCAAGTGTTTCAGTTTGTTGGTTGAGAAGGTTGCTTAGGTCAGCGTCGGTATCCTCCATCAATTCACAGGAAAAGCTTCCGAAAGCCAGAGAGATACTGAGCAAAAAAATCAAATGAGCAATTTTCATGGCGGTATGTTTTTGTAGTAGTGAACGACCAATTGTATTTACCTTACAAAGGTCGTTCAACTACTAGCGCTAAACATCGCCGCAAAAAAGGGTTCGGAAAAAATCCCCCTTAAGGAGGAGGAAATCTCAATTCAAAAATTTGAACACCACCCGCCGATTCTTTGACCGGCCTTCTTCTGTAGCATTGCTGGCTGCGGGTTTGGATTCTCCATAGCCTTTGGTGGAGATTTTATCCGCTGCGCAATTTTTGTCCAGTAAAAACTGGCGCACTGATTTGGCGCGATTTTCGGAGAGCACCTGGTTGTACTCCGCCGAACTGGTATTGTCGGTATGCCCTTGGATCTCGATGCTCTTCCCATTGCTTCTGATGAAGTTGGCCCACTCTTCCAGGTAAGCAAAAGATTCGGGCAAAATTTGATCCGATCCAATCGAAAACAGGATGTCTTTGGTGGGTACTTCGGTGTCTTTTTTAATTTCTGTCGTTACAATTGGCGCTGTGGCCGGTATTTTATATTCTGTGTCTACCTTTCTCAATTCAGGAGTCAGTACCATTGGAGGGGCATTGTCTGGGATGACCATCAGCTGAACTCTGTCTTGTGGAATGGGGATGAACACCTTGCCCGTGACAGGGTCAGGGCGCACTTTTATTACTAATTTATTAGTGCCTTTGTCACGTACCTCTACTACACCACTGATGGGTTTGCCATCTTTGTCCACCACATTGGTTTCATAAACGTATACTTGTTCCGGTTGAAATACCTTGGGGAGATTGGTAAAAAAAATCTTGTTTTTGCCATTTTCTCCTACCACCATGTAAGCAGTTTTACCATCCAGGCTTACCTTGAATTCCCAATCATCTCCGCTGGAGTTGAACAGCAATCCCATGTTCTGGGGCGTGCTCCAATTGGTCCAGGTATCGTCCAGACGGGTGCTGTAGTACAAATCCAAGCTACCGAAACCATTGTGTCCGTTGGAACTAAAATACAGAGTTTTATTATCGGAGTGTAAGAATGGAGTACGCTCCTCTCCAAAAGTATTGATGATGGGGCCGAGGTTACGAGGTTCTTGCCATTTGCCTTTCGCGTCCTGAAATGCCACAAAAATATCGCGGTGCCCTCCATTTACGGCTACATATATCATGCCATTGGCAATAAAGCGGGCATCGGCTTGCCAGGATGAAAAATTGATTTCTTTTGGCAATTCAAGGGGTTCTCTCCAGCCGGTAGCCGTTTTTTTGCTTTCGCACAATTTCCCATTTTTAAACATCAGCATTTCCGTGGCGTTGGAGTTTACGCTTTCCGGAGCCTCATTGACGAATGGTGTACTCAAGTCGGTAATCGAAACGGGGATACCCCAGCCGTTTTCTTTTTTTGGCGCTACAAAAACATCTTCCTGAGGCGCAAAGCTGCCTATTTCGCGACAAAAAAACAATTGCTGGCCATCGGCAGAAATAGATGGACTGTATTCCGAATAGTCTGTATCATCAGGGAAAACCACCTTACTCAGTTTGTCCAGTTTTCCTTTGGTTTGAAACATCTCATACATCTCCGCAAATTGGGATTCGGGCGTATTGAAATATTTTTTGTAAACCTCCAGCGTATCTTTTACCGCCGTCCAGTTTTTTTGCTCAAAATCCCGGGCCATAATTTTGTTGAGCGCTAAAAATGCTTTTTCTGAAGGCGCCCAGGCCAGGATGTATTGGTGGTATTTTAGCCAATCACTGATCCTATAGGCTTCTTCCAAGATTTTATTGTCATTCAAAATTTGGCGGTCTCTTTTGAGCTGTAAGGAATCAAAATCAGGGAATCTTTTGCCAAAATCAGCGATCTTCTCAGTGGACTCAGCGGTTCTTTCTTTTTGGTACAAGTACTTTATTAAAGCACTGCGGCTAGAATCAGCAGGGAATAGTTTCAAAAATTTATTGATGGCAAAAAGGGAGTCGGATTGCAATAAAAAAGACACCAAACTGTCCTTTACTGCCTTCCGATTGGCGCTTGGAGGTACCCGTTGGATGTAGCCAAAATACGCTTGGGGCCGATTACTGGCATAGATCCGCCCAATTTCCTGGGTTTCCACTTGAACCACCCATTTTCGCTGGATCTCCAGGTATTTGTCGCGCAGTGCCACCGGAGTCTTGGGGTCTTTGGTAATCGCATCCAAATCAATTGGCCTTTTGGCATTGGCCTGGGTGCGGGTTGCGAATTTTTGCCAAACGGTATCTACCCTGGGATGGGTAGGGTATTCATTCAAAAATCGTTTAATTCGCGCTAAGCTGTCGCTTCGCATAACGGCCTGGAAGTAAAAATCCAGTGCATTGGTCTCTTCCTTTTGAAGTAAATCTGGAAATGGAAACGCAGGATACAGCGTCTTAAAAGCTTGCAACTGCTTGGGAGAAGGATTTTCGGCGCGGTATCCTCGGTAAAGCCGTATCCAGATGCTGTCCTGATGAGGAATAGCGGGCCAGGTTTTCAAGGATTGGGCGCAGTAGCGCCATGTAGCTGTTTTGGCAATCTTCGTGGCAAAAGTATCCAGCGCCAATTCGCCGTATACCGTGCCTGGAAATTTTTTGACAAAAACCTCCATTCCTGCCAGACTGGCTTTGCGGTTGTTTTCAAAAGCTGTCACAATCGTGTCTCTTACCCAGGCGGCCAGGGGGTATTTCTGGTTGAAACTGGCATTGGCGCTCCATCCATTGGCTCGGGTATACAGGTCAAAAAGTTTGAAACTGGAAGCCCGGAAAATGCCCGGTGACTTTTGCTTGAGGCTGTTCCCGTATTGGCCCATCAAGTGATCGAAAGCATCCAATGTCCCCGCTTTGAGGGTTTCATCATAAACCAGGTTGTTTCGATTGGTTTCAATGGTCTTGAGGTTTGTAGCGTTGGGTTTTTCAATCAAACTCAGGTAGTGATCGTAATCTGCGGTGGTATTTTTTTTCAAAGCCGCTTCATAGCATAGCTTTTCGATGCTTCGGCGGGTTTTGGCTGGCGAGTCATCGGCCAACTCTTTTTCAAGCTTGCCCTTTGCTTTGGTGTCCAAGGCCCGATATTGGGTTTCGGCATTCAACGCATGAACATACGCTGAATCCAATTGGTAAGCTGGATTGCCTGCACTACTAAAATACATGGCCATTCCCAGGTTGGCCAGGGTAGGGGAGTCGGTCGATAGGTTGCGGAAAGTGGTTGCGGCTGCGGAAAAATCTTTGTCTTCGAGCTGTTTGATTCCGTTTTTGTATTGAGCAATACCCAAACTGGAAAAAAATAGAATTACTGCTGTAGTGCATACAGCTTGTTTGAAGTAATACCTGAGGCCCATGATTGTGAGGGTTTGTGATTAGATTTTATTCAATTCAAGATATAAATATACGATTTTTTTATTTATTTTTTCTGCTTCACCGCATCGTACATTTTTTTTACGTTTTCCAGTGAAAACCATTGATTCAAAGCGGTGGTAAAAATGATTTCTGTATCACTTACCAAATGAACATATCGAAAGCTATAGCGCTCCTTGCGCGTACTTTTTACTTCGTAGATGAAGCCATCCTGGTGTTGTTCTATTATCTTTCCAAAATCAGGGTTGCTGCGCACTTCACGGATTTGGCGAAAAGTTTGCTCCATCAATTTTTTACCCCGGGTCTTTCCCGCGTAAATTTGAATGGCATAACGTGTTGCCCCGGTTGAGGTGATGGATAAATCTTTTACCCCAGCCAAATCAAAGTTTTCAATCTGGGTACTGTCTGCTGGTGCAAAAATCATTGCAGGAATGCCATACTGCTTCAGATCCATAAGCTCCCAAGGTTTAGATTGATGGCCAACGCAATTAGGGAGTAAGAAACCCAATACCAGAATAATTAAAAATTGTTTCATGTGTTGTGCTGAAAATGACTACTGATTTTAGTGGTAAACGCAGAAAAATTAACTTCCCGATTTTGGGTTTTGAATAGGAAGTCGAACGGTTCATTTCAAGTGAGCTTCCTATTCAAAAGCCTCTCAAAAAATCGGGAAGTAATTTTTTGCGTCATACTAAAGGAGGAACTACAGAAGGATAACGCTTTTTTTTGCGGCAAATTTAATGCTTTGTGCAAGAAGTCCAATTTTTTCAAACAAAACCTTTATTTTTACGCACAGTATTTTTAAAGCGCTATGATAAAAAGGCTTCACATCCGCAATTATGCGATCATCGAGCTCCTGGACATTGACTTTGCCAAGGGCTTGACCATCATCACCGGAGAGACTGGTGCTGGTAAATCCATTCTCCTGGGGGCACTTGGTTTGATCATGGGCGACCGTGCCGACACCAAATCCTTGTACAACCAGGAAGAAAAATGCGTCATTGAGGGCGTTTTTGACCTAAATGGTCATGACCTGAATGAGTTTTTTTCGGAACACGATCTCGACTACGAAACCGAAGTCGTCGTGCGCCGGGAACTGACGCCTTCAGGCAAATCGCGGGCTTTTGTCAACGATAGTCCGGTCACCTTGAGGGTACTGCAAGACCTCAGTGCAGAATTGATTGACCTCCACCAGCAATTTGATACGCTGGACATCCACAATCTGTCTTTTCAACTCCGCATGATCGATGCCCTGGCTGGCAACAAGGAACGGCTCATTCAATACCGCAAGCTGTACAAAGATTACAGTGAAAAACAGCGCCGACTGGAGGAGTTGCTGCGCCGCAATGAGCAGTCGACCAAAGAAATGGAGTTCATCCAGTTTCAATTGGAAGAGTTCAATAAAGCGGAGTTGAGCGCTGGAGAGCAAGAAGCCTTGGAAGAGGAACTGACCCGCCTTACCCACGCCGAAGACATCAAGCGCACCTTGAGTTTTGCTTTTGATGCACTGACTGAAAATGAGCAATCCATCGTAGGCCAAATGCACAGCTTGGGAAATGCTTTGGTTTCCATCGGAAAATACGCACCAAAACTCGGCGAATACTCCGATCGGTTTGCCAACATGATTTTTGAGTTGCGTGAAATGAGCAACGAGTTTGAAAAAATCGCCGACCAGACCGATCATGATCCTGAGCGCATTCTGGAAGCCCAGCAACGCCTTGATCTGATTTATCGCCTGCAAAAGAAGCACATCGTTGCCACTGTAGAAGATTTGTTGAACATTCAGTCCAATTTGGAGCAGCAATTGGCCGGTTTTGCCGATCTGGGTAATGAGATCGGGGAACTGCGGCATAAAATTGCCGAGCAGGAAACGCATCTGTTCCAAATGGCAGATGATCTTGCTGACCGCCGGCAAGCCGTAATCCCCACCTACGAAGACAAAATCGTAGAGATGCTGGGACAATTGGCCATGCCTTATGCCCAACTCAAAATTGAAACCCGTAAGCTGGATGCTCTGGGGCCAACGGGCCTGGATGAGGTACAGTTTATGTTTGCTGCCAACCGGGGTAGCCGCTTGCAACAAATCAAGGATGTGGCTTCTGGCGGGGAATTGTCGCGTCTGGCTTTGGTGACCAAATCACTGGTAGCCAGTTCGATTCCATTGCCAACCCTCATTTTTGACGAAATTGATGCGGGAATCTCTGGCGATGTAGCGCTCAAAATGGGCAATATTCTGCGAAATTTGTCCAACGAACACCAGGTGGTGACCATTACACACTCACCACAGGTGGCTTCGAAAGCAGATCGCCATTATTTTGTCTTTAAAGTGGACAAACCAGAGCGCACCGTGACCAACGTACGTTTGCTCAGCAATGAAGACCGCATTCGGGCAATTGCCGTTATGCTCAGTCAAAGCCCTCCGAGTGATTCGGCAATGGAAAATGCACGGGAATTGCTTGGTTTGTAATGATTTATGAATAATGAGTCGTAAATAATGAAGGCTTTTGCAACCTCAAGTACCTAAAATTCAGTCTTTAAACAGAATTATCAGGTACAACGCACAACTCATAACACATAACTCTTTACTTTTGCTCCACTTTAGATACACTCTTGGACATAACTGAACAAAAAAACAACCAATGGCGAACAACTTATTGCAAGGGAAGCGAGGAGTCATCTCCGGTGCCCTGGATGAAAACTCAATTGCCTGGAAAGTAGCTGAGCGCTGCGTAGAAGAAGGTGCAACCATCGTACTGACCAATGCACCAGTAGCCATGCGGATGGGAGAAATCAACAAACTCGCTGAAAAGACCGGTGCCGAAATCATTCCTGCCGATGCAACTGATATGGCCGATTTGGAAAACCTCTTTGGTAAATCCGTTGAAATTTTGGGTGGGCCACTCGATTTTGTACTGCACTCCATTGGCATGTCTATCAACGTGCGCAAGAAAAAAGACTATACCGATTTGAACTACGAATGGATGCAAAAATCCTTCGATATTTCTGCCATTTCATTCCATCGCATGATGCAAGTGCTTTACAAGATGGATGCCATGAGCGATTGGGGATCTATTTTGGGCCTCACTTATATTGCAGCTCAACGCACTTTTCCTGATTACAGCGAAATGGCCGAATCCAAAGCTTTACTAGAGTCTTTTGCCCGCAGCTTTGGCTACCACTGGGCCTTGAAAAAGCACGTTCGGGTCAATACGATCTCTCAATCTCCAACTAAAACCACCGCAGGTTCTGGCGTAAAAGGGTTTGATGAATTTTACGACTACGCCGACAAGATGTCGCCGCTAGGCAATGCTTCTGCCGATGCTTGCGCCGATTATTGCGTAGCCTTGTTTTCTGACATGACCCGGATGGTTACTATGCAAAATCTTTACCACGATGGCGGATTCTCTTCTATGGGGATGAATCCGGCGGTTTTGGGATTATAGTTTTGGTTTTTAGGTTCTAGGATTTGAGGTTTGCCCAATCGTACTCATTTGTTCAACATTGTGTGTTCCTCAAACTCAAAACCTGGAACCAAAACTTCTAATTTTTTTCAATGCTCAGACTGTTTGTTTCGCTTGCCCTGCTCTTTGGGTTCAACTTCTTACTGGCACAATTCCCAACTCAAGGCCCTGGCGGTTTTGGGAACCCTGGCGGTTTTGGTTCTCAGCGATCGGGACAGTTGCAATTGGATACCATTCAGGAAGACATCAAGCGCGACACCTTCGGCGTTTACCGTTTTTTGGCTAAAAACCCATTCCACGAACGTGCATTTTCGGATACCTTAATAAATAGTTACACCCATCAGCACGACCCGGTTCGCCAGCAAGAATGGGATTACATGCATTTGGGCATTTCGGGGTCTGCTGCGCAGCCAATTGTATACCAGCCACTCCTTCGGCGAGGCTTTGATTTGGGTTGGCATCAGTACGATTTATATGTAAAAAAGGCCGACGATATTCCTTTTTACCGCCATGAAACGGCCTTTACCAATATGGAGTACAACCAGTTGAGCGAGCAGAACAACAGTGTATTCAAAATTTTGTTTTCGCGCAACTATGGTAAAGGCTTCAATTCTTCGATCAGTTATGAGCGCAATTCTCAACGCGCTACCACTCGCTTGTTTAGCCAACAGGCTTTGCGCAATACAACTTTGGCCCTCAATTTTTGGTTCAAAGGCCAGAATGGAAGATACAACGCCTATCTAACGATTGTCAACAACAAATTGGAGCGCCAAGAAAATGGAGGTCTGGTAAATGATACCCTTACCCTTGGCAATTTTACGACACCTGCCGTAGCCCCAGTGTTTCTGGATGCAGCCCGATCCAGGTACCAACACCAGGAAGTCCAGTTTACCCAATATTTCCAACTGAATCGCTTCGGTAAAGCAGATACTTCTGCCTTGGATAGTCTGCCGCTAGAGGCAGTGCCCGGCAAACAAATTTTCCAGGTGGCACATACCCTCAGTTACCAAAACATTTTTTCCCGGTACAACGATGGAGTGACCAATTTGACCACTTATTACAAGAATTTCAATACTGATTTACGGGGAATTCGCAACTATGTGGGCTATCAAAAAATCGAAAACCAATTCCGTCTACTCACCTTTAAAAGCCAGGGCCCTTTGGTTGGCAGAACCCGAAAAGAAGCTGGATTGTTGGAATTGGCTTTGGTGCATGCTTATCACCGTATCAATCTGGAAACCAGAGATTCCAGCCTTAATGAAGTCTTTGCAACCGGAAAATGGGATTTACAACCCCTGCCCGCAGTGGATTTGAGGCTGAACGCCAAACTTGGGTTATTGGGCAATATCGGGGATTATCAAGCCAGCGGTGAGATCAATTTTAAGCTCGGCAAATTGGGGCAACTGACCGGTCGAGCCACCAATCAATTGTACAGCCCAACCTTGGTACAGCGCGAATTTATTGCCACCCAACAAAGAATTTGGAACAATGATTTTAAGAAGACGCTGGAAACCAATCTGGAGGCTTCTCTTCAAATTGATCGCTTTCAAATAGAGGTAGGTGGAGCTTACCACTTGATTAATAATCTTGTATATTTTGACACAATTGGCTATTCACGTCAAACTGGAAAGCCCGTTAGTATTTTACAGTTATACGCTAAGAAAAATTTTGTACTTTGGCGTATCCATCTTGATAATCAAGTGATACTGCAAAATGCTTCGGAAGATGTGCTGCGTTTGCCCAAGGTTTTTGGCAAGCACAGTTTGTACTTTGAGGGAAGACTTTTTCGGGTGTTGAATACACGCATTGGCGTTGATGTGCGTTATCAAACCAGTTATTTTGCAGATTACTACCGCCCGCTAACCGGACAATTTGAATTGCAGGACAAGCGCCAGGTCAATTTTTATCCGGCAGCCGATGTGTTTGGCTCCTTTCAGGTGACCAAATTCAGGGCTTACTTTAAAATGGAAAACATAACCCGGTATATCGATCATCAGAAAAAATTTTTTTATCAAACTTCCTATTATCCTATGCCACCCAGTAGTGGATTCCGCTTAGGCATCAAATGGTTTTTTGCGGATTGATCTACTCCTGAGCGCAGGTGATAGCTAACCCAAACCGATATGAGAAACGTTGAATTAGGTAAAGTTGGACGCAAAATCCGACAATTGCGCAAGGAGAGAGGTATGAATCTCCAGGAAGTAGCAGACAAAAGTGACATCACTGCTGGCTTGCTTTCGCGCATCGAAAATTTTCGTACCCTGCCTTCTCTTCCCGTATTGCACAACATTTCGATGGCCCTCACTGTCCCTTTGGCCGAATTGGTAGATCTGGTAGGCAGCAACGGGGAATCCAATTACATCCTGGTGCGCAAAGGCGAAGGAGAAAAAGAAGAGCGCGAAGATTCCGAGGGTTTGATCTACGAAAACATCTTGAGTACCGGTTTAGCAGAAACGAACCTGCAAGTCTCGATCATTTACATTCCACCCCATACTTACCGCAAGCCACTTTCCAACGACAGCATGGAGTTGATTTATGTCGTGCAGGGCTCCATCGAGTATGGATTGGGCGATACCCTTTTAAACCTGTACCAAGGCGATACCTTGTTCTTTGATGGGAGTATTCCCCATTCTTTGAACAACACCACTGACGAGCAAGTGGTATTGTTCAAAGGGTATTTGTTGAGGAGGAAATAAGTCCAACTTTATTGCCCGGGACGGTAAGTTCGGTTGGCTCCCTGCCTGTAGTCTTCCGGGTAAAAAAGCACATCCTTGAATTTTCCTTCGGTGTACATTTTTCCCTGATCCATAAAGTGTGGGGATTTTGGATTGCTGCTTTGTCCTCCGGTTACGATTGAGCGGGCTTTAAGGCGTGGCCCAAATTCTACGACTGCCACAAAACTGTTGCCCACACTGCCATAGCGCTTTATGGTTCCGGGATAAGTACGAGCGCCAAATGCGGCCAGCGAACCCCAATGCGAAGATGTAAAGGCCACCGGAAGACTAGGTTGCTGATCATCAAAAGTTTCTTTGATTTTTCCGGTGAGGCGTTGGAAGCGATTGATGTCTCCCCAGGCTACTTTCCAGGTGCCAAAATCGCGGGTCAATTCATCCAAAACCAAATTCAGTTGTTTGATTTTTTCTTCGTTAGAACTGCTCTTGATGATGTGCTCGCTCAGGTTCAGGGCATCATTCGGTTCGTCTTCCGGTAAGTGGTAGCGGGTATAAGTCAGCATTTTTTCGCCCCAATAAATGGCCAGAGTAGAAGCTTGTGATTCGAGACTATACCTGAAATTCCACTGTTTTAGCAGATCAACGGCCTCCGTCAGGCGAGGCGTTTTGTCATTGCTTTTTTGATATGCATCAACCAATGCTGGAATGATGTCCTCAAATCCAGGAAGTTGCGGATCGTAAGCTGCTCCAATGAGTTTGTCCAACGTGAAATTGGATGCGTCTTTGAGTACCCGAACCGCATGGATTCCCCGGTAATTTTCAGGATCAGGCGCCATATATGCCGGATATTTTTTGGAATCCGGGCTTTGGGCGGCGGCAGCAGTGAAAGGGGTAGAATTGCAATTTTGCAACCAGCCCGTACCTGGATTGAGCAATTGTACCGTTTCTTTTACCGGGTGCAATCCCTGCCAATCGGTAAGTGGATTGCTGCCATCTACCGGTTTTTCCCAATCAAAAGTCGGGTTGCGTTTGGGCATAAAATTGCCATGCCAGTACGCAATGTTGCCTTTGCGATCAGCAAAAACAGTATTGTTGGAAGCGTTGCCCCGCCAATCCATTGCTTTGTTGTACTGTTTGTAGCCGTTGGCCTTGGTGCGGAGAAAAGATTGCGCCAGCGCTTTGTAAGGCTCGTTCATCATGCTGATGCTGATCCATTTGTCCCCTTTTTCGGATATGACGGGGCCATGATGGGTATGGTAAGTGTCAAACTCCTTTTCTTTCAGCTCATTGCCCTCTTTGTACCACAATTTTACCTTATCGATGCGTACGGGTTTCAGATCTGTGCCATGACGGTAAAACGGTTTACCTTCTTTCCACTCAATGGTTTCAAGATACTCATCCAATACATCAGCAGCACTGGAAGTGTGCATCCAGCCACAGTTTTCGTTGAAACCCTGGTAAATAAAAAACTGACCCCAGGTAACTGCACCATATACATTCAAGCCCTGCTCGCTGTGTACCTGCAATTCACTGCGGAAATAAAAAGTGGTATGCGGATTAATGAGCAATAGGGCATTGCCCGAAGCACTTTTGCTGGGGGCGATGGCAAATCCATTGGAACCAACCGGTTCCCATTCCCGTTCTTCCCGTTCGGTTCGAATCCAGGAGGTGGAATGGCTTTTGGTATAAAATGCCTTGAGCCGCTCAACCGATACCGCGCTGATGTTGCCTCCGATGCTCCCTTCGCTGAACATCAGGGGCATCCAGGGTTCAAAACGCTTGATCAAACGCGGCTTGACATTGGGATGGGTGTAGAGGTAATAATTGACCCCATCGGCAAATCCATGCAGCAGCTTTTTCATCCAGGCTGGACACTGCACGTAAATGGCCTTCACTTGGTTGGTATCCAAAAAAAGGCGGGCGCGCAAGTCCTGGTACAAGTAAGCTTCCCCTTCAACCTCCGCCATCCTGCCCAGAGCGGTGATGTAATTGTCTTCAACTCGGCCAAAATCATCCTCACACTGGACATACAGCATGCCAAAAACGGCATCGGCATCTGTCTTGCCGCTGACGTGTGGAATGTCCCATTTGTCACGGGTAATCTGGATGGATTGAGCTTGCTGCTGCCAACGTGCAATTTCAGCAGCATTGAAACTTTGACCGCTGGCGGAAAAACCGCAAAAAAGTAAGGCTAAGTAGAATATTGGTTTCATTTGATTTGATTTTGGTCGGGCGCCCCTTGCGGGCGCCCACCGTCGTCCTATTTCCGATAATCCAACGGCGGTTTCCGCGTTCCGATCAGGCATTGGTATTTAAAATCTTTACCCCGGCGATCATTAAGTTCTGCTTTGGCTTTGGTGCAAGTTTCTGGATTGTTGAACAAATCCATGGCAGTGAGTGCAATCGATTTGGCTGCTACCAGCATGCCTTTGGCGCCAATGCCTGTACCACCAGCCGCTACCGCTTGCCAACTGTGTGCAGAAGTGCCTGGTACCCAGGTGGCAGTATTTAATCCTACCGTAGGCACCACCCAACTGATGTCGCCCACATCGGTAGATCCGCTGTTGCGCTCTTCGGGTTGTTCGAAAGGTTGTACGATCGCAGCAGATTCTATATTGATCTTCTCCAGATTGAGGGTCTTGACGATTTGTTCGGCAAATTGCTTCTCTTCGGCATTGTATACTACCCCGCCTACCGATTTCAAATTGCTGTGCATGATCTTGGCCAGGGTTTCGTTGGGCATCAGGTTGTACACCCCGTTGATCAGTTCGTATTCCATGCGGGTACCTGTGCCCAATGCTGCACCTTCGCCTGCTTTGACAATGCGCTCAAAAATGTCCTTACTGGTTTTTGCATCCGGATGACGAGCGTAGTAGTACACTTCTGCAAAGGCAGGCACTACATTGGGTGCTTCACCACCGCGTGTGATGACGTAGTGGATGCGGGTATCTTCAGGGATGTGCTCCCGCATCATGTTCACCATATAGTCCATGGCTTCTACACCGTCCAGTGCCGAGCGGCCGCGATCGGGCGCCATTGCAGCGTGAGAAGCCTGGCCATAAAAGCGAAACTTGGCGGAAATATTGGCCAGTGAAGAACTTGCTCTGGCGCTGTTTTCGCTGCCCGGGTGCCAATGAATAATTGCGTCGACATCGTCGAATAAGCCTGCGCGTACCATGTACACTTTGCCACCGCCACCTTCTTCTGCAGGAGTGCCATAAAAGCGGATGGTGCCCGATTTACCGGTTTGTTGCAACCACTCCTTTACGGCTACTGCTGCTGCTGCTGAACCCGCACCAAAAAGGTGGTGGCCACAGGCGTGACCGGATTTTACTTCCGGCCGCTCCTGACGCGTAGGCACTGCTGCCTGAGATACACCGGGCAGGGCATCAAATTCGCCCAAAATACCGATAACTGGTTTGCCTGACCCAAAACTGGCGACAAAAGCGGTAGGCATATCGGCTACTCCGGCCTCCACTTTAAACCCGGCGGTGCGCAGTTGCTCTTGCAGAAGTACTGAGCTTTTGGCTTCCTGATAACCCAATTCGGACCAGTCCCAAATTTTCATGGCTACCTGGGTATAGGGGCCAGAAAGTTCGTCCAGGCGTTTTAAGGTTTGCGTTTTTTCTTTGGAAAGTGCTGGATTGCTTTGGGCAAAAAGTCCCACGCCTACACACAGCAACAATAAGGTGAAGAATGGCTTCATGTGATTTGGTTTTTTCATACTGTTGGGCAATAAAGAAATGCAAGATCCTGGCTGGTTGAAAAAAGAAATGGAAAGCCAAGAAAGGTGATCTTTCCTTACATGATTTCAACGCCCATGTTTCGATAAGGCTCTAGCCGATGGTGCTCTGGGTCTAGCTCTGTAATGAGCACATCAAGATCATCGAGGCCGCATACCCTGATTTTTTGGCTGGAATCGAGTTTTTCGGCAATGGATAGCGCAACTACTTTTTTGGAAGATTCCATCATCACTTTTTTGATGGTGACGACCTCCCAGTCGGATTCGGTCATTCCATCAACGGCGTCAATGCCATTGACCCCCATTAAACAAAGATCAGGACGGATGTCTTTGAGGGTGCGCACTACCTCGCCACCTACCGCAATGCCCGCCGCTTTGGACAGGTGACCACCGATGAAAATGGTTTCAGAACTTTGATGCTCCAACAACTGCATGGCTGTGTAAAGGCTCATCGTCACAAAAGTTATTTTGAGATCGGGTGGTAAGATGCGGGCAATCTCCAAATTGGTTGATCCTCCGCTGATCAATACCAACATCCCTTCTTGCAGCAAGCTGATGGCCTTACGGGCAATGATGGTCTTTTCTTGATAAGCGTATATTTCGTTTTCTTTGTAAGAATAAACATGGTAAGACTTGGAAAGGGCGCCACCACGTACTTTGATGATTTTTCCGGCATCGGCCAGTTCTTGCAAATCGCGGCGTACCGTATCTTCAGAAACATCCAGTTTGATGCTCAAATCGGAGAGCACTACTTTATTGTGGATGTTTACTTCACGCAAAATCAGCGCTTGTCGTTCTTTTTTCAGCATAACAGAAAAGTGAGTTAAAAGCACTAAGATAACGACATTCGCCACTTTTGAAATAAAAAAAGCCTGCCGAATGATATTCCGGTAGGCTGGTAAAGCTAGCAAATAGTGTGTTTATTAAAAATACTGTTGGCCATACAGCAAACAGATCTTTTCGTATTTCTTGCACAAATGTGCATTTAATTTCTTAAAACCTCAAGTTATTGCAAGAAAAATATTTTAAATCCGAAAAAATTGCTGTTTTTTAGCTTGTTTCTTGCAAAAGTATGCAAATTATTCATGGTACATGACCAATCCAGGCATAGGATCTTTTTCTGTATTCCCGAGAATTAACCCAAGTTGTACGGCACTGCGCCAGATTTCTTCCGAAAAAAAAGAAGCCACAGATCCAACAAAATGAACAGGGAGATTTTTACTTTCCTCCAGCACCATTACGCTTCGTTCAAAAAAAAGCCGGAATTGATCGTCTAGTATGCCCTTGATGCATGGGTCGTTGCGGTGTTCATTGGCAAAAGGAGCGAATGTGGACAAAAAACGATTGGGGTAGGGGAGTTGGTAAACCGATTGCAGAATGTTGTCGCGCGTTAAATGGTATTGATTGTTGAGGTCTTCGCGCAAGTATTCAGGCATTTCTCGGTTTAGGAAGGCTTGAATGATTGATTTGCCTATCCCAGCTCCACTGCCTTCATCTCCAAGAATGAACCCCAGACCTCCAGCTGTTTCGACAATGGTTTGTCCATCATATCGACAAGCATTGGAACCCGTACCCAGAATACCGATAATCCCAGCTTGATGTTGGGCCATAGAGCGGGCTGCCGCCAGCAAGTCTGTTTCAACATTCACAGTGGTGGCTTCCTGAAACATCAACCTAAGCAATTGGTGCATGCGACGGCGCTGGTCTTCTGCTTTGCAGCCCGTGCTGTAAAAGTGTATTTCCTGAACGGGGTCACTTATTTTACTTCGCACCTCGCGCAAGACGTCCACAATCCCTTCGTCACTTAAAAAATAAGGACTGATACCCTGGGTTTGGATTTGGTGGATGATCTTGCCTTGCTGCACTGCCGCCCAATTTGCTTTTGTGGCGCCACTATCGACTAAAATTTTCATAGTCAGGTGCTTGTCTTGTGAGCCAAAGAAAAAGCTTCCATCGCTTTGCGAACCCCTCCATATTCTAGCAACAAAGCGCGTGCATCCTCATACGGCAGATCCAGGTTTTGCACCAACATCTTGGCGCCACGGTCGATCAATTTAACGTTGGTCAATTGCATATCGACCATCTTGTTGTCGAGTACGCGCCCCATCCTGATCATCACGCTGGTAGTGATCATGTTGAGTACCAGTTTTTGAGCGGTACCGGCCTTCATGCGGGTACTGCCTGTCACAAACTCAGGCCCCACGATGGCTTCTACTGGAAAATCTGCATTTTCGGCCAAGGGTGACCCTGGATTGCAGGTTACACAGCCCGTAACGATGCCGTGCTGGCGACACACCTGTAAGCCCCCAATTACATAAGGGGTTGTACCGGAAGCGGCAATTCCGATGACCGCATCTCCGGCATCAATATCAAAAGCTTGCAAATCTTCCCAGGCGCGCGTCCAACTGTCTTCTGCGGCTTCAACGGCATGCCGGATGGCGTGGTCTCCCCCGGCAATCAAACCGATGATCAAATCTTCAGGTACGCCAAAAGTAGGAGGGCACTCAGACGCATCCAGGATGCCCAATCGGCCACTCGTTCCTGCTCCAATGTAGAACAAACGGCCACCTTGCTGCATTCTGTCTACGACGGCCTCGGTCAAAGCTTCAATTTGAGGGATGGCCCGAGCTACCGCGGAAGGCACGCTTTGATCCTCTCGGTTTATGTTTTCCAACAATTCCCGAACACTCATCTTTTCCAAATGCCGGTACTGGGATGGTTTTTCAGTAATCTTTTCCATACGCCACTGCATGTATTTAACCAGAATGAATCCAAAACTCATCCACAAGTTGCGTTATTTATTGCAATAATCTGCAACGTTGAATGGTTTTTTTTGAGGACTATCTTGTTTTCTTAAATGGGAAGCGACAATAAGTAGTGGGGCAAAAATAAGTGTTCATTTTTCTTGAGCCAGTGGATTAGATAAGACACTTGAAATGAATCGCTTATTTATCTAATCCTCTGGCAAAATGAACACTTATTTTTTTATCGCCCTAAATTAATTCACAAAAAATATTTGGAGAATTGCGAATACTGCCTGTATATTTGCAGCCACTTAAATTGGGGGTATAGCTCAGTTGGTAGAGCGCTTGCATGGCATGCAAGAGGCCAGGGGTTCGAATCCCCTTACCTCCACCACTTCTAAAAAACCAGATTCACTTCTTTTCTGGCTCAACTTCTCCTCTCTTGTACAAGACCACATTAAAATCACCGGCCTTAATGCTGCCAAAAAAAACCATTTCATCAGGTTTGGGCACATAATCTGATTCTACCTCTGAACAATCAACCCCGTTGGTACAGATGTACCGATCCCAGTTATCGCTTACATTGTCGGGCATACTCTGGAAAATATAATAGCCGTTTGCGACATTCTGAAATAATTTCTCGTCCATGCTGATTTGGTTTATGGTTCAATTTCTAGGCGTACACTTTTTTAGGAAAAAAAAGTGGCCCAGTTCTTTGACAAATTGAGGAAAAAAGAGAGAGCAAGATCGAAGGTCTTATCTAAGCACTTTTGAGCCAGGAGAATGGGTGACAT
>Ga0247837_1003262_pt1 | contig 28811 bp, 11 predicted proteins | sample LaCtaG_2_FD_187115 | JGI IMG/M metagenome (GOLD analysis project Ga0247837, IMG submission 187115) | Freshwater microbial communities from meromictic Lake La Cruz, Castile-La Mancha, Spain - LaCruzMarch2015_14.5m | ecosystem: Environmental > Aquatic > Freshwater > Lake | place: Spain: Castile-La...
AGGACTATGCCAATTTCAGAGGCGGTACGGCCTTATTCGCTCGTATTTCCCCTCAGTGAGACGAATTCCGCCTCTGATATCAGCGATTTGGCAGTAGACATCCCTCCAGAGACTAAAAACCTAGTTTATGTGTGTCCTTAGTCGAAATAGCTGACTGGTAATAGAACTGTGTAAAGAAAGGCCCGATGTTAGCTCTATAAACTCCCTATTCAGTGTTTTCTCCCTACAGCTATACGCGTTTCTCAGTAGATTTCGTCCACGCGAGACCTAAAAGCGGCTTTTGCCCTAAATTCAAGGTCTCTATCGAGTTTTCAAGCTGTTTCCTCAAGTTCCTCTCTATCCGCTGGTCCAACTGCCCATTTCCTCGCTAGATGCGAAGTCTCTTAGGTGTAAGTTCCCTGAATCGCCTCCAATTGCCTATTTAGAACTATATGGCTTTAGACTGTGGAGACGTTATGGAGAGGTTTGACAGAGTGTGCGGCCAAACAGACCCTTTCGTGCAGATTTGGGCAGGGGAAAAACGGCTCAGAGTTCGTGATCCTGGAAAAATGTAGGGCTTTTTGGACGAATATATGGGAAATTGGGGAAATAAAACTTTATCTCAGGGGAAGAATTAGGAAAATTGCAGGTTTTACCCTAACACCCAGCGAATTACCCCGTTGTTCGATAAAAGCCGCAGTTCCGCTCCAGCGAGGCTATACAACCCAAGCAAGGCAAAGAAGCAAGAGACAGGAAAGGCGCCAATTGACCCAGCTTCAAAGTTTGTGCTAGTTTCCCAGAGTAGTAGGGTAACTGCCATGTCAGGTAACGTGTGAAAAGTATATATAAATATGGGTCCCTGGATAGCTCTGGCCTGTCTCTGCGCCTTAGCACGGGGTCAGCTGCCTGCCATCAAGAAGAGCCTAGTCTCAGCGATAGAGGCGAAGGAAGTGATAGCGGGAGCAGCCGACGGAGCGGCCTTTACCAGTGACTTGTCCTGGGCTCTGGGCCTGCCTTCGAGCAATTGGGCAGTCTCGGGGTGGATCAACGTGCTAGATTCGTGGCCAACTGATTGGACGTTGATAGAAGTGTTTGACACTGCAGGGATGATTTTGTGTATGAAGTGGCCGGTCAACTGGAACCCTGTCTTTTCGAATAATGTGTGGGAAAAGTTTGTCAATACAGAAGAACCGAGAGAAATGCAGAAGTGGTTTCACGTGATTATGGGCTCCTTGAATGGGAGTAGCTTCGGAGTGGTCACACGAAAAGGAGCCGCCTATCAGATCGATATAACTTGGGCAATGAAACTCCTACTCACCACTACCGCTACCGTTAGAGGACCACTGGGCGGCAGCAACATTTCCGTAAGAACTACGTAGGGCTTTTTTATGGAAGTCAACGTGGAAATCAACCCAACTGACGACCTAGCGACCATGAAGGCGAGAGTGCTCGGCACTTTCATGTGCGGGGCTGCGACTTTGCCCTGCCTGAATTGTCACCCTTCCTGCACTTGCGGCGTCACTCCAGGAGTCTGCAGTGCTTGCCTGGGAGAAGCAAACGCTGAGAAGTTTGCTAATGACGCGGCTTGTCGGTGCAAAACTGGCTTCGGCGAATTCTTAATTCCCTACCAGCGACTGTGCACTAATTGCGATGATTCTTGTGGGACCTGCTACGCCGGAGCGAATCCGGATCAATGCTTAACCTGCAAAGTCTCGACCGCGGTCCTTGAAGTCGCCAATGGAGACCGTGGCAGGTGCGTTTGTGGTGAGGGGTATCGCATGCGTGTATCACCGACTACGGAAGCAGACTGTGTGGCTTGTGGCTGTTCTGCATGCACTGCGACTGGCAAATGCTACTCATCCCCGGACATCGGTACAATCATCAAGAATAGTGCCTTGGTGGGGCTGCCTAAGTCCACTCCTGGGACCATTTGCCACCGTCTGCCAAGGGCTTTGCCGGACTGTGACCACAACGTTCTCGAGGAGATCATGGGGCCGCTCGCAAAAGACGCCAATGGTGATTATGCGCCTACCCAGATCCAATGTGCTGACCTACTAGTCGCCAATTGGCCGCACTTGGAGCACTGGCTGAACGTAATCTTCCCCAACTTCAACCCACCGACTACCTTCGTGCCTGCGAGTATTTCCAGGTCCGTCCTGAGACTGTGGATCCAGCAGTTCCACCCTTCCAGCATCGTCAACAATCCAGACTGGACGCATCTAGTCAACACCTTGAACGCACCCGCCACAGACTGGGTGCACTACTTCGCTTGGGGAGGTGCAGACCCCGGCTACACGACAGATGACGGCGCTACATTCAAGTCCTTCCCCCCGCAGTTGCAAGCCTACCTGGTGAGTGTGTGCGCCACAGAGGGCTGCAATGACATCAACGTGCTCAACGCTGCATCTCAAGTGTGTTTGGACCAACTCTGTCTCATTCCTACGAAATGCGCATTGGTGAACTCCGCCTCTCCATGCGTTAGGTAGAAATAACCTTTGTAGAGGAAGTGTGGGTCTCCCGGGATTGGCAATTTCAGGGGAGCTATCCCTCCGGTCATTTATATCAGTAGATATTCACTCTCTCCCTTGCCGCTGAAAGAAGTCGGTAGGACTTGTATTTTGTAGGAAGCAATTTCCGAGCTCTGAGGAACTTAGGGACTGATGGACCCACCAAATCCCCCAGTTCTGCATGTGAAACACAAGCAGGAGCTAGGCGGGAATAGGGGAAATGTGTTGTGCGAGACATCGTCTATCTCAGCCTTAGCAATGATCTACGCAGGAAATCCCTATTGCTCCATTAGACAAAGAAACATATACTTATAGTTCAAAAGAGGTCAATAGGTCATAGGAAGCAAAAAGCAGATACTTAAAGGATTAATTTTCTCAAATGGCCGTTTCCCTGAATCCAGGCCGCGTTTCCTTGTGATCCAGGGGATCCAAAAAGTCAAAAGGTCACAGGCATACAGGGGAAAAGGGTCTTTTTGATATAAATAGACTACTGGAGGCTTTTCTGGGACGTTAAAGCTTATTGCTACGGAACGTCATAGTCACACAGTCCATTCAGAAGACTTTGAGGACAGCAACAGATCCTAAGGAAGTCACTTCCCTAACCAGTGATGATGGCTTTTCCACGAATTGGGGTGATTGGTGGCAGTAGCACTGGGTAGGGACATGCACTTCTCCCACTTCAACAATGGGACTAGGGATGTTTCACACATCACCCTACCACTGGGATTTGTACATTAGCTCTGCTGCATTTCCTCATACTTAGAATGTGAGACTTTTCAGACTGCCTACTAACGACGAAATGCGTGATGGTGAGCCCGCTTCCCATGCGCTAGCTAGAGAGAACCGTCATCTCTCCTCATAGGAGCATTTCACTTGCTCGGAAGTCGTAGTGCATGCAGTTAATTCCCTATTCCAAATGTCCAGAATCCCCTCCTTGCCGCTGAAGGAAGTTTGTCTCTACGACCAGCCAGACCTCTACTCCCAACTCAACTCCGCAAAAGCCAAGGTGTTGCAGGAAGCCACTCTCAGTCTGCACGAAGAGTCCCGACCTGAAGGCCTCTCAGAAGTGACCGAGGTGAGCACTACACAGTTGCAAGCCCTGTGGAACAGCACTCGCTTCAAAGTCGCCCGCAGAGAAGAACTCAGAGACCTCCTGGCAGCCGAATTAAAGGCTTTGAAGACTGTACGGGAGGCCACTTTCCCTCTAGATCGAGTTGAGACTGATAGAGCGGTTACTCACTCTGAGCGATTTATGCAGGGCAGTGAGTTCGACTGTGAGCTGCTGTGGGAGCGGAGGTGCAGGCTGGAGGGACACTTGGCACTGTGCAGGAAGAAGCTGGATGCGGAGGGACTGCTGGAGGAACAGATGAGTACGTTGCTGCAGAAGACTAGGGAGTTGACGGAGACTGCGCGCAAGAAAAGCGACCAGTTGCGGTATTTGCAGCGGAGACTGCTCAAAAGACATGACGAAATCATCACTTTACACGCTCGGGCGGACAACGAGTCCATCCACGCCAACTACAGCACCACCAAAGCCAGCACCATCTCAGGCGAAGAACGTACCAAGCGCCTCTCTCTCCTCGCCCACAAACACAGGGAAATCGCCGCTTTACAGAGTGATGTCAGTACTCTAGGAGACTCTGCAGCTCGAAGGATGCTGGCGGACCAGCACCTGGAAGGCAGGGTCCGGGCTGTGGGGGAACAGCTGGCCAGACTGGAAGAAACCCACTTGGAAGCCAAATCGCTGCAAATGAGCCATAAAAACAGCCTTGCGAGGATGAGGTCCGCACTGACGGTGCTGCAGAGGTGAGGGCTAATTAGCTACTTGGCAGCGCCGGTTGAAATAGACGGGCAAATTGACGCTTCGGCCATAATTGCGGCTTTTAACCGAATTCAGTTCCAGAGTGTGTCGCTGAATACCCGCTTTTCAGGACTTGTGCAGCAGGAAAACGACCTGCGGCTCCTCTGCTCCGGCCTACACGCTCAGCTGCACTATCTCATCCAAGAGGCCTCCTGCTACCCCGCGCCCCTCTCCCCCCTGTCCCTTCCCTCCCCTTCCAACCCAGTCCTCTCGAAAGAAGCCCTAGTCTGGGTGGGTAAGCAAGCCCGGCAGAGCGAAAACTTCAGCGCCCGCCTCATGCTGTGCTTCCAAGAAATGCTGCACAGGGTATTCAGCTACCTCAACTTCATTTCCAACTACGCAGGCGCACAGCCTGAGGGACTCAGCGACTTAAGGTCAATTATCATGCTGGAAAGGGAAAACTCCCCTGTGCCGGATAAGTCCCCGTCCTTATCCCGGGTTAAACTGCGGAGGAAGCGGTCGATTGCGTCGTTGTTCGAAAGGACGGCGGAGGAAAGCGACGAAAAGTCGGAAATTTTTCAATTTGCGGCGATTGTGAGACTGAAAGACGACCTAATGCAGCGCTTTCCCAGACAAGAACAGCTCGTAGAAGCCGTCTTAGCCAAAGCCGTGGAGATTTTGCCCATCAGAATAGCCGGAGATGTGACCAGTTCCAAGGAATACAGCCAAAAAATGAAGGAAATCAAGGGAAACGGGCGGAAATCAGTACTGGAAATCGTGAGTTTACTGGTAAACGAAGGCAACGAAGCAGTGCAAACTAAGGCAGAAGACCTGTTCAAAGCCCTGCGGCAGGTATTCGCCAGCATCAAAGCAGCCCACCAGGACACAGAAACTCAATTAGCAGCCATTCGCCTCACAGAATTGCAAGGAAAAGTGCTGATTTCGCACCATGACTGGCTGGTGAAGGCGGCAGATGGGCCTTTTTTAAGCGATTTGCCGGAAAAACTGAGGGAAAAGCTGAGGGGCGCACTGGATGTTCGCATGCGAAGTTTGCCCCACAAGCGAGCTACTTCCCTGCCCGAGGAAGACGCGAATAGGCTGAAAACAGCAGTCACAGAGGGGAAGAAGTACCCTGCTGAGGCTGCAAAGACGGTGAAGGATGAGGAAGAAGGGGAGAGAGAGGAGCTGGAAATGCTGTTTAGGGAGCGGAGAAGGCGCAGACAGGGCGCCTGTTCGGCTGAAAAGGAACTGCGCAGGGACTTCGTTCCGGAGAAAATTTCAAAACTCAGTTCCATCCGACGCAGTGCAGACTTGGAGAAAAAGCTGCTCGAGCAAGTCCAAGGCATCGAAATCAAGCTGAAAACCATCAAATCCCGAGAGCGCGAACTGACGCAGCCCCGCCAGCGCCCCCGCCTGCCCGCCCTGCACCCTACTTCCAGCCTCAAGTCCTTACTGCTAGCCTCCTAATCGCCTACTGCGATATCATCGAAGTCGTCCACTTCCACCCCAGACTCCCTCTGGTCATATTCATAGAAGTCCTTGGCGTCTATGAGCATTGCGATGATAGTGTCGCCCACTCCACAGGTAGTCAGGTCTTCAAGGGTCAGTGCATAGGGGTGAACGGGCTTCGCCATGTCCCAGATTTCGTCCTTTACGTCTTCCACCCGAAAGCCGAACTTCTCCTTCGTCTCTAGCTTTTGGATGATTGCTCGGAAGAACATGTTGATGACGAAAGTGTCGATTGCGCCTTTCTTGTAGACGTCGAGGATTTTCCAGAAGTACTGGATTGACTGCACGCTTTTCTTGTTTTCCATCGCTAGCACGAAGTCCAAGAACGTCTTATAGTCCATTTCGCCCTCGAAAGTCTGATACTCCTCGAAAAGCCGATCCACGAATATGCTCGTAAGTCCGCCTGAGTACCTGGCCAGCTCCGTCTTTTTCAGCATGCCATTGTGGTCCACATCCAAGCGCAAATACTGCTCATAGACTCTCAGGGCGGACTGGGCCGAAAACCAGTTCTGCATGGCTTCTTCCACAGTCCACCTTTCCTGCCTCAACTCATACAGCTCTGCTAGTATGGGACTAGTGAGCATGTCTTTGATCCAGATCCGGCCTGTGCGCTTGGGGTCGAGGAAAAAGAAGAACTTCCGAACCGCGGTGATCACGTAGAAGCTGTAGAAGTTGTCCTGCAGGGAGGATAACTGCGGGAAGGACGGAATCAGCTCATATATGAAGTTCTCCAAGTCCTTTTCCTTGAGATATCCGTAACCCGCGCTATCGTAGAGACTGATTTGGATCCTTGTCTGGTGCAAATTGACCTTGCGCACGATGTAGTGGAAAAACGGCACAATCTCAATTCTCCCGTATTCGTCCCGATCACACTTCAAAAACACACTCGGCTGAAAGAACTGCCTACACTTCGGAGGCAACTGCGACGCAACCAAGCAGAATTGGTCGTAATTGATCCTTTCCGTGCCGTCATCTGGGTAGCTGGTGTGGTCTCGCAGCAGGTACCAAAGTTGCTCGAGGTCTTCTTTGTCGAGGATTTCAGCGGATTTGTTGTGCAGGAAGCGGGTGCGCGCTTCTTGGCGCAGTTTGATGTAGATTGGGTTTTCGAGTTGGGGCTTTTTGAAGAAAAACTTGGGGATGGAGGCGTAGGAGGAACTGACTTGTCGCTCACGCTCGTTGTGCTCCTCTAACAGACGAAGGAAGATCTGGTCTGCTTCGCGGTCATTCTCCACAGGGCTTTTGTGAGGCTGGTGGTCTTGCAGGTAGGACTTCAATGCATTTACCCAGGCCATTTAAATGTATTTCCAGCGGACAATCGGCCGAAATCGAGTCCAAGTCAATATATGAAACTAAGTAAGGGAAATCGACTATTGGACTACCTTTATTGGAAAGCCGCCCGTCTTCTCTGTGAAAAGTCCATCGGCTGCACTCTCCTATGACTGATTTTCCTGCAGGCCTCGACATGTATATGAATGCGATCACTGGAAAACGCCCTGTTGCAGTAGGTGCACTGCACCCGGTCCCCAGCCTCGTCCCCAGAGTCCATCGACCCGTCAGGACTAGTCGTCCTCACTGCAATTCGTCTCTGTTCCTCTATACTAACTGGCAAAATCGGCCCAACGCCCAGGTCGCGACTGTCCCTAGGCCGCCATTCCAGCCCTGTAATAGTGGTTTGGACGGAGTCGATATTGAGGGAAAGGGATAGAGAGGGGGAGGCGGGAAGGGTCATTTTGCTGGAAGATAGGTAATGTCGCTTGGTGGCGATTTCCTGCAGGGCGGATTTGAGCTGTTCGCTGGTTCCTGAGCAGTTTTCGTGCAGTCTGGCCACGGAGAGGCAGTCTGACATCAAGTGCAGCTCTTCTGCGAGTTCGTTTTTGCGGTTTGCGACTTCTTTTAGCTGGTCGGAGCACTTTTCGCCGATTTTCCGCCGAAGTTCTTCTTCTTTCCCGGTTAAAATCTGCCGCAAGGCTTCGAAATCTGCCTTGAGTCGCTCCTTCAGCCGAACTTCCTCCTGCAGGACCAAAGCGTGGTGACTTACCGCCAAGTCGTAGGCCTTTTCACAGATGCCATAGTCCTCCTTGACTTCCTGCACTTTGGCCTGCAGCTTCTTCTTCCAGTCCCCACTTTCGTTGTCGATTTCCACCAACCTGTGGTGTTGGTGCTCCTTAACGATACATTTCGAGCAATATGCGAAGCCGCAGTCTTCACACCGGAACTCAGCTAGTCGCGTGAGGTGGGTTTTGCAGGTAGTACTGGCGTTGCTGTGCGGAGATTTGCTCTGTTCAGCTATCTGCAGGATGAGGATGTTCTTGGGTAAGCGAGATATTGGCCGGACTTCAAGTTTCCTATCCAGCGGGCAAAGCAGTTGTGAGGAAGTTTCCACGATACTGCGCAGCGAGGACTTGCAAATAGTATGTCCGCAGCTCAGGATCAACGGCAAGTGGTCATTCCCATCAAAGGTTTCATAGCATATTGGGCAACTCGTGTACTCCGACATTACAGCGGCACTAGACACAGGGGAATTGTATAGAAATGGACCTAAAGGCTGCGCTGGACCAGTGGTCCACTCAACTGCATACGGGACTGCAAGAACGGAATGTGGAGAAGTGCATGGAGGCCATTAAGAAGCTAAAGGAGTTGGGCGCAAATGTTACTTTCTCTCTGGCTGCTGGAGAAGGTCAAGATCAGGCTGGCTACCCTCAGTACGCCCAGGGAGAAGCAGCACAGTACCCTGGAGACCAGCCCTACGTGCCTCAGTAGGCCTCTAGCTAGTCCTTCTCTCATGTGGGAGTTTGCTGAAAAGGTATAAAAATACGAGAAACTGGAACTATAGTCTGCATTAAAGTAGGCAAAATACATCTCTAAAGCTAAGAGGATTGACCGAAGTCGCTATTTTCAAAACAGAGCCTGGGATATTACAGCGAGAAATTGCACTTTGCCATTGCTCTGTCTATTTACGAAGTAATGGCAGTTACCTAAGGTCGAAGGCTGAGGGAAGCAATGACGACCCCCACTGTGAGTCCTCCACCTGCTTCGCACTGGGGAAAATGTTCCAAAACCTCAGCGTCTCATCCCCCGCTCCCGTCACAATGGTCTGTCCATCCGGCGACATCGCAAGGTACAACACCCTGTACGTATGTCCCGTAAGTGTGGCGGCCTTGGTGAGGGAGGGGTAACTCCACACTACGACTTGGTTCAGGGAGTAGCCATGTGTCGACACGAACTCGTTGCATGTTTTCGAAAACATCAAGTTGCACACTTGGGACCCGGTGTCGATGCACTGAATGTGCTCATTGGTGAGTGTGTTCCAGAATCGAATTGTGCGATCTGCGGTTCCGCCACCTGACAGCAACAGGCCGTGTTGGTGTGGAGACCAGGCCAACGCCTTCACTGCAGCTGTGTGATGTTGGAATTTGACTAGGGGTGCGCTGGAGTGCAGACTCCAGAGGAGCAGTTTGTTGTCGTTGCCGCCGGAACTGAGCTGCTGTTCGTCGAAGCTCCACTTCAGTCCGCAGACTTCTTGCTTGTGGCCGAGGAGCTTGGAGACTACGTCTTGTTCGGAGCGGATGTCTCTGTGTAGGATTTGGCGGTCTCGGGAGCCGGAGGATAGCAGCTTTCCGTTCCATGCTAACGTCCCCACTCTCGAACTATGCCCATGGAAAGTCCTTATGAGCCTCGACTTCCCCGCATCATACAACTGCACCAAGCCAGTCCCCGTCCCCACCGCCAAGTAATTCCCATTCTGCATCCAATTCACACTCGTTATCGAGTCGCTCGTGTACTCACACAACTTCGTGACCTTCGACGTCGCAGCCGACCAGAGGTACACACACGACCCCAACCCCACCGCCAACACATTCTGCGCAGACCAATCAATCACATTCAGGTAAAAGTCGTCCTGCAAGGCCGGAGCATCTAGGACTTTGTACGGAGTTTTGGGGATGCGCCGCTGGTAGTTGGTGGGGAGGTAGCTTTCGTCGCAGGCTACGTCGGTGACTAGCTTGGGGGAGTTCTCGCTGTCTTCGCTGGGGGCGAAGCTGAGGAGGTTCTGCTTGTTTTCGCTGGCTGCGAATAGCTTCTTGGGGGTGAAGCCGAAAAGCTGGTTCTGGAGCAGGGCGTTGTAGGCGCTTTCGCCCTCGTCTTTCTGAGTGGCAGGGTCCAAGCCCTTGTCCAGCTTTTCGAAGCGAGTCAGGAGGTTGGAACTCAGTCGGTTCGGCAGGAACCGCTCTCCGAACTTCTCAGGTGTCTGTATGGACGTGTCCATTGTCTTCATAGGCGATTTGATCTTCTTTTGCGGAGTGAGCTGCATCTTCAAATACAAACGTTAACGATTACAACGTTAGACAGGGAAATGGAGGCTCCAGCCCTTTCTAGCTCAGATCCACCAATTACTAGAGACTTGGAACTGCTTTGCAGAGGTGGGAGAGGGAGGAAAGGGAAATTACGGGGAAATTGGCCTTGAGGGGAAGACGAAATGGGAATTTTTAGGTGAAACTGACTGAGAGACGATATGAACTGTATGAAGTGGGAAATATGAGAGAAGTATGTAGGGAAACTGACTTTGTCAGGGTAAATGCGCTTAACCGACTTCAAATTTGCATATTTCTGCCAATTCGGAAGAGAAACAGACAGCTAAATGTGGATTCTTTCGCAGGCAAGCGCTGTGTAGCGTTTTTTGACCTGTGCTGTCCACTTTATAGCAACCGCCCTAAAACCCGGTTTTTCTAGCATCAAAGCGCCATCTACGCATTCAACGGTGCTTTTAACGAACAGACAGGCAAATTTCCGCCCAGTATTAACCACTCCAGCTTCTTCCACAGCCTAGAGTTAAACTCAGGCCTAGTAACTGCTTCTGAAGCGACTCCCCTTCTGCTCAACCGCCCCTCTGCGTCTCCCCAGTCCCGCACTAGTGCCCAGCTTGATATCCGCCTCCAGCCGCTTGATACAGTCCTCCGTCTCCCTTTTCGCCATTTCCAGCCCTGACAGCCTTCTCGAAGGACTGGAAAAGCTCTCTTCACCCTTCATTTCCGCCCACGCATCCATCGACCTGTTCAAATTGGACCCTGGCTTGAGCCTGTATACGCCGTTTGTGAGGACTGCTTTGCGGGAGTACTTGCCCCGCACTTCGCCGTAGTCCCCGGTGCCCCCGATGCCTCGTAGGGGCAGGGAGCGGGCAGTGACGGCCCAGTCCTGGCTGGTGGAGAGTTCGCCTTGGCGGCTGGGTGAGGGTTACGAGTAGAAGTTGTAGGCTGTGAGACGCTCCCTGAGGACGTGCTGTTGCCAAGCTCTATGCTGCGTGTATTCCCTCAGAGACGTCATAATGCCAGCTATAAAGATGACAAACAGGTCAGTGCTGGTAAGTAGCAACATAGGAGAAACAGCGGCAGGCCTACGAACAGCAACTGCGCTTTGAAATAGAGCAGTACAGGCAGGAAGTGACGCGCAGGACCCTGGGTCCGCCCTTCGGCAGAGCCCCGCCACAGAAACTACCGAATAGCTACAGTGAAGCGCAGGAAAACTATGTGCGGCTGAAAGCCAGGAAGGCCGTGCACTTGGCTTTGCCGGAGGACATGCCCAACTCGATGACTTGGGGGGATGTCAGTTGGTCCCCAAGGGAACCCAAAGCTCAGAGGTCGCCTATTGCAGACCCACTTACCCCTTCCAGCTATCGAGAATTCCGCACTTTCCGCGAACAGGCGCAGTCTCCGGCCAACAACAAAACACTCACGTCTCGCTCCTTCCCGATACCCATCGCAGCTGATTTCGACCCCTTCAGCGCCCACTCTTCCAACCCTTTCGAGCGAATCAACTCCAAAAACCTGTTTTTCCCGACCGAAATGTTCATAGACTGGGGCGACTTACAGCGCTCCTACCCCTCCAAAGGCTATTCCAAGCGTAGACAGGTAAATGACGACTGCGAGTGGAAACCCTGCCTAATCCTAAGCCACGACGAGACTAGTCGGAAGTATGAAATCCAGTGGGGAGACTCCGGCACTCAGAAAGTAGTGGGTAGAGAAGCGTTAAGATTTGAAGATGAGCGGGAAGAGGACTATTTTATGCACTTAGCAAAGGCCTCCGAGCTGAAAAAGCGACACGAAGGCTTCGTGCGCTACTTCAGTCGCTTCGAAATCGAGCTTTCCAAGGCCGACTACCTGCCCACCGTCCAATACTCCGCCATCGAAGCCGCTATTTTCCGCAAAATTGCGCTTTCGCTGAGCGACACTGCCAGTTTGGCGGTGAAGGAAGAGCTGTGGGACTTGTTCACTAGGTCAATACATCAATTCGTGTTTGACAGTCAGTACTTCCCTGCTAAGGCCGCGGTTATGAAGTGTCCTTGGAAGACGGATTTGGAGAAGCAAGGGAAATGGGGACTGCTCCTAAAGGCAGTAAACAGTGGCAAAGTCCCCTACCCCAGTCTGCTCACAACCCTCGAAGGCAAGTTACTGAGTCCCAAGAACCCTCTCCACCCTATAAGACTTATTCTACACCAAAAAATCACCAAAATTCGCTGGGCGGACTACTACTCCGTCCTCCGCAATTTGCGGTCCTTCGATTCCACTTTAAGTATGTCGGAACTGAAAAGCCGCTTTGCTGCTGGGTACTCGAAGGTACTGTATGAAATTGACTCGCTGGTGAAGCTGCTTTCGGAGCAAGTCTTCAAAGTGATGGAAACACATAGTAATTTGCAGACTGCGGCTGAGGAGTTTATGTGCGAAGCGGAAGTAGTCCTGGAAAGTAACATCCAATATGCAGTGCGTGAGTCCACCACAAGCCTTATAGAGCTAATCGGGGAGTACTACCCCCTCCTGCCTATCCAGGGACAGCAAGGAAGGTACGAAGTCCTCACAAAGTCCCTCAAAGCCCAAACTCGCAATTTCTCTCAAAGTACGATAGAGACGGTTTCGCAGAAGCAGTCTATCGCCATTTTGAGGGAAACTGTTGCGGTTTTGCATAGTGACTGGGTGGGGAAAAGGCTGCCCAGCTACGCCTTCCACACAGGCCCTGCGCCCCTCATCTCCCTCAGTATTGACTCCAAGGACAGCATTGCAAGGATTCATAGAGGCAAACTCAGGAAATTATACTCTTTGGCCACTCTGCATTGGGAAAATGGACAGCGCCGCTATAAGGCAACTAAGCCCGTGCCCTTTGAAACTGTCCCGATAGCAGACACTTTGAAGGTGCACAAGGCAGTCAGGAACCTGATGCACCTCACTGACGAGTGCTTGCTGTCAGAAGAAGGGCCGAAGTTTTTCCGCTACAAAAGACTGCTAAAAGAGCAGGCGTTTGGCTGGGTAAGTGCTGGAAAGGACCGTCTAAACGTTGATTTAATCCCTAGAGTGGCTGAAATTGAGCGGAATTTGCAAGAACTGCTCAAAGCGCCGCTCAAGAACATACAGCGAATTGTGGGGTTTTCGCCCAGTATCCGCACAGCCAAGCAGGTCAAAGTTAAAAACGCTGCTTCTGGTCTGGCTTCAGTTCACCAAATTGCAGCGGAAGTCCTGCAGTTCAGTCTGTACGGCCCTTTGGCCCTACTAGCAATACTCAGAGAGTTCGAATACCTGTTTTACCCCAAGGTAAACGACCCCTTTATGAGTATTGTGGCAGCGCATGTTAGTGATTATGTGGGATTAGCAGGCAAAATTCAGACTATTTTCAAGCATAGAGACTTGATAGCCGCCGACTTGCCGGATTTGCTTCAATTCGGCCTGTTTCAGGTAAATTTGAAGGCGTTTAAGCTGCAAGCAGTCTCAAATGCAAACACACTGATTCAAGCGCTACTGAGAGAACTAGCAAACGAGCACTTGTCCCTGCTGCAAGACGCCACTATGGCCTATTCCGGACTGATGGAAAGGCTGAGTTCCTCCCCTCAGACCTTTGAGGAGCTGCAGACTTTGCTATCTTTCCTCGATGCTAGTATGGATGAACGTCTAATGAGCGAAATAAAAGGCGAAGTAGCGAAAGCAGACGTGATTCAGACGAGTTTGGAGGAGTTCCAGGTGGAAATCAGCGAAGAACAGCGACTTCTCGGGTGGAAAAACAGGTCCTGGGACTTGCAGCTGCACAGGGAAAAGCACCGCCTGCAGCGCAGACTGCAACGCCTCCTCCCTACCTTCCAAGACGCGGTGAAGGAACAGACTACTGCGTTTATACAGCGGCTGCAGACTGTTAAAGGCACTATGTCGGAGTTCGCGACGTTCAGTGACTTGCAGAATGCGGACAAATACGCGACTATAGCCACTGATGTGTTGGCTGCACTGGAGCAGCTCAAAGTTGAGGCTGAGGTCGTGAGAGCTCGGGAGGGCATACTGAAACTGCCACTCAGTGATTTCCAGGAGCTGAGTGCGATGTCAGAGCAGTTCGTGACAATGTACCTGTTCTGGAGCTTTGCCAGTGAGTGGAGTGCTGCCTACACCGCCTGGATGGACAAGCCCCTGAGCCTAATCGACCCTGACGCCGTCGAGTCCAAATTCGACAAAGGCATCAAGCTGATCGACAAGCTGAAAGGGGAACTGGGAAATAACGGCAGCGTGATGAAGGCTGCAAAGGACCTGGAAAGCAGTCTAAATGCCTTCGAAAGCACCATTCCCCTCATTGCCGACCTGCGACTTGACTGTCTGCGGGACAGACATTGGAAGAAGATATGGGAAAGTCTGGGAAGGAACAGGCATGAAAAGCCGGAAATCGACAGAAGGGCGACTCAGACTTTACGAGAATTACTGAATAAAAATATACTAAAGCAGGCGAAATTCGTAGAGACCCTCGCTGCGGAGGCGAAAAGCGAGTTCGAAGTCGAAAAAATTTGGACGAAAATCGACAAATCGATAAAACAGCCCGACATCGAGATAATTTCCCATCCAAAATTTCCCGAATTGCACCTTTTAGCCCGTCTCGACGAAACAAAATCCCAACTCCACGAATTTCTAACGACAATCAACTACCTCACCAAGTCCAACCGCCACATCGACCCCTTCAAAGAGCAACTCACAGTGCTGGAAGCCACCATTAGTGCACAGCAGGCCTTGGTGGAGGACATGCACGAGTTCCAAGAACTGCTTAGTGAGCTGTACCCTGTGTTCCGCATCCCGGAAATGTGTGAGCAGCTGCCGCGCACTGCTGCACACTTGGCAGATATGGTGAGTTACTATCACCAGCAGCTGGCGTTCATTGGGGGAAGTAACTCGGTGGCTGTGAAAAGCGAAACTAGGATATCGTATCCGGAAGCCTCGGGGGAACTGAGGAAGGTGAAGGAGGACGTTAGGCTGAAAGTGGCGGAGAAGCAGGAGCTGTGTGCGAGGCTGTTTTTCCTCAGTGACGCGGAAATCGTGGGACTGATGCAGGCTGCGAGCAGAGACGGCAAGGTGGAAGTCGGGAAGCTCTTCCCCGGACTGGAGCGGATAGTGATTGACTCAGGGACAATTGTGGCGATTGAGCGGGCCGACGAAGTGCTGGCACTGAAGAAAGTAGTGCCTCTGGCTCCCGACTCCCACTCGAAGACACTCGACGAATGGCTGAACGAGCTGGAAAGCAGTCTCAAGGCACTGCAGCGGGGCCTTATAGCCGCCTGCACTCTAGCCCTGTTCCCAGCCTTCACCTGGGCACTCCCAGGCCCGGCTGAAAGCCGCTACATCGCCTGCATTGAGTGGGTCACGAGAAGGACAGATTGTGCGCTTTCCTCCTTCGGTTCTACAGGGAATACAGCTCTTGCAGAGGTACTCAGCAGTCTGCAGTCTGTCCTGCAAGCCAGTCCTGTCTCCAGCGCTTTCGAACCCCACAGTGCGCTGCAGACCTTTGAAGTGCGCAGACAGAGGGAAGAACTGGCCTGCTTATTGCTGACTCACTGTGACTTGCTGCGGGAGCTGCTGGGAACACCTGTGGAAGACAGGGATTTGAAGTGGAAGTCGACACTCAAGCTGAAGAAGGGCAGAGGTGACTACTTAGTGGTGGAAGCGTTCGACTACTCCGCTGAATTCGCATACGAAATGCACTCGCAGGACTTCTTTCAGTCCTTTGTCCGCACTCCAGCGGTGGAAAGACAGGCTTTGCATGTGTTTCTGACACTGCAGCATGGACAGGACTGCCTGTTCACGGGAGAAACAGGGGCAGATAAGACGGAATCCCAACGTTTCCTTGCAGTCCTATGTGGGCGACTGCTGTATCCCTTGGCCGTGACCTCGGAACTGCCCTTTGACCGCGCTGTGAAGGTGCTGATGGGGTGTGCGGCGGGGGGCTATTGGGGCAGTCTGGAGTCAGTGGAGGTGTTGGGGGACTTGCAGCTCAGTACGCTGGGCAAGTATGCGCAAATTGTCAGAAATGCGCTCTTTCCTGCGCCTTGTCGACTCGTTATTGACGGATATCAGGTAAAACCAAAGGCGGAATTCGCGTTTTTCGGTACTTTGGAGCGAAAAAGAAAGTTTCTGCCTACCCTGGAAGCGAACTTTCGGGAAATAGCCGTTGTGAAGGCGGATTTAGCCAGCACAGCAGTGCTTCTACTGCAGATATACGGCCTACCACAAGCTTCCAAACTGGGCAACATGCTCTCCACCGCAGTTTCTCAACTCGCAGGGCCTGTGCTCGCCCTAACCTCCGGCAAACCCCTGCACCTACACCTCAAAGCCAGTGTTCTGACCCTAAGAAGGGTCGTGGCAGCCTTCGTGCCACTGTACTACGCCCACCCCATGCTGGAATGCGTCTACTTGGTGAACAATGCACTGAGACAGGTGTATGCACCGGGACTGCAATGGACTGACTTGGCACTGTTGGATGAGTTCCTGGCCACACTCTTCTCTGCACCGCACAATGACAGTTTGTCCGGAATCGAGGGGAAAGCTGGCGAAAGAGAAGTCTTTTTGAAGGAAATGAGTGCGGACTCGGGACTGAAAGTGGACCTGGCACTGAAGAGATGTCAGCAGCTGTATACGCTGTTGGGAGCACGTCCTTGGGTGTTCATTGTGGGAGCACCTGGCAGCGGCAAGTCTCTCACTATTGCAACAGTAGCCAAGGCAGCGGCACAACTCACAAGCAGCGGGTTTCAAGTGCACCGACTCGGCCCTGTGCTGAGTGCCAAGGACATCCTCGAGCTAGTGGAGCGCCTGCACACCACCCCAGACTCCTTCTTCCTGCCTAGTCTGGACGGACGGTTCCTCTGTACCCCTGCACTGCCTTCTGCTCCCTGCTTCCTTGCCAATGACTGGGTGCATGCAGACGGCCTGTCTATCCCCTATGGCAGTGACGTCCTTTTCTCCATTTCCCGCTCCTACCCGAAAACTCGCCTCAAGCTCCTCTTGGAGACGGAGTCACTCAGTGCTTCGGACCCTGCAGTGGTGGCGGAGGCGGGGATCTTGTGGCTGGAAAAGGGCGAACTGACTGACTTCGAACTCTACCAAGTGCTGATTCGCAGGATCTGTGTGGGGAAACTGCAAGTCTGGGTGGAGGTTTTGGACGAGCTTTACCAAGCTTTGATGGACCCGGCTTTGCGCTTTTTCGAGACATCGCATAAAAACATGCAAATCGACAGCAAATTCATACTCGAAATGTTCTGTCGCTTGCTAGCTCCCCTCCTGTCCTTGATAAAGAAGAAAGCGGAACTCGAGGACAGCATCAAGTCAATCCCACTGGCCAGCAACCTAGCCAGTCTCGTAGTCCTTGCCAAGAAGCACACCGTCGAGTCTGTTCCCGTCCCTAGCAAGAGGACTGAAACTGTGGTGGAGCGGAGGTGCAGCAAAGCGCTGCATTTCGACCTGTTGAAACACATTGGGAACGTGAGGAAGCCCACGACTATCACTCCGCTGATGACGGTGGAGGCGGTGTACGTGCTGAGCTTGGTGAACGCGGTAGGGAACTATGTGGGGGAGGCGGAGGTCTTTAGCAGCTTGATGATGCAGAAGATGAGGGAGAAAGGCGAGGAATTCGCGTGCTTCTTGAGGAGGGAGTACAGCAAACTAAAGACAGGGAACCTGCTGGACCTCACTTTCTCAGTAAAGCAGCTGACCTGGCTGCCCATATCCGACATTTTCTCCACCGCCCCGACTCCCAGCCGCCTCCTCAAGGGTCCCAGCACCACCACTCCACAGCGCTCCCTCACCTTCTTCGAAAGCACTGCCTGTCGCTACCTGGGCACCAACTCCCACAGAGAGGAACTCCTTGTACCCACTCTCTGCACCATCAAACTCACCTACTGGGTGGAGTTCTGTCTGAGGAACAGCATTGATATAGTGCTTTTCGGCCCACATCAGGCAGGGAAAAGCTCAGTGGTGATGGCGGTGGTGAAGCAGTTGATGGATGTGAGTTTCTCTGCATTGATTCCGCTCACTATATCGTCGAGGACGAGTTGTGACGTGGTGCAGGACTTGATCGCAGTGTCGATGGAGAACAAGAAGAAGAAGGAGTTCGGGGGAGTGGGGGGAGCTCACTTCTACGCAATTCTGGATGATATGAATTTAGACCCATCATTGGGGATCTACGACCTCTTCCGCTACTGGAAGGAGACAGGCGGCTGGTACCGGGACGGCTTCAACACCATTTCAGACCTCACAGTAGCCTTTGTGCATAGCTACACAGAAGGGAGTTCCCGACCCATGTGGCTGCGAGCAATGCGCCACTTCTTCCTCCTATACAAAGTGCCCTATCGCAACTCGGAATTGACTTCGATTTTTCGCCACTATATCGATGCAGGCGCGGGTGGGGAGGAAATAGAAAGCGACGGTATGATGTCTGTGGCTGACGAAAGTGTTGCTTCGCTAGTGCGTCTATATGGGGAACTCGCGAAAGTTAAAACTGAGCATTTGTGGTGCCAAGTGACAATCTCCGACTTCGGCAACTCCCTGAAGTTCCTCTCCCAGTTCGCTTTGCACGAGGATGTGGACTTGACTGTGTTCCTGTCTATGTGGACTTTCAGCATCCGCAGGTACTTCTTGGACCAATTCGGCAGTGCCTCCAGTGAAGTGCGTTCTGCAGTGTACAGCAGTCTCGATGCTCTCTTCGGGAAGTGTGTGGAGTCAGCTGAGGAAGCTGAGCGCATACTGAACCACGGAGTGTTGGTGCCTACCCACAAGCAACTCACCGAAGATAGCCACTTGCCTTTCTCCGACTTCGACCTGTGTTCCAGCCAATCTCTGCAAGGTCTGATCCAGGCCTTTCGCAGCGCCCGCTCAGTGTGCACTGAGAAGTACCCCCAGCGTCTCAAGCACTTGCACTCGCTCCTGTTTCACGCGGAAGAGCAACTCGCAGGCTATGTGTACTTCTACCTCTGCACTTTGTACGATGTCAACAGTCCCTTGCCGTGTGTGTTGGTCAGGACGGGGCAGAACTCTGGACCACTGTGCAAGGCTTTGCTGTACATGGCGGCTGAAACGCTGAAAGCGCGGGTATTTGAGTTCAATTCTGAGGACAAAGAAGACCTGTTCGCCAGTCAACTGATGGACAACTTCAAAGTCTTCTCTCCCAGTTACTTCCCCACAGAAGCGAAATTCGAAGTGAAGCGAATAATGGAGGAAACGATGATAAACAACCGCAGAGTGGTTCTAATCATCACTCTTGTGGACAAGGGACAGTTGGAAAGGCCGCTCACACGAAGATACATGGACGTGGTGACGGACATTATCAGTGGAGTGAGGATCAGACTCACAGGCTTTCCCATGTATTACCGGGACTTCATTGACCAGTTCAGGGCCAGGGAACGCACTTCTCCGGAAAGCGCTAGACTGTATGTTGACGAAGTGATGGAAGTCATGTTGGAACGCATGCGACGCAACATTACGGTCTTCTTCGTGCTCAGCTCTGATGAGGCTGCATGGGCGCGCTCTCCATTGCACTTTCCAGACATGCTGGAGCTCTTCAAACACGAATACCGTCAAGTATTCAACGCCTCGCGAGTAGTAAACTTCGACACTTTAAGTCCTCCCGAAGCCCTGATCCAGAGTGTGCGAGATTGCGAAGCTTTAGTGAAGGAGTTCAAGCAGGGCCACGGCCGAGCAATGCTGCAAATGGTGGAGGAAGAGCTGGGCAGCGCCCCAGAGGACAAGCACTATGCTCATGAAATCGTGGCCTACTGCTGCCAGACTATGATGGAGACAGTGGCGAGGGAGCGAGACAAGCGCAGACAGGGTCTGCAGGAGGCTGTGGCTAAAGCCGCTGACATGCAGGAAAGCATCCTGCATGTGGATGAGACCAGGGAAAAGGCAGAAGCAGAACTCGCAAAGCTCAATAAATCACTCGAAAAGGCACAAATTAAACTGGCAAAGTCACTGCAAGAGCTGGCAGAAGGTCTGTCTCGGCCCTACGAATCAGAACTAAAGCAGGCACTATCCAGCCAGAAAGAGCGTCTCGACCTGGACTTCTCCACTGCCAAGGGAGTCTGGGAAGCCGCAGTGGACAGCTTTTCCTTCAGTGCTGAGGACTTAGCAGACCTGGACAGGCTGCTTTCTCAGCCGCAAGTCCCTGCTGTCCTGTACCTCTTCACTGTGCTAGTGCAGCACCAAACGGAGGACTCGCTCCAACTCGACAAGTCTGAGGCAGTTGCTCGAAAGCAAGTGCCTGCGATCCTGCGCAAGTGGAAAGATGCAGCCAAACGCCTCAAATCCCTGCCTTTCCATCTCCTGCCTGACCTATCAGGAGCGCTCTCCTTCCTCAACCCGAGTCGTACAGCTAAACTACCCCGCCCTGTTAGGCCTGCTGCAGTGCTACTGCAAGCCGCCTGCACCTTTAGACTAGCAGCGTCGGAGTTTACCGAGCGTAGCCAAACAGTGGAAACTGAAAGTGCAAGCGTACATGAGAAAGTGCAGGCAATCACTTCGGATTTAACGAAGAAGGAGGGAAGTGTGCAGGAGAAACTGCAGGCAAAGCTAGTACAGGTTGGCAAGAAGATGCAACGGCTGGAGGGACAAGTGGTGTACATGAAAGAGCGCCGAGAGGAACTGATGGAGCTGAGGACAGCAATTGGTCTGCCCAAGGCGGCCTGGAACAACACCTTGCAGGACATCAGTTCTGAGCAGGAGCTGGACTATGGGAACTGTCTGCTGGCTTCGTTCCTGCTGGTCAAAGGACTGAGGAAGGCCTACCCGGAGCGGGAGGCTGTGCTGTCCACTGTGTATCAAGTGCTTAAGGCCTCTGGAATCCCCTGCCATGAGGCTAACTCTCTTATGCCCGCGCTCATACCTGATTACCCCAATTTCGCCTATCAATGCGCTATTGCTGAATTGAGCGACTCCCCCTTTTTCTACCAGTCCGCTGCCTGTCTTTACCTAATTCACAAGCTGTGTCTGCCATTTCCTCTGGTCTACGACCCCTTCGAAGTAGCTCGCAACTACATCTCCCGCTCAGAGGCCAGCAACGGCTTGCTCGTCGGGAAAGTGTCCTCAGACCCTGAGTTCGAGCGGAAGTTCAGGGACTGTGTGGTGCAGGGCAGACCTGTGCTGTGTGAAGACCCTTCGACTTCGCTGTACCGAACTGCTTATTCGGCTGTGACCTGGCGCAACCAGCAGTTCCTCATGAAACTGCGTGGGATGGACACTGCGGGTTTGAGGATGAAGACTGCCAGAGGGGAACTGGTAGTGCACCCCGGCTTCCGCCTGTACATCTGCACGAGTGACTCCCCTCCCACAGCCCTAGTGGCGCAAACCACCCAGGTGAGTTTCGACGCTGTGGACCTGGAGAGCTGGAAAGGAGTGCTTGTCACTCCACTCATGAAGGCCTTAGACGAAGCGCAGCACCGAGACCACGTCATGGAGGCCGTCCGACGCGCTCAGCTCGACATAGCTTCGCGGGCTCTGGAGAACTCCCTGATCTCAGCAGTCCTGCGCTGTGACCCCCAGGGCATATTGGAGTCGCCTGCGCTAGGGACGGAGCTGGGAGTGCTGTTCCGCAAGCTGAGGTTCACTCAGCCCTCTGCCAGGAAGTCTGTGCTGTCAATACGGGCGTTCGACAGGTCTCCCAGTCTTCTGCCTGATGAAGGCTTGGTGGCCACTCCCAAAGACAAACTCAACACCCTGCTGCAAGAGACCTTCAGCATAAAGTGCAGCTTGGAAGTGTGTGGCGAGGGACTGGAGAGCTACGCAGTGCCCTGCAGACAGCTCTACGCCATCCTACTCAGTGCTGTGGGCAGTTTCTTCCGTGAAGTAGGTGTGCCGAAGGAAAACCAGTGGGAGGCCTTTGCAGAGCGGACGTGCTATATTGTGCTTGTGAAGCTGTGCCAGTCGCTGCCCACACGGAAGGCGGAGCTGTTCCTGCTGGTGCACATGCTGTACAGAGTCTATTTGAAAGAGGAAAGTTCCAAAAACGAGGTGTTGGCTATAGTCGGCGATTTGATCCGTGCAATAGCGTCGAATCCAGAGCAAGAAGCAAGCATTCAGCACCTGAAAAGTCGCTATCCCGCCTTGTTTCCTGCCAATTTCACACCTGCTTCCCCTGCTTTCCGCAGCTTTCTGGAGCGGGACCTGTACTCCGAAGCCAAAGTGCCTGACTCTGTACCAGTTCTGCCTCGAGTGCTGCTCTACGCTTACTTGAGGCCGGACCTACTGTCTGCATTTGCTGCCAATGCAGCGCAGGAGTTCCTGGGCGGCCGCTTTGCTGATATCCCCCGCTGGGACTACTCTCTAGGCACGAGTGAGTCCGCAGCTGTGCCCACTGTTGTGTTTTACCAGCGCACTTGTCCGCTGAGTCTGCTGGAACGGCTTGCAGATGTGCGCAATGTGAACCTCATCCATGTGCAGCCCCTAGTGTCCTCAGTCCTCACTCGCACCGGCAGGGTGGAAATCCGCGGTATTGGCCGCACTTGCGAAGCTATCACCACTGCTATGAACCAGCGCAGTGGCTCCTCCCACTGGCTCGTTATCGAGAACCTGTACCTCCTTGCAGGGCTGGAGGCTGAGTTCATGGTCAAGTTCCTCTTAACTAAACTCACTGAAACTGACGCTATCCGCGTCTTTGCTCTGTTCCAAGGGAACCCACAGGACTTCCCTCAGTGGAAGCAACTGTTTGAGAAGAGTCGACGACTGGTGTATAACGAGAGTAGTTCGGTTCAGGAACACATGCAGAGGTGGTATGCGGCTGGAGACGTGCAGTTCTATGCCCGGGTGCAGCAAAGCCAATGGACGAACTTCTGGGAAAAGTGCAGTTTGGAAGAACTGGCGAAGCCAGGGACGGGCGGGTTCTTGAAAGTAGAGAAGGAGATGCGCAGGTGTTCAGCCCGGAGAGGCAGTGAAGTTGCAGCGGAAGTGCTGAATGCAGTGTCACTGTTGTCCACTAACACACAAGTGGCTTACTCTGGAGCACTGTTGTGTTCAGTATTGGCACTGAGAAGGCAATACACTGAGGACATCCCTCTGTTTCTCCCGCAAGCAGACGTTCAAATGCTACTCAGTGACTTCCTGACCTGCTTGCAGCCCCAGACTCTGCCCTCGGCTGTACTCCGTCCCGCTCCTCTTAGCCTACTCCGCAGCCTGCTACTGCCCTCAGCTACTCCTTTCCAAGTCTGCGCCTTCCTGCCTCTCGCCCACTCCGTCTTTTCCTGCGACCAGTCTCTGCACTGTCCTGGCCTACTCAAAGCAGAGTACCCGCTGTTACAGTTCTCCACCCTGGACTCTGCTGTCTTGGAAACTCTACTCAGCAGGTACCCTGTAGAAGATCCACTGCAAGTCGCTGGTCTTCCCACTCTCCGCACCACTTCCCACTCAGACTGCTTGCCCACTTTCACCACTCTGCAAACTCACATCAAGTTCGGACAATTGGCGAGCTCTATGGAGGAAAAACTTATCCTTTCCACTATCAAGGAAGCAGTAGCAGTCCGTCTGAAAGCCCTTTTCGCAGAGTTAATGGAATTCCTTCCCGAGCCCAACGAAAGGGAAATCCTGCGTGACAAGCTGAGCTTCAACACCGCTATGAAGAGACGTGTGAACTGGTTCGAGGCGAAAGGAGCGGTAGCGAAGGACGTGGACCTCAGGAACTCCATCCTCGACTCGCCTCCTTCCCTGCAGGACGTATTTCAACTCCTCAAATCGGTAGAGGCACTGCACAAAACGGAATTCCTGCGAGTAGTGCGCAGGGAAGTGAGTGAAATGCGCAGCTATTTGAACTACGAAAGGTCAGTGGTGAGTGCGCAGCAGCGAGAAGAACTTGTAGAGTTGTCCAAGGGGCAGGTGCCAGGACGCTGGCAGGCAGTGAGTCCCTACAGTACGCGGAGTAGTGACTTGGAGGCCTGGAAAGGCAGAGTGGAGCGGTGGCTTGCAGCGGAAATGCGAGCATTTGAGGTGGACTTGAATACCATTTACAGTCCTGAACTTTCACTGGCCACTATACTGCGAGCGTACCTCGTAAGCACGAGAAAGACGCAGTCCCCCAGTGACTCCACTGGCTTCCTCACTCTAGAGAAGTGCGGATTTGCGGTTAACTCCGACCCTGCGGCCTCCCTGGACCCTGTCGCCTTCCAAGTGCGTGTTTCCGGCCTGTTTAGCAACAATGTCAAGTTCACTCCTCAGGGGGGTGCACTTATGTCGCAGGGAAAAGCGCAGTTCAGTCCTCTGCTCTTCACACCCACCAAAGTACCGAAAAGGATAAGAAACGACCCCGCCTATCCAGCAGGCTGGAAGGCAGTGTTGCAGCATGACTCGAAGACACAGGGGCGCAAAGTCTTGCTGTTTTGCCCGGTAAGTGTGTGCGAACTGTGGCTACTCGTGGAGGGCAAGGAAGAGCAGGGAGAGTGGAGTAAGCGGCAGGTGGAAGTTTCACTATAGTGCCAAGTATGTAGATCTCCTTATATATGAGTGCGGAGGACCTCAGTCTTAGGCTGCTTTCCTCTCCTGGCTACCAAGTCAAGCCTCGCACCATCCTTGCCTTCTCCCTCTCCCCAGGACAGGCTGAGTTCCAGTCCCGTGACCTGCTGTACTCCTTCACAGTCATGCACCAACGCCCCAACCTGCACAGGTTCCAGTGGGACATCGACAGGACATATGCTGAGTTCTGTCAGCTGGAAAAGGACTGTGTGAAGAACGGTGCGCCTGCGGGTCACTGGCTGCCGACAGTAAAGGAACTCAGTGCTGCAGAGGGAGACTGCGGGAAACTGCAACTGCTAGCGAACTACTTGCTGAGTTTGCTCGTAGTGCCCAGGCTGAGAGAAGTGCCAGTGCTGCTGGAGTTCCTGGAAGTGAGTAGTCAGTCTTTCCAGCATGGGCAGAAGAGCAAAGAGGGGTACGTGTCCAAACGCACAGGAGGCCGAGTCATCAATGAGCGACGCACTCTCAACTTCGCCAAGTACTTCCCTGTCTTCCAAACGCGCTGGATGTTCCTCACCTCCACGTCTCTCTGCTACATGAAGAACAGCAGGTCTCAGGCCTTGAAGGAAGCCATGCCACTGCAGATGTGTGAGATCAGCACAGGGGAGGGGGCGACAGGGTACGAGGACGGGGTGTGTATCAATAGTGAGAAGCGCAGACTGGTGTTTCGGGCTGGGTCTGTGTTCAAGGCGTTGGAGTGGGTCAAGGCTATTACAGCGGTCCTCACTGCTCCCTCAGTCTTGAGCTTCAAGAGTGAAAATCGCTTCGCGAGTTGTTTCCCTGAGCGCACAACAGGCACAGCTTCCTATCTCATTGACGGCGCTTGCTACTTCGACAGTGTGATGACGGCATTGGAAGCCTGCAGTAACGAAGTGCTGATAACAGACTGGTGGCTGAGTCCAGAACTATTCCTCAGGCGAGGTCCTGTTCGGGATCAGTTGGTAACAGTACTGGGCGAGTTGGCAGACCATGGAGTGCGCATTTACATCATTGTGTATAGGGAAATAGCGCTGGGCTTTTACCAATCTTCAGGCCGAGTGCAAGATCTGCTGCAGGCGAGAAGTGAGAACATCAAGGTGGTTCGGCACCCCACGAGGGACATCTGGGGTGGCGAAACGCACTGGTCACGCCACGAAAAGTCCGTCATCATTGACAGAAAAGTGGCTTTCATGGGCGGACTGGATCTATGTTTCGGCCGCTGGGACACTCCCAAGCATCACTTGTTCGACCTGCACGGCCGTACTTGGCCAGGCATTGACTACTCCAACCCTCGCATACAGGACTTTTCTAAAGTGGATCAATGGCAACGAGACCAGTTAGACAGGAATGCAAATCCGCGCATGCCCTGGCATGACGTCGGCGTGAAGCTCACAGGAGAGGTGGTTGCAGACCTAGTGGCTCACTTTGTCGAGGCTTGGGACCACATCATGACGGACTTCACAGGGATGTACACCCGCGCTAAGTACATGCTGGGAGCAAGTGAAGTCCAGACTGAGCAGCCCCGACTCGAACGCTCCTGCACGTTGGTACGTCCGTCTCCTAAGCGACACCGTCTGAACTGCAGCCTCGCAGAGATTGTGGAGCCGCAGAAGGAGGGCCTTAGTGAAGAGGCTCGGTGCCAGCTGGTTCGAAGTGGATCAGGGTGGTCCCTGGGCTCGCCAATGGTGGACAACTCCATACAGCAAGCCTATCTGAAGCTCATCAAAGACGCGAAGCACTTCATCTACATTGAAAACCAGTTCTTCATCTCCAGCACAGCAGGCGACATAGTGGAAAACAGCATCGGCGAGGCTCTGATTGCCCGCATTCACGAAGCGCACCTGGCAAGCAAGCCCTTCCTAGTGCTAGTGATCCTGCCCCTGCTGCCTGCCTTTGAGGGCACTGTGCTGTCCAGTCCCGTGCTCAAAGTGCAGCTCTTCTGGCAGTATCAAACTATCAACCGCAGCCGCACTTCCATCTTCTCAAGACTTATCAACGACTACGGCATCCACCCGGAGGACTACATTCGCTTCTACAGTCTGAGGAAGTGGAGCTGGGCTCCAGACGGCACGAGTTGTTGTTGTGAGCAGGTGTATGTGCACTCCAAGGTCATGATTGTGGATGACAACATCGCGCTGATTGGTAGTGCGAACATCAATGACCGGAGTTTAGCGGGAGACCGAGACTCCGAGTTAGCAGTGATAGTGGAGGGAGACGAGAAGGTCGAAGGTATGATGGCTGGCAAGCGTGTGATGGTCTCCCGCTTTGCTAGGTATATGCGCCTAGACTTGTTCGAAGAGTTTTCAGGACTGAGCAGAGACCAGCTTTCAGACCCTCTGTCTGCGGACTTTATACGATGCTGGGACCTAGTGGCTCGCAGCAACCAGATCCTCTTCAGGGAGCTGTTCGAAGTAGCAGTGGACGACGGAGTGGGTACGTACGCAGAACTGGGCGAGAGAGAACAACGGGGGACTTGCTTCCACTCTGGGAAGTTGGAAGCAATATCGGGGTGCTTGGTGCCCTACCCACTGCACTTCTTGGAACAGGAGGACTTGGGTGTGATGCAACTGCAGAAGGAAAGACTTGTGAGTCCCAAAGTATACGTATAGACTAAGTATCAGCTTTTTTAGTCGATCTGCTTTGTACCAACTTGGCGAGGGTTCTGCTCGAATGTTCCATGTCTAAAATATCTCAATGGGGTGCACTATGTGCAAGTCGGTACCAGTAGCTGAAGTGGACTCAAATCAGGCAAAGCGAGGGGAGAGCAAGGAAGTCAGCTTGGTGCCTTTCCAACCCCACAACTCCAAGGTATCGGATCGCTCTTCCAGCCTGCGTGCATCCAGCTTGCCTCGAGATGTCGCTACTCCTACTCCAGCCCCTCCGTTACTACAGCCCAACTCGTGTTTGAAGACAGGTCCAGACACTTCGCTGAGCTAAGCCTATCTGTACGTACTAAGTACTCTAGATTGATGGACATCGAGCGGCTGAAGACGGAGACGCAGGCAACGCTCATGCGAGACAGACTTGTGCTGCTCGGGCTCTTTGCAGTGGGTTTGCTGTGCGCAACGGGGCTGTACTACTCCGCACCAGAGCTATCAGCCAAAGACCAGGCGATCCTGTACTCGTTCCCAGACACTCCACGGAAGATGAGTGCTACCATAGGTGTGATTGACCGCTATGTGGAAGCCACGCCTGTCTTCGTAGTGCTCAGCTACACGTTTCTCTACGTCTTCCTGCAGTCCTTCTCAGTGCCCGGCACAGTGCTGCTCAATGTGATGGCGGGGGCACTGTTCGGTTTCGTGCCTGCCTTTCTGCTGGTGAGTTTCTGTGCGGGCACGGGGGCTTGCGGGTGCTATCTACTGGTGGCTGCTTTCGGCAAAGGCATGGTTCTGCGCTGCTTCCCCGGACTCCTGCTCAAGTTCCATCAGAAGGTGCAGAGGCACCAACACAACTTGCTTTGGTACATGCTCAGCATCCGCGTAGCGCCTATTGTGCCCAAGTGGTTCACTAGCCTGGCGAGTCCCATCGTAGGCGTGCCTCTCAGCACCTATGCCACTGCTACCTACATCGGCCTCATGCCGATGAATGTGATCACTGTGGGAATTGGCAAGGCCATTTCGACGGTGAAGACACTGCAAGGACTGGAGCCGCAGCATTTTGCAATTCTGCTGCTGATCGGAGTCCTCTTGCTGCTGCCAACACTGTGCTCCAGGAAACAGACCAAGGAGGAGTAAGTAGCCTAGGCTGGCCTTCGCTCGCCTCTGAGGAGCCACGCAGACTTCACAGGTCTGAACATCACTCCGAGTTCCAGACAGCCGCGCACCTTCGCTCCTCGAAGTTCGCCGTAGGGCGTTACCAGTTGGGACTGGCCGACAGGGTGCACATGTGCAGAGGTGCGTTCGATGAAAGGCCGTGGGTGTAGCGTTGGAATTAAGCGGTCGGAGTTGCTCCTGGAAAGGGTATAAGCACGGACTCGGAGAGGGGAAATAGAGGAACTGTGACCGATGTGCAATGAAGCAAAGGCTCTGGGCAAACGAGTGCGTGGCTTGCAAGGCGGAATGGATATCGAAAGCGCCTTCTCGAGGGTGAGCGAAGAGGCAGAGCTGCTGCAAAAACGCAGATGCAGAGTTTGCATGACCCTTACTGCTTCTCTCTCTTCCTCACTACCGCCAACTGTTTCCTCTCGCGAAGTCCTTGCTGGAGAAGCCTTACTTGACAGGAAGCCTGGGGCACGGCGAGGTTTTACCCTGAGCAGTACTCCAGTGTTCATTA
>Ga0247837_1003264_pt1 | contig 28778 bp, 20 predicted proteins | sample LaCtaG_2_FD_187115 | JGI IMG/M metagenome (GOLD analysis project Ga0247837, IMG submission 187115) | Freshwater microbial communities from meromictic Lake La Cruz, Castile-La Mancha, Spain - LaCruzMarch2015_14.5m | ecosystem: Environmental > Aquatic > Freshwater > Lake | place: Spain: Castile-La...
GCACGAGGGCCTCGGAAGCACTTGAAGAGAATCAACGCTCCGAAGCACTGGATGCTGGACAAACTGACAGGCATCTACGCCCCGCGCCCTTCCACTGGCCCTCACAAGCTGCGGGAGTGTCTGCCGCTGGCGCTCATCCTGCGCAACCGACTCAAGTACGCCCTCAACTACACTGAGGCTATGAAGATTACCCACGACAAGTCGGGGATGGTGCAGGTAGATGGGAAAACGCGTAGTGATGTACGCTATCCTTGCGGCTTCATGGACGTGCTGCACCTCAAGCCTTCCAATGAATTCTTCCGCCTGCTGTACGACACCAAGGGTCGGTTCAGAGTAATCAAGATCACTGAGGAAGAAGCGAAGACGAAGTTGCTGAAGATCAAGCAGAAGCAAATGGGCACCAACCACGTGCCCTACGTGGTCACCCATGACGGCCGCACCATTCGCTACCCTCACCCCGACATCAACGTGCACGACTCCGTAGTCTTCGACATCGACTCAGGTGAGATCAAGGAGCAAGTGAAGTTCGAGCTCGGCGCCATGGTGATGATTGTAGGAGGGGTGAACACGGGCAGAGTGGGGCACATTGTGCACTGGGAGAAGCACGACGGCGGCTTCGATATCGTGCACGTGCGCGACAGCAAGGGACACACCTTCGCTACCCGGATTCACTACGCCTTCGTGATTGGCCACGGCAAGAAGTCGCTGGTCAAGCTGCCCAAGGGCGACGGCATCAAGGCCACCATCATTGAGGAACAAGCCCTTCGCCATAAAGCCTAGTTCACTCCCATATTATGCGACCAGTGGCCATTGTAGGCGCAGGGCCGGTGGGACTGGTCTGCGCCCATCTCCTGGGCTTGCAGCGCAGAGCCACGGTTCTGTTGGACAAGTTGCCAGCGCTGGCCTCGCATCCCAGTGCGCATTTCATCCATTCTTCCTCGGTGGAAGTGCTGAGAGTGCTGGGAGTGCTGCCTGAGGTGCTCACGGAAATGCCCACCAGTCAGCACTGGCGCCACTTCAACTACTGCCAATCTGTGACAGGCAAGGTCTACAGACGCCACGACCACCTGGCCTCTGCGAACTTTCAAAGGAACAGAGAGTTAAGTGACCTAGACCCGATCCACTACCCACAGAGCAAATTAGTGCAGCTGCTCGCAAAGAGCCTCCCAGCTACCTGCACTCTGCGTCTTGACAGGGAAGTCATACAGGTGGAGCAGTCAGAGGACCGGGTGAAACTCTTCACTCGCCAAGGGGAAATCATTGAAGCTGACTATGTCCTGGGCTGTGACGGCGCTCACAGCATTATCCGCCGTCTCTTGGGCATTGACATGCTCGGCTCCCCTGCCCTACAGCACTTCCTCAACATCCACTTCACCAGTAAGCAACTGGGACAGCTCTGTCTGACTTCCCCGGCAATGCTGTACTTCATATACAACCAGCAGACTGTGGCTGTCTTGGTCATGCACAATGCAGCTGAAGGGGACTTTGTCATGCAAGTGCCTTTTCACCCGCCACTGCAGCAGTTTTCTCACTTCACTGAGAAGGACTTTCGAGGGATGATTGATGCGGCTGTGGGGAAACCAATTGGTGATGCGGTGATTAACTCTGTAAGGCCGTGGAGAATGAGTGCGGAGCATGCGGCTTCAATGGGCAGCAAAAGAGTGTTTTTAGTGGGAGACTCCGCACATAAGTTGCCTCCCGCTGGCGGATTTGGTATGAATTTAGGCATCAGCGACGCTGCAAATGTATGCTGGAAACTCCACTTCCCCCGCCTATTACCCTCCTACGAATCCGAGCGTCTACCCCGGATTCGCTCCATCGTCAACCTCAGCCGTTCCAACTACGAAAAAACCGTCCAAATCGCAAGCAACTTCAACCTGCACTTATCACTTGCACAGACTTTTGAGCAAGTCTGTGGGTACCTGCCCCTGGGCAGACATCTCTTCAGTACCGGACTGCAGCTCGGCAGATTCCTTATCACTGAGCAAAGGGCGGAGATTTATTTACAAAAGGACAGCAATTTGCTGGATCTCATATATCCGGAGGCGGACTTGTTGAGTGGGTATAGAGAAGGGTTCTTTGAGAGTGGAGGAGGGACTTTAGGGCCGTACTTGCAGGTGCAATATAAGGGACAGGAGATGAATGCGAGGGCGGTGCCGGGTCAAGTCCTGCGAGAAACAGGCATTCCCCACTTCGTTCACTTCCAAGGTCCCACCAAGACTGTCCTCCCCAGTCACTTTCCCCTCGTAACCGTCCCTATCTCCGAGCCTTCTTTCGTCCTTCGTCCCGACTCCGTTCTTTACTCCGCCTCTAAGTAGTAATGGCGACCTTCCGAGAGTCCCTTTGTGGCTGTATCAACGATATATTCAGCTGCTATATCGCTCTTTGCTGTCCTGGAGGCCTTTGCTACCTCTCCGCACGTGCTGCCAGCGAAGCCACCAAGCAGTCCATATGTCCTTACAGCATGCTTAGCTTTGGACTATGCTGTTTAGGCATGGCGATGAACAGAGCCACTGTGAGGGCGAGATATCACTTTGCAGGGTCCTTCGGCCAGGACCTGCTGCTGCACTGCTGCTGCGCTGTGTGCGCAGTGACCCAGGAGTACCGCGAAGTGATGAAGAAGGAGTACATCGAGTTAGCGCCGCTTCGGAAGTAATAAGGATGTCTGGCTTTTGGAGAGTGTGTAGAAGCATTAATATGAGAGACGAAGAAGTCCGGAGAGACAAGTTGATATATGACAATCCACTTGCTTTTGTGCAAGTCTACACAGGGGAGTTGCTCTCCACCCATCAACCAGTGGCCATCAAAGACCAGCGCTTCGCTTCCCTTAGTGCAGCCAATTGCGCAATCACCGAAGCGATTAGCCAGGTGCGACTGAGTCACCCTGCAGTGGCTCAGTGCTATGGCCTGTGCATGTCTCAGCAGACTGACGGAGTCACAGTTAGCCTAGTGCTGGAGCTCTTTGCCAAGGACTTGAGACAGGAAATCGAGGACAGAAGCACCCGAAACGACTTTTGGTCGGAAGAGGAGTTGTGGGCGGTTGTGCTGAATTTAGTGGAGGGACTGGCTTTAGCGCAGGTCACAGGACTAAGTCACCGGGATATAAAGCCTCATAACTTGTTCGTGGACTCTCAAGGTCGGATCAAACTCGGCGACTTCGGGTCTTCCAAATACACCCTAAGTCCGGTAATGGACATGCATACGCTCCAGGGCTCGCCCTACTTCCTTTCTCCGGCGCTAAAGCAGGCCTTTCAGTTGGTGTGCAGAGGACCGAGTCAGGGAGTCAGCCACAACTTGTTTAAGTCGGATGTCTATTCTCTGGGACTGACTTGGCTGTACATGGCTAAGTTGGCACCGAGTCAGCAGCTAGTGAGGGTGGAAGAGTTGAGGGAGAATACAGAAAGGGAAATTAGCAATTTGCCGTATTCGGAGAAACTCAAACGGACGATACAATTAATGCTGACTTTTGAGGAAAAGCAGAGACCGGATTTCCTCATGCTGCAGGCGTATCTTAAATCTGGCCGGTCTGATTTAGTAACCGAGCTCAATGCAGACCTAACAGCTGATAGATTGGAACTCCTGTTGGCCACAGGGAAAGCAATCTGCGCGACTATCCAAATCACCCTCAAATGTCGACACTGCCAAAGCGCCTATAGCCTCGACGTCAGCCAGGGCTGCACCTCTGAAGCCAGTCTCCTCTTCTGCTCCCAGACTTGCCTCAATCGATACGCAGTCCATCCTACTCCCTCCAAAGCCAGTCCCAGCGTCCTCTGCGTGAACTGCGAAAAGCGGCCTGCAGACTGCTCTTTCCTGATCTGCAAGCAGTGCCAAGACCGCCAAACCCGTCGTTTGGCAGTTCTACAGCTGCATGACTGTGTGGTGTGTTCCAAGCCGCGCTCGAGAGTTAATCAGCTTTTCCGTCGCACGGCTCTCATTCTGCCCTGTGGCCACCGAGTCTGCTCCCAAGTCTGTGCTGACCTGGCTAGAAGCAGATGTCCGGGGTGTACTGTATGAGCTAGGAATAGGGTAATGAGGACTAAGGGACTTCTCCTTTGTAGGCTTAATGGCGGCTTCACTTAGACTGTGAATTGCTGGTATATAGTGCAAATAGCGGGAATTAGCCCTTATATTTACCCATGTGAAGACTATTCCTCATTACTAATTAGTCGTCTTCAGGCAACAGCACCTTCATCATTCCCTGCGCAATCTGCTTAGCCGTGCAAATCAGCGACAACGGCAGACCTCGCTCATACAGCCACAAAAAAGCCTCAGCCTTCTCCGCATCTATAAAGGCGTCATTGACCTTGGCTACGAACTGCTCCCTCTGCCCTGCTCTTTTCACTATCGCCCGGCCCAGCTCTCCTGGCACCTTGCAAATTTCCGCTATCCGAGTAGCTGTCAGTTGTTCTTTCCCCACTAGCAGAATGCTCACGTCGAAAGAGATAGAGTCGCTCGGGCCTAGTTCCAGTCCCAAGTTGCTCAGAACACTGTGCACGTAATGCTTGGTGACTGCAAGGACTTCCGCCAATTTGCACACTGCGTAGCCCAGCCGACTTAACACCACAATCATGTATATGGACGCGTCCAGGATACTGGGCTCGATTAGCCGCAGAAACGGACCCCACAGTGATTTGAAGGCGGACATGTCAATGCCCAGTTTTTGGCAGGCTTTCTGAGTGTCTGTGCCTCGGTGGATATCTTCGAGAATGCGGAGTTGAGCCTCGGGACTGATGCTCCTTTCCTCAGTGCCGCTCAGGAGGGCCATAGTCTGTTCGTACCAGATAGGACGGCTGGACTTGGCTGGGCGGGGAGGAGGGGCGGGTCTGCGCTCTGCAGGAACTGTGGTCACTTTCTCCACTTTCACGTTGTCTGTGGGCTTTTCAGAGTCGCTGGAAGAGCTGCTGCTTTCTTCCCCGTCGTTATTGTCCTTTTTCGGGACAGTTCTGGGAATCGACCCCAGCTGAGCCTTGGCTTCTCTCAGTGACCCTCCGGACCGAGCAATCAGTCTATGCGCCAAATTCTCCTTCGTGCGTTGATGGTCACTTTCCGGCGTCACAAGCAATTTCTTGGCAATTGTCCTTATAGTTCCGACAGGTAAGCCTAGGTCTTTGGCTACGTCTACAGGTGGCTCGTGAAGCCGGGGACGGATGGCTGCTATGTCCTCTAGTATCTCGGTGGGACTGTGGGTTCTGAGCATTGGTCCCCACCTATCCTTGAAGTCGTACGGGTCCACACTGAACTCTTTGCACGCAATTTTAATGTTCCTGTCACTCGCCTGGTTGCGCAGTCGCTCCAGCACCTTGGTTTCCAGCACGTAGAACTCTGGGTCAGTGAAGCATTTGGCATTAACCTCTCGCTAGCTCTCACAGGGAGCAATAACTACCTGTTAGTTTACTTCGGGCATGGGTCCTAACTGCCGCGGATGGGGCAGGTGAGTGGCGCTGTTGAACTCTTCACTAAACATGTGCATGCCGGTCGCTCCGGGTTGGGGTTTGCGCTCAGCTGCGAGTTTGAACAGGAAGCAGCCCAGGCCGGCGAGCAGCAGGACACAGGAACTGCCGCCCAGCAGGTACACTAGTACTTCGAAGGGGGGCGCCTCGACCATCAGCATGAAGTGCGCTTCCACGGAGTTGATTTTGCCCCGGGCAGTGAAGCGCACCTCAAACCCTCCAGTATCTGAGGGTGTGTGTCCATGTAGTACTGCTGATTCAGGCGCAAAGGTCCTTAGCACAGCTTCCCGCGCTCTAATTTCCAACAGCGTCTCATTCAGTACAGCCAAATCCGCTAAATCTCTTCGCTCCTCCACTGAGGACAGGTTCAGAATCAGGTTCACAGCCACTAAATGTGTGGAGTTACCATAGAAATAGACATCTCCAGCCACCGCGAATAAATCCGCAGCCATAGGAGCCACACATTCCCAAGTAGACAGAGTCCTCAAGTCCACTACCTTGTTCCCGTCAATCACAAGGCTGTTGTTAGCGAGGAACAGGCTTTGTCCACTGAGGTTAAAACTGCGGATGAGCCCTGTGTCGAGGGTCAGGGAGCGCAGGCCGTTGATGGGGTCGAGGAGGAAGAGAGCGGATTTGGTCAGTTCAGCGGCGGTTGGGTGGAAATCGCCTTCCAGACTCAGAGTTTTGTTGAGACTGAGACCTGCTTCAGGACTGTAATCGTAGAGCTGGACTCCACCCTGCGTAGACACAACTAACATCTGTGCATACGGCTGGACAATCACCTTCACCACCTCTAGGTCGAAATGACTCTCTACCAGCAGTAAGGGGAATAGACGGTCTGTGACGTCCACTATAGTGACGTATGAGGAGTTGTACAGAGCCACAATGTCCCCTGAGGCGGCTACATGCTGAAATCGCCTGCAAACGTGCTCCTCGAAGTAGTGTTGCAGGAGTTGAGGGCTGCTGCCGCTCCGCATGCTGTAAACAAGAAGGCCGAGTTCCTTGGTCAGCACGAAAACGTCCTGTCCCTGAGCAGAGGCGGACTGCAATTCGCCCTGTGTCTCCTGCAGGGGCAAGCGTGCAATATCCACCGGCGTCAGTTTGCGACTTGAAAAGGACAGAAAGCCGGGGGACTGCACCCTGAATTCCAGCACTGGCTCACTGAAGTAGCTTTCCACGTTGAGGGAAAAGTCAGTGTCTCGCACCACCACTTGGTCCGGAATCCGCTCCAGCAACATCATTGCACGCACTGAGCACTGCACACAGAGCAGCAGTGACACCCTATTTAGCAGAGGCATTGCAGCCTATGGCCCTCACCTTATACAGCCCTTCTGCGGGGATTACAGTCTAAACTCTCATAGTAGGAAGATTGCTGAGTCCTGCGTAGCACTGAAAACTATCAGAAGTGAAGTAGAAGTTTCCCTATTTCCCGAATACTTTCCACCTAACACCTAATTTAACCGCTAATCTACCCTTCTTTCCCACTAGTATCCCCGCCTCTGCCAGCGAAAGTATCTGTGGGCAAACAGCTATTTTCCTACTTGACTGTATTAGCTTCGAGCCAGCAGCGAACGGCGGTACTCCGCCTGCTCATATCCCTCCTTTGCCTTGATTTTCCTCCTCACTGTGAGTCTCGCCAAGCAACGCACCACTGCATATTCCCACAGTGCCGCCAATACTGTGTATCCCACGCACTCCGCCAGTATCACAAATCGGTAATAAAGGGGCAAATCTTTCAGCTATATAGGAATTACGTTAAATAGGGACGTGAAGACGCCTGGATGCAGAATCAGGCACAAAATCCAGGCAAGTTCCACTATGGATATTAGCATAAACCAGGGATTTGTGTATGCAGGCAGTTTGAAAGGCCTGCCCACATTGTAAATCCAGCAAATCGCTAGGAAGGTATAGAAGCTAAAGAGGAAAATAGCAGTGTTTTCATAGCAAGTATAGGCTGCGATCATATCAGCCGGAGTATGGCCCGAGGCTTGCACAGGTGAAAAGAAGTCCTGTAGCGACATAATATACCAAGCAAGGATAATTCCACCCAGTGCCAGTCCTCCCTGGCCAAACACTGAGGACAGAATAGGCCAGGAGATCAGTACACTAGGAGGCTGTTCCTGTGCAAGTTGGGCACAAGGTCCTGAAAGACTCATAAACAAGGCTAGGGGCAGCACCAGGAATAGGTCTTCAGACAGGAACTGGTTAGGGGAGAGATTGGACCCCCACATATATAGAACTGTGACACTTAAGACTTGGATGATTGCGTAGATCGCCATAAATTTGAAGGCCTGCAGACTGGTGCTCAGTGCACAGCGGCCTTCCTTTAAGGCAGTTAGGACGCAGGAAACGTCTTCGATTTGACTAGTGAACGGAGCAGCTATCGAAGCTTCTGCCTCACTGAGAGAAATCCCCACATCTGCTGCTTTCAACGCCCCGCAGTCATTGGCTCCATCCCCACACATGAGAACTAAGCTGCCCAGGCCTTGCAACTGCTCTATCAGCAGTGCCTTCAACTCAGGGGACATCCGTCCATACACCTTGGCTTTCTCTAGACAGGCTCGCAGTAGCAAGGCCATTCTTCTGCTAGTGCCTGCTTCCTTCACTAGGTGGTGGAAGGCTTGGCCTGTGAGCGCCACACTGAAATCGGGCTGGTCGATGAGGAGTTGTAGCCAAGGAGCGTCTTTTCCCCCTTGTTCATGAATGCTTTTATCCAAGTAGTTACTGCGGGTCAGAGAGGCAGAATAGACTTCCCACTGCAGTTGGCCGGCCACTAGTTCTCCTAAGTAGACATCGTCGCTGCTGCTGATCATGCCGCAGTCTCGAGCCACTGTGATGCCTGTGAGCACAGCGTCCCCAGTGGCCATTAGCGTCTTGATATTAGCCCGGTGCAGATGAGCGATAGTTTCCTCACTTTGCGGCTTTAGTTGATTCTGCATCACCACCATCCCGAGGAACTCCAGGTTAGTCTCCAAGTCTTCCAGACTACAGCCTGATAAAGCGCTTCTGTCCACAGCATGCAAAGCCGTACCTGCACAGGCCAGTACTCTATACCCAGCACGTGTATATGTAGCTTGCTCTTCACTGAAGTTCCCAGGGACAGTTTGCTCAACACACATTGAGATGATGACTTCAGGGGCGCCTTTGACGAATAGGTGCAAAGACTGGTCACTGAGTCGCTCGACCACGACTCCCATATGTTTGTGTCGCGAGGAAAAGTGGAAGATGCGCAGCACTGCGTATATTGGCTCAGGGTTGCAGAGCAGACATTTATGAGTGATGTCGGAGGGCGGTGCATACTGCCAGCCTGTAGCCGCGAACAGCACCATATCCATCGCATCTCCCAGCAACTGCGCATTCACAATAGTGAGGCTTTGGCAGCAGGCTAAAGCCTCAATAAAGCACTGAGCGGCTGCAGGAATTTCCTTCAAGTCCACTGTCAATGCAAGGAAGTTTCTGCTGAGGACAGGGACCACTCCAAGCAGTGCCATTCCGTCCTCTGTGAGCGTACCTGTCTTATCGAAGCAGACTTGAGTGATATTGCCGCAGACATTTACTCTGGGCGGAGAGGTGCAGAATACTTTCCTGTCAAGCAGACGGTAAATAGCGATGTTTGTGCCCACTGCCATGGCTGCAGGGAGAGCAGGCGGCACTGCCTCTGTCATCAGGTCGAAAGAACGCTGAAGAAGGTTGATTAGGTTCATCCCCACTGCCAATTGAGCCTGTATGGTGGCTAGAAAGCCCACTACAGCCAGGATTGCGAGCACAGCAATGAACTTCAAAGCGTCTTCATAGAACTTGAATTTACTGGGCTTCGGGTACAGTATGGACCTGACCAGTTTGCCTTTGAGAGTCATGAAGCCTGTGCGAGTCACTAAAGCCATTGGCCTGGTGTCTCCTGTGCCCCTAGTCTGCAGCACTACAGTGCCCTGGTACAGTGAATATCTCCTATCTACGTCCAAATCATAAGGACTGGTGGTCTCGGGGAGAGCCTCTTTCAGCACAGGCACAGACTCTCCAGTGAGCATGCTTTCTTTGAGTACACAGGACCCGCTGAGAAGCACTAAGTCACAGGGCACTTCGTGCTCAGGCGCTGGCACTTCCACTATGTCCCCTGGGACTAGTTCCTCACTGTTCACGAGCTCAAATCGGCCTGCGCGCAGCACTGTGGAATGACTCACTTTCAGTGCCATTTCCCGCACTTTGAGTGTGTTTTTGCGAGTTTCGTAGAGGGTATAAGCGAGTGAACTTGAGGTAATAAGAAGGATCGCATAAGCGTATATTTCGTATTTCTCCCATATCCAATTCGCACAAGAAAACAACTGAAATACAAAAAAAGGGTGCAAAACCTCATCCACAAACAGCCTGAAAAGGCTCTTGAGCGGCGGCTCAATCCTGCACAGTCCATACAACTCCCTCGCAGCCAGCACTTGAGCCTGGTCATAGCCTCTTTCATACTTCTGCCGCAGCTGACTACAGGGCAGGGCAGTGTCGAAAATGAGCGGCTGGAAGGAGTGGTCAGTGTAGTAGTAGCGCAAATGTCTGTGAGTGCATAGCAGCAAAGACCCCATTGTAGGCGAGTTTATGCGCTCTGCAGGGACTAAGTCGGCTGCATGTTGAGTCACAACTAGGAAGTGTGTGGCTTTCTCAGGGCTTGTCCGAGCATAGCGACAGCGCAGAGATAAGGACTGAACCCACCAGAGCAGCAGAAACCACAGGCCAAGGGTGGTAATGCACATTCCCCAGTGCAACAGTGTTCGCAGACCAGATGCACTGTAGCAGTGTACGCCCAGGATCTGACTTTCGTCGTCTGTGTCTCGGTGTCGCTTGACAGGTACTAAGTGGAGAGAAAGAGGCAGCAAGGAGGCCTTGGCCTGATCCTTCATTCTTCTCTATAGCGACTTTACAGCGCTAATGAAGGAGCTGCTATGAGGAACCTAATTACTAGGCGAAGGGCGCGTAGTTGTACTCAGCCTTGTTATGCATAACCAGCTCCCCTCCAACGAAGTAGAAACTATCGCTCTTCGTCTCCCAGGGACTAGCGATCATTTCCTGCTCCACCGCAGGGTCTAGCGGTGGCAACTCATAGATGATTTCCCAAGTATTGACGCTGTTCGGAATGCAGAACTCCAGGTTGAAGTCGAAGCTTTTGAGCAGGTGGTTTCGGAAGTAGTGTCTTTCTATCATGCGGAAGTCTCGGATTTCCCGCGGGCCCACTTTGAACTGCAGGGTGCTGCCCAGAGCCCGCAGCTTCAGGAAGTCGGGTCCGAAGTGATAACGAATCAGACGGATTTGCTCATCTGGGCCGTCACTGACAGCGACTTCTTCCTCTGGGTCTCTCTTGACTTCGAAGAGCACCAGGCCCGAGTCCATGTCCCTCACTCTGAAGTAGAGGAACTCAATGCCGTACTCATTGGCGCTCAGTGGACACAGGAAGTCCGGAGTGGCCTCTGTGAGCGCAAGCACATGCTGAAGCATCGCCTGGTTAGCCATTTACCTATGGTTCCGCTGTACGTCGAGTGAACTTTCCGTGCTCTCGCGGTCTGCTGAGCGCTCTAATGCGTCTGCCTTGGAAAGTGCGAGACATGGACACACGCTGTAATCGCTGCAGTCGCTTCCGCCTGTACCGGGCTATTTTTTCCTGCCGAACATGCAGTGGGTAGGGCCCAGGCTGCTCTTTGTCTGAACTGGCCTGCTCGGCTGTATTTGTAGAGGACACTTTCCGTGCGAACACAGACTGGGGAGGGTTTGGGACAGGTCTTGAGACGCAGAAATCGCTCACTATGGCTTCTAAGTCTGAGCTTCTGCGCTTTTCCTGTTCCAGTTGTTGGGCCAGTTCCACGGTTTTCGCCCTTTCTGATGCGAGGACTTGATTGAGTTGGTAAAGCATATTTTCACGCGAGGCAGTGACCCAGCTCAAACTCAGCCGCTGCGCAAAGTCATCATCACGCAAAGACATGGCTATTAATGAGCAAGGATGCTGACGTCATTAAGGATGTGGAACTAAATACTAGTGCTACTTGTCTGGATTTAGGGAGGCCGTAGCTCTATTTGGGTCCGATAGTTCCGTTTTTCCTTGGATGTAAGAGGACAGTGGGGAAATGCTCATATAACTTCCTCGGACTGCCATGAATAAGGCATTTGCCCTTTTCCGTCCCTTTGAAATTCGTGTTTTCAGAGAAACCGTCTGGTAACATTGAAGGTAGCCGATGAGTTCTATAAGAGACATAAAGGCAATTTATGTATTCACTTCCGGATAAGTCAGAAACTGCAAAGATTGCAACTATAGACACTTTGAAGCACATCTCCCTTTCCGGCAATTGCATAGTCCACAAGGACCCATTCCTAGCGAAATAGTGACGAGAAGACAATGCTGCCTCTTCACTCCTAGCTGGGCAGAGTGATAATGGAAGAGACGAAGGAGGTGGCTGCAGGTCCTGTGCCAGTCTTGGAAAAGCATGACTCTGTAGAGGCGCCTCAAAGCGTATCGCCCTACTTTCAAGCCATGAAGGACCTACGCTACTCCAATTTTGACTTCGGCTCCGCCTTAGTCCTACCTGGCAGTGAGCAGGAGGAAATGGGAGTTTCCGACACAGCACGGCTGAATAGGGAAATACGCAACTTCGTGAAGGACTCACCCTGTGAAAGCGCTGCAGCGATCTATGTGGCAATGGACTCCACTCGAATGCACCTGATGAAAGCGCTGATTTCCGGCCCGGAAGACACTCCTTACGCACATGGACTGTACCTGTTCGATGTAGGGCTGCGCACTAGCTACCCTCTCACACCGCCCTTTGTGCGCATTGCCACTACAGGGGAAAACAAGGTGCGCTTCAACCCGAACCTGTACAACGACGGGTATGTGTGCTTGTCCATCATCAACACTTGGGAAAGCAGTCCGGAAGAGATGTGGAACGGAGCGACGAGCACGCTACTGCAGGTCTTCCTGTCCATACAGTCACTCGTCATGGACAACGAGGTGCTGCAGAAGGAGCCTGGCTATGAAACCTACAGCGCTGAGGACCCTGGCAACCTCGTCTACTGCGCAGTTGTCAAATACAACAACGTCAAATACGCAATGAGGAAGATGATCCAAAACCCTCCAGCCGAGTTCCGCGAAGTCGTGTTGCGACATTTCTCCCTGAAGCGTGCCGACATCGAAAAGTCACTGGAGAAGTGGCTGCAAGAGGCCGCCACACTGACAGACTTCACCAACATTGACTACTTAGCAATGGACCACAACACTCATACGATCACGAAGTTCCAGGAAAAGGGGTACCTCAACCGGCTCACCAAGCAGGCAGACAAGCTGAGGGCTGCACTTGCAAGTCTACCCGCTCTCTCTAGCTAATGCTGTTCGCAGCCACCCTTGTATAAATGGCCTCACAGGAACTGCCGCAGCCCGCCTCTGCCTCTGAAGAGTCCGGGAAGCATAGCAAGCAGACCACTCCTCTCAACCGCAATTTCTACTGTGTGGGACTTCTGTTGCTTTTGGGGAATTTGGTCTGGTTTGTAGCCGCCTTTAGCGAATACTGGGTCACACGCGAAGACGGAACCGATAAGGTGTATTTCACTCTGGCAGAGGTGCAGCGCGGTCCAGACAACCTCTTGGGCATGAGTTGGAACTGCTTCGCCAAGACTTACTGTGAGTTGGACAATCAAAGTGACCTCTGTGCATCCTGGCAGGGAGTTCAAAGTGGCGCCATTCTCTACTTGGGAGCCAGCGGCTTTGCGACTCTCTTCACTTTGCTGCTTATCGAGCGATTCATCTTCCTGTACACAGGGAAGGATGCAGGGTGGAAGTGGCTAACTTATTGCCTTCTAGTGATAGTGCCGCTTGCACAGTTATTGGCAGTGGCTGGGTTTTTCGGCCTGTCAGAGGCCGAGTTCAACGGTTCCTGCGACAATTCAATTGAAAACACAAACACAAAGGCCAAATTCTGCGCAGGCCGCGGCCCAATTCTAGCAATTATAGGCCTACTTTGGAGCTTCATAACTTCCGCAGTGCTTTTCGTGTTGTTCATCAAAAAATCATCGAAGGCAGACGCAGGCATAGAGCTGGTTCTGGGGAAAGTGGCTTTAATAGGGAACTTCTACTGGCTGGGGCTATTGGTAGCCTGTGTAGTATGCAACGGTATAATGATAATAGTGAGTACTATTCTGGACGACTGGGTCGAACGCACTGATTATCCAGAGTTCTCAGGGTCCCTACTAGCCTGCAAGAACTGCGACCCCACACTGAACTTCGTGGCGTATGACTGCTACTCAGCCAAGTTCTGTGCACTGGACAGCTACGGGTACTGCTCTCTGTTCAATGAGTTAAAGAACGGCGGGTACGCTGTAAGCCCCACATAGTACCTATACCTGGCAATTGCAGCTCTAGTGTTGGAGGTAATGTGGGTTGAAGCTTTGGTGCATGTCATGGCTAGGAGGGATTTCGGCCTCCCTTTCCTGAACTACTTAGTCCCAATTGGTGCATTTGTATTCCAACTCCTTGCAGTGCTGGTGTGGTACAACATCTCCAATGCTTCTTTCAGCAACCAGTGCAGCCAGTCCTCGAGTGAGATCTTACAAAAGCCGGGCATCTGTCCCACGACAGGGCCTTCTCTGGCTGCAGCGAGTCTAGCAGTGCTGGGAGCACTAGTACCTGTGCACTGCCTGCTCTACGCATTACGTGACTACGTGAAGCCACAGAAGCGAACCTAGGTCTAGGTAAATGCTCGCCCAGGTGGAAACCCTGAGGCTGCGGTTTCGAAGGACTGTCGCAGAGGCGGAGACGCGGGTGAGGGAGGTGGAGCAGCAGGTCAGTGAGATGGTGCTCCGGGAGACACTGGAAGTGCAAGAGATGCTACCTGAGTTGAGGGCGTTTTACAGAGAAATCGAGGCTTGGAAGACTATGAAGAGTCCAGCGTCTGAGACTTGGCTGTTAGGAGAGGACTTGAGAGAGGTGTCTTTGAGAATGCAAAGGACTCAGGCCCAAGTTAGTCGCCTAGGGGAACTGCTAGCGCTGTCTGAAGCGGACAGACAAGACCAAGAAGCCTTGCTGGGCACACTGCAGGAACAACTCCAAGAGAAAGACCGCTTGCTATCCATCCAGAACCAATGGCTTCAGACCGCAGCGGCGCAGGAAGGCAGTCTTCAAAGCGAAATCACCAGTCTCAGAGAGACCATCACAAGTCTAGAAGTCCAGAACAGCGCCACTCATACTGAGCGCCGTAGGTACCAAGACTCCCTCCTAGACCTCGAGCAAGTCCAGGACCGCCTGATATCCGCCCATGACGAGGAAATCAAGAATGTGCAAATGGCCTTCCTGCAGGACTTAGCACGAGCGAAGATGAGGTGGGAGCAGGACGCTGCAGACTTGGGGGGAAAGACGCAGACCAGACTCAGAGAGACGCAGACTCAGCTGGAGGACGAGGTGCAGGCCAGAGCAGTGGAAAGAGCCAGACTTCAACAGAGCGAAAAGACTCGTGAAGAGCTTTGGACTGAAGCTGAAGAGTTGAAAGCGAGAATTGCCGCTTTGAATGCGCAATTAGCAGATAAGGAAATCCCAAGTCCCACGATTTCCTCTCCAGTGTCTCTCCCTGTTCCGCCCTCCCATCGCTCTGTTTCCGAGCCAGTTATGACTCCTGAGGCTTTCCAAGCGGTGATAAAGTCTCTGCAGGAGGAAAACCTGCTTCTAAAGCAGCGTAGTGGGACTGGCACTCCCCGTCCCCAGCCCTTTTCCAGAGACTCTTTACCCGAACTTCCAGTTCCAGAGGCGGAAATGCAGCTTCAGACCTTAGCAGATGAGAAGTAATAGGCCACTTAGTGGTCGTTTGAAAGACGATATCGAGCGAATTAGGGAGCAAACGAGCACTTTAATGGACAGTTTCGAAGCTTTGCAGAGAGAATTGAGTGAGGAGCGGGCCTGCAGTGCGGAAGTTAGGACTGAGGCAGAGGAGTTGAGGCGAACTGTAGCTGAGTACTCCGCTCAGTCCGTAGAACTCTCCCAGGCTCTCAAAGCCAGGAAAAGGGAACTGAAGCGGCTTTTAGCTGCTCATAAAAAGGAAAGTGAGGACTGGAATCAGTCGAAAACCGACACAACGGCCTCCATTGCAGCACTGGAAGCCCGCGCCCAAGGACTCGAAAAGGACATGATGAGTCTAATCGAGCACAACCTGACTCTCCAGGCCCGAGAAGCCAGTCTAGAAGCTGAGGTGCGAAAGGCTCAGCGACTAGTCAGTCGCCTGACCACTGATTTGTCCTCAGAAAGGGAAAAGCGACTGCAGACTGAGACCAGTTCGGGGGACTTTTACAAGCGAGTAGCGAGGGAAATGGCGCGACTGGAAGCAGACACTGCCGCTCTAAATGGCTCTGAAGCCAGGAGCCAGGCCATAAAGGCGAGACTCAGGACCATAGAGGAAGTGCAGTTGCTGCTGCAGACGTATCGCGGCAGTGTGCCTAGTAGCTAGACTAGTCGCTGCACCAGCACTCCGAGCAGCAGACCGATTAGCAGGAAGAGCAGGGGGCAGCACCCGATAGCCCCTGTTCCCAGCTCTCCCCGCAGACGCTCCACCTCCTCAGTCTTGCTCCTCAACTCCCACTCCACTTCTCCAATTTGCTTGGCGAGCTTAGAAGAGCCCAGGCCAGACCCTGTGGCTAGGTCCGGAATGTATCCGTGACGCTCTGTCTCTAGCATGTTGTAGGAAGAGTGGATGCGGCCTTCGCGTTCTCCCAAGTTGCGAGCTTTGGCAGTACGCTTGGAAATAAAGCTTTTGAGGGTGCTTTCCAGGTCTCGACTGGAGAAAGAGTCTTTCATCTGCTGTATTGTCTCGTTGGCCTTTTTGATAAGAGCTTCTAGCCGCTTTATTTCGCTTTGATAGGACTCGGACTCGGAAACAGCCTCAGAATTTGCTTTGGTGATTGCCTTTTTCTCCTCTTCCAGCCGCTTGCGTCTATTCCGGATGTCTCTAATTTCCATCTCATGCGCCTCTCGAGTGGCTCTACGCGCAGCGAAGTCAGTTTCCTTGTCTTCCAGGTCCTCAGTAAGGACCCGCACTCGAACTTTCAGCTGCTTTAGCTGGTTTTCAGCCTTCGCGCCTTCTTGAATAGCTGCGGACTTCGCCAATTCTTCACTGAGCTGTGCTAAAGTCTGCTTCGCCTTTTCCACTTGGCGCTCCACTCGCTCCTTCTTGGCCTTGTTTTCCTCCATCGACTGGAGCAACTTGGCAGTGAGGAGTTTGGCGCTTTGTTGTTTTTCTGTGGTCAAGTGGACCTGCTTCTCCAAGTCGAGTAGTCGAGGGTCGGGCTTGGAGGAGGCAGGTTTCGGCACTTCTGCAGGAGTGGGTTTGGCCACTGCCTGAGTAGCGGATTCCGGCTGTTTGACGTCTCGTAGGTTTTTGCGGGCTTTGGCGGATAGGCCGGGCTGACGGGGGACTGGTTCTGAGGCTTTGGGTGTGTCTGCGACAGGAGCGGGCTGGGTGGGAGCTTTGGCTTGGGGAAGTGGCTTTTTGGTTTCCTCAGCAGGAAGTTGGGGCGCAGGAGTGCTGGCCTGAGGCTGTTCCTTGGGGTGATTAAGCGTGGTAGTGGGCTTCTGCACTTTGGCAGGCGCTGAGGATTCCCTGTGAGCCGGAGCTGGGGCTTGCTTTGTCTCTCCAGGCAGAGAAGCTGGAGTCTCCTTAGGGCCAGCAGACCTCTGTACTGCGGTAGGTTCCCTTTGCTCCGGGGATTGTTTGGGCTGAGGTACTGGAAAAGTCTCCTGAGTGTCCTCAGAGGGAGCCATTGGGCCTGGAGGCTTGTCACTGCGCAGTTTCTTTTGTCGTTGGGCTGGCAAAGTGTGTTGTTTCGGCTTCTCTTCCTCAATTTCTTCACTGGGCGGCACTTTAAACGCCTCCTTTGCTTCTTCTAGGACTGCTGAGTCTTCTGGAACAGCCGCTTTTGGCTCTTCTGTCGAAGGAGTGACTCCTGCAGGTCGTCCACTTCTTGCCTTTTTCCTATCTTTGCTGCCTGGCAAAGCCGGCCTGGGTTCCGAAACGAGCTCAGAGGGTTGTTGAACAGCTACTCCTTCCTTGGCACTGGGAGGGCCAGTCTTCGTCTCTTCTCTCTGAGGCGGAACTGAGTCGTTTGCAGGCTTTTGAGGCTGATGTGGCTGGACCTGTGTAGTTTCTTCCTTCGAACTAGGCTCAGGTGGAGAGTCTGCTTCTTGGCCTTTTCCTCCCTTGTGTTTCCTCGGCTTTTTGCCTGCAGGTGGCTTGCCCTCCTCCTCAACTTGCACTTTCTGCTCCTCCACAGGCGTAGAAATGTCCGCTTGGCTGCTTATTGTCTCCTCCACGCCTTCAATTGGGCTGTAAGTCGGCAACTCACTTTCCCCTTCTCGAACAATGGCTTCCCGCTGTTCTTCCCTAAAGTCGAAAGACTCGCCCGGTGCTTCCGCAGCCACCACCATTTCCTGCACGAACTCCGACTCCACAACCACCACGTCCTCGACCTCTTCCACTGCCATCTCAGGCTCTGGCTTCGCACTATGGGGTGCAGAGGGCTTCTGTGGGTCTGTGAAGGGTGTGTACTCAGGCAAGTCCTCTAGGTCGGCTGGCTCTTCACAGGCGCTGGTGAAGGGGGTGAAGGGGGGCAAGTCCTCGCCCTGACTGTCACTGTCTGCCATTTATAACGCCAATCTTTTGCACAGCTGGGGTAGCTGCAGGGACAACTTGCTTCTGCTTTGCTCCCTACTGTCTGTAAATCGTGTTGAAATGCAGGTCGTTTTCCCTTTTTCATAAGTGGCTACAAAGCTTGATATCAACAATGCGTTTCGTTCCAAAGAGTTTCCACAAGTAGGCGAGCCAAATTTCATCACTACAATGCACAATCATGTAAAAGCCTATAAATTTCAGGCGATTTTCCTTCCTGCAATCTGTGCGGGTTTAAGCAGAGTTGGCAGCGATCTGTAACGGATAGCAAATCTTCCCTTCTTCCTTTTTGTCTACTCTGCGTGCAGCCACTATCAATACATTTATCACTTTATCGAATCCCTGACACCAGCCAGTTTCTCAGGTCCTCGTCCAACCCTTCCCACCCAAACACGCTTTTCCCTTATAATTTAATTAACGAGATGTCGAAGTCCTGCGGTGATTTCTGGAGTGAGGAGACCATCCAAGAGCTTCTCAACCCAAACCAGCCCAAAGCAGCTTCAGTCCCTTCTTGTCCACAGACCTCCGATATCGATGCAAAGTCGGACTCCACCGCTTCCCAAAAAAACTCTCCGAAGAAATCCAAACATCGCAGAATACCGGCCAAGCAAAGACTTGCGAGGAACAAAGGGGGAGTACTGGGAGATGGGGAGATGCAGAAAATAGCGGAAATTGAGGAAGTAATTAATCAGACGACGAAAGAAGCAGAGACTTGGCCCACTCCGCAGCCAGGCCGCAAGGACGTCTACGAAGGCTATTCCTTGCATCAGAAAAAACTCATTTTGAGGGAACTCAGAAGCAAGATCGACACTATTGAGTTCAACATTTTGGCTGCGAAGTCCTTCCTCACTCAAATAACCCGCTTTTTATGATTCCCTGAGTTCGTTGTAGATAGCATGCACTCGTCTCCCTGTGTATTTCCTAGACTTGCATAAGCTGCATGCACGAAAGAAACATAGTCACCCATCCACATTACCCCACTGAAAGGGAAAAACTGCCTGCAAAGGCATCTGAGGGCTAGATATAGTGCACTACTTCCCGCGCCAGACTCATCGGCAGACGCACCGCTTGATACTTGTGCACTGCCAGCAAGTACACAAGTCTGCGAGCATTCCGTATGCGATACTCCCAAGCCTTGAGCACTTTCCGTCTGTCTTCATCGTCAAATGCAAAGCTGCGCCATATGTCCTTCACCACTAAAGCCTCATTGTGGCGGTTTGATACGGAAATCCGCTGTAGGAACATATCCACGACTGGCCATTTCCGAGATGTACAGGCTTCTTTGAACAGGGTATCACCGTTCCAGGTCAGTAAGGGGTCGCAGCCGCAGAGATCCATTAGCTCGGATAGGACCTTGCGGCGGGAGGTGCGCGCGGCCATGTAGTGAAGTGGGGAGAAACTGCTGGGAGGGTGGCTCAGGTCGATTTTGTAGTGCTGGGCGTAGCGAGTGATTTCGTAGGTGCTCAGAGAGGTTAAGGCGGCTATCAGCTCTTTCGGTTCAGATGTTGGCAGACTTTCCTGCTGCCCCATAGTACTATTCAGGTCCCATTAGGCGAAATAGTCAGGAGATTACTAGATATAGAGAACTATTTCGGTGGCCAAATTCGAGCTAAGTTGCAGCGCTGGAGCAGTCCTCAGGAAGAAAAGTCGCTGAGCGTTTTTAACCTTCCGACTCCAAGTTCGAGCAAAATAGGACTTCACTGCTTCATTTGTAGGGAAGCAGGTTGCAATATCCATATCAATTGGACACTCTACGGTATTCGTAGGTGTCGGAACTCTCTGCATTAGATTCCCGGCTAGGCGGATCTTGTGCTGGATGCAGGCTTCTAGGAACAAGGACCTGCCCTGGTGGTGCAGCAAGGGACTTGTGTGGTGTCTACTCAGCAGGTCGAGTAGTAGTTTTTCCCTTGTTGTGTGGGTAAGCAAGTAGTGCAGTGGGGAGAAATTGGCTGGAGGATTGCAAATGTCCACTGCATGGGCTTGGAAATAGAGCGGAATTTCGTACATACTGAGCGTATCCAGTGCCAGTTTTATCCTTTCGAGGCTGCTTTTGGGTACTAATTCGCTCATTACTACATCTATAGCGCTCTAAATGCACATAACTACTTCCCATGCTAAGTTCTGCCCTAGTCTTCTCATCCCTTTCCCCTCAATTATCAGCATGATCACAAACATCCTGCATCCATTCCTAAGTCTGCGCATCCACAACTCCCTCAACTTCGAGCGCTTTCTATCATCCGGGTACAAGTCGATTTCTCTCTCCACCACTGCCTGTTGCTTGCGATTATTCCCTCTCACCTTCCCAAAGAACGCTTCCACTATCATTTCTTTCTTCGTCCTGCATGCGAGGTGGAGTAAAGTCGCTCCTTGGAAGGACAGGAAAGGACTGGAGTCATACATCTCCATGAGTTCCAGCAGGATCCTTTCGCGAAAGGTGCATTCCACTAAGTGATGCAGCGGGGAGAAGTCGGAAGGCGGGTGGTTCACATCAATGTGCATGATGTCCAGACAGCGAGGGATTTCGTCCATACTTAGTGTCATCAGCACTTGCTTGATTTGCCTGTAGTCCCGGCTTTCCTTCACACCCATATACCACTTATTACCCGCACAGTCATGAAGCAGACGTAGACCGGACTGTATGGCAGCAATAATGGCTCTGCAGGGAAGTGCGCCTTCCTTCGTGCAGGTGAATCGCTTCATCGACGCTCGCGATTCAGTGAACAAGTGGTGCGCTGCGCGAGTGGTGCAGGTGAACGAGGCAAGTCTGACTTTGCGTTTCGACGGCTGGAGTCGGAAGTGGGACGAACGGGTTTCCTTCAAGTCAAGCCGAATTGCGCCTTTTCGCAAGTATTCCAGGCTCTACACTGGTCAGTCGCATACTGCGATTCGGGAGTGGACGTTCAATTCGGAGGAAATCGAGGAAATCCGCACTCAGATGGAAGGCCTGATGAATGGGAGTTTCGCCTTTGAAAGTGCATATGAAACTACCCAGTTTCTACGTGGAGACTTGTTCACTTTCGTAGATTGTCTACTCACAGCTCGAGTCCCAACTGAGGATCTCGAGTCTATTCTCGTGTTTCTCGCTAAGGTAATTGACCTGGTGCTAGCCTGGCTGCAGCTGCCGGACCTGTTCACCTACTACGCAGCTGGCGTTGCCAGTCCTGACCTGTTCCTTACAGACCAGAAAGTCGCACTGGCGATGGCCTACCCGGAGCTGCTCTTTACCTTGGAGAGACTGTTGGCTGGGGAGGAACGCACTGCCAAGTTCTTTCGGGACTATATGGTCGTTCCAAAGGATTATGAACCCTGTCCTGACACTATCTGGACCAACCACGAGTCCAAAACGATCCAATTCTTTGCGAATTACTTTGCAAAACAACGCGGTTTTCGCATATTTCTGGACTTAGTGAGGCGCGAGGATGAAAAAGTCCCCCTTGAAGTATTGGCCCAATTGCCCTTCCGCAGCTACGCACACTTCCTCACCCACTCCTCCTTATCAGCCTTCCTGCAGGACTGGCGGCCTGCAGTGCTTTCCCGTCTGAAAGACCTGTCAGAACGAGACTTGAAGGAATTTGAGAAAGATGTGTGCATGAAGTTGCTCCAAAACACGCAACTATTAGTGCAGCAAATTGACAAAAACGCACCTACTGACTTCGTGGAAACCACAGAAATGCACCTTGCTCTGATACTGCTAAAGTGCCAATTTCTGGAAAAGAGGATCAGAGGACTGAATGAGATTCGGGAAATGATAGTGAGGACTGGACCTGCGCCACGCGCTTATGTAGGACAGGTGGTCCCGAAGCGTATATCCAAGCGGGCTTTATTGACATTCATGAAGGAGCAAGACTTGTTGGCTGCTATCATAACTGATAGACCGCATGGGGAGATAGTGAAGCGGTCAGGGGAAATATTCAGCTTTTACGCCGAAAACGAAGCCCTGACAGCCGAGCATTTAAACCTCCTGTGGACCTCTCGCAACGACAAGCACGAGTCCTACATCCGAGCAGTCTACGAAGTGCTCATCACCGTCTCCAGCTACTTGAGCGTAGACCTCAAAGACATCCTTTTCCAGCGCTTTTCCGATATCCCTCTGGAACAGCACGACGAAAAGTACCTTCGGCTACTGAAGGATTTCACACTGTATGCAGCGGACACCTCCAATAGTCGAAGTGACGTTACGAATGATTACGCACTCCCGAAGTTTTTCAGCTTAATGCTGGACGACCCAAGGACGAGTACGTCTTTAGCAGACCTGAGTTGTGAGTTACTGCTAGAACTGCTCAAAAGTGCGGTTTTCAGGAGCAGACAGGATGAATACTTGGACCTGGCGATGACGAATGTGAGCAATGGGGATTCGATACCGCAGTCACTGAAGGTGATTTTGGGCGTTCTCAAGCCTACAGGTATCGCCATCACTCGGTCTTTGACAGACCAGGTGAAACGCCTGAATAAGAAGTTCGGACTTGTGAACACCGCTATCGAAAGCCTTATAAAATACGTCAAAATTGCGGTTTCCAGTCCACCTTTTACCCCGGAATCTGTCCTCACAGGCCGTTATTCCCACCAAACCAACCTAGACTGCCGCTTCAGTTTCCTTGAGTTTTCCCTACTAATGCTCGACAAAAGCCGCCTAACAATGGAGCAAATCGACCTGCTGTGGCGGAACTTCGTAGTGCAGCCGCCCTCTCGCTTCGACTCAAATGTATTTATCAAGTGGCTTTCTGCGACTTTGGATAGTCCAGAACCACTGATGAGGGAACCGCCTGATATTTTATTTGAAAGGTACATTTGTGGTCCGAATTTCCCTGTTCAGACTATATCTGAAGAGGCGTTCCGCTGCTTTACTAGGTTCTTTTTGACTTGCAATGCACTGAAAAAGCGGGTAGAGGTGCGAGGGATATCGCTTTTTCAGCGAATTCACAGCGATATATTGGGGTTTCCCTCTCTAACGGCAATAGCGCTGAGTGCGGAAGATGAAAATGTGAGCGAAAAGGCGATAAAACTGATAGTGGACCTACACATGCGACTAGGCCGCGGACTAATGTCAGCCAAGGAAAGGCTGTGGACTGCACTTTTGCTGCTTTTCGCTGAGAAAATAAGGGCAGAGGTGGAAAATGACGCTGTGATTTGCAGAGTTCTGCGACTGTTTAATGCCTGTTTGGACGAGGCAGAGGGCCGTTGCAGTGTTAAGCCCTGCAAATCTCCGACTTCCCCTACAGTTCTGTACTATCGCCTGCCTTCCGACCTCGAATATCGCAAAATTCAGCTTCCTTACAACAGCACTTTAGGCGACGCCAGGCGGAAAATCGCAGAAGCCTACAAGCAGCACCCCTACAACATCAACCTTACCATCTCCAGCAAACTATATACCCGCTTCGAAGACGATATTGAACTAACCATCTTCAAATCCTCCATAGCCGTTATAGTCGAAATCACCAAGCCTGGGGAAATCATTGACCCGAAGACGATGATGGCCAATAACCAGGATTTGTTGGATACTTTCTTTGAGTTGATTTCAAGGCCGGAGCGGGATTTTGCGGAATTGGCGTGGAATTTGCTTATGCGATTGCCCACCAATGAGAAAATAAAGCGTGAAATTGCAGGTTTGGGGGAAGCGCTGCAGAGGCATTTGGCCTGCGAAAGCCTGCACAAGCTCCTTTACTGCCTGATCATTGTGGACGAGTTGAGTGAAAGTGAGGACTTTTCGCTGAATTTCGCGAGAAATAACGGCGTAAATCACATTTTGCGCATCTTTTACTCCAATCGTCTCAAAGACCGGCACAGTCCTGCGCTCACTCTCAAGTACTCCTTCGTAATTTTCAGCTTATTACGCAAATTTCTCCCTTCTATCCGCGAATACGACCCTGTGGAAATCATAAAACGGACTCTCAGCCTCCTCTGGCAAACTTCCCAAAGCCTTTCCGAGTCCGAAGAACAGCCAAAAGCCATCGACACCGTCAAGTACGCGACAGCTCTACTAACAACAGTCGTAGAAACACTCAAAGACAAGACAGTTGCAGCCCAGTCCTTAGTGACATACGAACACTTGCAGGAGTTGCTAGTGTCTGCGCTGCTTACTGCTACGAGTCCTTTGTTCAGTGAGGGGATGAGGGAGTTGCTGGCAGTCGTGGCACAGAAGTTGGCTTTGGGGAGGGATTTGTTGGTGCAGCTTTTAGCGTTGGTGGGAACAGCGGTTGGACTGCAGAGTGGAGGAAGTGCGTATTTCCAACTCACATCGAAGTTGATGAAGTTCGCGGATGAGCGGCTGACTCCGAAATTAATCACAGTTAAGGAAACACTCATCGAAGAGTTGAGAATACATAAATGTGAAAAAAGTGCAAATGACAAAGACGAAGTGTTAGCCGGAGTTTTGGCGCTATTAAAAGCCATTACGAAAAAGACCCAGCAACCCCCTAGTGACGAATTCGTGCAACTCGTCCTCCACACCTGCTTATTCGAAGTCCCCTTTTCCGGCCGCCTCACCGCCACCAGTCCTCCGAAGTGCAAAAATGCGGCTACGAGGAAAGAAGCTTTGAAGCTGCTTAATGCGATTTCCGCAGGGTCTCCAGACACCTTGGTAAAAATCGTGGCTTACCTGGACCGGTTGCATAGAGACCCACACTGGCGTTCTTCCCGCCATCAAGACTGGAACAACCACCACATGACCATGGAGCGGTCAGAAACAGGCTTCGTAGGGATCAAAAACTTGGGCTGTACTTGCTACATGAACTCCATTCTGCAGCAGTTGTTCATGCTGCCGACCTTCCGGGAAGGCATTCTCTCAGTGGCTGTGAACCCAGAAGCCCCGGAAGAAGACTTGTTGTATCAATTCCAGACTATATTTGCTTCATTGCAGGAAAGCGACAAGCAGTATGTGAACCCCAAAGCGCTTACTAAGGCTTTTAAGCCGGATGGACAGGCGCTGAACCCTATGGAGCAAATGGACGTTGACGAGTTCTTTAACAACTTTATGGACAAAATTGAGTTCCAGCTGCAGTCTGACTCGCAAGCGAAGTCGCTTATACAGGACCACTTTGGCGGCTTCCAAAGCACTGAACTGATAGGGAAAAACAACTGCTCCCATCGCAGTGAGCGAGCAGAGCCCTTCCTCACCCTGCCCCTGGAAGTCAAAAACAAGAAGTCTATCTACGAAAGTCTCGACAGCTTCGTGCAAGGAGAGGTACTGGAAGGGGACAACGCCTACCAGTGTGACCACTGCGAGGCCAAAGTCACAGCAGAGCGCAGAGTCTCAATTCGTCATCTCCCCAATATCATGATTTTCGCACTACGCCGCTTCGACTTCGACCTCGACACAATGAACCGGCTGAAGCTAAATGACTATTGCGAGTTTCCGATGGAAATCGACCTGGAGCCGTATACAGTGGAGGGCTTGAGTCGCAAAGATGCACTAAAGGAACAGAAAGAAGCACCAAGTCGGAAATTCCCTGACGACTACTACCAGTACCGTTTGCGAGGGATTGTCGTGCACTTGGGCACTGCGGAAAGCGGCCACTACTACTCCTTCATCGAGGACTCGAAGAGGTGGTTCGAGTTCAACGACACCATTGTTAGGGAGTTCGACCCTAAGGAAATCCCCGCAGAGGCCTTCGGTGGGGAGGAGAAGTGGAACGTGAGTACTGGCTATGGACCGCAAGTGGTCAGTTTACGTGAAAAGTACCGAAACGCATATTTACTCTTCTACGAAAGAGTGGGGAAATACGCTCATAGAGCAGCAGATGAGGACACCCTAACCGCAATCCGGCAAGTCTTGAAGCGACAGCACAGTCTCACAGTCCAAAGCCTGTATGGGCAGGTCCAGGACGATAATCAAAAGCTGTGGCGCCGGCGGAATGCCTTTAGTCACGAGTATTTCGACTTTTTGCTGAAACTTGCGGAAACGCACGAACAAGAAGTGTGCTGTTGGAAGTTCCTGCTGTCCTTTTTCCTCACCATTTTCGTGCGATCGAAGGAGAGATATAAGGTGGAGGAGGTCGTTAGAGCGGTGAAACAGGGAGTTATGCTGCAGACGGGAGTAGCACATTGGTACTTGGAAACCATATCAGTGGAGCAGGTGCTGAAGGAGCTGCTTTTAGACTGTCCTGAGTCTGCAATGCGGAAGTTAGTGGTTCTAATAGCGAAGGCAGCAATACAGAATGCAGTCATGCCTCACCTCGAAAACTTCGCTCTGAGACTTTTGAAATGTTTGCCTCAGGCGAAGAAAAGTGTGAGTCGGCACTTTGCGAGCTATTTCGAGCTGCTAGACGCTGTAGCGGGGGTCTGTCCGCAGATTTACGACCCACTTGATCTCGATGAAAGGCTGCTTTCTCATCTTTTCGATGACCGGAGAGAGTTGCCAGACATACCGGAGCCTTCCTCTCCCCTGAATTCTGACATTTACTTGGGCTATGACGAGGGGAAAGCGGCGGAAACGATGTATGACAAAAACCCGTATAGTGTCTATGACAGCAGTGCGTCCTATGGCTATTTGCTGAGAACTCTTGCCCGTTTTCCTGAGAAACTCAAGCAAGAAGACCTGCGGCGCTATTTCAACTCTCGTTCCTCTCTCATTCTACTCGTACGAGAAGCCACTAACAAAGTAGGGAGCAAAGCGCTGGCTCGCATAATGACTGCTCTATGCACAGAGAACTTGGCGCTCACTGCTGACTATGTGAAAGTGCTCACGAGCTGTTTGCACGAATACGACTCCGACCGGCATAAACCGATACTGAGACAGGTATCAGCACTGCTGAGGATGAGTGATGGAGTGGCGGAGGGCAGGATGGAAATGGTACTGGGACAATTCATGGTAGTGGTGCGGGATAACTTGCAGTTTATCAAGGCGACGGAGTCCTGTGTGGATTTCCTATTCAAATGCTTTAGTCGTCTAGAGACCGTGCAGCGCTTTCTCAACTCTCGACGTATCGATCTAAAGCCACTAGAAGACTGGGTGAAGCGAGGGTCTGCCTCCGGCTACTCCTCCCAAGCACTCATGTCTACCTACAAACAGCGCTCCGTCCAGACCTCTGCCACAACTTCCTACGCCTCTCCCAGGCCTAGCGCAGACCGTCTGGACCAGGCCAAAAGGCTGCTTCGAAGTGAACCGGCAGACCTAAAAGCCACTTGGGACTCGGATGAGGAAACTCCAGTGAAAGGGCTGAAGTCAGGAGAGCGACTGGATGTGGTGAATACCACGTATTTCCGCTGGGATAAGGGGACAGTCGTGCACAACTTTGGAGACCTGATGCTAGTGAGGACGGAAGACAAGGCTCTACAGTGGGTGGAGACGGATGGAGACCAAGTAGCACCTGATGGAGCCAAAACCTGGCCAAGAGCTGTGGACAGGAAGTAGAGATAATCACTAAGTGGAGGCAATCATCCGTAACACTGAAGCGTAGGCTTGAAAGGGTCTGGCCTCTAAGATTGTAAGTCATTTTTACTGTGCCCATATTTACCTAAATTACAGACATTTTGTAGGCCTGATTGCTTGCATTTCTCAAGAAATCTGATTATAGCGACTTCTCCTAAATTTTATAGCATTTCAGACCACGAGAGATAATTTTGTCAGTTTGCCTATGGTGTCGATTTGATACTTTAAAGTAAATCTGCAGGATAAACTAATACGCTAATGCATTCTTAGGCCAAAATACATAATTGTCTAAAGCTCCGATAATCAACATATAGCAAAACCTAAGTATCGCTTTGGTGCTGCTTTGACATGCTCTATCTCTGCATTACGCATACGCACAAAGCGAATAGAAGGCTCCACTAAACACGAATTCCATCACCACTCTGGCATTTATTGAGACACATAATCACCTCATCGAACAGCTGAGTTCCGGATTTATCAAAGAAGTGGGCGTAGAAATACTCTGGTGGGTTTAAAGCTGTATGGCTTTAAACGACCAAGCATCAAATTCGAAGTATTGTTTGCATTAGGCTCATATTGATTATCTACATATTTTGTAGACATTTCAAATGGTGACGCAACGTGCAAGCAGGGGATAAAAATAATGGGAGATGTAACAGAAGTCGCCACTGCAATTTATGGTGAGGCTCGCGGTGAGTCGTTAGAAGGTCAATTAGCTGTGGGAGCGGTTATTCAGAACAGACATTTTGGCCCTATACCTCACCTGAAAGGTAAAACCCTGACCGAGACAGTTAGTAAACCAGGTGCTTTTGTGGGATATCACGTAATTCGTAACAATATAAACACAAATAGTCCAGCCTGGAATAATGCATTTACAATCGCGGGTTGGGTGGTAAATAACACTTGTCCTGATCCTACAGGCGGCTGCACTCACTTTGATGCCGCTAACAGCTCGAGCATTAAAACTTTCGAAGCTTGGAAGCAGAGCAAAGTGGGAGCTGGAAAAATAGAAATTGGAGGACATATCTTTGCTAAGGAGTTCTCTCGTGAAGATAAAACTGAACCCGTCTATAACCCGAATGCTACAATTATTGCTAACTCAATGAGGTCATCAATTTTTATTTCAGGGCCATCACTTTCTATCTCAGGGCAACATTTTACTTCTGGAGCAAGTCAGAGCCAGTCAGCATCAGGGGTTCAGCCTTTTGTCGGCTATACCCTGAATAGAGGATTTGAAATCGGAATTGCAATTTCTATTAATAATTGCATTCTCTTTTAGGAATAAGATTTCTT
>Ga0247837_1003268_pt1 | contig 28723 bp, 23 predicted proteins | sample LaCtaG_2_FD_187115 | JGI IMG/M metagenome (GOLD analysis project Ga0247837, IMG submission 187115) | Freshwater microbial communities from meromictic Lake La Cruz, Castile-La Mancha, Spain - LaCruzMarch2015_14.5m | ecosystem: Environmental > Aquatic > Freshwater > Lake | place: Spain: Castile-La...
ACTCCTCCATCTTTTCGCTGCCCCTCCAAAGTGGGCTGCGTTCCCTGTAAACCCACACCCGTAGCCCGAAAAAATCAAAGCATCCTGTCTTTACAGGCCTTTCTGGCATTCCGCCGGGGAAGTTAGGTTAGGATGATTGGATTCATCGGCCGACCGGACGGTTCTCCGTACCTCGAGGAGAGCTTCGCCATCGAGTGGAACACCCTCGAACACTGGGATGTTCCCTACGCACACGCGATCCACGCCGTCGCATGGCTGCGATCAACCCCGAATCGGATCCGCGGTGGTGTGAAACCATGAACCGCGTGTCGGGCAGGCCGATCCTTCGCCGACTCTGTGCCCCGCTCGAGACTGTTCTACCCGGAGGTTTGGAAGGAGGCGCGCGAAAGAGGGTGATTCAATCCTCCATCGACCACAATCTCCTGGCCGGTGATTGCCGATCCGGCTTCGCTCAGAAGCAAAGCCAGAATGCCGAATAGATCCTTCGGCACAAGCCTCCGCCGCACCGCCTGGTGCTCCACGATGGCCGACGTGTCGGCCACAACCGCCTGCTCCTTTTCCACAAGGATGGCACCCGGGACCAGACAGTTGACCGTGGTGCCTGTCCCGGCGAGTTCATGCGCCAAAGAGCGCGTCAACGCCGCCAGAGCTCCTTTCGATGCCCCGTAGGCACTGAGGTTTGCATGACCCATCCGATCCACCACCGATCCGAAGAAAACGACACGCCCCGTTCGGCAGGAAGTTAAAGCGGGTAACGCAGAACGCGTCAGTTCGACCGCAGCGAAAAGATTGACCTGGAAGACCCGGAGCCAGAAGGCGTGGTCTGATTCAGCCAATGACAGCCGGGGATCGATGGCCGCATTGTGCAGAAGGGAATCCACCGGGGCATGTTCGTTCGCGAGGGCCGCGGCAGCACTTTCAACATCCCTGGGATTCGCAAGGTCGGCGGCGATCACGCTGACAAGCTTCGGATCGATCCCGTCCTCCACGATCACGCGCTGCGCGGCCTCTGCGCTTCGGGCCAGGGCAACCACGTGTGCGCCCGATCTCACCAAGGCTCCCAGAAGATGTCGGCCGATTCCCCGGGTCACCCCACTCAAAAAAATGCGTCTTCCGGATAGGGAGACATGCAGGCTGCTCAGTTCCTGTTCCATAAAGATGTGCGCAATCCGCAGGATTCGCAGAAGAGCGCCGGGTCCAGAGTGGCTCCGAGGCCCGGGCCTTGGGGTGCCGAGATTCTTCCCTGGTGGATCACGGGAGCCCAATCACACCATTTGGGATACTGGACGCGGATGTGCGAGCGGAGGGTTTCCTGCCAGGCAACGTTGCCGCGGGCGATACCCACTTGCACGCCGGCAAGGAGCGAGAGCGGCCCGGTGCAGTCGTGCATCATCACCGGCAGATTGTAGAGACGAGCGAGGTCCACGATACGGGCCGTCGGCGTGATTCCTCCCACCCAAGTGGGATCGATCATCACATAGTCGACGGCCCGTTTTTCCAATAGCAGTCGAAATTCCTCGCCAGTGGTAAACATCTCGCTCGCCGCGATTGCCGTGCCGGAGCGCGCCCGGAAGTCGCGAATGGTATCCACACAGTCCGGTCGGATCACATCTTCCAGACAAAGTGGTCGTGCTCCTCGAAGGACCTCCGCAATTTGCAGGGCTGCCGGAAGGAGGAAGAACCCGTGCCCATCGAGAATCAACTCGAAGTCCGGACCGGCCGCTTCTCGCATGCGATAGAACGGCTCAAGGCCCTTTTGTAGGTCGCTCTGTGACAAGTGGGACGGGCCGCCTGGCAGATGCGCGGCAAAGTCCAGTGTCCACATCTTGGCACCTCCAATGCCTTCGTTCACAAGCTCGCGGGCATACGCTTCGGGTTCATGAACGGCCCGCCAGTAGTCGTTGAGGGGGCCCTTCTCCCCGATAGCTCCGTAACCGGGCCATGAGCCACCGCGGACTTTTGCCGAGCCATAACCCGGCCCGCCGCTGCTGTTGTAAATGCGGATGTCTGATTGCACACGCCCACCCAACAGTTGCCAGACGGGCAATCCCGCGACCTGACCAAGGATATCCCAGAGCGCGAGGTCGATGGCAGAAAGAGCCCGGAGTTCGGCACCACGTCCGCCGAAATTCAGAGCCCTCTCGTAAAGAAAACGCCAGTGGGATTCGATCTCCAAAGGATTCGCGCCGAGAAGGCGGTCAGCCATCCATTCGTGAATCACTGCGGCTGCAGCCCCGGGAATATAATACGTCTCACCGTGGCCAATATGGCCCTCATCCGTTTCAACCCGACAAAAAAGGAGCCCGTTCCCGTTCGGGACACTGCTCACGGTTTCGATCTTAACGATGCGCATAGGATAAATATTCGCTTTTGGGATTGCAGGAGACGTGCGGGGTTTAGGTTTCCCTATGGAGAATTCAATAACGCACCCGGGCATGCGACCAGGGAGGCAGGTCGATTCTCGCGTCGTCGGCTCTTTCCCCGTCCGTATGGAACCGGAAAGCCATGTTGTTTTTCTCCGGGAGCAGGCGATCAATGATCGCACCGGTAGCCTGGGCGGGCAGTGCCACGGTGAGGGTTTCCGTGGGGTGTCGGTTGGTCAGTAGTAGCCAATCCCCCGAGTCATTCCTACCAGCCAAGGCATCGATCCAAGGAAGAACGGTGTCGCCCTCTTTCGGTGTGCGCGTCACAATTTCCGGGGTGGTCTCAGTAACGCCGTCGTTTCCTGTGTTTGGAACCGCAAAAGTCGGCCCGTCGATCTCGATTTCTTGGATTTCGGACGGAAAGAGTGGCCGCCAGAACCGGAAGATGTCGTGCTTGAGGGTGCGTTCGACCTCCGGGCCGCGGGCGATGATGGCCGGCATCATATTGATCAGGCTGTAGAAGTTGGCCAGCTTCAGGAAGCTGCCTCTTCTGGCATATTCGTTGAGGCTGGCGGTGACATACAACATGAGCCCGGCATCGACAGGCGCGCAGAACTTGGCATCCGTGTGCGTCTCGTCGCGGAATGCACCCCACTCCGTGACAGCCAGGTCGGCGTGGCAGCCGGAAGCCTTGACCTTGGCAGCCAATCGATCGAGATCGCGGGCGAAGGACTTCACGTCGCCGACGAAGGCCAGGGCTTCGCGAGCCGGGTTGAAATCCACCCGGCAGGCGTAATGGTGCACGGCAATCAGGTCGGCATGTTCCGCTGCCCGGCTCAGAATCGGCTCGACCTCGTTTTCGCCCAGGCTGGTGGTGCAGATAAGGGCTTTGGGGTAGGCGGCGCGGATTCCCGGAACATAGTCGATCAGGCAGTCGGCATATTGCTCGCTGTCCATGTGGCCGATTTCATGGGTGCCGTAGTGTTCATTGCCGATTTGCCAAACCATCTCGGGCAGTTCCAGACCCCGCCGCCGGTACCAGTCGGCACAATAGGCTGCCCATTCTGCCGCCTCGCGCGGAGTGCCGGTGCCCACATTGGCGATCAGATGCGGGCGGATGCCCATCTCCAGGCACAGTTCGAGGTATTCGTCAGTGCCCCAAGTGTAGCACATGCCCCAGTGGAATACCGGATCCGCGCCGTCATGCCGTTCGTCTTCCGGCCCAACCCCGCGCTTCCAGTGGTAGCCGGTCGAGGTGCACCCGCTGGGCCAGCGCAGATCGGGAATCGACATTTCGCGCATGGCTTCCAAGGTGTCGGCACGGGTATTTCCTTCGTCGGCGGGGTGCACCGAGATCCGGTCGAAATAGACGATTCCCGGCTGTTTCATCTGGCAACCAAACAGGCAGTCGTCGTCGTCGACCGGGTTGCGAACCTCGCACTCGTAGGGCGCAAAGTAAGATCGGTTGACAACAATTTCAGCGTTCCCATACCAAGGTCCGGCGAGTCCGCGATGCCGGAAGCCCAACCGTAGCGTTGCCGGCGCGCCCTCCTGGCAGCGCACCCACAACCGGATACGCAGGGTCTCGCCGGCACGCACCCAGCAATGCGGCTGCACGAGCCATCCGTCGCCGTGCGTCACATGCATGCGCTGGGCCGCACCACCAGCGCGATTATGCCCCGGTTCCAGCATAAAATAGTAGCCGCCACTGAATTCCAGCAGCTTTTTCCAGTGCGGTGCCAACCCCGTCCCCGGCTCAGCCGGACCGAAAAATGTCGGATTGCGCAGACGCTCACTGGAGATCGCCTGCGGCAGGTCAGCGGTCAGATCCAAGTTGGCCCCGAGTAGGGATGCAACCGCCTCGCCGAGAGTCTCGCCGGTCCGTTTGAGTGTGGTCAAAGGTGACATGGTCGTCTCTCGCCGGGATCCCCCTCCGGAAGGATAGTCTTTTCTTGGCCTCGCACCGAACTTCTCATGAATCTCTTTGCAGAATGATATCGGTCACATTATCTGTCAATCTTATGTGCGTTTTCGTCCCGCTCCAGATACTTTTTCGGGCTTGCCGCGAATGCTTTGATTCCGGGAGAAATCCGGGAGTTTTTCATTCATGAGTGATTCGATTCGTTTGGGATTGATTGGCTGTGGAGGCAGGTTGACCCATGTTGTTCGTCTTCTTTGTACGAGCAATCCGGGGATCCGTGTGGTGGCACTTTGCGATCCGAGCGAGTTGGCCGTATCCCGCTGCCGGGAAGCGCTGCGTGATCCTGCGATCCGTGTTCACGAAACCGCGGAATCATTGTGCAAGGCGACCGATGTGGACTGGGTGGCGGTGGGCTCGTGGAACAGCCTTCACGCTGACCATGTGGTGGCCGCATGGAGGGCGGGCAAACGGGTTTTTTGTGAGAAGCCGCTGGCGACATCGCTGGAGGATTGTGTCCGTTTGATCGGGGAGCAGAGGCGGCTTCATGGGGAATTAACTCTCGGTCTCGTCCTGCGGTATGCGCCGTTTTACCAGCGCATCCGGGAGCTCGTTCAGCAGGGAGCGCTGGGACAACTGATGTCCTTTGAATTCAACGAAACCCTCGATTACCAACACGGAGGTTACATCGCCGGCGATTGGAGACGCTGGAGGGCCAACGCGGGAACTCACGTGATGGAAAAATGCTGTCACGACCTTGATCTTTCCAACTGGATTACCGGCTCGCTCCCCGTGCGAGCGGCCAGTTTCGGCGGGCTTTCCTTTTTCCGGCCTGAAAATGCCGGACGCGTCGAGGCGGTTGGACCCGATGCCGAAGGTCGCCCAGCCTATATGAGCTGGCAGGATTCGGGAATTTACACATCCGAGAACCGCCTGAATCCCTTCCTTGCGGACAAAGACATTTTCGACCATCAGGTGGCGATTCTTGAATATGCCAGCGGTGCCAGGGCCACCTTCCATACGAACCTCAACTCGGCGCTTCCCGAAAGGCGGATGTATCTGTGTGGAACCGAAGGGGGATTGCGGGGCGATGTGCTGACCGGGGAGATTGTCTGGAAGCGAATCGGCCCCGAAACAGAAACGCATCGGGAAAGCTACCCGTCGGGCGGGCATGGCGGAGCGGATAAGGTACTTGCTGCGGGATGGGCTGACGTTATGATGCGCGATGCCAAGCCGCTGGCGGGCCTGCGTGAGGGCTTGGCATCAGCCATCGCCGCGCTGGGGATCGATGAGGCCGCCGATACCGGGACAGTTTGCGATCTCCGTCCGATGTGGGCAAAGGTTGGCATGGCTGACGCGGTCTGACCGGTAGGGCCGCACGAACCGGGTGTCCGTGCTCCCCTCCCGATCGATGGATCGGATGATCTGCCTGCTCCTTCAAGACCTTCGCGCTCTTCATGGTGACACCCCTGTTCCAACGGCGGGATTTAGAATGATGGATTTACGGGAAGCGGTGCCAGAAACCAGTCTGGGGTCAATCTACGTTGATCAATGCTCGCGCAAACTGCTGGCGGTAAGCAAGGGGACCCAGTCCGGATTCCCGTTGGAACACTCGCCGGAACCAACCGGCGTTCGCGAAGCCGCAGGAGCGGGCGATTTGCTCGATGTTCAATGGGGATTCGCGCAGAAGCTTGCGGGCATGGGCCAGCCTTCTGCGAAGAATCTCGCTGCCCAGTGTGTGTCCGGTCGATCGTTTAAATACTCTCTCCAGGTAGTCGGGGTTCATCTGGAGGTCGGCGGCAATGAGTGAGGGGCCGAAGGAAACCTCTGCAAAACGGGTTGCCGCCGATTCCGTGGCAAGCCGTGCCAGGGCCGATCCTTCGCTGGCTTCCGCAGATCTGGCCGGATGACCAGATTCGAGCAACCAGCCCTCAATGAGCCACGAGGCCGTTCGGCGACACGGGAAGCCGCGCTCCTGCTCGTCAAGGTAGTGTCCGAAAAGCTCTGCCAGTCGCTCCGGATCACGGGCTGAACCGTGTTGGGGCACGCGCAGGACGCCGCCACCGAGTCTCCGGGAACCCGGTTCGAAGTGGCCCCAGAAGAACCGCAAATCGGCCTGGTAGTCATGGGTGCCGTGGTGGCGAATGCCCGGTCGGAGGATGAGGGTCTCGCCTGCTTGCACCAGGAAGTTCGTGGCCCCCTCCGAAATTCCCAGCACACCTTGCCGGACAAAGATCAGTTCATAGGAATCGATGATCCGTTCCGGGTGGCAGCCGATTCCCCGAGATCGGAAAAAACCTGCCAAGTGGGGTTGGGGTTGGTGAAGAAAGCGAATTTTCACAAGTCGGAATCCGACTGTTTATGTTGGCAAGCCGCCTGTTGTCGAGTCGTGGTGAAACAGGCGAGGCTGTCGAATATGAGCACTCTTCAAGTGGTTCCGTTCACCCGGGTTCGTATCAACGACGAGTTCTGGAATCCCCGTCGCGAGGTCAACCGCCGGGTCACCCTGCGTGAGGAATACCGCCATCTGGTTGAAACCCACCGGATTGATGCGTTGCGGATGACCTGGCACTCCGGTTTGGACTGGACGCCGCACGAGTTCTGGGATTCGGACACGGCGAAATGGGTCGAGGCCGCAGCGTATTGCCTCGCCCAGGAGGAGGACGCGGAACTCCTCGGTTGGATGGAGGACGTGGTGGACTTGATTGTCGCCGCCCAACAGCCGGATGGCTACATCAACAGCTACATCACGCAGGTCTGTCCTGCCGACCGCTGGAAGAACCTCCGCGACAAGCATGAGCTCTACGGGCTCGGGCATTTGATGGAAGCCGCTGTGGCGCATTTTCAGGCCACGGAAAACCGCCGATTTCTCGATGCCATGGTCCGGTGCGCGGACTATCTGGCTGCAACATTCGGCACGGAACCCGGACAGATTCCGGGGTATTGCGGTCACCAGGAAATCGAGCTGGCCCTTTTTCGTCTGGCCGACGTAACCGGTGAGGATCGCTTCGCTGCGCTGGCCGAATATTTTCTTAATCAACGCGGACAGCAACCGCATTACTTTGTGACTGAGGCGGAGGCGCGCGGGGACAATCGCGCCCCCTGGAGCAAAATGCATGAAGTGGACGGCTACAGCCAGGCCCACATCCCCATCCGCGAACAACACCGCGTGGTCGGGCATGCGGTCAGGGCGATTTACATGTATACGGCCATGGCGGATTTGGCCGCTCGGCGGCCCGAAGATCACGGGTTGGCCGTGGCCTTGGACGAGTTGTGGTCCCACCTCATGGAGCGCAACGCTTACATCACCGGAGGGGTCGGTTCATCCAAACACAACGAAGGATTCACGAGGGACTACGACCTGCCGAATGAGACAGCCTATTGCGAGACCTGCGCATCCGCTGCGTTGATTTTTTGGGCACATCGGATGCTGCACCGCAAGCTCGAGGGGCGTTATGCCGATGCCATCGAGGCCGCGCTTTTTAATGCGCTGCTCCATGGAGTCTCGCAGGACGGAAAGACCTTCTACTACGACAACCGGCTCGCGGAGGTGGGCGATCATCCGCGTTCTGGTTGGTTCTGGTGCTCCTGCTGTCCCCCCAATCTGGCGAGGGTGATTGCAAGCTTGGGTTCCTATGGATACTCCGCTTCGGCTCGTTCGTTGGTTCTCCACCAATATTTCGCTTCCTCCCTGCGCGACGACTTTGGCCGCCGCCTCCGGGTGGAGACGCGCTATCCCTGGGAGGGCAAAGTGGTTGTGGCTTTGGAAGATGCTGCAGGGCTCGAGGAACTGGCCTTCCGCGTTCCAGGTTGGGCCGGATCTTGCACGCTTACGATCAATGGAGAGAGCATCACCCCAGATTTGGTCAGCGGGTATGTCTGGTTGCGGCGCAAATGGCAGGCCGGCGACATCATGGAAATCAGCTTCCCTTTCGAACCACGCATGGTTTTCGCCCACCCCCTCGTGGAGGCCAATGCGAACCGTGTCGCCATTTGCCGGGGCCCCCTCGTTTATGCCTTCGAACAGGCCGACCACGAAGTTCCCGTCGCGTTGCTGCGGACTCCCGGGGATGCCGTTTGGACCCCGAGCCTGCGAGAAACGGCAGCCACGACGGCCGTGGTGCTCGAGGCCGAAGGAATGGCAGCATCCTGCCCCGCCCACGGTCCCCTTTATTCGCAAGAGCCTGCCAACCTGCATCCTGTCGGGCTTACGGCCATTCCATACTTCCTGACCGGCAATCGTCCTGCCGACCACATGCGGGTCTGGCTTCCGCTCGCCGACTGACGATTGCCACGAGGGCTTTGAGGATACGGGTGCGAACCCTCACGCTCGGTTGCGAGACGACTTCTCCTTTCTCTGCTTCTCGGGAATTTTCTGCTGCAACAGACGCAAGCGGCTGCGGCTGTGGGGGTGGACAAACGCTCTGGAAAGGACGTTTTTCGTTGAATTCGGGAGTGACAATACGTTCCACCTTTCTCCTGGTAGCGGATCCTGATAACCATCGCGCAGTGATCAATCGTTCTCTGCCCTCCAATCCGATCGCCCGATGGCTCCTGGTGATCCTCCTGGTTGCCGGGATATACTTCTTCAACGGATTTGTCGTTCCGGTTTTGGCGGCGCTGGTGATTGCGTTTGCCAGTTGGCCCCTCTACACGCGGTTGGTTCGGTGGTGTGGGGGGCGCACCGCGCTCGCGGCTTCCCTCGCTCTCGCGGTCGTCCTGCTGGTACTCGTGATTCCGCTCGCCGTGATCCTCTCCTACGCCGCAAGCGAGGTGAGGGGATCGGTCGACTGGCTCGTTCGCGTCAATAGGGAGGGAATCGACGCCCCAACGTGGTTGGCGACATTCCCGGTTTTTGGAGAACGCCTTTATGCCCACTGGATGGAATGGCTCGGCAAGCCCCATGCCTTGAGCGAGATCATCCAAATCCTGACCGATGAACACATCGGCAACATTTCTCGCGTCGCCATGGCGACCGGCGGAGGGGCCTTCAAGCTCTTGTTGGCCGTCCTGTTCATCCTGCTCACGCTGTTCTTCGTCTACAAGGACGGCAGCCGCATGGTCGCGGAACTCGATATCGTCGGCGAACGGATCCTGCCTCTTCGCTGGCATCGATTCTCGCGTGTGGTGCCCGCGACCGTGAGTGCCACCGTTACCGGGATGGGATTGATCGCCATCGGGGAAGGAATCGTGCTCGGCATCGCCTACAAACTCGCCGGCGTTCCCTCTTCTTTCGTCCTCGGCGTCATCACCGGCTTCATGGCCCTGGTTCCGGGCGGCGCGCCGCTGGCGTTTACCTGCGTCTCCTTCTACCTCCTTGCGATCGGAAGCACGGTCCCCGCCGTTGTGCTCTTTGTCTGGGGTTCGGTGGAATTGTTTATCGTCGATAAGACGATCCGACCCAAACTCGTCGGCGGCCCGATCCGGCTCCCGTTTCTGCCAACCTTCTTCGGGTTGATTGGTGGGGTGAAAACGATGGGGCTCGTGGGGCTTTTTGTCGGCCCCGTTCTCATGGCTCTGTTGTTTTCGATCTGGCGCGAGTGGGTGCGCACGATTCGCGAAGAGCACGCTTCCTCGTGACGTCGGATTTCTGCTTGCGCGGTCGCGGGAGTTGGATTCAGGTGCAGAAAATGCACTTTACATGGCGCCGGTTCCATCGGCTTTCCACGGCTGTCCGATGGGCCGTCCTCGGAACGCTCCTCCTGCTGACGATCGTACCCGTGCGAGCTGCCGCAGTGGATTGGGAGGTTCTCACCGGCCTGGAGCATGACCTTTACCCGTCGGTCATCGTCGCGACAGCCAACTATGACTGGAACGCTCAGGATGAGGATGATCCCACCTTCAAAGGCGACCCTTGGGGCCAAGTGGGAATCTCGATTAAGAATCCAAAGGCGAACAGCACCCTCGTGATGGAAATCGAGAGCGGAACTGTCATCAAGCCAACCAAGTTCAGAGTCAAACTTGAGGAAGCTGGTGAGACCTACGCCGTGTTTCCCCCGATCAAGTACGACTACGCCACCCTCCTGGGCGTCAGGCAGCCCTTCCCGGAGATCGTTTCCATTCGCTTAACTCTCAACGGCGAGGAAATCGGCGAAACGGACGAGAAAATGACCGTGCGATCGATCAACGATTGTCCGTTCCTCATCATTAACAACGACGACGAATACTTCTCGTACGGCTTCATGTTTTCCGCCTACGTGAACGAAAACCACCCGTTCATCGATAAGATCCTGCGTCAGGCGATCAATACGGGCGAGACCTCTTCGTTTGCCGGTTACCAGGGCTCGGAAGACGATGTGCTGCGCGAAATGAAGGCTATTTGGAATGCGCTTAAGGAGCGAGGCTTCCGCTACAGCAGCATTACACGGGCATCGAAAACATCCGAAAATGTTGCCACTCAGCACGTGCGGCTCATCGGGGATTCCATCAAGACGTCGCAAGCGAACTGTGTGGACGGCAGCGTGCTCTTCGCATCAATTTTTCTCAAACTCGGCCTGCATCCATTCCTCGTGACGATCCCCGGGCACATGTTCGTCGGCGTTTTTCTGGACGATAAGCGCGAATCGTTTGTCTGCCTCGAAACGACCATGCTCGGGGAGGCTTCCTTCGAAGACGCGATCCAGGCGGGCGACGAGGCGTTTGAGGAGAATCGCAAGGAACTCACGGATGAGGATTCGCAGTCCGTCGACCACGAGATCATCGATGTAAGCGAGGAGCGCGAATTCGGTCTCCTCCCGCTGCGCGAACCCGGTGCGGACCGCTAGGGGTTCCTCGACGTTTTGAGTGGGCAGGAAAGGCTTTTTGCAGGACCCCTGCGCGCCCCGAAGGCTTACCCCGACCGTCGTTTGAAGGGAAGCCTCCCAAGGCTCTGCTCGAATCGCGCCGCTCAAGGGCCGAAGGCCCGGCATTCCTTAGCCCAGCTCGTAAGGGCTGGGTTTGTTGCAGTGGCGGAAGCTGCGGGCTGAAAGTCCGCGACAGGGCAAGAGGAGGGCCGCACGCCACGCCCCCACCCATCCCGTCCCTTCGGGCCGGAGTCCCCTTTGGTTTCCTACCCAGCCCTGACGGGCTGGGCTAACGAATCGCACACCGGTGGTGCGCAGAACGCCGTTCGCCGCAAAGACCGCAACTCTGAAGCTCCGCAGCCTGCTGCTTTTACCCACTTGATTTAGCGAGGACGCAAAAATGTCGTACTTGAGTTTGAGTGTGACAATTTCGCGCTGCGATCTGGGCAGAGTGCCTGATCGGCGTTGGCTGTCGGAGCAACCTCACGGCGTCCACATGTCCTCACTTGCTCCGGGGGCAAACGGCGCATTTTTCAGGAGTGCGATGTCCTGCCAAAAGGCAACATGACCGTCGGCATAAAGAATGTTGTTCCCGCCAACGTGGTAGGTTTGCGGGAAGTAGGTGGTGGTATTCAGGATCTCGCTGGGAATTTGGCTTCCCGTGGAAACACGTCCCTCCATCGCGAGAATTTTCTTCGATTTTTGGTTGATCGTGACAAGACGGAGTTCGGAGAACGCCACGGACATCGCATAGCAGTTCATGCCCCTTTTTCCGCCATTTTTGACAAGGAGGTTGCGGACCTGAGGACACGTGAAGAACGGGGTCTGAAACACGTCCGCACCCGCTGCGTTCAACTCGACGTAGGGAAGAATGGCCCGTCGCCAGTATTTAGTCGGGTTGCTCGGGTCGTTGGGTGCAAGCGGCAGCTTTCCATCATTGTCTCCCGCGTAAGTGAGAAGCGCGGTTCCGAGATTCTTGAGATTGGCAAGACAGACAACCTGGTCGCGGGCTCTCCGAATGGATCCAAAGACCGGAAGCGCGATTGAGACAAGAATGATAAGGATTGCGGTCACGACGAGCACCTCGACCAGCGTGAAGCCTCCGGTGGCCTGGTGCCTCTTCACAGGGGGAGCAAACATCATTGTTTGGGTGGGTGAGTTTTTTCCAATCAGGAGAAAAGTCCTCCTTCAACTGGCAAGGGCGAACAGCGTTTCCTTCTCGACGGCGGCGGGTGGAAAGGGAAGTTCAATGGTGTTTTCAATGGTCAGAACCTGCCCGGCGCGTTCGAGTTCGGGTTTGAGCTTCTTGTAGGACAGTTGCCGGGCGGTGGTCTTCTCTCTCAAGCAGAGCGCGGCCGCGATGGCGCACGACTGGGCCATGGACATGAAGACGGGTTCCATCCTCACGGAGCCATAGGCGATGTGGGAGGCGGAAATGCAGACGGGCACGAAGAGGTTGTCCACGCTGCCCGTCGGCGGGATGACCGAGCGGTAGGGGATGGGGTAAGGGTTGACCCAATATTGCACATCGCCCTCGTTCAGCACCCGTCCATCCACAACGACCCGCTGGCAGTTGTGCGAATCCATTCCGTAGGCACCGCAGCCGATGGATTCGGAAGTGGTGCGGAAGCCCCGGCAGTCGAGCTCGGTAACAACCTCATCGCCCACCATCCGTCGGGCCTCCCGGATATAAAGCTGAGGCGGCCAATGACCGGTAGATCCAAACTCGTCGGGAGCCAAGCCCCAGCGGGACATTTCCCGGCGCAGGATGGCCGGAACTTTTTCATCGTGGCAATAGAACCAAAAGAGCCCCTGCACATGGCGCACGTGGTCCTGAAAGATTTCCTCCCGGCGCTGGTAGCCGGCTTCGGGGTAGTCGTGATTTCCGCCGATGTAGTCCGTGGAAAAGGCTCCGTGGTTGTTGGTGTCGGTCTTGCCGCCCCGGATTGGGTCAAACTTGAGGAACGTCTCCCGCCAGCCAGTGCGAAGAAAGCGCGCCAGGAGTTCGAAGTTCTGCGGGTCGTAGCCATCCGGCCGGGGGAACGGGATGCGTTCCTTGCCACGTGTGAGGCACATGCGGAAGTTGTAGGCCTGAATTCGCCGGTCCGCTGTTCCCTGGCTGGCAAGGGGTTCGGGAGAAATGCCGGGCAGCAGCCCGCTGGAGGGATCCCCCTCCCTCCGCCAGGGCGAAACGAAGGACGTAAACTGGTGGTGTTCCCGCACTTGGACGCCGTTGAGCAATTCGCCGTATTGCGCATTCGCTTCGCGCCCGACCGTATAAGGCACGCCAGATATCGCCAGAAGGTCGCCTTCGTAGGTGGCATCAACGAAAAATGAGGCATCGACCTGCAAGCCACTTTCCATTTGGACGGAGCAAATCCTGCCTGCCTCGATGCTGACGGAGGCGAGGTATTGGCGTTTGATGGGTTCTACAGAAACCTCGCGCAGCATCGTTTCGAAAACACCCAGCGCGACGGATGGCTCAAATTTCCATTCCTCCTCTACTCCGTAGTGTGCTCCGACCCGGCGGTAGAACTCGCGGGAAAGCCCGCCCACGATGCGTTTGTCCCCGAAGTCAGTGAATCCCAACCCACCGGTGGTCAGTCCCCCTAGATGGTCGCCGGCGGCGAGCAAAACGACGCTGAGTCCACGGCGGCGGGCCTCGACCGCTGCGATGATTCCCGCAGAGGTCGCGCCATAAATGCAAAGGTCACAGGAGAGCCGCTGCCCCTCGCGCTTGGAAACTTCGGGTTGGTAGTAGGTCGGATGATTCATAGTGGCTTCAATTGGACGCGCGCGTAATAGGCGGCACCGAGGTGGGCTTCAAAACGTCCGCTCAGACTTGTCCGCCCCCCGCTGTGCGCCTCGCCAAGGGCGTTGAGGCTGGCATAGCACTCGAAGAGAAATGTCCGGACATCCGGCGCCAGACGAAGGCTGTTGCTCGGCACGCTGAGATGGATCTCGTAACCGCTGCGGTCGGATTTTTGCTGAAGCGATGCGCCAGAGACAGCTTTGCCATCCGCGGTAACCAGGCGCGGGGCGAAGCGGCCTTTGCCAGGGACGAGAATGACCTGCAACGGCGAAGCGGTTTCCGAGGCGGCGAAGAACATCTCGACGCAGGAACCGGACCAGGGAAGTTTGCCATGCGCCACGTTCGAGTCATGGACGCGAATCCGCATGGTGAGGCGGTCCCCGGCGTTCTGAATCTCCCCTTGTACGGCGGGGGTGCCACCGAGCACGAGTTCGAACCCATCAGTGATCAGACGCCGCGGCGGAACCGAAAGATCGATGGCGAGCACACCGGCTCCGGAAAGCGTCACTCGGAACCCGTCGTGAAGATTCTTCGGCAGGGAAATCGGTAAGGAAATCCGCTTCGTTTGACCGGCCGGGGCGGACGGCCGCACCGTCGCTTTCTGGAGTAGGTGCCCGTCCCAAGTTTGCAACCGGGCAACAAGTGTGGGCTGGACGGGTTGGCTGCCTGGATTCTGGAGCGTCAACTGCAGGCCGCGCCGGCCTTGGTCGATGCGGGCAATCACGCGATCTCCCGTTCCTGCAAAAGCGCGGCCGGTGTGCGGGATCACAGGGGAAAACTCGCCGAGCAGCCCGGCGCTTTGATGGGCGGCGAGGAGTTCGTCGGTCATCTTCCAGATTTGATCGAGCGGGAGAGTCGCGGATGTTTGGGGATCAGCCATCACGGCGTGATAAATATGCTCGCGCTTGCGGGTCAGCGCGGCTTCGACAGTGAGGGCTTGAACGGAAATGTTGCTCTGGCACAGGGCGGCGAGTTGCGGAGGAAGCGAACCCACGCAGGTGGGCTGGAGGCCCTGGGAGTCCACTAAGCAAGGAACCTCGACACATGATCCTTCTGGCAGATTCCCGATGAGGCCGCGGTTGGGCACATTGCCATAGATGACGCGTGGAACTCCGGTCTGCTGCGAATGGATGATCAATGACCCGTATTCATGCGTCTGCGCGGGGATCTCGATGCCTCCGCCGCCGCCTAGCAACTGCGCTTCTGTCGTGCGCCACGAGTCGATCACCCCTCGGCAGCGGCGGAGGTATTCATCGAGCGGGATGTCAAACTGCTTCACCATCTTTTCCCCATGGGGGATGAAATACGGCACGTATTCGCTTTGGTGTTCGCTCGACTCGGTGACGAAATACCCCGTTCGCCGCATCATTTCAAAACGAACGCGGTCCTCGGTAAATTCCGCCTCCTCGAGTTTGGCAAAAAGCAGCGGATAGGCGTCCTGCCCCTTGAACTCGAAACGCAGAAAAAATGCCATGTGGTTGATCCCCGCGACAGAATAGCCAACGTCCTCGTAGGCTAGGCCAGCGTAACTGGCGAGGCGGCGAGACGTGCTCTGCACGGAATGGCAAAGCCCGACATGCGGGATGCCCACGGCGCGGTCCACCGCCCAGCAACACATCGCCATCGGATTGGTGTAATTCAGCAGCAGACAGCCCGGAGCGCCGACGGAGGCGATATGTTCGGCCAACCGGTTGATCACGGGGATCGTCCGCAAACCGCGGAAAACACCGCCCACGCCCAGCGTGTCGCCAATGGTCTGGCGCAGGCCGTATTTTTTCGGTATCTCAAAATCGAGCACGGTGCCCGGCTCGAAGCCTCCCACCTGGATCATGCAGATCACATAGTTGGCACCGCGGATCGCGCGGCGGGCATCCTGGGTCGCCTCCACGCGCGTGGGTAGGCCGAGCTGGCCGACGACTTTTTTTGTGATCGCCTCGGCAACCTTGAGCCTCGCCGGGTCGATGTCCATCAAGGCAATGGTGCAATCCGTTAGCTCTGGAAACTGGAGGATGTCGCACAGCAGGGTTTTGGCAAAGACGACGGAGCCGGCACCGATGAGGGTGATTTTCATTCGAGAACTGCGAAGCCGAATTCGTTGGGGTTCTTGTGGTAGGCCATGCCGCCGAACCACTGCATGAAGCGGACGCGGCCCTCGCCATCGTTGTTATTTAGCACAAACGCGAGGCGGAATGGCACCGGCTTGCCCGAGTAGGAAAGCCCGAGATCTGCTAGTGGCACGCGGGCTTCGTAGAGGGTTTTTCGGCCTTCGCGTTTCTCCGTGAACGGAATTTTCCAAATCCCCTTTTTTCCCGGCTGATCTGCGATCGAACACCAGACTGCGGGAGCACCATTTGCGAGGAGCCCGAATGTCAACTCGGTGAGCTTCCCGTCCGGGTTCAGGATGCCAAGCTGTACGCTGTCGCCCTTCCACATCTCGGAATCCTTCTCGTTTTGAGTATGGGTGGCATCCGTGACATCAAAACGCAGTAGGAGGGCCTCTCCATCGTGGGCGAAGCGGGCTGCGACAGAAAGATCGTCCGCGCCACGCCAGGCGGGGCGGAAGGGATCGTAGGCCAGTTCGATGACATCCTGGATTTTGTCCAATGTGATGACAGGAGCGGCATCGAGTGTCCTCACCACCGGGTAGGGGCTGCGGATCTCGAATGGGACCGTCACCTCCTGCGAAGCACCACCGGAGACGGCGATCTGAACGTTTGCCGAGGCCGTCTTGAAATCCGCGGCCACGGGACAGGAAAGGGCGACGGCCTCATCCGCGATCGCCCCCGGCTTGACGGAGGCGACTTTCTTTCCGATCTCCTCCCCCTGCTCGGTCTTCACCACGACGTTGAATTGAACCGGATCTTTCCAAATGTTGCTCAGTCGGATCCGGAGGGCGGAGTTCTTTTCCGCCGTGACGGTCTCGGGCACTTCAAAAAAGCTTTCCCCGGCAGCGACGGGATGGAGGTCATCATCGGGCTGGGAAGCTTGCAGATAGACCGGGAGGCGTCCGACCGAGAGGAGGGCCGGGCTTCCCCCGGGAGCAAGCTCTCTTTCGTGTCCGAACAGATCGATGACCGTGTAAGCGCCCGCAGAGTTCACCCATGCGCGGGCGGTCGAGCGTCCGGCCTCCGGCCAGCACACATAGACCCGCTTGCCGTCCGTCTTGCGGAAAGCATACGCGGCAAGATCGGGGCTCAAGGCGACACGACCCACCGGTTCCGTGTTGGCAAGTCGGCGGATGAGCTCGTTGTAGGCGACGAACGATGGCTTCGCCCGGTTGTCGCTCGTGACAAGCCCCAGGGAATCGTCGGCATTGCGGTCCATATCCCAGTAGTCCTGCAGGGTGAACCAGATGAAAAATTCCGTATTTGGGTGAGAGCGGGCTTCGGTGATCTTCTGCGTGAGCATGATCGCCTGGGTGAGAGCGCCGGGCAGATCGTATCCGCTGCGGTAGCCGGACTCGGTATTCGCGATGGGGCGCTTCTCTCCAACCTCGGCCAGCCATTGGCTCACCATGTCGAAACGCTCGGCGTAGTCCGCCGCGCTGCCGTGGCTATGGAACGCCGCGACGTCGTAAAGCTCGGGGTGTTGGATGACGCCCTTGGATAGGCCGGGCTTTTCCGCAGGATGCTTCACCGTGAGCCCGGCACAGGAAAGCTTGATGCCGGGCGCCGCTGGGCGGAACCCCGCACCGAAGGATTTCAGCATCGCTAGATAATCGGCAAGGGTGCCATGAAAAAACTCCACGTCAGGCTCGTTCCAAAACTCGAAGTATTTCACGTTGGGAAACCCGGACAAAAACTGCCCAACCTGTCCGCCATGCTCCTCGAAAGCCGCCCAGTCGGTGGGCGGATTGCGCCACTTCACCGGATTCTGCGTCCACTCCGGAACGGCGTCCGTGTAGAGAAAGTTGACCATGATCCCGGCCTTATCGAGTCCCCGCAACATTTCAGCGAGAGGCTCGTTACGGATCGGTCCACGCGAGGGATGAAGGAATGGGCCGACGATGCCCACGCGAGCGATGTCGATACCAAGTTGCTTCATCCATTCGAGGTGGAGCGCAGTTTCGGCCTCGCCCTGCCAAGTCGTCAGATCCTGCACCCCGAACCACATCGGCGCGTTGTTCAGTCGCGCGTTGTTCGGAACAAAGGCGCCGAAGAAATCAAGGTATTCGGAGCGAAGCTTGCCGGAAGAGAGGGAAAGCTTTCCGGCGTAGGAACCCACCGGGAGCCGACCCGCATCAAAAGAAATCACGGCTTCCCCCGCCCCCGCCACGGAAAACGTCTGCCGGAATTCCTTCGCGACCCCGCCGCGCACATCGCTCACCTTGAGCAAGGCATCCACGGATTGCTCGGACGATGAGGCGTTACGGACGCGGTAGGCCAGCTTGACGGGTTCGCCGGGAGCATGGGCGAGCCCGTCGTAAACTGGGTGGATGACCAGCTTGCTCGCATCACTGACGCGGCCTTCGACCCGCAAATCATCCACGAAAATGCTGCCCGCCCCCGGCGTGGCTTTGGTTAGGAAAATCCGGCGGACGACCGCAGGAAAGCGGACCTTCGAAAATCCCGGGACCGTCTTGGCATCGAGGTCAAGCCGGTAAGTCTGCCAGCCGCTTCCGCTGAGCGGAACAGAGGCGGTTTGAAACGTCGCCCGCGTTGCGTCTTCGATCTCAAACGAGAGGGAGCAATCCGTCCCCTTGCCATTTGCATCGAAGGAAATCGCTTTAAGGAAGCCACTCGTTCGGCTTGCTTTTTCGCGTTCGAGCGAGAGCCGGAAGGGGCCGTTCTCCCCCGCGAAAAGATAGCGGAGTTCCCCGACCCATTGACCGTTCCGCTTTTCGAGGTCCGATGAGGCCAGATAAAGGTTTCCCGAGAACCAGGCCTCCGGCGGGACTCCCCGCGCGGGTCGCGCCCGCCACGTTCCGACGTCCTCGAAATCCTCTAGGACCGAGGTGTCTTGTGCTAAACAGGGAGATAATGGCAGGGCCAGAGCGAGCGCGGCCGCGAGCGAACGCATGAGCGGAAACGAGCGAGCCATCTCGTTTAGGGTTTGACCGGTTCAATCTCGTCGATCCACTCCTGTCCCACTGGAACCGAATAAATCCGGACTTCGTCCAGAGTAACAGTCACCTCGCCGCCTCCGAGGGAGACCCGTCCGAGGGAGAGGTTCGTGAAGGGCACCAGCTCGGTCGCGCCATCCCTTTTGTTGGTGACTTGCCTTTCGTTGACTTTGAGTGTGATGCCTTGTTTGACACTGTCAAAGCTCAGCGCGGATGTGAAAAATGTGCCCAGGTGATCCGGAAATAAATCCGCTCCCTGCCCAATCTCCTTCTCGTCGCTGAATCGCCCGAATAACTGCATTCCAGGACCCGGCATCCCCTCGGGCCGCAGATTGATGGCGAGGGCCGCGTCGCCCCAATCCCCCCTCGGCTTTGCAAAGAGACCGTAGAGGAAAGACGTGTGTTGGGAGTTCGCTTCGTCGATGCGCATCCGCACCCAGATCGTCACTCCCGTTCGCAGCTCCGGATGCTGATCGGAATTGATGTCTGGAGCGAAAAGAAATTGCTCCGGGCCAAGTGTGATCGTGCCATCGTCGTTGCTTTTCAGCCCGGTGTCCGCGCCCGGCAATGTGCGCAACTCAAGCGGGATTTGTTTGATGTCGTCAATCAGTGCGTCATCGCCCGGCTTGTTGAAGGTCCAGCGGGCAAGGAGATTTTCCGTAAAATCTTCGGCGAAAAGTGAAGGCGCGGATTGGGAGGCTAATATAGCCAGCAAGAGGATGAGACGTTTCATTAGTGTGAGATTGATGGGCGTGATCAACGGTTGATATTTCTAGCGCCCTAGGGTGCGGGCGGACCTCTCCCGATCACCCCTTGTATCGATGCACGATCAGGGGTGTGTGGACTCGCGAAGGAATTTGTTGGGGGAAAGTTGTCAGGACATCCGGCGACGGACGAACCGGAAGCACAATCCAAGAGTCGCAAGGCCCAACATCACCGCCGTGGAGGGCTCGGGTATGATGGCGATGGAGCTATATTCAAGACCGAGGGCGTCACCTGTGGTAATCCGGTTGTTGCGAACGCCGAAGTAATTGTTTGATGCGGTGAGGGTCAACCCGGCAGCAGCTCCCGAGATTGTCGTGGAATTGGTTCCGTCGCTCAGGGTGTAGGCAAGCGAAAGATTGGAACCCGCATACGTTCCAGCCAGCGTCATGGTGTAGGTCTTGGCAAGGGCTTCCGCCGTATTGAGGCCGACCCCGGTGAAAGTGCCGGTGGCAATGCTGGTGTTTGGCCCCAGCGCAATGATGCGCATGGCCGTACTGTCGACATCCGCAAGGAAGCCGAGCGTGTTATCTCCACTCCCCAGCGCAAAGATTCCAATCCTCGCACCGACGGATTGGTCATTGAGATTAAGGACAATGGTTTGCGACCAGTTGAGCGTGGTGGCTCCGGTGATATTCGATGATTGCCAAACCGCCGTTGAAGATCCGGTAGTCGTGGCATTTGATGTGAATTGGTAGATTTTCGTCGAGGCAGGCTGTTGCACCGCCCAAGATGAGGCAATGCCACCGTGAACGACATCAGCCAAATCATTCCCCACATTGGTGGTGCTGATCGGGGCTGTGAAAGGGATGGTGATGGGTGCCGCTTTCAGCGAAATCGACGGAATGGCGGAGAACACGGCAAGTGCCGCAACGAAGGAAGTAATTCTAAGGCTCATTGGGGGAGTGGATGCAATTGGAGGTATTGGGGATTTTGGGAACACGGCCAGCTCTCTAACTCAGGAGTGGTCTTACGAGCACGCTCCGTGTTGATGAACTGCCACGCATTGAAAGCTCACGCTTTGTCGTTCGTGTTGCAATTTCATCATCTTGCCAGTTTTATATTAATACATATCAAATATGGACAAAAACTCCCTTGCCTCCCTTGCTTCGATGCACCGGTGGGCCAGCTTGCACTCGGAACTGTTCTGGGTTTATGACGGCCCGGAACAGAGCTGCGCACAGAAGGTTCATGCCGATCATCGCCATGGTTACTGGCTGTGGCTTATCCGGAAGGGCGGGGTCATTCTGCAATCGGGAAACGCCGTTCTCACTGCGGGGGAGGGCCAGTGGATGCTGTCCCCGCATGCGGAGACAACGCAGCAGTTCTCTGCCGGCGCACAAATCCTCTCCATCCACTTTCAGAGCCACTGGCCGACCGGCGAGAATCTCTTCGCCGGCGATCATGGGATGGTGTGGGGAGCATGCCGGACCCCATCCCTTGAAAAATCCGTCTCCTCGGTGCAAAACTTAGCGCGCCGCCACTTTCCCGGAGCGCGGCTCGATTTTTTTGACCGCACGTCCGGACACGCCCTCTTCATGCGGATGCAGAGCCGGTTCACGCTCTTTCTTGCCGAGTTTTCGCAAGCCATGCAGATCTTGGGCCGCGAGATCCACTACCCAGATGTGTGCGATGAAAGAATGGTTCAGATCCTCCAGCGCTTGCAGGAAGGGCCGCTGCGCGGTGCCTTTCCCTGGGATCTCGCAATGAAGGAAACCGGTCTCAGCCGTCGGCACATCGACCGCTTGCTCTTTGACCACTTCGGCAAGACCGCGCACAGCTATTGGGACACATTGAAAACACGGGCGGCCGTGCGTCTTCTGGAGACGACAGATTTTTCCGTCAAGGAAACCGCCTACCAACTGGGATTTAAACAGGCTTCCCACTTTACAAAGTGGTTTCAACAGAGAACCGGAAGGAGTCCAAAGATTCACCGCCAGATCGGAGCGAAAGCCGAAGTCGAAGGCAGGATGAAGAGAAATGACGCACTGAGGCCCAGCGCCTAGATGCAGACCTGAAGGATGCAGACCTGAAGGATGCAGACCTGAAGGATGCAGACCTGAAGGATGCAGACCTGAAGGATGCAGACCTGAAGGATGCAAATGCCCGGCTGCGAATTGTGGCTTGCAGTTAAACCTAAAAACGGGAACGGAACCACAGATTTACAGGAGTTACACAGGTAAAGCATTGGACTGGAGGAACTTCGCTTTGGGAAGTCGACGAGGATGTGTTCACCAAATAAGTGGCAGGCGTTTTTTGTGTAATATCCTCACACTGAGTAACCTAACTCCGAAAAACAGTTCTTATTTTCCCATTCAGGTTAAATCGGAGCACCTCGCTGGAGCGGAAAACGGGTGGGTACAAACTTGGAATACGTACTACTTGAGCACCTGTATTAAAGTGACCCAAGTCGCCATTCTGAGCCTTACCATGATCCACGAAAGAATGAGGTGAGTGATGTTTCTGGACCGCCGAATCAGAGACTAAGACACAAACCGGTCCAAAAATCAGTTAAACTTGCTGGGAAGTTAGGTCAGGCGAGTTTGATAGGGGCTGCCAGCCCCTGCCGGTAGGTGCAGATGGGATGGTCCGTTCCTTCCATTTTTCCTATCTGCGAACCGCCCGCGACATCGCTTCTGTCGTCCATCGGCGCGAGAAAAGAATGGGAAATGAACTGGCGACGATTCCATACACAGCGCTTCTCGAAATGCGCACTCGCGGGGCTTCAGGTCGGCGAACGATCTCGCGTAGAGTCGGTCCCGCAAGCAACGCAGGCAGGGCGGTGGCATAGCGCAGGGAACCGTGTTTCAGGCTCGCGACGAAGCGCCCCGCCGCCTCCAGATAAGCGAACGTTTCCGCCACCACTCCCGCCGTTTCGCCATCGCCCACGTACACTCGGCCAATCGCACGGTCGGCGCTCCGATCCCGCAGGATGTTCACGAGTTGCAACGCCTTGCCATAACGCACGCCGTCCTCCCGCAGTTCCCCGGCCGGGCGATCCGAGAGATCCCCGAATTTTCTCAGGCAGATATCCGTCCAAAACTCGCCCACGCAGCCAGCCACGAGATACGTGTAACGATCGCGTTCCTCCGCGTTGAGCGGCGGCGCTCCCACCTCCGCGAACCGGACGAGATCGAAAAGTTGACCCTCGCCGATGGTTCGCCACACCCGGCGAATGAGATCCGCGTCCGGCGAAACCGAAAGTTCCTCCAGCGCGGTCGCGAGTCCCTCGATCAACCGGCGATCGGCTTCCCCATCACATGCCGCAGCGATGGTTTCCGCATGCACGCAACTCCATTTTTCGCCAAGCATCGCCTCCAATGCCGACACCCGGACCTCCACGGGGAGCGTTCCGACGTCCGCGATCGTGTCGGTGGCCCGAGCCAACAAATAAGCGAGAGCAATGGGTTCGCGCACCGGTTCCGGCAGAAGCCGCAAGGTCAGATAAAACGAGCGCGAAACGCCTTTGAGTACCCGCCAGTCCACTATCGGAAATCCTCCGAGCCAACGCGAATGAGTGCATTGTCGGAAACCGATGCGGATCCAAGCCCGAGTTCGGCGGCACTCTTCACGTAGTCCGCGCTGGCCTTGAGCGCCGGGAGCTTCGCCGGCAGGCGATATTCATCGATCAACTTAACCGCCAGGGCGTCAAGAGCGACGGGGTCGGTGCTGCCAAAAATGGCGAAATGCGGGCGCGTGTTGTTGGGGTCGGGGAAGGGACCCCCCGCGTACTGGACGTAAAGCGCGTCGAGCAGGTGGACGACCACTTTGTCGCGAATCAGCGGTTCCGCGTAGATTTCGGCGATGTAGGGAGCGCCAAAGAGGGGCGGCTTGGTGAAGCGACGCCAGTTGTCCATGTTTCCAATGGTGAGGTTCGGGATGGCCCCGGCCACACCGGTGAGGAAGCTGTCGGTCAGAGACGGGATGTTGATGATCTTGTCCACGTCGCGGGTGAGGATGCGGGTGAAGTGGCTCTCGTCGCTGAGCGGCTCGGGGTCGCGGAACAACTCCTTGAACCGCGCAGCACGGCGGTTTTCGAAGGCAAAATCCCCGGCAATCAGTTTGCCGAGCACCGGCAGCGTCAGCGGTTTGGTTTCGTCGTAACCAGCACCTCCCTCAATCCACCGGAGGGTATACTCGGTCGTGCTCCGCGAGAATCCCGCCACCTGCAGGTCCTCCAGTCGTCGATCCCAAACGATGATGTTCGCGGGGGGAACCCCCGCCTCGCGCAGGCCAGCGACGACCGCATCGACGACAGCGGGATGCACTCCCGCGGGTCGCCCTGCGGACGTGGCGACTTTGATGCCCACTCGATCCGTGGGTCGAATCCACGTTCGCCAGGCTTCGGCGACGGTTCGCTTCCCGGTGAGCCGGATCACGATCCCATCCACCATGCGGCGCACCGTGGCCCCCTGAACGATGCCATCGCGGATCGACGAACTCTCGGTGGAATACACGACCTCCGACCCGCAAGCGAACGGCGCGGCGAATGTGGCCGCAACGCAAAGGGCGGCGACGAGACGGAAACGCATGGGGTAAGATTGCAACGTGCGGACGGACTTCAAGGGCGAAGACCACGCCCGGTGCCGAAGGGTAAAGATGGGTTCAGCGTTCGACAATCCGGCAACACCAGCCGAAGATGCCGCGTCGCCGCATGATCCGCCATCTTTACGTTCACATCCCGTTCTGCCCAAGGGTCTGCCCGTATTGCAGCTTTTACAAGGAAGCGTCAGATCGGAACAAAACGCAGGGATTCCTCGACGCGGTACTTTCCGAGGCGGAACGATGGTCCGACCAACTGCAGCCGCACACGATCTTTTTTGGCGGCGGGACGCCGTCGGCTCTCTCCACGCCCCAGTTGATTTACCTCCTGAGCGGGCTCCACGAACGGCTCGACTTTTCCCAAGTGTCGGAATGGACCCTCGAAATGAACCCCGCCACCGTCTCGCTCGAGAAAGCCTGCGAACTGCGCCGCTTGGGGGTCAATCGCATCAGCATGGGCGTGCAGGCCTGGGATGCCCCCTCGCTAGAAGTGCTGGGTCGCGTCCATACCGCAGACCAAGCGGAGCGCTCCTACGGAATCCTGCGCGAAGCCGGTTTCTCAAACGTCAACCTCGACCTCATGTTCGGTGTTCCAGGCCAGTCAGGGGAAACCTGGCAGTCGAATGTGCAAAAAACGATTGCCCTAGATCCTGAACATATATCGGCTTATTGCCTTACATACGAGGAGGATACGGAGTTTTTCCGGCGCTTCGAGCTTGGGGATTATGGCCCGGACGAGGACCGCGATGCCGCATTGTTCGAACGAACGATCGACCTGTTGGAAGCCGGAGGATTCGGTCAGTACGAGATCTCGAATTACGCGCGCCCGAGCCGGGAATGTCTCCACAATCTCGCCTATTGGGAGGGCGCGGAGTACGTCGGACTGGGCCCTAGCGCGGTGACAACTGCCTCCGGAGAGCGACAAACCAACGTGTCGGACACGTCGGCCTACGTCACCCGCATCGCGGCGGGGGTTTCCGCAGCGGAAGAAATCGAAACCATCGATGCGACCACCCACGAACGGGAACGGCTCGCCTTAGGTCTCCGAACCCGCAGAGGCGCGCGCGCGTCGTTGTCGATCGCTACTGCCGCCAAAGCGGCGCGGTTGGTGGACGAAGGATTGCTCGTGGCGGCAAACGGAAACTGGACCCTCACGCGGAGGGGTCGGATGGTCGCCGATGAGGTGGCTGCGGAGCTTTGGGAATGAAAGTGGATGTCGCCGTGATCGGAGCGGGCCCGGCGGGTTCGGTCGCTGCGGCACTCTGCGCGCAGGGAGGACTGCGAACCGTGTTGCTCGACCGCGAGCGCTTCCCTCGCGAAAAAGTGTGCGGGGATTGTCTCAACCCCGCGGCGTGGGAGGTGCTCGACCGGTTGGATGTGGCGGGGTCGCTTGGTGGCCGACGTCACCGATTGCCCGGAAGCGTGGAGTTTCGGTCGATTTCCGGAAAATCCTTTACCGTGGACCTTCCTCCCACCTCGCGCCCGGAGTGGGTGATCCGTCGAAGCGACCTAGATGCCGTGCTGGCTTCGAGAGCGGTCGACCTCGGGGCGGAGTTTCGGGAAAACACGTCTGTGCTTTCTGTGCAACCCGATGGTCGAGTGGAGACCTCGTCGGGAGGCATTCAGGCGTCGTTCGTTGTCGCTGCGGACGGGCGGAATTCCAGCACGGGGAGGAGTCTGGGTTGCCTGCCACGGAGTCGACCCGACCGCGTGGCGATCCAGGCGCACATTCCGAAACCTGTTTTTCTCGAGAGCACGATCGCGATGGCGTTGCATCCGGAGGGTTACGAGGGGTTGGCGGACCTTGACGATGAAACGGCTAACCTCTGCCTGGTCGCGCGGCCACGGGATTTGCCTGCGCTTCGTGATCGGGTGTCCGACCGGCTCCATCTGCGGTCCGACCAGCCATGGAGGTCCATTTCTCCGCTGGATCGTCGCGATGGCATCCCGAGGGTGGGGCGAGTCCTTTTTGCCGGAGATTCGGCCCGGGTGGTCGAACCCTTCACAGGGGAGGGGATCACCTACGCGCTGCATGGCGGGGCGCTGGCTGCGGGGGCGGTGTTGAGGGCGGCAGCGCGGGGGGAAGCAGAGCTGGATCACTATCCACCTGCGCTTCATCGGCTTTATCGCGGGCGGCTCTGGATCAACCGACTTGCCCGGCTCGCTGTGTTGCACCCGCGGATGGCCTCGACCGCTTTGGAAACATTTGGTGTCGCACACTGGGTGTTGCCTTTGTTAACTTCAAAGGTGAGCCGCGTGCCGATTGTGTGTCGATGTTGACACCAATCTCCTCTGGCATCGCCGGTCGATGCGACTTAGAGCCATCAAGAAGAGCCATCAAGACTCGATTTTATTGCGTGAGGTTGAGCTGTCTTTCGATTTTATGAAACTGCGTATCCAGGAAAAAATCCTGATCGGCTATGCCATTGGGATTGCTTGTTCGATTACGATCGGAATTTTCACGTACGGCGCCAACGTGGCGAGTGTGAAGGCGCTTCAGGGTGTGCACCTTGTGGCAGAAATTAGGAAAGTGGCGTTTCAGTTGAGATTGCAGATGAGCGCTGCGGAGAGCGCCCAGCGAGGGTTCGTGCTGACGGGGCAGGAGATTTATCTCGATCCCTTCGAAAGGTCGATTGCGGAGGTTGGGCCGCTCATTGATACCTTGGAAGCCCTTCAGCGGCGGCAGACACGAGTAAATCTGGACATCAGCCGCATTCGAGGTCTGACCGATCAGGAGATTGAGGGCTTCAAGGTGATGATTGTGGCTCGGCGCGAGAAGGGGTTTGACGCGGCATTGGAGATGGTCCTTGCGGGCACCGGTCGTTCGCTCATGGAGGACTTCATGATGACGATGGAGCGGTTTCGAAAGTCACTGGACGACTCGGCAAACGAACTCGCGGAAGAGGGCAGTCGTGAGGTGGCGCGTACGCAGTCGATTATTCTCTATGGCACCATGGGCACGGCACTCGTCATCCTTTGTGCCGCGGTCCTCCTCGCCCGGAACATCTCCGCTCCTTTGCGTCTCCTCACCGTCGCGGCGGAGCGTATTTCGATCGGGGACATTGGCTCGGAGAGCGTGCGTTCGGAAAGATCCGACGAGGTTGGGTCGCTTTCAAGAGCCTTTGACGTGATGCGGCAATACCTCCGCCGGATGTCGGAATCGAGCCGCGCGGTAGCGGCTGGAGATCTGTCCGTGGAGGTTCAGGTCGCCTCCAGCGCGGATGAGTTTGGTCGCTCCCAATCCGAAATGATCCGGCGCCTTTCCGAACTTGTCGAGCAGGTCCAAAGGTCGGGTGTTCAGGTGAACTCCTCGGCGGTTGAGATCGCCGCGACGACGCGGCAACAGCAGACGACGGCGACCGAGGTTGCATCGACCAGCGCGGAGATCAGCGCGGCGGCCAAGGAAGTCTCGACGACGTCATCCGACCTGCTCCGCACTGCCGACGAGGTCAATAGCGTTGCCGAGCAGGCGGCTTCTCTCGCGACCGACGGGAAAACGGGGCTCGTTCGCATGGAGGCGATCATGCACCAGATCATGCAGGCGGCCGGGGCAATCAATGTGAAACTTGGCGTCATGAGCGAGAAAGCGTCCAACATTACCTCGGTGGTAACGACCATCAGCAAGGTGGCCGACCAGACGAATCTCCTTTCCCTCAATGCAGCGATTGAGGCTGAAAAGGCGGGCGATTACGGGAAGGGGTTCTCCGTCGTCGCCAGTGAAATCCGGCGTCTGTCCGATCAGACGGCGGCCTCGACTGCGGACATTGAAAAGATTGTGAAGGAAATGGTTTCAGCGGTTTCTGCTGGAGTGATGGGAATGGACAAATTTTCCGAAGAACTGAGGCGGGGTGCGACGGAGATTTCGGAGGTCGGCCGTCAGTTGGATCATGTTGTTGAGCGCGTGCAGTCGCTTGCGCCGAGCGTCGACACGCTGAACGAAGGCATGCGGTCGCAGAATCTTGGTGCGCAGCAGATCTCAGATGCGCTCTCTCAGCTGGGCGAGGCGGCGCGGCATACAGCGGATTCCATTCGAGAATCGAGTCGGGTGGTGGAACAACTTAACGAGGCCTCCCGGGGTCTTCAGTTGGGTGTTTCGCAGTTCAAGCTGCGCAAGTGATGCTTCACGTTCTTTTCCATGCTGGTGTGGAGATTTTTGCTTTCCCTGCTTTGCGGGTCGAGAGGGTAGTTCCCCTTGCGTCGCTGAAGCGTCTTCCCGGAGCACCGGATGCATTTGCCGGTTTGTTACTGTTCCGGGGTTCGCCGGTGCCAGTAGTGGACCTTGTTCAACTTGTCCAAGGCCGTGCCAGCGCGGAAGTCTTGGGATCGCGAATCCTGATCACGGTGCTCGACGACGGCGGTGGCCTCGGATGGATTGCCGAGTCGGTTCGTGACACAGTTTGGATCGACTCCTCGGAGTTTCAAACTCCGCCGGTTCGCACCGATGGAGCACCATGGCTGGGCAAGGTTGCGTCCATTAAGAGA